>Ga0265327_10005763_pt1 | contig 10203 bp, 9 predicted proteins | sample 41621metaG_FD_202089 | JGI IMG/M metagenome (GOLD analysis project Ga0265327, IMG submission 202089) | Rhizosphere microbial communities from Carex aquatilis grown in University of Washington, Seatle, WA, United States - 4-16-21 metaG | ecosystem: Host-associated > Plants > Roots > Rhizosphere >... | reverse complement strand
TGCTCGTCCTTAGGCGGCGATTGTGATCAGCAGGCCGTTAGGACCGTGCTGGCTGCGCGTCCCCGCACCCAAGACTCGAAAAACCCCCGGCATCCCCGGGGGTTTTTTGCGTTTCCGCCGCCCCCCTGTGCTGGACGGCGTCGAATTTCCCCCGCCGACGCGTTTGCACCTTCCATTCCCGGCCGGCTCGTCTATCGGCTGGCCGCAGATGCAGTGCGGGACTGGAACATGACGGCCAAACATCTGACGTCCGGGCAGACCTTCGCGGGCCTCGCCATAGCGGTGCTGACCGCGTTCCTTAGGCCCATCGCGGCGTCGGCCTCTCCGGAGGAGGTGCAGGTCTATATGGACGAGATGAACAAGCCCGGCGAGGTCGGCCTGGACGTCCACCTGAACTACGCCCTCAAGGGCCAGGCCGTCGCCGACTATCCGGGACAGCAGCTCTCGGATCGGCGCCTGAGGATCACGCCGGAATTTTCCTACGGCCTGACCCCCGATATCGAGCTCGGCCTCTATCTTCCCCTGGCGGACCTGGACCGCGACGGGCGGCTGGCGGCGGATGGGGCCAAGGCGCGCATCAAGTTCATCGCCCCCAAGGCCGCGGGGCAGGACTGGTTCTGGGGCGCCAATCTGGAGATCGGCCGGGTGGATCGCCGCCTGGATCTCAATCCCTGGAACGCCGAGTTGAAGACCATCTGGGGCATCCGCAAAGGCCCCTGGACCCTGGCGGCCAACGGCAATCTGGACTGGGTGGTGTCCGGGCCTGGCCCCAAGCCCACCACCTTCGAGGCCGACGCCAAGCTCAGCTATCAGCTGCGGGACGGCTTCGCCCTCGGCGTCGAGACCTATAACGAGCTTGGCGGCGGCCGCGACTTCGGCAGGCTCTCGGCCGGCGACCAGCGGCTGTTCGTGGTGTTGGACAAGGGCCTGGGGCGCTGGGACCTCAATCTCGGCGCGGGATACGGCTACGGTCGCCCGCAGGATGAGTGGATCCTCAAGGCGATCATCGGCGTGCCCATCGGCCGCTGACGTCGGCACGGCGGTTGCGGGGAGAAGGATCGAAGGCGCCGAAACGAAACACTTGCGTTTCACCGGCCTTCACCTTTGATTAACCTTCGTATCCCGCCGAGGCCCCATGCTGTTTCCGGTACTTGCGCTCACCGCCGCCCTCGGCGCTCACACCCAGGCCCTGCCGACCGTTCCGGCCGACGCGCCGCCGGCCAACGCCTATGTGGTGGACTGCCAGGTGAGCGGCGACGCCCTCACCGACTGCAAGGTGGTGGACGCCGATCCGCAGACCAATGTGCGGGCCGCCACGGCGCTGAAGCTGGCCGCGGAAATCCACCTGCCCAGCGGCATGGCGACGACCAATCCTGGCCGCATCAAGATCCGGCTGAACGTCAACCCCTAGGCCTTGGCCTCAGGCCGCGTCCAGCGTCTCCGCCGCGGTTCGCAAGGCGACGAGCGCCAGATCAAGCGCGCGCGTCGCGACCTCTTCGGCCGACAGGGTGGATCCCAGCCCGCGGGGGCGCGGCAGGCTCACCTGTACGGTGGCGCCTTCCTCGGTGAGCACGGAGACTCCGACCAGGGTCGGGCTGACGGTGACGGATGGCGGCAGGTTCTGCATGTCGTCCTCGTTCGGCCAGTCCCCCGTGGGCCGCCATGTGGGCGATCCGGCGCGCCAAGTCCAACCACGGTTTTATGACTCGGCGAACGGAACCTTGACGGACCCCGCCGCGTCGTGGTCGAGCCGTGGGCGGCCGGACCTCGAGGGTGCGGCGCTATCCGACCCGAGGCCTAAGCCATGCCCATCGCCGTTCCGCCGCCGCCGCCCGAAGTCGAGGCCGTCATCATCTACCCGCCGAGACTGCCGCCCCTGGGCGGCGAGGCGGTGTTCGCGACCCGTCAGATCGACACGGAGACCTTGAAGACCGCCGCCCGGCTTGACGACGCCTTGCGGCAGGAGCCGGGGGTGTCGCTGTTTCGCAGGACGGGCAGTGACGCCGCCAACCCTACAATCCAGGGGATCTCCCTGCGCGGCGTCGGCGCCAATGGTGCGGGCCGCGCCCTGGTGACTCTGGACGGCGCGCCCCAGAACGATCCGTTCGGGGGCTGGGTGATCTGGTCGGCCCTGCCGCCGGAAGGCCTGGGGAGCGCCACCGTGGTGCGGGGCGCCGGGGCCGGGGCCTATGGGGCGGGCGCGCTCACCGGTGTGGTGGCGCTGCAAGACCGGCCGGCGACAGGGGGGCTGTCGGCTCTCGACGTCTCCGTCGCCGAACGCGGCGGCGCCCGAGGCGCCCTGGCCTTTGGGCTTCCGGGCCTGCTGGTCACCGCCGCGGCCGCCACCAGCGATGGCTATGTCCCGGTGCGAAGCCCGTCCCGCGGCGCGGCCGACACCCCCACCAACCTGGACAGCGAGAGCCTTTCCGCGCGACTGCAGCGGCAGTTCGACAGCGTCACCGCCGCGCTTCGGGTCAGCGGTTACGAGGAACGCAGAGGCGCGGGCCTGGCCGGGGCCAATTCCAAGGCGACGGGCGGAACGCTCAGCCTCACCCTGGCGCGGCTGGAGAACGGCGGCGGCTGGCGGCTGCAGGCCTGGCTCAACGCCTCGGACCTCGCCAACACCTCGGTGGCTGTGGCCGCCAATCGCGCCACCACCACCCCGGCCAACAACCAGTATTCCACCCCCGCCACCGGCTACGGCCTCAACGCCGCCTGGCAGGGACGCCAGGGGCCCTGGTCGTGGGAGGTCGGGGCGGATGGCCGGCTCGCCCAGGGGTTGGAGACCGAGCTGTTCCGGTTCCAGAGCGGGGCCTTCACCCGGGTGCGCGAGGCGGGCGGCCGTACGGCCGTGGGCGGCCTCTATGCCGAGGGCGTGCTGGACCAGGGGGACCTGCTGCTCACCGGCGGGGGGCGGATCGACGCCTGGCGGCAGTATGGAGCCGTGCGCCGCGAACGCGACGCCGCCACCGGGGCCTCCACCCTCAATTCTTCGGCCCCGGACAATTCGGGCGTCACCCCCACCGCCCGGTTCGGCGCGCGCTGGAAGCTGGGAGAAGGTGGCTTCCTGCGCGCCGCCACCTATGCCGGGTTCCGGCCGCCGACCCTCAATGAACTGCACCGGCCGTTCCGGGTCGGCAATGACGTGACCGAGGCCAATCCCTCCCTGACCCCGGAAAAACTCTATGGCGTCGAACTTGGGATCGGCGGGACCGGAGATCTGCGCTGGAACGGAACCCTGTTCTTCAACCGGCTGGATGATCCCATCACCAATGTCACCCTGGGCATCGGACCCGGAACCTTCCCCATCGCCGGCTTCGTCCCGGCCGGCGGGGCGTTCCGCAAGCGGGAGAACGCCGGCCGCATCGACGCCTATGGCCTGGAGGGCGATGTCAGCCGCGCGTTCGGCGACCTGACCCTGGATGGCGCCTTTTCCGGCACCCATGCGGAGGTGGACGGCGGCTCGGTCGCACCCCAGCTCACCGGACTGCGGCCGGCCCAGACCCCGAGGCTCACCGTCACCGCCGGCGCCCGCTGGCAGATGAGCGAGCGCCTGACCCTGTCCGGCCAGGCCCGCTATGAGAGCGTGCGGTTCGAGGATGACCTCAACACGCGGCGTCTGGCGCCCTCCGTGGAGTTGGACGCCCGCGCGGCCTGGCGGGTCGGGACGGACACTGAGGTCTACCTCGCCGCCCAGAACCTCGCCGACGCCAAAATCGAGGTGGGTCAGACGGCCGACGGGGTCACCAGCCTGTCGGCACCCCGCATCTTTTCCGTCGGAGTCTCGATCCGGCGCTAGATGAGTCCGGTCGCGGCGAGCTCATCATGCTTGGCGCAGATGGCCGGCCAGAGCTGGGCGGCCTCAGGCAGGTCGAGGCCGAACTCCCGGTCAAGCGTCGCCACCAGCGCCTCGGCGCTGTCCAACAGGCTGTCGCTGCGGGTTCCCGGCTGGATGCGGCGCAGAACCCGGCCCAGGAGCACCACCCATCCCTGCGGCGTATAGCGGTAGGCGAGGGTCGCCTGGGTGAAGATCGATGCCGGTGATGTGCGCAGCCACTGACACATGCTGGCCAGACGCTGCGGCTCGGCGGGCTCAAGGGTGAAGTCGAAATGGCGGGCCCCGCCCATGTCGTGATTGTGTAGCCGCCACCAGGCGGGGTCGAGCCGCTCAAGCCGGAATTCGTAGCCTTCGACCCGATGTGGCCCCTCCACAAGCGGGATCGGTTCAAGAATGCCATCGCCCAGGCCCACATCGGCCAGCCACGACGCGCCGTCGAGCTCGACCTTCAGAACCAGGTGGTTGCCGATCACCTCGTCGCCGCGCTCGCCGCGCATCACCGCCCCGGCCAGGCGGGTGACCGAAAATCCGATTTCATCCAGGGCGGCGCCCAGCACCCCGTTCATCTCATAACACCAGCCGCCACGGCGGCGGGTCACCAGCTTGTCGAAGGCCGCCTCGGGCTCGATCCCCCCAGGACGCAGGAACCGCACGTCGAAATTCTCGTAGGGGATCGCCGCCAGGTGCGCGCGATGCACGGCCTTGAGGGTCGCCAGGTCGGGCCGGGCTGTTCCCTCAAAACCGATGCGCCGGAAATAGGCGGCCAGATCCATGCCGGTCGCGACCTACTCCGCCGGCGTCTTCGGCGCCTGGCCGCTGATCATCTCCACGATCTCCGGGCGGATGTTCTCCGAGCCCTTCTCCATCATGTGCTGGACGATCCGCGCGCCAACGGCCGCCTGCATCTGGCCGGTGAACTCCGCCTTGTTGGACTTCACCCAGTCCATGGAGGACTGGCGGTTGACGTTCAGCTGCTGGAACCGCGGCGCCACATAGCGGGCCATCAGCTCGTAGGAATGCTTGGTGGCCTCCCAGTTGGCCCAGTTGTGGGCCATCAGCAGGAAGGCGCCGCAGCCGCCGCTCTCATCCACCAGCTGCTGGATCCGCGCCGCCGCGTCGTCCGGGGTGCCGATCACCGCCATGCCGGAATTGACCATGGCCTCGATGGGGTCCCCGGCGCCGTCGGGAACTATGGGCAGGTTGGCGATCTCGCGGAAATAATAGATCCACTTCTCCAGGCCGAAGCGGACGTCGGCCATGGCCTGTTCACGGGTGTCAGCGATGTGCATGGGCCCCACCAGGCGCCAGGCGCTGCGGTCCATGGTCTTGCCGTTGGCCTTGGCCAGGTCCTCGGCGATCGCCCAGTTGGACGCCAGGGCATTGAACCCGCCGGTAGAGGTGGCGCCGATCGACAGCAGCCCCAGGCCATGCTTGCCCGCCGCCCGCGCGCCGGTGGGCGAGACCTGACTGGCCACTGAGATCTCGACGCTGGGTCGGGAATAGGGGGTCATCTGCAGTCGGGCGTTGGACAGCTCGAACCAGTCAGACTTGTGGGTGACCGTCTCGCCCCGCAGCAGGGGGACCAGCACGTCCAGGGCCTCGTCCATGCGATCGCGCTGCTTGGCGGGGGGAATTCCCATCATGAAGGCGTCGGAGACCAGGGCGCCGGGCCCGACCCCGAACATCACCCGCCCGCGGGTCATGTGGTCGAGCTGGTTGATGCGGTCGGCCAGCATCAGCGGGTGGTGATAGGGCAGGGAGGAGACCCCGGTGCCCAGGCGGATATGTTTGGTGCGCTCGGCGGCGGCAGCGATGAACACCTCCGGAGAGGCGATCAGCTCATAGGCGGCGGAATGGTGCTCGCCGATCCAGGCCTCGTCAAAGCCCAGCTGGTCCATCCACTGCACCAGTTCCAGATCGCGCTGGATGGCCAGGGTCGGGTTCTCTTCGATCGGATGGAACGGCGCGATAAAGGCGCCGAACCGCAGTTTTTCCCCGAGCACGCGTGCTTCCTCCGTCTTGGTTTGAGGTCAGCTTAGCGTTGATAACCTGAGAGCGGTAGCGATCCGTACAGCTGTTTGAATTTCTATGAGGCGGAATCCCGGCCGACCCTCGGCCCTGTCGCGCCGCATCGCCCTTCCGCAATCGACCGACCCATGGCACGACGCTGCGGTCCGAGCCGCGAAACCCGGGATGGTCCCGTGAAGACCCGCCGTCTTGGTCAGAGCTCTGGGATCTGGTCTTGAACTACCGACACGCCTTTCATGCCGGGAACTTCGCCGACCTGGTCAAGCACGCGGCCCTCATCGCGGCCATGGCGCGGCTCACCGCCGGACGCTCGCCCCTGACGGTGATCGACACCCATGCCGGCCGGGGACTCTATGATCTTAGCGGCGAGGAATCCCGCCGTTCCGGCGAGGCGGAGGCGGGGATCGCCCGGCTGATGCAGGCCGAAGACCTTCCAGCCGCTATGACGCCACTACGGGACGCCGTGGTGAAGCTGAACCCGGGGGGCGGCGTGCGCTTCTATCCGGGCTCCCCGCGGCTGATCGCCGACGCCCTGCGGCCCGGTGACCACTATATCGCCTGTGAGCTGCGGCCCGAGGAGCACCAGGCCCTCGCGGCCAATCTCAGGGGCCGACCCGGCGTCGAGACCCTCTGCGTCGACGGCTATCAGCTGGCCGAGCAACGCCTCGCGCCCACCGGCCGCGCCCTGGTGCTGATCGATCCGCCGTTCGAGCGGTCGGATGACTATGTCCGCATCACCGAGACCCTGGCCGCGGTCGCGCGACGCAATCCCGCCGCCTGTGTGATGATCTGGCTGCCGATCAAGGATCTTGAGACCTTCGATGGGTTCCTGCGGGAGGCCGAGGACGCCGGCGCCGGCCCACTCACTGTGGTGGAGGCGCGCATGCGGCCCCTTTCCGATCCCATGCGAATGAACGGCTGCGCCCTGGTCCTTGCCCGTCCGCCGGCCAATCTCCAGGCGGAGCTCGAAGACATCTGCTCATGGACCGTGCGGAGTCTGGGCCAGGACGGTGTGTCGCGGGTCTGGCGCACCGGGTAACTATTTTTTGCACTTGCGAAGGAAGGGTCTGTGATATGTTGCGTTGCAACAATTCCAGGCCTGCCGGAGCCCCCATGATGACCCTGTTCGACACGTCGCGTGACCCCGCCGAAGCCATGGCCGACGCCGCCAAGGCGTTCCGTGTGCCGGTGGGCTTCGCCTCGCCCCTGTGGGCGGTGTTCGCCGCCACGGCCTCGGCCGGCGTCGCCTTCTGGTGGCTGAACCGTTGGCGCGAATTCACCCACCTCGAGGCGGTCCTGCCGCTTCCGGCCATCGAGCCGCAGATCGCGGCGCCGGTGGTCCCAGCCGCGCCGGAGGCTGCGGTCGCCAAGCTGGTGACGGCCGAGCGAGCGCCGGTGGAAGCCCCTGCGCCGAAGATCGAGACCCCCAAGGCGGTGGTCGCCGAACCTGAGCCGGTCGCCGCTCGGATCGAAGCTGCTGCTGTCGTGGAAGCGCCTGCCCCGGTGACGCCCGCGCCTGTGGCTGAGGCCCCTAAGGTCGAAGCGCCCAAGGTCGAACTGGTGAAGGCCGAACCGGCCAAGGTCGAAACCCCCAAGGCCGAACCGGTCAAAGCCGAACCGGTCAAGGCCGAGCCCACCAAGCTCGAGGCGTCGAAGCCTGCCGCCAAGCTGGAGGTCAAGCCGGCCGAGACCATCGCGACGGCCTCCAAGGCGCCCGAGGCGGCGGCGAAACCCAAGACCGCCCCCGAGAAGCCCAAGGCCGCCGCAGCCCCGCGAGCCCCGCGCACCACGGCGCCCCGTCGCGACTGACGGGTTGGCGCCCGCCGGAGCGGCGCTTAAAGCTGGACCCGTCGCCGGTGCGGCGACGGGAGCGGCGACGTGCTGAAACGGGCTTTGGACATTGTCGGCTCCGCTCTCGGCCTCGTCCTGCTGTCGCCGGTCTTCCTGATCGTCGCGGTGGCCGTGAAGCTGGAAAGCCCGGGGCCGGCGCTGCACTGGTCGCGCCGGGTGGGCCTCGGGGCGAGCATCTTCCTGATGCCCAAGTTCCGCAGCATGCGGATCGACGCCCCTGACGTCGCCACCCACCTGCTGCCGGATCCCGACCACTGGATCACACCCTTGGGCCGGTTCCTGCGCCATTCCAGTCTCGACGAACTGCCCCAGCTCTGGAGCGTGCTGATCGGCGACATGAGCCTGGTGGGGCCGCGGCCAGCCCTGTTCAACCAGCACGACCTGGTGCGCCTGCGCTCGGAAGCCGGGGTCTATGTGCTTCGACCCGGGCTCACGGGCTGGGCGCAGGTCAATGGCCGCGACGAGCTGCCGATCCCGGAAAAGGCGCGGCTGGACGCGGAATACCTGGCCCGTCGCTCGTTCCTGATGGACCTGGCGATCATCGCCCGGACAGCGGGCACCGCGTTCTCGGGACGCGGCATCCGCCACTGATCCGCCGGCGGCGGGAACGCACCCAAGGGGTTCACGCGTTGAGGGGGTTCCCGGAGCCTGCCCTTTGTCGCCTGATCCCACCCCAGACCTTGCCCCTCGGGGGCTGCGCCGGACCCGCGACCAGGTCTCTGCGGGGCTGATCCGTGCCCGTGACGTCCTCGCGACGGCGGGTCGGTCCGCCGCCGCCCGCCTGGGGGCGTTGAATTTGAAGCCGCCGGGCCGTCGGGCCCTCTTCTGGACCGCCGGGGTCATGGCCGCCGTCGCCCTGGCGGTGGGACTGTTCCTGGCCCTGTTCGACTGGAACCTGGCCCGCGGGCCCATAGGCCGGCTGGCTTCGGCCCAGATGCATCGCCCGGTGTCCATCGACGGCGACCTCAAGGTCCACCTGTTTTCCTGGGAGCCCAGCGCCACGGTGGAGAAGCTCTCCATCGGCAATCCGGCCTGGGCGGGCCCGGGCCACACCCTGCTGGTGGACCGGCTGCTGGTGCAGATCAAGCTGACGCCCCTGCTCCGGGGACGGCTGGTCATGTTGCGCCTGGAGGCCACGCGCCCTGACATCTTCCTGCGCCGCGACCTCCAGGGCCGGGCCACGTGGGACTTCTCCGGCGGCGAACCCAAGCGCAAGCCCCTGAAACTGCCGCCGGTCCGCCGGTTCGTCATCGATGACGGCCACCTGGTCTGGGTGGACGATCAGCGGCGACTGAAGGTCGAGGCCACCCTCAACGCCACGGAGGCTCACGGCGCCATCAATCGGGGCTTCCAGCTGGTGGGCGACGGCTCGCTCAATGGCGATCCCTTTCAGCTCAAGGTCCGCGGCGGGCCGCTGCTGAACGTGGATCCGGACAAGCCCTATCCGTTCAACGCCGATATCCGTTCCGGACCCACCCGGGTCGCCGCCCAGGGAGATATCGCCAAGCCCTTCGATCTCGGCCGCCTGACGGTCAACCTCACCGCCCGGGGCCCGGACCTCGACCGGCTGCACGATCTGACCGGCATCGCCTTCCCCAACACGCCCCCCTACGACCTGCGCGGCCGGCTCATCCGCGATGAGCGGCTCTACACCCTGCAGAATCTGGCGGGGCGGATCGGCGGCAGCGATGTCTCGGGCGAGCTATCCATCGATACCTCCGCCAGCCGCCCATACCTCAAGGGGGACCTGCGCAGCCACAGCCTGGACTTCCGCGACATGGCCTATCTGTTCGGAGCCCGGCCGGCCATTCCCGGCGTGGTCACCGCCGCCCCCAGGCCGCCGGGTCCGCGCATGATCATGCCCGACGCCACCCTGAAGGTGGACCGGATCCGGGCCCAGGACGCGGAGGTGCATTTCAAGGCCGATAATATCCACGACGCGGTCCTGCCGCTGCGGGCCGCCGAGGTTACGGTGCTGCTTGACCGCGGCCTGCTGGTGGCCCGGCAGCTGACCCTCGACCTGCCGCAGGGCCGGATCCAGGGGCGGGCCCAGCTCGACGCCCGTCCCGATGTGCCGGTGACGGATGTGGACCTGCGGCTCACCGGAGGCCGGATCGAGCAGCTCCTGTCGCTCAAGACCGGCGCGCCCATCACGGGCGCCTTTGTCGGGCGGGTGCGGCTGCGGGGGGTCGGGGATTCCGTGCACAAGGCCGCCGCCACGGCCAATGGCGAGGTGCAGGCGGTGATTCCCGGCGGCGAAATCCGACGGGCCTTCGCCGAGCTGCTGGGGATCGACGTCACCAAGGGCCTGGGACTGCTGTGGGCCAAGAACCAGGACAAGACGCAGATCCGCTGCGCCGTGGCGGATTTCACGGCCGAGAACGGGTTGCTCACCGCCAATCGCGTGGTGTTCGACACCGGCCCTGTGCTCGCCACCGGGTCCGGTACGGTCGACCTGCGCAAGGAGACGGTCGACTTCCGGGTCG
>Ga0265327_10005762_pt1 | contig 10203 bp, 8 predicted proteins | sample 41621metaG_FD_202089 | JGI IMG/M metagenome (GOLD analysis project Ga0265327, IMG submission 202089) | Rhizosphere microbial communities from Carex aquatilis grown in University of Washington, Seatle, WA, United States - 4-16-21 metaG | ecosystem: Host-associated > Plants > Roots > Rhizosphere >... | reverse complement strand
CAAGAGCGATCATTCCAGCCGGTCAATCAGAACGGCGCCCAGCGGGGATGGCGACCGATGGTGGTGATGCTGCCACGGCGCATCGCGAACGTGGTCGTCACGAGTGGACAAGACCTGTCTCCGGTGATCACGGACGATTTCGTGCTGATCCCCAATCCCAGGATTTGCGATCCCAGTAAGAGCTATCGCGTCGAATTCTCGGCCAAAACAGGATCGCCGTAGCGTTGCTGTCCCATGCAGAATTGAGGGTGCTCGCCACTTCCTTGCAAGATCTTAACTGCATCGTGACTCGTGGATCGCGTATTCAGATTCGCTATTCTTGTATCGTGTTACTCCTGTTACACTTCTCTCCCGTCCCAGCCACGCTGCCAAGTATTGAGACGCTGCGATGAAATCCTCCACGAAGAAATCCACGGCTGCTTCTGGAAAATCGGCAAGAGCAGCGTCAAAAGCGGACTCATCTCGCTCTGCCGTCGCGATGCCCCCCGTCACACCGATCCGAGAGTTGTCCAGTTTGCATTGGACATTTCTGACAAACCATTCGCACGTGCTCGTTCTGCTGGCTCGAAACCCCACGATTGTGCTCCGGGAAGTCGCCCTGCAGATCGGGATTACTGAACGGGCTGTTCAGCGGATTATCGCGGATCTGGAAGCGGGCGAAATCATCGAACGTGAGAAGGTCGGTCGACAGAATCATTACCGGATTCGAACAAACCAGCCCCTGCGGCACCCCATCGAGTCGCACCGCACAATTGGTGAGCTTCTCGCCCTGCTGAATACGGCAGACGAATAGCGAAGGCTGTTCTCCGGAAGCAGACGGCGAATTGTCGATTCCGGCAGGGTGATCGGTGTCTCCACTCAAGATTGCCCGGTCGTCTCATCCCTGGTGATGGGATCAGTAGAAACGGGAGCAGCCTGCCGCTCAGCGCCTGCTTGACGTCAACCCGTTGTACGCATGCCGGCCGCGATCCCCTGCACGGTCAGACGCAGCAGTTCGCGAACAGGTTCTGCTTCGCCCGCAGCCATCTCGCGGCGCCGCCGAAGAAGCTCGATTTGAATCAGATTCAACGGGTCGATGTAAGGATTGCGAACATCGATTGAGGCCTGCAGCCACGGAGAATTTGACAAAAGATTCTCATGGCTCGTCAGGGAAAGAATTGCCTGTTCAGATCGCTCTTGTTCCGACCGGATCATGCTTCCGATTTGTTCACGTACCTGGCTGTTGTCCACCAGCTCCGCATAGCGTTTCGCGATGAATGAATCGGCCTTGGCCAGGGCGAGCGCGGCATTGTCGATTGTCGCCTGAAAGAAGGGCCAGTCTCGGTACATTTCGCAGACCGATTGCCAGGCGGACTGGTCGTTCTGCAGGCTTGCCAGAGCCGAACCGAGTCCGTACCAGGCGGGGATCATGCAGCGGTTCTGTGTCCACGAGAAGACCCAGGGAATGGCACGCAGGTCGGACAATGTTCGCTGGCCCCGCCGTCGCGCCGGGCGGGATCCGATGTTCAGCGTTTCGATTTCATCAATGGGCGTTGCGGCGCCGAAGAACTCGATGAAGCCTGGCTGATCAACCAGTTCGCGATAGACTTCAAACGAACGCTCTGCCATGTGTTGCATGATGTCGACCCAGACCGATTCGACGGCCCTGGCCGGCAGAGAACTGGCTAGCAGCGTGGCCGAGGTGACCTGTTCGAGGTGGCGGTAGGCAATTTGATCATCGTCGTATCGTTCGGCGAGGACTTCCCCCTGTTCGGTTAGCCGAAGGCTGCCATCCAGCGCCTCGGGCGGCAGGGAAAAAATGCCCCGTGCCGCAGGCCCGCCGCCGCGACCCAGCGAGCCTCCACGACCGTGGAAGAACGTCAGATTCACGTTGTACTGGTCCGCGACACGCTTCAGTTCGCTTTGAGCACGATACAGACACCAGCAGGCTGCCAGGTAGCCGCCATCTTTCGTGCTGTCCGAATACCCGATCATGACGACTTGTCGCGAACCCTGGTGATGCAGGTGATCGGCGTAAAGAGGTTGCCTGAGAATCGAATCGAGTGTGTGGGGCGCTTGCTTCAGATCGTCGATCTTCTCGAACAGCGGAGCGATTGACAGCTGGTCCGGGAGTCGAGCGACATCGACTTCTGAATCACTTCCAGACCTCTGCGCCCAGCGCCAGAGCCACAGGACTGTCAGCACATCGCTGGGGACGCTCGTCAAGCTGATGACATGACATCCCAGGCAGTTCGGGCCAAACGCGGCCATGGCGTCATGCAGCAGTTGAAACAGTCCCAATGTCTCCACTGCCTGATCTGACAGGCCTTGACGCGGGATCTCGGCGGACCAGGGGATTGTTCGCGAAAGCACCGACTGGCGTTCCTCTTCGGGAAGTGATCCAAAATCGTCCGTCACCTGCAGGCGACTGAGCAGTTCCGTCATCACTTCCCGATAGACCCGTGCGTCCTGTCGCACATCCAGGCTGGACATGTGCAGGCCAAACACTCGGATCAGGTCCAGCCATTCAATCAGTGGAACGCTCAGGAATTGTTCCGCCCGGTTTCCTTGCAGGCTTTCCCGAAGAATTTCGACGTCGGATTCCAGTTCCCTGCCATCGCGATACGCGCCGGTCGGCAGTGGCTGGCCGATGACTGCAGTCAGAGATTGTCGAAGCCGCCATTCGATGACCGCCAGACCCTGTCGCCAGATTTCCATGGCAGGGATGGCTTGCATGGACGAATTCACGGCGGGCCAGCGATTGACCGACGCCGCGACCCAATTCTTCAGGGCGTTCGCATGCGGAGCTTCATGGTCAGAGATCGACAGGAACTCGGTCAGGTCCTGGCATCGCTGCAGGTGTGATTGAATTGCCGCTTCGCGCAACAGGTGCAGTGTTCGGCTGGTGACGTCTCTGGTGACATGGGGGTGACCATCGCGATCACCGCCGATCCAGGAACCGAAACTCAAGACGGGGGGAATGGGAAAATCGTGTCCGGGAAAGCAGTCCGACAGGGCTTTCCGCAGATCCTGGTAGATTTGTGGAACGACCTCCCAAAGTCGCGGTGTGATGGACAGGCCGCGGCGGACTTCCTGCAGAACAGTGGGCCTCGACGGACGAAGAAATTCACTCTGCCAGAGGACAGTCAATTCTGTCCTCAGCAGAGTTTCCAGTTTCCGGCGTTCACGCGGCAGCAGATCGTCTCGATCAAGTTCCTCGAGGGTCCGCCGCATTCTCCGGATTTTTGTCCGATGGCTGCGCCGTTTGGCTTCGCTGGGATGCGCCGTAAAAACAAGTTCAATTGACAACCGATCCAGCGCCTGCTGCATGGCATCGGGAGCCGTGCCAGCATCCCGCATTTTCAGAATTGTCTCGCCAATCGATTCGTAGCGCGGTTTGGGGTGTTGATTGCGCTCGCGCAGCCGCAGCACTCGAACGCGGTGTCGGTCCTCGGCAAGATTGGCCAGGTCGAAAAAGATGCTGAACGCGCGGGTGACAATTCGGGCGTTCGTCTCATCCAGTGACGAGATCAACTGAGTCAATTGCGACTCCGCGGCGGGTGAACCGGTACGCCGCTCCCGCGAAATCTTGCGGATGTCTTCGATCCGATCGAGCGCCGACTGCCCAGCCAATTCTCGAATGACTTCCCCAAGCATTTCGCCCAGGAACCGTACGTCTCGACGCAGTCGTTCTTGATTGACCGGTTCCACGTTTCTCAACCTCCCCGCTGACGCCTCGCGACCGTGTCCCGGATTCCTTCAGGGTTCCGGTGCCGGGCGTGAATTATAACCTGAGTTTTTCTCGCGGCGGCGGTACGTTGATCGGATCGGCCAAATCGCAGGGGAACGGAATTCTGGCTCAGGATCGGGATCGTCTCATGGGCGGAAAGATCCTCCAGTTCGTCGTCTTCGTCCAGGCAGGACAATTCCCGTTCTCTGGGGGGACGTTTTGACGGACGGAAATGATCATCCCAGGGATCGATTCCGTATGGGGCGTCTCGCAAGGCGACGCAGGCGTACGCCACCACGGCGCAGGCCAGGAAAAAGATCAGAAAATTCAGCACGTTCCAACTCCTGCACAATCAAAAAGCTCGTCCGCTGCGGGGTTCCACAAGTACGCAGAGCGCCGCGGATCCCCGGATCGGCAGGCGAAGCATAAGACACGATACGAATGTCGTCAATCGTACGACGTGTATTTTCGGCGAGTCCGTCGGCCCTGCTGAATGTTTTCGAGCCCGGCTTACGCGGATTTGAAGTTGTTGAGAATCGCAACTGGAATCAGGAATTTGCCATCCTGGCAAAAACCTCTCATTGGGGCCGTGGAAGCGTCAATGCAGAAGAATGAGGCGACTCGGTTCCTGCTGGCTCGCCCCAAACCCCGAAAGGATCCAGAATTGATGGTTGACCATCCCTCGGTTCGCCGATATAGTTTCCTAGGAAACTGTGGAAGGGTGGCCATGAAGAAGCCGAGCACGCTCGACGATCACGCGGGGTACTGGCTGAGGTACGTATCCAATCACGTCTCGCACGCATTTGCGCGAAAGGTCGAGGCGCAAGGGGTCACAGTTGCGGAGTGGGTTCTCTTGCGGGAAATGCTTGATGCAGGTGCTGCCAATCCGAGTCATCTGGCGGAAACCGTGGGCATGACCCGAGGCGCGATTTCCAAACTGGTCGAACGGCTTTGCCAAAAGAAGCTGGCTGCGCGTTCGTCTCGGGAAGGGGACCGGCGCTATCAAACCGTTGAACTCACAGCGGCAGGTAAGCGGCTTGTCCCTGTCCTGGCTCAGCTTGCCGATGAGAATGATCATGAATTCTTCGGGCATTTGTCGCCAGCACATCGAAGCCTGCTGGTGAACCAGCTTCAGGAGATCGTCCGTCGGCACGGGTGGAAAGACTTGCCCGTGAATTGAATTCAGTCTCGATAACCACAACGGAGAAACGATGAAACCAGAACAAATCCAGGTGATTCAAGAGTGCGCACAAGGTGCATTGACTGGAGAGATTGCCTTTCCTGAACTCGTCAGCAGGCTCTCCCAAATTGGCGTGGAGCGGTATCACGCAGACTACAGCCGTCGGGAAATCACTTATTATCTGGCGGATGGCGACTCGCTGGTTATTGCCGCGCCTTACCCTGCTCACGTCACGCCGACGGATTTTTCCGCATCGTCCGTGGAGGCTGCCGTTCACCAGAGCCAGCGAAACGAGCACACCTACCTGGACTTCATTCGAAAGACGATGGCCGCCGGGTGCGTGGGCTATTTTGTTCAGATTACGGGCCGCCGCGTCGTCTATTTCGGGCGCAACGGAGAATCACACGTGGAGAAATTCCCGGCAGCACCGGTCAACGCGACCGCAACGTAAATCCGATGCCGCCGCCATGAAAATTGACTCAGCGAGATCGGAATCGATCTGAGGGGCTGTCATTTCGTTGCCGTGGTTCGGCTCGGCGGTCGTCACTGCGTCCGCCGGTTGAGCCAAAGCTGGACGACGATCCCCCTGCCTGCATCACACGGTTGGAGTTTTGTTCCTGGCCGGATCCCGAGATCCGCGCAAGCGAGCCGGATTCACTACCGGCCGGCGCGTCGCCTGCCATCGACTGGTCCAGAAACGATGTTGTCGATGTCAGGATTTCTTTCCGCTGGGGGATTTCGGTCTTGTCAGGCAACTGGACGGTCATCTCCAGATATCGATTCACTTCGGACTGAGTCGGCAGACCGGTGCGGCGATCGACAATACAGAATCCCGAGCAGCGACCGGCGTTCAGCGTGACGCTCATTTCTCGATTTCCATCCCGGACAGGGACAGGCGTTGACGGTCCGCTGATCTTGCCCAGGAGCCCAATCTCTGCCGAGTTGTCATTCAGGCTTTTCAGAACACAGCGCGTCGAGACACTCATGGGGATCTGGCCTTCCGATCGTCGTGGCTTCAATTCCCAGGCGGATCCCACTTTGACCGCCACGGCGGGGTGCCTGGGGTCATCGCTGTAGGGAAGGAGCCCGATTCCGTCGTCAACAAAATTGGCGAGCCCGTCTTCACTGTGAGTCCCCTCCAGTTGCCGCATGACAGCGTCGCGATACATGGGAGGGACGTTCTGCACGCAGCGCTGCAGAAAATCCTGGAAGCCGACAAGTTCCATGACTCGATTGTCGGGACCGATCCAGAACGAGAAGCCGTTGTCCTTCAGCCCAGCGTAGACCAGGGCTTCGGTGGGGACCGGCGCATTGGAGTCGGACCGGTATTCGACCTGACGCCCGGCGATGTTGTGGGCGTAGTGAATCTTGTGATAGCGAACAGACAGCAGCTTGTTGCCGTCGCGTAACTCTTCGACAACCAGTGAGAGCAGCATGTCGACAATGGATCGATTCACCAGCATGCCGCCACGTCCGTCGCCTTGAGTCAGACGCTGTTCGATTCTCTTCTTCAGAGGAAATCGATCCCCGACCTTCAGCTTCAGTTCCAGTTCGCCTTCTGCAGGCTTGGAATCCGCGGTCAGTTCATCACTGTCGTCGGATTTCTCCGATTTTTCATCCTTGTCGAATTCCGCAAATTCATCGTCCGATTCACTTTCCGCACTCTGGAAGTAACTGCATCCTGGCAGGGTGAACAGCAACAGCGCCAGCAGCGCGCAAGATCGAAGGATAGAAAGCGGCATCTTTGGACCTTCCCTGGTCGGAGACACCCGAACCCTGCACCCCCGTGGCCATCTCAAATATGGTTCGGCAATCCCCAAGAGCGGAACTTAGCAATCTGACCGAACGGCGCGAAGACGAACTTTGGGAGGTTTACAGAAGAGACGCGTGAATCGCGACAACCTACTCGCCAGCAGGCCATCCGGTTATACTTCCGGGGTGGCTCAGGAAATAGATCCATGGGATTTCCATCAATCGTCTGCGGAGTCTGCGGCAAATGTCCGAGGAAGTGAAGCGGAGCAAGGTCGAGATTATCAAGGAGAACAGCCGTCAACTGCGAGGCACCTTGGCGGAGGAACTGAAAACGGACCACGAGTTCGGCGGCGACGCCGAACAACTGCTGAAGATGCACGGGATCTATCAGCAGGATGATCGCGACCACCGCAAAGACAAGAATGCGGACGGAACGGCCAAGGGAAAGCAGTTCATTTTCATGGTCCGCAGCGCCATTCCAGGGGGGAAGGTGAGTGCCCGGCAGTTTCTCGATCACCTGGATCTGTGCGAGAAATTCGGCAATGGGACGCTGCGGGTGACGACACGTCAGGGATTTCAGCTGCATGGCGTCATCAAGTCGAATTTGAAGGCGGCTGTGAAAGGGATCAATGACACACTGCTGACCACTCTGGCGGCCTGTGGCGATGTCAAACGCAATGTGATGGCCTGTCCGGCGCCGATCAAGAACAATCCTGCACACGCTCAAATGCAGGTCCTGGCCGACGAACTGGCCGAGCATTTGAAGCCGCGGACAAGCGCTTATCACGAAATCTGGCTGACCGATGACTCAGGCGAACGGACCAACGTTGCCGAGTTCACCCCGGTCGAGGAGCCAATCTACGGCAAGTTGTACCTGCCTCGCAAATTCAAGATTGGCCTGGCCCTGCCGGAAGACAATTGCATCGATTTGTACACTCACGATCTGGGATTTCTGGCAATTGTCGAGAACAATCAGGTTGTGGGCTACAACGTGCTCGTTGGTGGGGGGATGGGGAAAACTCCGGCCGCCGAGAAGACGTTTGTGGCTCTGGCGCTCCCGATGGCATTCGTACGACCAGACCAGGTGATTGCCGTCGCCGAGGCGGTGGTAAAGGTGCAGCGCGATTATGGAAATCGCGAAGACCGGAAGATTGCGCGACTCAAGTACCTGATTCACAATCGGGGACTCGACTGGTTCAAGACCCAGGTCGACGAGTACTACGGGCAATCGCTACCCTCACCCCGCGACGTCGATGTTACCGATGTGGATGATCATATCGGCTGGCATCCGCAGGGGGACGGGAAGCTGTTCCTGGGAATCAACATCGAATGTGGCCGCATCAAGGATGAAGGTGCCCTGCGGATCAAGACCGGACTGCGAACCATCCTGCGCAAGTTCGGGATGGAAACTCGATTGACCGCCTTGCAGGGTGTCATCCTGTGTGACATCGCTCCCGAAAATCAGGCCGAGATCAACCAGATCCTTGCCGATCACGGCATCCGGCAGGATCACGAATTGACGTTGATTCGACGGTACGCAATTGCCTGTCCCGCATTTCCAACGTGTGGTCTTGCAGTGACCGAGTCAGAACGAATTCTGCCGTCCGTCGTCGATCGCCTGGAAGTTGAAATGGCCCGACTGGGAATCGCAGGCGACAGGATCTCCGTGCACATGACGGGATGTCCAAACGGATGCGCCCGTCCCTACACTCCCGACATCGGGTTCGTAGGCAAGACCCTGGGTAAGTACACGATCTACCTTGGGGGAAATGTCCAGGGGACTCGACTGGCGTACATTTACAAGGATTTGATTCCTGAATCCGACATTGTGACTGCGGTGACTCCGGCGTTGAATTACTACAAGGCGAACCGCCAATCCGGAGAATCGTTCGGTGACTTCTGTCATCGGAAAGGGGCGGCCGATCTGCAGCAGCACGGTTCTTGATATTCGCTGTCGCCAGTCCTCGCTCCAAGAGCGCTGAGCGAATGGGTCCGCGGGAATGGGACGATGCAGGTTTGGTGTCGGTAGCTGTTCGAGACGAAGTTTGTTGGCGTTGATCCCTACAGGTGATGCTCGTTATGACCCTCAGCGTTGCGCGTCCCGATGCCGCGGACCTGGTCCTGCAGTCCTATGGGCGAACACTTCACCCAGACCTGTTGTGCCAGCATAAGTCAGCTCAATTGAACGCGACCGGGATGGTCTTGGAGTTGCATCTGATTCCATCCGGACACGCGTTCATACTGCGCACCGCCAGGCAAGTGTTGACGGAAGTGATCTCAGATCGGCGTGACGCCTACCCGGTCCGTGGCCGATTGTTTGAGCAACGGCTGAAGGGGAGCACGCGCAGTGAAACGGTGGAGTTCGAATCGGGTCTGCGCTACGACGTTTGTTGTACGCTGGAGATTCAGCCGCTGGCGATTTTTTTGCGCCAACACGAAGAACTTGTCGCCGATGGCGCACGCGCCAGTCTGTTTGTTGAATTCCCCAGTGCGAACCGGTTTAGTCCGGGGGCGGTCAGCGTTATTCAAGCCGAAATCTGCCGAGGCAGCGTGATCATTCACTCGTTTCACACATATCCCGAGCAACTGGCGATTGTCAAGACGCAGTCGCTGATCGAGCTTCGCCGCAGTTAGCGAGTTGGGATTTGGGGTAGCCTTGCAACGCAGTCGAGACGCGGCCGTCATTTTCGGCGGACCACAGACCCGAAATGCAAACCATTCTGTCTGGCTGGTTTCGGGATTGAAGTGGGCCAAGATTCGCCGGATCCGAAAGTGCAGCCATCAGGTGATTCGGATTTGTTGAGCGCGAAAAAAAACAGGCTGGATGGTGAGATCCAGCCTGTTTTCACGGAGTTGTGAACTCGGTGAATTTACTTCTTGGCGGCCGGCTTGGCCTTCGGAGACTTAGCAGGCTTCTTGGCTTCGGGCGTCTTAGCAGCTACTTTCTTCTTGGCCATATCCGTGGCTCCTTTGGAAAAGTGAGTACCTGGTGTCCTGAACTGTCGTCTCTCTCTGGTACCCGTCAAGAAGAGTCGACTCAAAAGTGCTACACCCCGACACGGGGAGTGAACTCCTGTATGGAAGTTACTATCGCATGGACAGGAGTGATCCTATGAGCGTTGGAAAAATGCGTCAAGCGGAAAATCTTACTGATCAATGGATTGTCGAAAATCGTGATTCCGCAACCATGAGATGCGCCGCGCCTCGCTCGTGACGTAACTCAAGTTTGCGACCAGATCCATTCTTCAGAATGTCCCTCATGTGGCTATCTCATACTGCGTAGGATGGATCAGTGAGAGGGTTGACGTTTAAGGCAGGGGATTCATCGGCAAGTCAAGCCCTGACGGTTTCACAAATTTAAACGGTTGTCGAAATCGTGACGAAAAAATGCTTTGCATCGATCAGGAAAAATCGTGTCGACGTGCAGAAAATGCCGGGACTCCTCGATATCAACTGTTCCTGATTCGATCGTCGTTTGAACGTCAGAGGGCAGCGTTGACGGAATCTGCAGGGGCAGCATGCTTGACGTTGTCGGAAGCACGCTGAACAATCCCGGTGCAGC
>Ga0265327_10005761_pt1 | contig 10204 bp, 6 predicted proteins | sample 41621metaG_FD_202089 | JGI IMG/M metagenome (GOLD analysis project Ga0265327, IMG submission 202089) | Rhizosphere microbial communities from Carex aquatilis grown in University of Washington, Seatle, WA, United States - 4-16-21 metaG | ecosystem: Host-associated > Plants > Roots > Rhizosphere >... | reverse complement strand
TGTTTGACGAGCTGCATGAAGCATATCGGCCTTCATCGCCTCAGAAGCATTTGACTGGCTGATGATCTGAAAAAGATCGTCTTTGCTTATCGTCCCGTTTTTCACCAGGCTACCCATAGCTTGATTTACGCCCAGTATCCCCGCGTCCGCCTCTTCCTTGGTCTTCATAGCGGCGATCTCGGAGATCGAAGTTTGAAGCAATTCCGAAGTAGTAGACAATTGCAGATAATATTTTTGATATCCGTAATTCTTTGTTGACGATGGGGGCATCAATTGAACAAAGTTCTTCAATTGCGTGAGATCGATGGCGGCAAGATGCCCCATTACGAGGCTATAGGTCTCCGGGCGACTCTGGGAAGTCAGGTATTTCTCACACAATCGAATGATTTCCTCCTGACTCACGGGATCTTCCCCCTCCATGCGATTTTCGATAATCACGCTGAACAATCCGACCAATGGATCAGGAGGGGGCAGATTTTTTGCTGCCTCGTCGAGAATATTGTCGAGATGGTCCGAAGGCGCGTCGAGAACCTTCTCCATGTATTGGCCCAGAGGACCCGAGCCTTCTGGGATGACCGGCCTCTTCCGCGCCGGGCGACCCGAGAGTGCGCCGGACGGATCATTCGCAGTGGCGGAAAACTTTTCTTTCGCTCCCGATCGAGGGCCGAAATCACGACGGTCGTCTTGCCCGCGAGGCAAAACCATCACAAGAATGACAGCCAGCGCAACCAGTGCGGCCCCGATCAAAATCTTGGATCTCATGGGAATTTAGAATGAGCAGGGATGGTGCGCATAGATCGCGTTGCCCGTGTGCGCTGTGACAGTCTGCGTCCTACTGTAGGATGTAGCACTGGCCCCATTCAAGCTCGGAAGAACCACCGACACCGTGCAATCGGGGAAGAGGGCTTGAAGCGCGGCAGTCAGAGCTGTTTGCTCATTTGGAACGGAAATTCCGCTCACATCCGGTGTCGCGGTCCATTTGACCGTTTTGCTAGCGGCATCGCCAGGCGGAGTGATGACGGTATCAACGGTGATTTTGATGGAGTTGTCGGTCGTGCTGAGATTTCCCGAAGGTCCCGGGGTGCCGGTGGAAACGCAGTTGCCCCGCTCATGGAAGCCGTCGCTTGCACACTGACCGTAACACTGTTCCTGGTGTAGCTCGGCCAAGTCGGATGCTTTGAGCGGGGGTTTTTCGTTATGGTCGGCACCAATTCCAGACTGACGTTCTCGACCGTACAGGGCACACAGTATGATGCGACGTTATCGGTCGTATCGAGAGTAACCGTTATAGAAAACTCCCAATAACACGTCGCTTGAAAAACCGTGTAGGCGCCTTTTTTTACCAACATGGTGCCGCCGTTGGTTTTGTCGGTAGGGCTTTTTGTGGCGGCTGAAGGGTCTCCCTGCGCTAGCGTGAGGTAAGCGTTGGTGGGGATGGTGGTGTCCTCCGTGGTGGTTTCCTCGGTGGGCGGCTCAGTTGTCTCCCAATGTTCCGTGATATTTTCCCCGTGCTGGATGATGAATTGCTTGCGGCGTATGAAAAATCCGTTACGGCGGGAGAAATTGCGGAGTTCGAGTCATTCTTTGGCATTCAAGAAGTTTTTCCATCTCGTAACTCAGCGATTACCAATGAGAGCAAAATCGGCCACATCGTTTCGGCCACGTTGTTTTGGAAACACGTGAATGACGGCGATGCGGATCTGCCGACGCCGACGCGGGAAATGCTGGTGGATGCGAAGCGGATGGGGCTGGTGAGGCGCTTTGCCCCTTGGGGAAGCTACATTGAGCCGCTTTTCGAGCACACGCGGGCGGCGGTGGCGAAGTATCCGCATGTGACCTTCCGGTTGTATCTGGCGGCGGATCTGGACTTCCTGGTGCCGGAATTGACCGAACTCGGCTGGGAGATTTACCTGATGAAGAGTCCGTCCGTACGCTATTGCCCGGGCGGCTTCTGGCGGTTCCTGCCGCTGGAGGAGGAAGATGTGCTGGTGACGGTGATCGACACCGACCGGATGCGGATGGTGGGTGATGAGATCGAACGCACGGATCACATGGCCGCAATGGGCCTCGGGCTGTGGCGGGTACCCGGTTACTACAACTCCGGGGTGACCAAACAAGTCCGCTACCGGCCCATTCTGGGGGGCCATTTCGGGGCGAAAGGCGGCATTCCGATCCGCAAGTTGATCGAGGCCTTCGTCTGGCACTGGCGGCATGAAAGCCTGCCTCAAACGGCGCAGATCCCCGGCGCGGGGGAAGTGCCGATCAAATTCGCCAAGTGGCCGAACTACGGCTTCGACGAGTGGTTCCAACTGGCCGCGATGTATCCCTGGCTGGCCCCCGGCGGGACGCTGACCTTCATCCCGACGGATGCGCGGTCGTTTCTGCTGCCGATCGATGTGGAATACGCGACCTGGGCGAACCCGGCGAGCGAGTGCGTGTATTTTTGAGCGAGCGTGAAGGCCTGGTTAGCGGCGCAGAGTGGTTTCGCGCCCACCCTTGACCCGTGGCGCATGACCATTGACCATCCCCGCGATGCCTGATGCCGACTATGTGCGCGATGCCTTTGCGAGGATCGCCGACCGCTATGTGCTGACCAACCACGTGCTGAGCTTCGGCGCGGACCTGTGGTGGCGGCGGGTGGTCACGGCCCGCATCCGGGCGTGGAATCCGCGGAAACTGCTTGATGTCGCCAGCGGCACCGGGGACCTGGCCCTGGCGATCCAGGATGGCTGCCCGGATTGTGAAGTCATCGCCTCGGATTTCTGCGCGGAGATGCTGGAACATGCCTCACGCCGCGGCATCGCCCATACCATCGTGGCGGACGCCTTGAAGCTCCCCTTCCCCGACGCCGCCTTCGACGTGGTCACCGTCGCCTTCGGCCTGCGCAACATGGCCGACTACGAGGCCGCGCTCCGCGAAATGCGCCGCGTGCTCCGGCCCGGCGGCCGTCTGGTGATCCTGGATTTCTCGCTACCCCACGGCATCCTGCGCGGCCCCTACCGCTGGTATCTCCACCGCGTCCTGCCCAAGCTGGCCGGCTGGCTCACCGGCCAAAAGGATGCCTACGAGTACCTCGGCGGCTCGATCGAGGCCTTCCCCGCTGGCGACGCGATGAACAAGCTTCTCGAAACCTGCGGCTTTACCCGGCCCTCCTGCACGCCGATGACCTTCGGCGTGGTCAGTCTTTACGAAGGCACCTCCGCTTGAGGGCCGCGACGGGCTGATTGGGTGGTGCGGGCTCCTGAGGGGCCAAGATTCAGGGGCCAGGGGTTAGGAAGAAAAGAGCCGCGACGGGCTCACTAGGTAGCTCGGGCTCCTGAGTGGCCAGTGGCCGGTGGTTAGTGGCCAGATCGGAAGGAAGAGAAGAGCGCTCCTCTGGTTCTCCCCTCTCTTCTCTGTTCTTCACTGGCCCCTGGCCTCTGACCACTGGCCCCTCAAACGCTGACCGGCCATTCGACGCCCATTGCACCCCTCTCCCACTGGCCCCTGACCACTGGCCCCTCAAACGCCGACCGGCCATTCGACGCCCATTGCACCCATTCGTCGCCCAATCTCCTCCCCGGGTGTTGACCGGACAATCGGCCCCTCTTACGTTCGGCGGCGGATGAATATCGAGCATTACGCGAACCGTTACGTGTGTGACCTGGTGGCCTACGAGCCGGGCAAGCCCATCGACGAAACCGCCCGCGAACTGGGCCTGGATCCGGCTGACATCGTGAAGGTCGCGTCGAACGAAAACCCGCTCGGCCCCTCGCCGCGGGCGAAGGAGGCCATGATTGCCGCGCTCGAGGACTCCCACATTTATCCCGATGGCGGCGGCTACCGCCTGCGCAGCGCCATCGCCGGCCGCTTCGGCCTGGAGCTCGACCACGTGGTGCTCGGCAATGGCTCGAACGAGATCATCGAACTGCTCTGCCACTGTTTCCTCAATCCGCAGACCTCGCTGATCGCCGCCGAGCACGCCTTCGTGGTCTACAAGCTGATGGCCACTCTCTTCGGAGCCAAATACGTCGAAGTCCCGGACCCGGGCTTCGTCCACGACCTCGACGCCATGGCCGACGCCATCAATGCGGACACCCGCCTGGTGTTCATCGCCAATCCGAACAACCCGACCGGCACCATGGTCGGCCAGGAGGCGCTCGACCGCTTCATGGCCCGGGTGCCCGATCACGTCGTCGTGGCCTTCGATGAAGCTTACCACGAATTCCTCGAAAACGCCCCGGACACCCTCAAATACATCCGCGAGGGCAAGAACGTCTGCATTCTCCGCACCTGCTCGAAGATCCACGGCCTTGCCGCTCTGCGCGTCGGTTACGGTCTCGCCTCGAAGGGCGTGGCGCAGGTCCTTCAAAAGGCCCGCCAGCCCTTCAACGTCAACTCGATCGCCCAGGCCGGCGCCATCGCCGCCCTGACCGACCACGCCCACGTGGAAGCCACCCGCGCGATCAACCGCGAGGGCCTCGCCTTTTACGAAAAGGCCTTCACCGAGCGCGGCCTCGAGTTCGTCCCCAGCGTGGCGAATTTCATCCTCGTGAAAGTGGGCGATGGCGACCGCGTGTTCCGCGAAATGCTGCGCCAGGGCGTCATCATCCGCGCCATGCGCAGCTACAAGCTGCCCGACTGGGTGCGCATCTCCATCGGCACGCCTGCCCAGAACCGGCGCGCGCTCGAAGTGCTCGATACCGTGCTCGGACCCGTGCCAGCCTGATCGTTCGGTCCCGGGTTTGACAGGGCGCCCACCAGCTTCTAACATCCCGCGAGGGTTTGAGATAGAAATTCATGACCGGGGAAATCGATCCGTATCAACAGCGTGAGTTCCGTTGCCACCACTGCAACGGCCGCATTGTCATTCCGGTGGACCTCCCTCCCACCACCGGGCCTTGCCCGCATTGCGGGGGCGTGATCACCTCGCCTTCGTTCCTACCCACTCCACCAGCCGCACCGGCCCCGCCGCCACCGGCTGCGATCCAGTCTCCGGCGCCCGGACCTGCTCCCGTCCCGGAAGCACCGGCTCCTCCGCGCGTGGCCAGCGTGACCGTCCCGCTCAAGGCCCCGAAGAACTCCCTGCTGCCCAGCCTGCTGGTGATGCTGATTCTGGTCCTGGGAGCCGGAGCCGGGGCCGTTTACCTGATCAACAACATGCAGAGCAATCCGGGCCCGCCGACCCGGAGTGCCGCTCCGATTTACAGCGAGGAGGAATTTCTCCGCACCGGCTGGCAGCGCGAGGCCTACAGCGTCCTCCAGGGCTACATGCAGGCCACCACCGCCGAAGGGAAGTCGACCTTCATCCTCGGCGGCAAGGACAAGGTCCCGGCCATGAACGACTTCTACGGCGGTGGCCGCATCGTCGACTCGGACACTCCCGCGGCTGGCTTCTCGGTTTACGAACTCTCCATGGAGGACCGCAAGCGCGGCCTGTTCATGATGGTGTATGACCAACCGCCGCAGGTGGACATGAAGGAATATTTCCGGCCCCTGGCCACCCTGGAAGTCCAATTCGGCATGGAAAATGCCGACTTGCTGCTGGCCAGCGTCGCCCAGCCGTCGAACTTCGCGATGGAGCCGATGCGCGTCCAAGCCTTCTTCAAGCGCACCCCGCAGGGCCTGAAACTGGACTGGGACACCTTCGCCCAGACCAAGTACCGGACGTTCAGGAACTTCATCGAAATCCCCAGCACGGGAAAAACAGGGATTTTTCGGGTATTCGTCGCCGAAGACGTCCCCTTGGAAGGCAAGACGATCAATGGCGTCCGCACCTATCTCATCGCCGATCCTGCCAACACCACCGACGACTGGGCCCGCCTCAATGTGAAGGTCGATTCCGAAGCCGGCCGTGCCCTCTCCGTGATCAACTGGCGCGGAACCAAGGACGCGAAGCCGATCACCCGCACCGCCACTGTCGAACTTGAATGGGTGGGCACCGACGATCCCCAGCTCGCCATCCGGCGGTTCATCTGCTGGGAATTCCTGGGCCTGGGCGGACAGCAGGGAGCCGAAGCTCCGCCGTCCCACTGATCCGGATGCAAGGTTGCGCCTCCCAGTCCACGATTGCCGCAGTGGCCTCCCCGCCCGGCACCGGCGCGGTTTCCCTGATTCGTTTGTCCGGGCCGGACGCCCTGGCCGTGGCGGACCTTGCCACCGGCGGTAAGGCCTCCCGGGCCATCCCCCGGCAAGCCACCAGATGCCGGATTCTGGATCTCAGCGGCCGCACCCTCGATGATGGCCTGCTGACTGTCTTCCCGGGCCCGCGCAGTTTCACAGGTGAAGATTGCGTCGAGTTCGCCGGTCACGGTGGCATGCTGGTGACCCGCGAAGTCCTTTCCCGGTTCTTCGCCTGTGGTGCCCACCCGGCCGGCCCCGGAGAATTCAGCCAGCGCGCCTTTTTCAATGGCAAGCTCGACCTGACCCAGGCCGAGGGGATCATGGATCTCATTTCCGCCCAGACTTCGCTCGCCCTGCGGGCCGCCCGCGAGCAGATGGAAGGCACCATCGGACGCCGGACCGTGGCAGCCCGTAATGAAATCCTCGGAGTGCTCGCCCACGTCGAAGCCTATATCGACTTTCCGGACGAGGACATTGATCCCGACACCGGTCGGGCGCTCTGCAGTCGCTTGGGACGGGTGGTTTCCGAGTTGGACCGCCTGCTGGCCACCGCCGATCAGGGACGCATCCTGCGGGAAGGCGTCCGCACCGTCATTTTCGGGCCGCCGAACGTCGGGAAGTCCAGCCTGCTGAACCGACTGCTCGGATTTGAACGCGCCATCGTCAGCGAAGTCGCCGGCACCACCCGCGACACCATCGAGGAAACCGTCAACCTCGATGGCATCCCTCTCCGTCTCATCGACACCGCGGGAGTCCGGACCGCGGGCGACCGAATCGAGGAAGAAGGCATTCGCCGGACTCTCCGCCAGATCGAGTCGGCCGACCTGCTTCTCGAGGTGGCCGATGCCGTTCTGCCTCGAGATGAAAAATCCATCGAATTGCCCGAAGGCACCCGCCGTCTCCTGATCCTGAACAAGGCGGATCTCGGCGAGCATCCGTCCTGGAAAGGGATCTCCGCCGTGCGGATTTCCTGCCAACTCGGAAACGGCTTCGACCTCTTGGCAACAGCGATCCGCGAGGCCCTGCATCTCGGTTCATCCGAATGGGGCGATCATGCGGTGGCGATCAATGCCCGCCATCAGGCCTGCCTGGCCCGGGCGCGAACCGCCCTTCTGGCCGCCGGGGAATTGCTCGCGGCTCCGCGCTCCGATTCCGAACTGGCCGCGATCGACCTACGGGAAGCCTTGGACGCCCTCGGCGAAGTGGTCGGTTGGGTCGACACCGAAGACCTGCTCGGGGTCATTTTCTCCAGCTTCTGCATCGGAAAATAGGAAAGGCCCTCGGCTAGCCGGGGGGCGATGCCAAACCAGTAGTCCATTGGCTGCGATCCGGGATTGATTTCCCCTGAAAATATCGAACCTTCACCAGCACATGAGACTGGTCCCGTGTGTTATCGCCTGCGTCTCCCTGTCATTGACCGCGGATTTTCTCGGGGCCTTGCCCGCAGGTGCCCCGACACCGTCGACGGAATCGGTGGCCGAGGATATCGGACGCCTTGGAGACGAGAGCTTCAAGGTGCGCGAAGAGGCGATGCGCAAGCTCTGGGCGATGGGATCGTCCATCAGCCCCCAACTCCGGGAAGCCTTGAAAAGCAGCGACCCGGAAGTGATCAAGCGGGCCCGCTTCGTCCTGCGGCGGATTGATTTCGAGATCGGTCCGGACACCCCGCCGGATGTCATCGAACTGGTCGACAAGTTTTCCCATTCCCCCATCAACGAGCGGGAAAATGTCATCAAGGCCCTCGCCGAACGCCGCGCCTGGCATCAGATCCTGAGACTTTACGCCGTCGAAAAGGACGCCACGGTGCGGGGGAAGATCCGCCGCTTGGTCGGTGACTCCGCCATTCTCGCCGCTCGCGAAGCGATTGCCGCTGGAAAATCCGACGATGCCCGCGGTTTCCTGGAAATGGGCCCGAACGACAATCAGGGCCTGCTCCCGCTGGCCGAATTCCATCGCAGTCACGGAACCCTCAAGGCCGAATTGGCGAAAAACCACCCGCCCGAGGGCGTCGACCCCGAAAGTTGGCTGCTCGCCCTGAACCGTGTCTCCGGAGACCTCGCCACCGCACGCCACGAGGCGGAAGCCGCCGGAGAAAAGCGCTTGGCCGCCACCTTCGCCATGCTGCAGGGCGACCCGGTCCCATGGCTGGAAAATGCCGAACCGGAAGGCCCCCAGGGCCTTCAAAATGCCTACCGGGACCTGGCGATCAAGCGGTGGAAGGGCCAGCCATTGACTGCCCGAGATGCCGAAATTTTCGAGCCACTGGTCCGGGCCGGCGATGACGACAGCCGCCAACTCGCCTGCGGCAGCCTGTTTCTGCTCGGTCAGGTGGGACCGGCCGAGGCCGCCCTCCTGAAGCAATCGCACGTCAATGCCTTCCTCCATTACGACCTGCTGGAGCGCATCCCCGAGGCGCTGCAGGCCCTGGGTCTGGATCCCGCGAAACCCGACTATGCCGCTTGGGTGCGCAAGCATTTCAAGACCCTCACCAACGATGCGGATGAAAACGAGGATAAGGAGGAGGAGATTCTGGCCCTGGCCTTCTTCCTCGAACGCCGCGGTCTGTCAAAAGAGCTCGCCGCCTTTGACGCGCCCATGGCCAAGCTGGCCGAACAGGATGCCGACGCCTATCTGACCCTCCTCGGGCGGCTCTTCGGCGACCGCCAGTCCGGTGGCGGTGCGGTCAGCCTGGCCAAGCGCTGCACCGCCGTTTACGCAGGAGACGATGACAGCAAGTGGGAAGACGTCCTTGTCCATGCCATCGGTCGCTATCCGCAGGTCGGCGGCTGGTGGAAGTGGATGGGAGAGCTGGATCCCACGGCGACGCGTGCGGCCCGCCTCGACGGAATTCTCACCCTGTTCCGGATCGGAAACAACCCGAACAACCTCCGTGACCAATGGTTGAAACGCGCCTGGGCCGCAGTTACTGCCGCCAAGAAGGAAGATGCCGAGGCCAAACTCCAGCTGCTGGCTGACCTGGCGGTGATTTCCAAGGATGCGCCGACGGGACTCCGTGCCATGGACAAGCTGGACATCGAGCCGGACTACACCGTCACCTTCGGAAACTACATGCTGTTCCTCTCAGCCGCCAACCGCTGGGACCGTTCGGCGGAACTGTGGCTGAAGCTGGTCGAAAAGGAACCGACCCGGCCAGAGTTCCACGCGGATGCCGCAGCCAGCTTGCGTCGCGCCGGGAAGACCGCGGAAGCCGCCGAGCAGGATGCCCTCGCTGACAAGCTTTCGTTGGCAGATCCCGAGTCCTGCATGAAAATCGGGCAAGCCTACGCCATCGGCGGGGATTTCACCCGCGCCAGCCAGTGGTGGGAACGGGCGGTCCTGATCGCCGCCCCAGGCAGCGAACTCTGGCAGGAAGCTCTGAAGTCGCACGGGCAGGAGCGCCTGGACAGCAATGACTGGTCGCGGGCCGCAGCCATCTATGAGGTCATGGCCCTGGCGCAAAACCGCTACGGATCATTCGGCGAGGAAACCCCTGCCCTCAAGCTGCGGCTGCGGGTGAATGCCGACTTTTCCCACGCCCTGTCACGACTCGCCACTGATCGCGAGGCGTCGCTGGCCACTCTCGCGAATTGCCACAAGCTGCTGATGGCCGACGGATCACTGGCGGACAATTTCTTCCCGGCTGTGCGGAAGGCGGGGCTGATCCAGCAGCATGACGCCTGGTTCGAACTCACCTGGCAAATGCTGTCCGGCGTGCTCAAGAGCTATCCGGACTGCGACAACACCTGCAACACTGCCGCCTGGATGGCCGGCCGTGCGGTTCTCCACCTGGATGAGGCGGAGAAGCTGGTGAACAAGGCCCTCGCCAACAATCCAGACCAATCCGCCTACCTCGATACCAAGGCCGAGATCTACTTCGCACGCAAGGATCGCAAGCAGGCCGTGGAGCTTTCCCGCCAGTCACTGGAGACCGAGCCGTTCGATGAAGCACTTCGCCGCCAGTACAACCGCTACCAGAACGCGCCGTTTCCGGTGCCGTGAAGAACTTTCCGCCGCTTCGATCGATGAAGCGGCGAATGGTTCTTATAGCTTCAGAGCAGGCCGAGCAACTGATCCGCGCGCTGGCTGACTTCCTTGAAGCGGT
>Ga0265327_10005760_pt1 | contig 10204 bp, 10 predicted proteins | sample 41621metaG_FD_202089 | JGI IMG/M metagenome (GOLD analysis project Ga0265327, IMG submission 202089) | Rhizosphere microbial communities from Carex aquatilis grown in University of Washington, Seatle, WA, United States - 4-16-21 metaG | ecosystem: Host-associated > Plants > Roots > Rhizosphere... | reverse complement strand
TCGCCGATCTCGAAGGCGAGATCGTGCGGGCTCGCGACGAGATCGCCGTGAAGCGGCGCCAGCGCGGCGGCGCCGAGGCACTGTTCCGGAAATAACCGCGCGGCGCGCCGCCGCGGGAAACTTGGTCACCTCGCGGTAACGACTATGGATTAAGGTTGCGACCGGCTTTACAACCGCGGGGCGGCCCGCGCCGTGATTTTCAGCCAAGGAGGGGGTAGATGCTGCAAGGCAAGTCGGCGATCGTTACAGGGTCAACCAGCGGTATCGGGCTCGGCATCGCCGAGTCGCTCGCCGCGCAGAAATGCAACATCATGCTGAACGGTTTCGGCGACAAGGCCGAGATCGAGAAGCTGCGCGCGGGGATGGAGAGCAAGTTCGGCATCAAGGTCGTGTACTCGGGCGCCGACCTTTCGAAGCCGGCCGACGCCCGCCAGATGGTGGAGGATTGCATTGCGGCCTTCGGTGGCTGCGACATCCTCGTCAACAATGCCGGCATCCAGTTCGTCGCGCCGATCGAGGAGTTCCCGGACGACAAGTGGGACGCGATCATCGCGATCAACCTCTCCGCCGCATTCCATGCCGCGAAGGCCGCGATCCCCAGCATGAAGAAGAAGGGCTGGGGCCGCATCATCAACATCTCGTCGGTGCACGGCGTGATCGGCAGCGACGGCAAGGCCGCTTACACCGCAGCCAAGCACGGCATCATCGGCCTCACCAAGGTTATCGCGCTCGACCATGCCAATCACGGCATCACGGCGAACGCGGTTTGCCCGGGCTGGGTGCTCACCCCGCTCGTGCTGAAGCAGATCGAGGACAAGGCGAAGGCGCAGGGCATTTCGGTCGAGCAGGCGAAGGAGAACCTGCTCAAGGAAAAGCAGCCGATGTACCAGTTCTCGACGCCGGAAGATCTCGGCGCGCTCTGCGTCTTCCTGTGCAGCGATGCCGGCAAGACGATGACTGGCGCGACGCTGCTGATGGACGGCGCCTGGACCGTGCACTGACGATCTCGCCGATCAGGCGTTGACTGTTGGAGGCCGGTCTTAGACCGGCCTCCTTTCTTTTTGGGAGACGGGGAGGGAGGGCGATGGAATACCGGAAACTCGGTCGTAGCGGGATCAAGGTCTCGCCGCTCTGCCTCGGCACGATGATGTTCGGCGGCGCGACCGATGCGGCCGCCTCGAACCGCATCGTCGCGAAGGCGCGGGATGCCGGGATCAACTTCATCGACACCGCGGACGTCTACAATGACGGCCGGTCCGAGGAGGTCGTCGGCGCGTCGATACGGCCGTCGCGCGACCAGTGGGTGCTCGCGACCAAGCTCGCCAACCCGACAGGGGAGGGACCCAATCTGCGCGGCCTGTCGCGCCGCTATGTCCTCCATGCCGTCGAGGCGAGCCTGCGGCGGTTGGGTACCGACGTGATCGACATCTACTACCTGCACAAGGAGGATCACGAGACGCCGCTGGACGAGACCGTCCGCGCGATGGGCGATCTGATCCGGGCCGGCAAGATCCGCTATTTCGGCGTCTCCAATTATCGCGCGTGGCGCGTCGCCGAGATCTGTAACCTGTGCGACCGGTTCGGCATCGACCGGCCGGTGGTAAGCCAGCCCTACTACAACGCGATGAACCGGATGCCGGAGACCGAACACCTGCCGGCCTGCGGCTATTACGGGCTCGGCGTCGTGCCCTACAGCCCGCTGGCCCGCGGCGTCCTCACCGGCAAGTACGCGCCCGGCGCCGCGGCGCCGCCGGCCGATACCCGCGCCGGCCGTTCGGACAAGCGGATCATGGAGACCGAGTGGCGGCGCGAGTCGCTGGAGCTGGCGCAGCGGATCAAGGCCCATGCCGAGGCCCGCGGCATGACAGCGGGACAGTTCGCCGTCAACTGGGTGCTCAACAACGCATTCGTCACCGCGGCGATCGCCGGTCCGCGCACCGAAGCGCAGTGGGACGACTATCTCGGCGCGCTCGCCCACCGCTTCAGCGCCGAGGACGAAGCGTTCGTCGATGCTCTCGTCGTAACCGGCCACCCGTCGACTCCGGGCTATAACGATCCCCAATACCCGATCGAAGGCCGTAGACCTCGTACGAACTGATAAAAATTTATATGTATTCATAGTAGTAAACCAATGGTTCAAAAAAGAATCAGAAATGTACATTCCGCATCTTCAGAGAGTTTTAATGAACGGCGGGTAGAACTGTCTCGGTGACGTCCTGGAAGACGGGACGCCATCGAAGAGCAGAGCACCTTCCATCTTTCCTTGCTTGGGGCCGTCACTCGCTGGCGGCCCCTCCTCTTGCTTCCGGGCATGGTTTTGGAGTGCCTAACATCGGGCACACTCCGTTATAGTGCGTGGACCTGCCGCGCTCCCGGAGCATCGTCATGGCCGATCCAAGATACGTGAAGTTCGATACGTTGAGCCTGCATGCCGGCCAGCGGCCCGATCCCGTGACCGGTGCGCGCGCCGTGCCGATCTATCAGTCGACGAGCTTCGTGTTCCACGACAGCGATCATGCGGCCTCGCTGTTCAACCTGGAGCAGCCCGGCCACATCTATACGCGGATCAGCAACCCGACGACCGCCGTTCTGGAGGAGCGGCTTGCGGCGCTCGAGGGCGGCGTCGGCGCGATCTGCACGTCGAGCGGACAGGCGGCGCTGCACCTCGCGATCGTGACGCTGATGAGCGCCGGCGGGCACATCGTCGCGGCGTCGTCGCTCTATGGCGGCTCGATCAACCTGCTGAAGCTGACGCTGCCCCGCTTCGGCATCCGCACGACGTTCGTCGACCCGCGCGATCCCGAGGCGTTCCGTGCCGCGATCACGCCCGACACGCGCCTCGTCTATGCGGAAATGCTCGGCAATCCCGGCTTCGAGGTGCTCGACGTCCCGGCCGTGTCGAAGGTCGCGCACGATGCCGGCCTCCCGCTGATGGTCGACTCGACCTTCGCGACGCCCTACCTCATCCGGCCGATCGAGCACGGCGCCGATCTCGTGATGCATTCGGCGACGAAATGGCTGGGCGGCCACGGCATCGCCCTTGGCGGCGTCCTGGTCGACGGCGGCCGCTTCGACTGGGAGGCGTCCGGCAAGTTCCCGACGCTGACCGAGCCCTATGCCGGATATCACGGGATCGACTTCGCCGAGGAGTTCGGCCCGCAGGCTTTCGTGATGCGGGCGCGGGCCGAGGGGTTGCGGGATTTCGGCGCCTGCATCAGCCCGACCAACGCGTTCCACATCCTGCAAGGCGTCGAGACGCTGCCGCTCCGCATGGCGCGCCATGTCGACAACACGGCGCGGGTCCTGACCGTCCTGCAGGGCCATCCGATGGTGGAATGGGTGTCGCATCCGAGCCTGCCGACGCATCCCGACCATGATCTGGCGAAGCGCCTGCTGCCGCGCGGCGCCGGGTCGATCGTGACGTTCGGCATCAAGGGAGGGCGCGCCGCCGGTCGCGCGTTCATCGACAGCGTTCGTTTGGTCTCGCATGTCGCCAATGTCGGCGACGCGAAGACGCTGGTGATCCACCCCGCCAGCACGACGCATCAGCAGCTCGACGCCGAGGCGCTCCGCCTCGCGGGGGTCGGCGAGGATCTGGTCCGCCTGTCGATCGGCCTGGAGGATCCGGACGACATCATCGACGACCTGAATCAGGCGCTGCGCGCCGCGCAGAAGGCGGTTGCGGGACCTTCGGCGCGCGCGGTGAAGCCCGCGGCCGCGGCGGAGTGAGGCGGCCATGGAACTCGTCGTCGGCGGACGCCCCGTCTATGCCGCAACGGGCGGGAAGCCCTTCGATCCCGTGCTCCCGAGCGTCGTCTTCATTCATGGGTCCGGCATGGACCACACGGTCTGGGCGATGCAGACGCGCTACTTCGCTCATCACGGGCGAAGCGTTCTGGCCATCGACCTGCCCGGCCACGGCCGTAGCGAAGGCCCGCTGCTGGAGACGATCGAGGACATGGCCGCCTTCGTCGTCGAAGCGGTCACGGCGGCCGGCGCGACGCAACCGCAATCCGTCGCGCTGGTCGGTCACAGCCTCGGTGCGCTCACCGCGCTGGAGGCGGCGGCGCGACTGGGTGAACGGTCGCGGGCGCTCGCTCTGCTCGGGATGACGCCGCTGATGCCGGTGCATCCCGACCTCCTCGCCCTGGCGGACCACGGCGCTCGCGCGACGATCGACATCATGGTGACGTGGGCGGTCGGCCGGCAGGCTCAGATCGGCGGCAACGAAGCGAGCGGCCTCTGGACGACGCAGGCGTCGATGAGCCTTCTGGAGCGGGCCGATCCGCGCAGCATCGCCCTCGACCTCGCGGCGTGCAACGCCTACCGCGGCGCGGCGGAGGCTGCGGCCCGGCTGTCCTGCCCGGTTCTGCTGGTGATCGGAGCCGAAGACCGTATGACGCCCGCACCCAAGGCGCTCGAGTTCGCGCGCGCCGTCGGTCCGTCGGCGAAGGCGGTGACGCTCGCCGGTGCCGGGCACATGATGATGATCGAGCAGCCGACCGCGACGCTCGCCGCCCTGAAGGCCGTCCTCTAGATCGGTTTTCGGTCGAGCTTTGGACCGACAGCCCGGCATCGCGCCGGGAAGGCGCGTGATGCAGTTCCAAACCAACTGCAATCTGCGCCGATTCCCGTTTGGCCGGCGGTCCGCTCTTTCGCCTTGGCGGATCGGAGCGAGCGCGGCACGATCAACTCCATGCCGAAAGGGGAGCGGGCGGTGAGCCGTCGTGCGTGGTGCGGCGGTGACGGCCGAGCTGTCCTGAAGACGATCCTTGGAGCCGGAAGAAGCGATGGCCGACGATGCCGCCGAGACCCGAGAGCGCTACCCGCATTTCCTGTCGATCCCGACGCGCTGGATCGACAACGACATTTATGGGCACGTCAACAACGTCCGCTACTACGAGTATTTCGACACGGTCATCAACCGTTATCTGATCGATGCCGGAGGCCTCGATATCCATCGCGGTCCGGTGATCGGGATCGCCGTCGAGTCGATGTGTCGGTTTCACCGGTCGCTCGTCTACCCTGATACCGTCGACGCCGGCCTCCGCATCGGCAAGCTCGGCAACACCAGCGTCCGCTATGAGATCGGCTTGTTCCGTCACGACGACGCCGAGCCGGCGGCGACCGGTCATTTCGTCCACGTCTTCGTCATGCGCGAGGCGCAGCGCCCAACGCCGATCCCGCCGGCCATCCGCGCCGCGCTCGACAGGCTGCTGCTGCCGGGCTGACCGGATGCGAAAAGGCCCCGGACCTTGCGGGTCCGGGGCCTCCGTCAAATCGGATCCCGACGAGCGGGAGCGATCGGTCAGGCAGCCTGCTGCTGCTGGTCGATCGCCTTCGGCTGAGCCGGGGTGCCGGCCTTGATCTCGATCGTGCGCGGCTTCGCCGCCTCCGGAACCTCGCGGACCAGCTCGACGTGGAGCAGGCCGTTGTCGAGGCTGGCGCCCACGACCTTGATGTGGTCGGCGAGCTGGAAGCGGCGCTCGAAGGCACGGCGGGCGATGCCGCGATGCAGATAGCGCGCGCCGTCGTCCTCCTTCAGCCCCTTGCCCTTCACCAGGAGCGCGTTCTCATGCACGGTCAGTTCGATATCCTCGGCGCCGAAGCCCGCCACCGCCATGGTCAGGCGATAGGAGTCGTCACCGATCTTCTCGATATTGTAGGGCGGGTAGGAAGTCGCCGCTGAATCGAGCCGGGTCGCAGCATCGGCCAGCCGCGTCAGACGGTCGAAGCCGATCGTCGAGCGGAAAAGCGGCGAGAAGTCGAGAGCGTTCATTTCCAAATCCTCCAAGCGAGCGAAATGGTCAATTGGTGCCTCCCAGAGGGCGGGTCACCGGGTCTTACGTCTGTCGTCGAACCCGCATGCGGCGTCCGACGACAGCTAGATGGGTAGGCTTCGGAGCCGTTCAAGAGGTGCGCAATCCACGCAAAAGGCGGATAACCGGCGTCCTGCCGCGCCATGGAAAATTAATCCCTGCGCCACATATTCATCGATCTCGGGTGTCATCTCCGGGTTGTGGCGTTATGGATGCAGCGCCGACGGCGTTTTTCAACAAGACGTATGACGAGACGATCGCGCTTCTGTACGAGGCGCGCAACTACGTCGCCGCGACCCGCCGTCCCGGTCCGGTCGAGGCGTCGACGGATCGTCTGCGCGTCTCGTGCGAGACGATGCGCCTGACCGCCCGGCTTACGCAGGTCATGGCGTGGCTGCTCGGGCAGAAGGCGGTCCACGCCGGAGAGATTACGATGGAGCAGCTTGTCGAGGAGCATCAGCCGCTCCTCGAGGTCGCCGTCTGCATGGAAGACGGCGAGGCGCAGGTCGATGGCCTGCCGTCGGCGCTCCGGGAACTGCTGGACCGGACGCACCGCCTTTACATCCGCGTCGCCCGCCTGGACGAGATGGTCCGGCGGCGCATCGACTGACGACGGATGCAGGGGCAGCGGAGCCGATGGGCTCCGCCGTCGCGATCAGCCCTGCTTGAGTCCCAGCCCGGCGAAGCGCTTGTTGAACCGCGCCACCTGACCGCCAGAGTCGGTCAGCCGCTGCTGGCCGCCGGTCCAGGCCGGATGCGACTTGGAGTCGATCTCCAGGCGTAGCGTGTCGCCGGCTTTGCCGTAGGTCGACCGCGTCTGATAGGTGGTGCCGTCGGTCATGACGACGGTGATCTCGTGGTAATCGGGATGGATATCGGTTTTCATCGCAAAGGCTCCGCGGCAGAAGCGCGGCTTATATCGAAGCGAGGGCGGCGATGCAACGGCGCGACCGCCGCGGGGATGGGTGATGGACGGATCGGATGACGTGACGGCCTCGTCGCGGCGGCGGGATCTGCGGGCGCTCGCGCCGGTCTTCGCGATGGCGCGGCCGTATTGGCTGCGCGTCGTCGGCGCGTCGGTTGCCTTACTGGTCGCCGCGGCAACGATTCTCGCGCTCGGTCAGGGGCTGCGGCGGATGGTCGACGACGGGTTCCGCAACGGCGACGCCTCGCTGATGGACCGGGCGGTCTTCATCCTGTTCGGCGTCATCCTGGTGCTCTCGGCATCGACCTACTGCCGGTTTTATCTCGTCTCCTGGATCGGGGAGCGCGTCGTCGCCGATCTGCGCCGCGCCGTGTTCGACCGCGTCATCGGTCTGAGCCCGGCCTACTTCGAGACAAGGCGCACGGGCGAGATCATCTCCCGGCTCACCACCGACACGACGCTGCTGCAAACGGTCATCGGCTCGTCGGTGTCGCAGGCGCTGCGCAACGGACTGCTGCTGATCGGCGGCCTCGGTCTGCTGGCGGCGACGAGCGCGAAACTGACCGGCCTCGTCCTGCTCCTCGTGCCGGTCGTCGTCGTGCCGATCCTGGTGTTCGGCCGCCGCGTGCGCCGGCTGTCGCGGGACAGCCAGGACGAGATCGCATCCATCAGCGCCTATGCGGAGGAGGCGATCAACGCCGTCCGCACGGTCCAGGCGCTGACGCACGAGCCGGTGGACCGCGAGCGCTTCGGCGACCGCGCCGAGCGCGCCTTCGCCGTGGCGCGGCGGCGTATCCGCGTCCGCGCCGCGCTTTCCGCGATCGTGATTCTGCTCGCCTTCGGCGCGGTCGCCCTGATCCTGTGGGTCGGTGGGCAGGACGTGATGGCCGGACGGCTCACCGGCGGCGACCTCTCGGCCTTCGTGTTCTACGCGGTCATCGTCGCCGGCGCGACCGGCACGCTGTCGGAGGTCTGGGGCGACATCCAGCGCGCCGCCGGAGCGGCAGAGCGGATCGGCGACCTGCTCTCGACCGAAAGCGAGATCCGGCCGCCCGAACATCCGCTGCCGCTGCCGTCGCCGCCGCGCGGCGAAGTCCGGTTCGAGGACGTCACCTTCCGCTACCCGGCGCAGCCCGACCGGTCGGCGCTGACCGGCTTCAGCCTGACGGTCGTGCCGGGCGAGACGGTGGCGCTGGTCGGCCCGTCCGGCGCCGGCAAGACGACGGTGTTCCAGTTGCTTCTGCGCTTCTACGACCCGCAATCCGGGTGCGTCCGGCTCGACGGCGTCGATCTGCGCGAGGCCGATCCGCGCGAGGCGCGGCGGCGCATCGGGCTGGTGCCGCAGGAGCCGGTAGTGTTCGGCGCCGACGCCTGGGAGAACATCCGCTACGGCCGGCCCGAGGCGAGCGACGCCGAGGTCCGCGCCGCCGCCGAGGCGGCCGGCGCCGCATCCTTCCTCGACGAGCTGCCGAACGGCTTCGCGACCTTCCTCGGCGAGAAGGGCGTCCGCCTCTCCGGCGGGCAGCGGCAGCGGATCGCGATCGCCCGCGCGATCCTGCGCGATCCCGCGATCCTGCTGCTCGACGAGGCGACCAGCGCGCTCGACGCCGAGTCGGAGCACCTCGTCCAGAAGGCGATCGAGCGGCTGTCCGCCGGCCGGACGACGCTGGTGATCGCACACCGGCTGGCGACGGTGCTCCGCGCCGACCGCATCGTCGTGATCGATGCCGGCCGGGTGGTCGCCACCGGCACCCATGCCGAGCTGGTCCGCCAAGGCGGCCTCTACGCCCGGCTGGCGGCGCTCCAGTTCGATCAGCGCGCCGTGGGCTGATTACGCTTTTGGGAGCCCGCGAGCGACGAAGCCGGTATTGCGGAAGCCTGGCTTGCCGTAGCGGAACGGTGCGCCGTCGAGCGTCGTGACCGAACCGCCGGCCGCCTCCAGGACGGCCTGTCCGGCGGCGGTGTCCCATTCCATCGTCGGGCCGAGCCGCGGATAAAGGTCGGCGACGCCTTCCGCCACGATGCAGAACTTCAGGGCGCTTCCGGCGACCTTGTGCTCCCGCACCACATAATCGGCGAGGAAGGCGTCCAGCTTTCCCTGGTCGGCATGCGAGCGGCTATAGGCGACGGTAATGCCTTCCGGCGGCGGGCGGCGGGCGGCGATCGGCTCCGGCGTGCCGTCCGCCCCGCGCTGCCGCGTCGCCGTGCCGGGTCCCGCGGCGGCGTAGGTCAGGTCCTGCGCCGGAATGTGGACGACGCCGAGGACCGGACGCCCGTGCTCGACCAGCGCCACGTTGACCGTGAACTCGCCATTGCGCTTGATGAACTCCTTCGTCCCGTCGAGCGGGTCGACCAGCCAGAAGCGCGGCGGCGCCTCGACCGGCAGGCCCTCGATTTCGGCGCGCTCCTCGGTGATGACCGGGATCGCGGACTCGTGGCCTTCGAGCAGCGCGAGGATGGCCTGCTCCGCGAGCCCGTCGGCCTCGGTGACGGGGGAGGCGTCGCTCTTGCGGCGGACCTCGAAACCGTCGCGGTAGACGGTCATGACCGCCTCTCCCGCGCGGAGCGCCGCGGTGCGGGCGAGGGCGAGGAGGGGGGTGAGGTCGTCGGTCATGTCCATGCTACTCCGCCGCCGCCTGTCGGTGATGGTCCCGGATGATCTGCCAGATCCGCTGCGGCGTTGCCGGCATGTCGACGTGGCGCACGCCGAGATCGCTCAGCGCGTCGACGACCGCATTGATCACCGCGGGCGGCGCCCCGATCGCGCCTGCTTCGCCGGCGCCCTTGATGCCCAGCGGGTTGGTCGTGCAGGGCACGACGTTGTAGCTGAACTCGATCGCCGGGGCGTCATCGGCGCGCGGCATGCAGTAGTCCATGAACGATCCGGTGACGAGCTGTCCGGACTCCGGATCGTAGACGACGCCTTCGCAGAGCGCTTGGCCGATGCCCTGCACGATGCCGCCATGCACCTGCCCTTCTAGGAGCAGCGGGTTCACGACGGTGCCGAAATCGTCGACGACGACGAAACGGACGATGCGGACGATGCCGGTGTCCGGATCGATCTCGACCTCGCAGACGTGGCAGCCGTTGGGATAGGTCGACGCCCGCGGCGTGAAGTGAGCCTTCTCGGCGAAGCCGGGTTCAAGGTCAGGCGGCAGCATCGCCGGATCGAATGCGGCCTGCGCCACCGCGGCGATGCCCATGCCGCGATCGGTGCCGGCAATGCGAAACGTGCCGTCGACGAACTCGATGTCCGCGTCCGCCGCCTCCAGCCGGTGCGCCGCAATCTTCCGGCCCTTGTCGACGAGCTTCTGCGCTGCGTTCTGCACGGCGACCCCGCCGACCGGCAGCGAACGCGAGCCGCCGGTGCCGCGGCCGAACGAAACGGCGTCGCTGTCGCCCTGCATGACGCGGACCTGTTCGAACGGCACGCCCAGCCGGTCGGCGACGACCTGCGCAT
>Ga0265327_10005759_pt1 | contig 10204 bp, 4 predicted proteins | sample 41621metaG_FD_202089 | JGI IMG/M metagenome (GOLD analysis project Ga0265327, IMG submission 202089) | Rhizosphere microbial communities from Carex aquatilis grown in University of Washington, Seatle, WA, United States - 4-16-21 metaG | ecosystem: Host-associated > Plants > Roots > Rhizosphere >... | reverse complement strand
GACTTTCATGCAGCAGCGCGCCGTACTTCTGGGACTCGACCTTGGTGCAAGCAAAGTGGTGGCGGTGGTCGCCGTTCAGGAGGAAGACGGGACGCTCAATGTGACGGGCACGGGTCAGGCGTCGCCCCAGGGCGGCATGACCCAGGGCCAGATCACGGACATGGACCTGAGCACCCGCGCCATCGTCCGCGCCGTGGAAGAGGCCATGAACACGGCGGGTCAGGCCAAGGTCGACGGCATCCGCGTGGCCGTGGACGGCATCCAGTTCAAAGGCGAGAACCTTCGCGATTCCATCACCATCAGCAGCGGCGACAAGATCATCACCGCCGCCGACCGCGACCGTGTCCTGGAGCAGGCCACCAACAGCTGCAAGCTCGCCAAGGAGGAGCTGGTCCTCCATCGCATCCCGCAGATCTTCCACATCAAGGGTCAGCGGGACATCCGCAACCCGGTGAACATGTTCGGCGAGACGCTGGAAGCGGAAGTCCGCATCATTGTGGCCCCCAGCCCTGTGATCATGAACATCCAGCTGGCCCTCAAGAACGCCGGCCTCCACGGCTCCGAGCTGATGTATTCACCCCTGGCCAGCGCCGAAGCCGTCCTGAGCCGTGAGGACCGCGAGAACGGCGCAGTCGTGGTCGACATCGGCGAGCAGCTCACCCACCTGGGCATCTTCCTGCACGGCACGCTGTTCCATTCCGCGGTGATCCCCATCGGCGGGGCACATTTCACCCGCGACCTGGAGATCACCAAGCACCTGGGTGGCATCGCCTCCTCCGAGCGCATCAAGATGCGCTTCGGCACCGTGCTTCCCAGCCACGTGCCCGCCGAGGAATCCGTCGAGCTCGAAGAAGAAGGCCGCCTGGTCTCCCGCCGCGAGATCGCCGAGGTCCTCCAGGCCCGCGCTGCGGAGCTGCTGAACCTGGTGCTGGCGGAAATGGGCCGCACCGGCCTCATGCACGAGATCCACGGCGGCGTGCACCTGGTGGGCGGCGGTGCGCTTTTGACGCACCTGCCCATCCTCGCCCAGACCCTGCTGGGACGGCCCCGCGTGGTGCTGGGCCGCATTCAGGGCGTGGTGGGCCTGCCCCAGGCCACGGGCAATCCTTTCTTCGTAAACGCCCTGGGCGCCGTGAAGTCTCTCTCGCGCGACATGAGCGAAACCCGCAGCAAAACCGATCGCGGAAACAGCTTCTTCGATCGCATCAAGAACATGTTCTAGTCCTGTGCTGTTCCCTGACGACCCATCCGTGATGATCCCTTCGGGAGCCCCGATGTCCGAGACCCCCTTCCTGCCCTGCCCCCACAACCTGCCCGGCGCCAACATCAAGGTGATCGGCGTGGGCGGCGCGGGCTGCAATGCCATCAACCGCATGATCGAAGGCGGCGTCACTGGCGTGCAGTTCATCGCCATGAACACGGATCAGCAGAGCCTCGCCCAGAGCAGGGCCCACCTCAAGCTGCCCCTGGGGCCTCAGAGCAGCCGCGGGCTGGGTGCGGGCGGCAGCGCCGAGCGCGGCGCCGTGGCGGCCGAGGAAAGCCGCGAGGAAGTGCTGGCGGCCTTGCAGGGCGCCGACATGATCTTCATCACCGCCGGCATGGGTGGCGGCACGGGCACTGGCGCCGCGCCAGTGCTGGCCAGTTATGCCCGCGAGCTGGGCGCCCTCACGGTGGCTGTCGTCATCACGCCCTTCGCCTGGGAAGGCCGCAAGAAGGGTGACCTCGCCCTCTCCGGTCTGGGCAACCTGCGCGACACCGCCGACACGGTCATCGTCGTGAGCAACGAGCGCCTGAAGAACGTCTGCGACGCCCGCGTCACCATGAAGGAAGCCTTCCGCGTGGCGGATGGCGTGCTCATCCAGGGCGTGCGCGGCATCGCCGACCTCATCCTCAAGCCTGGCATCATCAACGGCGACTTCGCCGACGTGGAAGCTGTACTTCGTAACGGCGGCGAAGCCCTCATCGGCACCGGCGCGGGCCGCGGCGAAGAGGCCGTCATGGACGCCCTGCGTAAGGCCCTGGCCTGCCCGCTGCTTGAGCGCGCGCAGAGCGGCGCCGCCGCCAACGTCATGGTATCCATCACCGCCGACTGGGAGGTCATGGAGGCCTCGGCCATCGAGACCGCCATGAACTACCTGCAGGATCACTACAACGGCCGGCCCGACATCAAGGCCTGCACGGTGGAAGGCGAAGGCATGGAAGATCGCGTCCTTGTCACCGTCCTCGCCAGCGGCTTCGACCAGGAGGAGCGCCTCGAAGAGGAGCGCCGGATCAGCCTGCACCTGGGTTCCAGCCCCGATGGCACCCACATGACTTATGCGGCCGCGGCGGCCATCCAATCCCAGCCCCTGCCCCCCAATGTGGTGAGCGGTCGGGTCTATGGTGAGGTGCCCGTCGGCGAGCAGCAGGGGCCCACGCCCACGCGACTGCTCCCCCAGGCGCCCACGCCCAGCGGTGAGCTGGCGGGCGGAGCCGACGACCTCCACGTGCCCGCCATCATGCGGCTGGGCCAGGGGCGCCTGCCCATCGAGTAGGTCGCACCCGTCGTTCCACTCGGCGACTGAAGGGCCCTCATGTCCATGCCCGCGATGACTCCGCCCCCCGGCACCCCGCTGCTCCGCTTCGTGGGGGATCGCGTGGCCTTCGCCCTGGCGCGTCCACCGGCGGCCGATGCCACCTGGCGCGCCTTCCTCCGCACCAACCTCACGCGGGGCCGGGCCGTGCGGGAGGAGACCCTGACGCGCCTCGGCGAGGGCTCCGGAGATCCGGGTGGGTCCGCCTGGCGCGACATTCCACTAAAGGAAACCGCAACCGGCTGGCAGCTGAACCTCGCGCTCACGGAACCCGGCTTCTTCAGCGCAAAGGCCTATTGTGTGGACGCGGAAGGACGGCAGCACTGGCCCGAGGGCGAGAACGTGTGCCTCTCGATCCACCCGGACCGCCTGCGCACCGCCAACACCATCTACTGCGCGTTCCCCCGCATGTTTGGCGGCGCGGCGGGACAGCAGCGCCCCGACCTGGCCGAGGCCGTGCAGGCCCTTGATACCTCAGGTTATTCCGTCATCCCGCCCTCGGGACGGCTGCGGGATCTCACGGCGGCTGTCCCGCACATCTTCGACCGCCTCGGCAGCCGCATCCTGCACCTGCTGCCCGTGGGGCCCGTGCCCACCACCTACGCGCGCATGGGCCGCTTCGGCAGCCCTTACGCCCAGCTGGACCTCACAGCCATCGACCCGGCCCTGGTGGACTTCGACCGGCGCACGACGGCCGAGGAGCAATTCCGGGAATTGACAGCGGCTGTCCATCAGCGACAGGGGCAGGTCTTCCTCGATATCCTCGTGAACCACACGGGCTGGGGCTCCCGCCTGCTGGAGCACCGGCCGGACTGGTTCCAGCGCAACCCCGACGGCACCTTCCACAGCCCCGGCGCCTGGGGCACCACCTGGGAGGACCTGGTGGAACTGGATCACGGCAGCCCGGCCCTCTGGGACGTGGTTGCCCGCGCCCTGCTCACCTGGTGCGACCGCGGCGTGGACGGCTTCCGCTGTGACGCGGGCTACATGGTGCCGCTGCCCGCCTGGCAATACATCACCGCCAAGGTCCACCAGGTCCATCCCGACACTGTGTTCCTGCTGGAGGGGCTGGGCGGCGCCTGGGAGGCCACGGAAGCCCTGCTCACCGAAGGCGGCATGCAGTGGGCCTACTCGGAGCTCTTCCAGAACCAGCACCCCATCGAGGTGGCGCACTACGTGGACCACTGCCTGCGCCAGGGCGAGCGCACCGGCCTGCTGGTGCATTACAGCGAGACCCACGACAACCTGCGCCTCGCAAGCAAGGGCGCTGCCTGGTCCCTGCTGCGCAACCGCCTCTGCGCCCTGGTGGGGCAAAACGGCGGCTTTGGTTTCACAGCAGGTGTGGAGTGGCTGGCCACCGAGAAGATTGATGTCCACGAGGCCCGCGATCTGGCCTGGGGCGCCGAGCCCAATCTGGTGCCTGAACTTGCCGCCCTCAACCACCTGATCGCAGCGCATCCCTGCTTCTTCGATGGCGCGGACGTGTGCCGCCTCAGCGGGGACGATTCGGCAGTCCTGGCCCTGCTCCGGACTTCGGAGGAGGGGCTGGATCGCGTGCTCGTGCTGGTGAACCTCGATGTGGAGAAACCCCAGACCTGCCTTCTGCCCCCGGAGGCGATGACGGCGCTTGGCGGAAGCCTCCACGAGCTGCTGGGCCAGCCGCTTCCGGAGCGGACCCTCCTGCCGGATGGCGGGTGCGAGTTCCAGGTTCCCGCAGGTGGCAGCTTCTGTCTCTCACGGCAGGCGACCCCGGTGGGCCTTGCCGGCGAGGCCTACCGGACCGCCCGCGCCCAGGCGGCTTGGGCCCTGCAGGCGCTGGCCGAGGTGCATCCTGCCGAGGGCCTGGGACCCTGCGACTGGCGGGCGCTGGCCAGCCGGGTGGCAGCACAGCCCGAGGCGTTCCTGGCGGCACTGCCGTACCTCGATCGCCCCTTGCTTCAGAGGGATCTGGTCGCCGCCCTCGATGCGGCGCTGGCCAAGCCCGCCTTCCCGCAAGTCACCCGCTGGCAGATTGAAGATCTGCACCGCATGAGCCTGGTCGCTCCCGGTCACTGGCTTCTGCTGAGGGATGCCGCGCCCTTCACCTGCACCCTGCGCACAGCGGGTCAGCCTGACCGGCACCTAGGCAGTGTGCCGGTGAAGCAGGGCTTCATCGCCGCCCTACCACCCGCGCCAGAGCGGGAAGGCGACGCCGTGCTGACATTCGATCGGCATGCCCCCGAAGCTTCACCCGTAGAGGCCACCCTCCGCTTCCTTCCCCGCGTGGCGGGGTTGCCCCGCCCAGGTCGGCAGGGTTTGGCTTTGCTCACCAATGGTCGAGGCGGCATGGCCCGCCTGCACGCCGACCTGGGCGCCATCGCCTCCAAATACGACTGCCTGCTGGGCGCGAACCTCCATCCGTCGGCGCCCTGCGACCGCCATGTGCTGGCCAAGCGCCTGCGGGCCTGGGTGAATGCCGATGGCTTCATCACAGCCCTCGACGCTCACAATCTGGTGCAGTTCGAGGGTGGGCCGAAGGCGCGTTGGACCTTCCACGCCAGCGCGGGAGATGGCCGCCGTGTGGAGCTCTGCCTCGAGGCGGAGATGCCCGAGGATCAGAACGCCGTCGTGCTCCGCTGGTCCCGGCCCGTCAACGTCGGCGAGGACACGGACCTGCCCTCGCGCCACTCGGTGCGCGTGACCGTGCGCCTCGACCTGGAAGACCGCTCCTTCCATGGCGAGACCCGGCTTGACCCGGGCCTTGAGGCGTTCTTCCAGGCCGCCACCCAACCTCTGCCGGACAAAATCGGTTTCCGCTTCGCCCCGGCGCCGGACCGCCACCTGGAAGCCTGGACAGAAGTCGGCGCCTACCACGCCCAGCCCGAGGCCTGCCGCGGCATCAAGCACCCCATCGAAAGCTCCCGCGGCCTAGCGGACGTCGGCGACGCCTGGAGCCCCGGCTGGTTCGACCTGCCTCTGCCGCCTGGCTCTGAGATTCGGATGGTCGTCCACGCCGAAGCCACGAATCCAGTGCTCCAGGATCCGCTCCCCACGCCACTTCCGACCGATGTCCGGGGTCTGCTCCGGCAGTCGCTGCAGGCCTTCGTGGCCCGCCGCGATGAGGGGCTCACGGTCATCGCGGGCTACCCCTGGTTCCTGGACTGGGGTCGCGACACGCTCATCGCCTGCCGCGGGCTCCTAACGGCGGACCAGGCCGAAGAGGTGGGCCTCATCCTGCGCACCTTCGCCGCCCTGGAGCTGGAAGGCACCCTGCCCAACATGCTGGGCGCGGATCATACCAACGACCGCGACACCTCGGATGCGCCACTCTGGTTGGCCGTGGCCTGCGAGGAGGCCGCCGAACAGCTTGGCCCCACCTTCTATCAGGCCGATGCGGGCGGTCGCACGGTGCTGGAGGTGCTGACGTCCCTGGGCGAGCACCTGCGCGTGGGCGCGCGCAACGGCGTGCGCATGGATGCCGACTCGGGCCTGCTCTGGAGCCCCGCGCACTTCACCTGGATGGACACGCGCTACCCCATGGGCACGCCACGGGAAGGCTACCCCGTGGAGATCCAGGCCCTCTGGGTCCGCCTGTTGCGCCTGCTGGAGCGCCTCTGCGCCCCCAGCGACGGCGAAGCCTGGGCCGCCACGCGGTCCCGAGCGGAAGCCTCCCTCGATGCCTTCTGGCTCGAAGAACAAGGCTGGTTCGCGGATGTGCTTCTGGCCCCAAGTGGCGTGTCGGCCAAAGCCGCCCAGCCCGCGGACCACCTGCGCCCCAACCAGCTCTTCCTGGTATCCCTCGGCCTCGTCACGGGCGATCGCGCCCGGCGCTGCGTGGCCGCCTGCGCCCGCCACCTGCTGGTGCCGGGGGGCCTGCGTAGCCTCGCTCCCCTGCCCGTGGCCGTGGCCCTGCCCATTCCCGCGCCCTGGGGCGGCACGCTCAACGACCCGACCCACCCATATCAGGGCCGCTATGAGGGGGACGAGGACACCCGCCGCAAACCCGCCTACCACAACGGCACGGCCTGGGTCTGGCAGCTGCCCATGCTCTGCGAAGCGCTCGACTTGGCCTGGGAGGGCGATCCTGCGGCCCGCGCCACCGCCCAGGCTTGGCTGGGCTCCCTTGCGCCGCTGCTGGCCTCCGGCTGCCTGGGGCAGTTGCCCGAGCTGCTGGACGGGGACGCACCCCACACTCCGCGAGGCTGTGATGCCCAGGCCTGGAGCGTGAGCGAGGCCCTGCGGGTTTGGGAGTCTCTGGTCCGCTGAATGAGTGGCCCCCCCGCGGGCCTGCTCGCCCTAGAATGATCCATGGAACCACCCCGTCTCGCCTCGACCTTGGGCGATCTGGATTTGCACCTGCTGGGCGAGGGCACGCATCTGCGGGCCTACGAGAAGCTGGGAGCCCATCCACGCACGGTGGACGGTGTGGCGGGTGTGAGCTTCGCCGTCTGGGCACCCAACGCGCGCTCCGTGAGCGTGGTGGGCGACTTCAACGGCTGGGATGGTCGCGCGCATCCCATGGCGCAGGCGGGGCCCAACGGCTTCTGGGAGGCCTTCGTGCCCGGTCTGGTGGCGGGCATGCTCTACAAATTCGAGCTGCACGGACCCAACGGCAAGCTGCTGCCCCTCAAGGCCGACCCCTACGCCTTCCGCTGCGAGCGCGCCCCCGGCACGGCCTCCATCATCCACGGCATCCAGGGCCACACCTGGCAGGATGACGCCTGGCTGGAAGCCCGCCGCAGCCGCAAGGCCCACCAGTCCCCCATCAGCATCTACGAGCTCCACCTCGGCTCGTGGCGTCGTCGCCCGGATGGCAGCTTCATGAGCTACCAGGAGATCGCCGCCGACCTCGCACCCTACGCCAGCTGGCTGGGTTTCACCCACGTGCAGCTGCTGCCTGTCACCGAGCACCCCTTTGATCCCTCCTGGGGCTATCAGCCACTTGGCATGTTCGCGCCCACCAGCCGCTTCGGCGGGCCCGAGGACTTCAAGGCCTTCGTCGACACACTGCATCAGGCGGGCCTGGGCGTCATCCTCGACTGGGTGCCCGCGCACTTCCCCGAGGATGCCCACGGGCTCGGCAACTTCGATGGCACGCACCTCTACGAACACGCTGACCCGCGCCAGGGCCGCCACATGGACTGGGGCACGCTGATCTACAACTTCGGCCGGGTGGAGGTGCAGAACTACCTCATCTCCAACGCGCTCTTCTGGCTGGATCAATTCCATGTAGATGGCCTGCGCGTGGACGCTGTGGCCTCCATGCTCTACCTGGACTACAGCCGAGAGGCCGGCCAGTGGATTCCCAATCGTCACGGTGGTCGCGAAAACCTCGAAGCCGTGGCCTTCCTGCGCCGCCTGAACGAGACCGTCTACGCGCAGTTCCCCGACACCTTCACGGTGGCCGAGGAATCCACGGCGTGGCCCGGCGTGTCGCGGCCCACGGACCAGGGCGGCCTGGGCTTCGGCTTCAAGTGGGACATGGGCTGGATGCACGACACATTGCGCTACCTCGGTGAGGGCATGATGGCGCGGCCCCACCACCACGACGACATCACGTTTTCCATGCTTTACCACGATGCCGAGAACTACGTATTGCCGCTCTCGCACGACGAAGTGGTCCACGGCAAGCGTAGCCTCTACGGCCGCATGCCCGGTGATGCCTGGGAGCGCATGGCGAACCTGCGCCTGCTCTACGCCTGGCTCTTCGCCCACGGTGGTAAGAAGCTGCTCTTCATGGGCGGCGAGTTCGCCCAGGTCCGCGAGTGGAACCACGACACGGCACTCGATTGGGGCCTGCTGAACCAGCCGGATCACAAGGGCATCCACGACCTCCTCTGCGACCTCAACAGCCTGTATCGTCGCCATCCCTCCCTGTACGAGGGCGACTGCCAGCCCGGTGGTTTCGCCTGGATCGACTGCGGCGACCGCTTCAACAGCGTGCTCACCCTGCTGCGCCGGGCGACCGATCACGCCGACTTCATGGCCGTGGCCTTCAATTTCACGGCCCTGCCGCAACACGGGTACCGCATCGGCGTACCCTCGCCCGGAGCATACGTGGAGCTGCTGAACACAGACTCCACTTACTACGGCGGACGGAACGAGGGCAACACCGGACGTGTCCTCACCGACCCCATTCCGGCCCACGGTTTTCCCCAGTCCCTGAACCTGACCTTGCCGCCACTCGCGGCGATCTTCCTGAAACCCGAAGCGTAGGCGCTCTCGAATTCTCTAGGAATCCTGCATGGATAAGCTCCTTCCCAAGCTGCAGAAGCTCACCCAGAACCTGTGGTGGACCTGGAAACCCGAGGTCCGCACCATCTTCCGCGACCTCGATCTGGAGCTGTACCACAAGGCCCACCAGAACCCCATGTCTGTGCTCAAGCAGATCGCACCGGATCAGCTGGAGAAGCGCGCCGCCGACGTCGACATCCCCGCCCGGGTGGACCGCGCCCTGCGCCAGCTGCAGGAATACCTCACGCCCAACACCACCTGGGGCCTGCTCCACGCGGGCGCCATGCGCTCACGGCCCATCGCCTATTTCTGCATGGAGTTCGGCATCCATGAATCACTGCCCATCTACTCCGGCGGTCTCGGCATCCTGGCGGGCGACCATCTGAAGGCCGCGTCGGACTTGGGCGTGCCCTTGGTGGGCGTGGGTCTCCTTTACCACGAGGGCTACACCTCGCAGGTGCTCAACACTGAGTTCTGGCAGCAGGATGTGGTGGAGCCCTTCGACGTCGCCGACCTGCCTCTGGTGCCCGCGCTGGACCGCTTCGGCGAACCCGTCCACGTCTCCGTGGAGCTGCCCGGCCGCCTCGTCCACGCGGCCGTGCTGGAGGTGCGCGTGGGCCGCATCCGGCTGATCCTGCTGGACACCCGCGTCAAACAGAACGATCCCAAGGATGTGAGCCTCGCGGCGCGCCTCTACGGAGGCGACCAGCGCATGCGCATCGAGCAGGAGCTGCTGCTGGGCGTGGGCGGCGCCCGGGCCCTGCGCGCCCTCGACATCAACGCCAGCGTCTTTCATCTCAATGAAGGCCATTCCGCCTTCGCCCTGTTGGAGCGGGCCAACCACCGCATCCAGTTCGACGGCTTGGATCCTCACGCGGCCCTGCAGGAAGTCGCCGCCGCCACCGTGTTCACCACGCACACACCCGTGGATGCCGGCCATGACCGCTTCCCCGCCGACCTGGCCGCCGAGCACCTGCGGCCCCTGGCGGAAGGTCTGAAGCTGCCGCTGGAAGAAGTCATGGGCCTGGGCCGCGTGAACCCACACGACCATGGTTCGCCCTTCCTGCCTACGGTGCTGGCGTTGAAACTGTCCCGGCGAGCCAATGGTGTGTCCGCGCTGCACGGTGTGGTCTCCCGCAAGATGTGGAACCAGCTCTATCCCGGCGTCCGGGAGGAGAACGTGCCCATCGGCCACGTCACCAACGGCGTGCACCTCCCCACTTGGCTGGCCACTGAAATGAACCATCTCTACGAGTCGCATCTCGGTGTGGACTACCAGAGCTCCCTCACACGACCCGCCACTTGGTCGCGCATCAGCTCGGTGTCCTCTGCCGAGATCTGGGAGACCAAGCAGGTGCTGAAGGCCCGCACCATCCGCTTCATCCGCGAGCGCACCGCCGCCACCCGCGAGCGCCTGG
>Ga0265327_10005758_pt1 | contig 10205 bp, 9 predicted proteins | sample 41621metaG_FD_202089 | JGI IMG/M metagenome (GOLD analysis project Ga0265327, IMG submission 202089) | Rhizosphere microbial communities from Carex aquatilis grown in University of Washington, Seatle, WA, United States - 4-16-21 metaG | ecosystem: Host-associated > Plants > Roots > Rhizosphere >... | reverse complement strand
TAATAAATTCCGGCGGAGCATCGGGTGCAAATGATTTGTTCGATGCCATTTATACAGCCATTGTAAATAAACGCGCCGGTGGTATGGGTTTGATTTCGGGACGTAAAGCTTTTCAAAAACCAATGAAGGACGGCGTCGCAATTTTAAATGCCATACAAGATGTTTATCTGGCAAAAGAAATTGATTTGGCGTAATCTTTTTATTTAACTCTGACAAAGTTTTAAACTTTGTCAGAGTTTTGTCGAAATATTTTTTTAGATTTTAGATATTCGACAATTTTTTACAATTTTGCGGAAAAATATTTAAATGAATCCAAAATTATTGAATCATTATAAAAGTCTCGGTTATCACGTTCCAAATAAAAAACATTTAAAGACACCCGAACAAATTGATGGAATCCGCAAAGCGAGCAAGTTAGTAAAGAAAACACTCGACATGCTCGAAGATAAAATTCTTGCCGGAATTACAACACATCAAATAAACGATTGGGTACACGATTACACTTTGGCACACAACGCAATTCCTGCACCGCTCAATTACAAAGGATTTCCAAAAAGCATTTGTGTGTCGGTAAATAATGTTATTTGCCACGGAATACCCGACGACCGCGTTTTAAAAGACGGCGATATTTTAAACGTTGACATTACAAGTATATTAAATGGCTATTTTGGCGACTCAAGCCGCATGTATTGCATTGGTAACGTTTCTGACAAAGCAAAAAAGTTAGTTGACGTTACAAAAGAATGTTTACATCTCGGAATTAAAGAAGTACTACCAATGCACGATTTAAATAATATTGGTCGCATTATCGACAGACATGCTTCGGAAAATGGTTTTTCGGTTGTGCGCGATTATTGCGGACATGGAATTGGAACAGAATTTCACGAGAAACCTGAAGTTGTACATTATAAAGAAAGGAAAAAAGGCTGGTTGCTGCTGCCCGGAATGGTTTTTACAATCGAACCAATGATAAACGAAGGCGGTTGGCAATCGAAAGTGCTTGCTGACAAATGGACTGCCGTTACAAAAGACAACAGTTTGTCTGCACAATGGGAACATACCGTTTTAGTTACCGAAAGTGGCGTTGAAATATTGACTGATTAGGTTGCTTTCCAAATATTTTTCAACTTTTCGGTCGCGGTGTAAAACAAATTCGCAAAATTACTGCAAAATTTATCCAATTTTTTTATTTTTGTCCCGTTCGAAACTCGAAACGCTGGTTCGTTTTTTGTTGCGTCGAAATCAAATCATTCAAAAAAAAATAATTGAGCATGAAAAAATTGTATTCTCTTTTTTTAGTAACTTTACTGTTGTTAACCATCAACGTAAAAAGTCAGGAAAAACTTTTAACCATCGACGACGCCGTTCTTGGACGAACGCGCGGATTAAGCGCAAAAACACTGCGCCAACTGCAATGGAAATCTGCAAGCGAATTTACTTACACCGACGGAAATAAACTGATGATTGGCAACGTCAAAAGCGCTGGCGAAAAAGAATTGATGAATGTTATTGCATTTAATCAGATGTTACGTAAAAATAATATTGACACTGTTCAACGTTTTCCTTTTCTTGAATGGTTGAACGAAAGCAATTTATCTTTTGACCTTGATGAACGCAAAGTTGTTTTAAATACGACAACCGGTTTGACTGGCATAAATATTCGCGTCGAAAAAGATGCCGACAACCAAACCTTTTGGCAACCTGCAAAAGCAATTGCTTACACAAAAGAAAACAATTTGTATGTGGTTGACAAAGATTCGAAAATAACACAAATCGCTTTCGATGATGACAAGGATATTGTTTTCGGTCAGAAAGTTTCGCGCGACGAATTTGCAAGTACCAAAGGCATTTTCTGGTCGCCGCTTGGAAATTATCTCGCATTTTATCGCAAAGACCAGCGTGCAGTTACAAATTATCCATTGGTTGACATTACAACTCGAATCGCAACATTAAAAAATGACAAATATCCAATGGCTGGAATGAAAAGCGAACATTTAAGTCTGGGCGTTTACAATTTTGCAAATGGAAAAACAATTTACATCGAACAAGATACGGCATCGGAAAAATATCTGACAAACATTACATGGGATCCATCTGAAAAATATATTTACATTCAGGTATTGAACCGCGAGCAAAATCACATGCTGCTTAACAAATACGACGTAACAACCGGCGCTTTTGTCAAAACTTTGTTCGAAGAAAAAAACGATAAATATGTTGAACCATTGCATAAACTGACTTTTCTCAAAACGCAACCTTCGCAGTTTGTTTACTGGAGCGACCGCGATGGTTATCGTCATTTATATTTGTACAACACCGACGGTCAATTAATAAAACAGTTGACAAAAGGCGAATGGGTTGTTACCGAACTTCTTGGATTCGACGCGAAAGAAACTAATTTATTTTACAATTCTTCGGCTGTTAGCCCGATTGAAAATCACGCATTCAAACTCGAAATCAAATCAGGAAAAATTACTCAACTTACAACTGCTGCCGGTTGGCATTATTCAACTTTAAATTCCAATGCTGAATATATATTAGACAGTTATTCAAGTATAACTGTTCCATTTGCATCAGACTTGATTGATACAAAAGGGAAAGTCTTTAGAAACTTATTGACATCGCCAAATCCGTTGAAAGATTATAAACTGGCAAACATAGAAATTTTTAAAATAAAAGCAGCCGACGGCACAACCGATTTGTACGCACGATTAATAAAACCACTCAACTTTGACGCAACAAAAAAATATCCTGCAATAGTTTATGTATATGGTGGACCACACGAACAATTAGTAAAAAATACATGGCTTGGCGCTGCCGGACTTTGGGCATTTTATATGGCGCAAAAAGGCTATGTCGTTTTTACAGTCGATAATCGTGGCTCCGAAAATCGCGGAATGGCTTTCGAACAAGTTATTCATCGACAATTAGGCGTTTGCGAAATGGCTGACCAAATAAAAGGAATTGAATATTTGAAAAAAACAGGTTATGTCGATACTACTTTAATTGGCGTTCACGGCTGGAGTTACGGCGGTTTTATGACAACATCTTTAATGACAACCTATCCGAAAGTATTTAAAGTTGGCGTTGCCGGAGGACCCGTGATTGACTGGAAATGGTACGAAGTAATGTACGGCGAAAGATATATGGACATGCCACAAGAAAATCCCGAAGGTTACGAAAAAATTTCTGTTTTAAATAAAGCGAAAAATTTGCAGGGACGTTTGTTAATCATTCATGGCGACATTGATAATACTGTTGTCATGCAGCATAGTTTATCCTTTATAAAAGAATGTGTGTCGAATGGTATTCCGGTTGATTATTTTATTTATCCGCAGCACGAACACAATGTTTCTGGCAAAGACCGTTTGCATCTGATGAAAAAAATAACGCAATACTTTGACGATTTTTTAAAGAAATAATTTTTGAACAAAAATAAATTGAGTAAAATTTAATATTATTTAAAATAATTGATGAATTTTTATTGTTGAATAACAAATAGTTTGAAAAAAAATCGCTAAAAGTTTTTAACAAAATAAAATTAGTATAAAATTTGTTTTGAAAATCCATAGATTATTAACACTTTTGGATTCTCGAAAATTAAAATAATACAATTAACTATATGTCTGATAATAAGAAATTTGTTCCCTTTGTCTCGTCCGAAACCAATATGGCCGAATTTACAATCAGGGCGCTTGTTATAGGTCTTGTGCTTGCGGTTGTGCTGGGAGCAGCCAATGCTTACTTGGGTTTAAAAGCCGGAATGACAATCGCAGCAACTTATCCTGCTGCTGTAATAGGCATGGCTCTTTTAAAAGCCATGAAAGGTTCTATACTCGAAGAAAATTTTGCACGTACTGTTGGTTCAATTGGTGAATCAGTAGCGGCCGGAGCAATTTTTACTTTACCTGCTTTTTATGTAGCCGGTATATGGAATCCATTTTTCTCTTGGGCAAATTATTTTACTGCTTCAGTGATATTGATTGCCGGAGGTGTGCTGGGTATTATGTTTGTTGCATTGCTCAGACGAGTTATGGTTGAAGATGCTGATTTACCGTTTCCAGAATCAAAGGCGGCTGCAGAAATACACAAAGCCGGTCGATCAGGTGCAGGTGGAGCAAAATTTTTATTTACCGCTATGGCTGGTGGCGCATTAGTAAAAGCATTATCAACATTTAAAGTATTCCCCGAACTTTGGATACAATTTGTTTCATTTACTAAAACTACCATCGGTTTAGGAAGTGTTGGAAATGCGGCTGCTACTGGTGGTATTTTGTTAAAATCGCCTGCGGTTAGTCCAGCCTATATGGGAGTTGGATACATTATCGGACCAAGATTAGCCGCGCTTAATTTTAGTGGTGGCGTTTTAGCTTGGGGTTTATTAGTTCCTATTATTCTATATTTTATTGGTCCATTTATTGACATTCAGGCGATAGCAAGTTCATTAATTGCTGAAGCTGCAAAGCATAACGAAGTACTTTCGCAAAGTGATGCAATCAGCGGTGCATGGACAAATTCAGCTATCATGGTTTGGAAATTTATTGTTCGACCAATTGCAATCGGTGGTATGTTGGTGGGAGCATCGTTTACATTATTTAAAATGCGCAAAAGTTTAGCTGCCGGTATTTCACGTTCGATTAGTGATGTTAAAAAAGCAGCTTCAGAAACCGGTCATGTTACTGAGCGTACCGAAAAAGACATAAATTTTAAATGGATAATGATTGGTATTTTAGGTGTTGCAATCGCTACATTTTTAATAACTTTTTTCTTATTTAAAACATCTTTCATTGTTGCATTTGTCGCTGCAACTATTTTGATTGTTCTTGCTTTCTTTTTTGGCGCAGTATCCGGTTATTTAGTCGGTATCATGGGTTCCAGTAATAACCCAATCAGTGGTTTAACTTTGACAGCTTTGGTTGTTACAGCATTGGTAATGGTATTGCTTGGCGTTAAAGCTGAGAACGGTGGCGTTGCGGCCGTGCTTGGCGTGGCAGCAATTGTTTGTGTATCAGCTGCGGTTGCAGGCGAAATGCTTCAGGATTTAAAAGCCGGACACATTTTAGGTGGTACTCCTTGGAGAATGCAGATTGGAGATATTATTGGAGTGTTAGCTTCTGGTATTGTTATGTTTGGCGTTTTGGTTATTTTAAATGAAGGCGATTTAAAATCGGGAGGTACTGGTTTTGGTGGAGCTAATTTACCCGCACCACAAGCAAGTTTAATGGCAATGTTATCAAAAGGTATTGTTGGTGGACAAATGGCTTGGCCGCTGATAATTGTAGGTATGATTATGGGCGCAGCTTTTATTTTAATGCAAATCAAAAGTCCGATGCTTATTAGCGTTGGAATGTATTTGCCATTAGAAACTACTTTCGCTATTTTTGTTGGCGGAATAATTAAAGGCATTGTTGACTGGTTCTCGGAAAGAAATAAATATAACAAACATCAATTGATGCGTGTTGAAAACACGGGAGTACTTATAGCATCCGGATTTATAGCGGGCGAGGCTTTGATTGGCTTGTTGTTTGCCGGATTAGCATTTTTTGATGTCAAATTATTTGAAGTCTTTAAACATCCGACTTTCGCAGTCAGTATTGTTGTATTAGCTATTCTTGGATATGTTTTAGTTAAATATCCAATTAACAATCCGGGATCAACAGAACCTGATGTCAAAGATGAAATAAATTAATATTTAAAAAGATAAAAAAAATTAGCGCCTTATGTGGCGCTTTTTTTTTATAAACAAATTTAAGTATGGTTCATCAGATTGAAATTAATTTACCTCGATTTAAACGTGGTTATCATTTGATAACCGATTTAATAGAAAAGCAACTACAAAATTTGCCTGATACCGGATTAGTAAATATTTTTATTCAACATACTTCTGCTGCAATAAGTTTGAATGAAAATGCCGATCCGTCGGTGCGAGTCGATTTTGAAAATTTTATGAATAAACTTGTTCCCGAAAATCAAAGTTATTTTGAACATACACTTGAAGGTTCTGACGATATGCCTGCTCATTTAAAATCGTCGATACTTGGCGTTTCGATAAATATTCCAATAAAAAAGAGTCAATTAAATTTAGGAACTTGGCAAGGAATTTACCTTTGCGAATTTAGAAACAATGCTTCCGAAAGAAGGATCATCGTTACAGTCATTTCATGAAATTTTATGTCGAATATTTTTATGTTATAAAATATATTCTCAACTGACAAATATTAGTTTTCATTAAGAGTTTAATTTTTACATTTGTTTCGGATTTTTAAACTCCAAGTTTTTTTATAAACTAATTTAAAATTGAAATAAACTCAAAATGCAAAAACTACTTTTATTGGGAGCCGAAGCTATTGCGCAAGGTGCAATAGATGGTGGAATGTCCGGCATTTATGCTTATCCGGGTACGCCATCGACTGAAATAACCGAATATGTGCAAAACAATAAACTTGCTGGTGAATTAAATATTCACAGCGAATGGTCATCAAATGAAAAGACAGCGATGGAAGCTGCACTCGGAATGTCTTATGCCGGCAAACGTTCGATGGTTTGCATGAAACACGTCGGTTTAAATGTTGCTGCAGATGTTTTTGTGAATGCAGCTATTACCGGTGTTAATGGTGGAATGTTGGTTACAATTGCCGACGATCCATCTATGCACTCATCGCAAAACGAACAGGATTCGCGGTTCTATGCAAAGTTTGCAATGATTCCGGTTTTGGAACCATCAAATCAGCAGGAAGCGTATGAAATGGCTTACTCAGGTTTTGAAATGTCGGAACGATTTAACGTGCCGGTTATGATTAGAATCACAACTCGTTTGGCACATTCGCGTTCCAGCATTTTGACAATGGAAAGAAAAAGTCAAAATAATTTGTCTGTTCCAAAAAATCATAAACAATTTATTTTGTTACCAGCCATTGCGCGCGTGCAGTACAAGCAATTGTTAGGAAATCAGATTCATTTCGAGAATGATTCTGAGAAATCAGCGTACAATAAATATTTCGACGGCAATGATAAAAGTATGGGCGTCATTGCGTGTGGGTTAGGATACAATTATCTTTTGGAAAATTTCACTGATCAACCTTTAAATTATCCGGTTCTAAAAATTGGTCAATATCCGTTACCAAAAAACAAAATCGAAAAAATATTTAATGAATGTGCTGAAATTTTGGTTCTTGAAGACGGTTATCCGATTGTAGAAGAAATGTTGAAAGGTTTTCTTGGCAATCCGAAAATAAAAGGTAGGCTTGACGGTACAATTCCGCGCGACGGAGAACTTAATCCGAACCTTGTTGCCATTGCACTCAACATGCTAATTGAAACAGGAATTGATATTCCAACAGTTGTTAAAAACCGCGCTCCGGCAATGTGCGTCGGTTGTGGTCATATTGATATGTATAATGCATTAAATGAAGCAGTAAATATTTACAGCAAAGGTCGTGTGTTTTCTGACATTGGTTGTTATACGCTTGGTTCGTATGAGCCATTTGATTCAATAAATTCATGCGTTGACATGGGCGCATCTATAACAATGGCGAAAGGCGCTGCCGATGCAGGTTTGGTTCCGGCAATTGCAGTTATTGGCGATTCGACGTTTACACATTCGGGCATGACAGGTTTGTTGGACGCCGTTATAGAAAATTCTCCGGTAACAATTATTATTTCGGACAATTCGACAACAGGAATGACCGGAGGACAAGATTCGCATGCCAAAGGAAAATTAGTTGACATAGTTAAAGGTATTGGCGTCGATCCGGTACATATCAGGGTTTTTGTACCTCTCAAAAAAAATCATGCGGAAATGGTTCGCATCATGCGCGAAGAATTAGAATTCAATGGCGTTTCGGTTTTAATTCCGCAGCGTGAATGTATTCAAACACTAAATCGTCGGGTACGATTAAAACATGCAGCAAAACAATTAACTATTAAAAATTAAAAATTTATGAAAACCGATATAATTATAGCTGGCGTTGGTGGTCAAGGTATTCTTTCGATTGCCGCTGTTATTGGCACAGCGTCGCTCCAACAAAATTTATTTTTCAAACAATCCGAAGTACATGGTATGAGTCAGCGGGGTGGGGCAGTGGAATCGCATTTTCGCGTGTCTGACAAACCAATTGCGTCCGATTTAATTCCGCAAGGAAAAGCAGACATCATTATTTCTGTCGAGCCAATGGAATCGTTGCGCTATCTTCCATTTTTAGCAAAAGATGGTTGGGTAATTACCAACACACGACCGTTTATCAACATTGATAATTATCCGGAATTGACTGAACTATTAAAAACATTACAATTATTGCCGCATCATATAGCGCTCGATGCCGATACAATTGCCGAAGAAATAAAATCGTCCAAATCGTCGAACATGGTGATGATGGGAGCAGCATCGCCGTTTATTGATATTCCGGCTGAGAATTTTGAAAATGCAATAACCGAAATTTTTAAAAATAAAGGCGCTGATGTCGTTGATATAAATATAAAAGCGTTTCGAATGGGGCGAGATTTTGCATTACAGAATCGTTAATAATCTGGAAAAATATGGATGAACAATTAATAAAAAAACTGTATTTCAAAGAAAATTATAAAATTGCGGTGATCAATGCCGATTTTGATTTTGTTAAAAGAATTTCGGGTTTGACAATTGATATAAAATTGGAAAACGCTAAAACGTATGACGCTGCGATTGTGTTTTGCAAATCGAAAACCGATGCTGATACTTTGCTGTTGCCGGTTGTAAGTCAATTAAAACCTGACGGCGTTTTTTGGGTAACCTATCCGAAAGGAACTTCAAAAATAAAAACTGACATCAACCGCGACAAAGGCTGGGACGTGATTAAAGCTGCCGGTTTCGACACTGTTGCTGCAATTTCGATTGATGACGTTTGGTCTGGATTAAGAATGCGTCAACAAGATAAAATAAAACGGAAATAATGAAGGATAATTTTTCTACGCAATCTAACAATTACGCACATTACAGACCAGATTATCCTTTAGATTTTTTTAATTATTTAAAATCGATTTTAGTTAGAACAGAAAATGCTTGGGATTGTGGAACTGGAAATGGACAGATTGCTAAAATTATTGCAAGTCATTTTAAATATGTTTTTGCTACAGATATAAGTCAATCGCAACTCGACAATGCTATACAGGTAGATAATATTTTTTATTCCTGCCAATCTGCCGAAAAAACAAATTTCCCTGACAACTTTTTTGATCTGATAATTGTCGCACAAGCTATCCATTGGTTCGATTTCGAGAAATTTTATTCTGAAGTAAAAAGAACGGCAAGGCAAAATTCGCTGTTGCTGGTTGTAGGTTATAGTCGTCCTGAAATTAATGAAGAAATTGATAACATATTGAACGAATTTTATTTTAATATAATAGGTGAATTTTGGGACAAGGAAAGAAAGTTTGTAGATGAGAACTATTTGACAATTCCATTCCCGTTTGTTGAAATGACTGTTCCAAAATTTAGAAATAATCTATCGTGGACATTTGAACATTTAGTTGGTTATTTGGAAACGTGGTCGGCAGTTAAACATTATAGCAAAACTAACCACTCTAATCCGGTTAATCTGATTTTAGAAAATCTGAAAGAAAGTTGGGGTGAAATTGATCAAAGAATAGTCAGCTTTCCTATGCTCCTGAGAATTGGAAAAATTTAAGCTTGTTATATGGCAAAATAAGCATTGTGCCTGAAACCCATGTTTTCATTACGCTGTAAACTGCCAAGTTGATTTGTCAGTAAAATAGTTTTACCAATATACAAAGGTTTTTGGTTAAAATGACTGTGTCCGTGAATCCAGAAATTGGCGCCCGACTGCAAAATGAAATCTGTCAGGTCAACACAATATGCTTCGTTTAATTGATTTTTACCAACGCTTGGCGAATTGGACAAATACGATGGCAAATGATGTGTAACAACTACTGTTTTATTAACCTATCAATCTAAATCTGATGCAAATATAAAAACTATTTTTTAAAACACCAAATATTTTGTAAACTTTTTTTATAAAATAGTATTTAATATAATCTATTTACATATAAATTTATTCTTTGTTTAATATTATAATATATTAGTTTACAATAATATTTACTAATAGAATTAAATAATACATTTAAATAAAATAATTTTTCAATAAATTTAAGTTTAACCTCAATTTTTTTGAATCGGTATGCTATTTTTTTGACTCAACGAGCAATTTTTT
>Ga0265327_10005757_pt1 | contig 10209 bp, 9 predicted proteins | sample 41621metaG_FD_202089 | JGI IMG/M metagenome (GOLD analysis project Ga0265327, IMG submission 202089) | Rhizosphere microbial communities from Carex aquatilis grown in University of Washington, Seatle, WA, United States - 4-16-21 metaG | ecosystem: Host-associated > Plants > Roots > Rhizosphere >... | reverse complement strand
CTTCACCCTCAACCTTCAGCAGTGGATCCCTGGGTCCGACCCCTACATCGTGGCGTGGGTCTCCATCGTCGAGCAGCCCGACGTCCGGCTCACCACCAACCTGGTGGGCCTCGAGCCCACAGAGGTTGCGGTCGGCATGGCCGTCGACGTCGTCTTCGAGGAGAGCGACGACGTGTACCTCCCCCTCTTCGGGCGGGCCACGTGAGCGGGGCCGACGAGGAAGGCCGACTGGTCCGGCGGGCGGCCATCACCGGCATCGGCCAGTCAGAGGTGGGTCGGCGGCTCGGCCGTTCGGAACTGTCCCTCACGGTCGAGGCTTCCTTGGCGGCCATCGAGGACGCCGGCCTCGACCGCTCCGACATCGACGGTATCGCCACCTACCCAGGCATGGGGCTGGGCACGCCGGGGTTCGCCGGCCCCGGCACCCCTGAGGTCCAAGACGCCCTGCGGCTGCGGCTCAATTGGCACGACGGCGGCGGTGAGGGACCCGGCCAGATGCGGGCGGTGATCGCCGCCTGCCTGGCCGTGGGGGCTGGCCTCGCCCGTCACGTCCTCGTCTACCGCACGGTCACCGAAGGCTCCGCCCAGGGGAAGGGTGGCCGCCAAGGCATCGGCGGGGGCGGTGGCGGGGGCGGTGTCCCGCGCTTCGGCGGCTTCTTGCAGTGGTACCTGCCCTTTGGTGCGGTCTCGGCCGTCAACTGGCTGGCCCTGGTGGCGGCCCGGCGGGTCGAGGAATTCGGTCTGACCCGCGAGCAACTGGCCCAGATACCGCTCAACGGCCGGCGTAACGCCGCCCTCAACGACAACGCCGTCTACCGCGACCCAATGTCCCTCGAGGACTATCTGGCGGCCCGGATGATCTCGACGCCGCTGTGCCTCTTCGACTGCGACGCGCCCTGCGACGGCTCGACGGCGGTGGTGGTGTCCCGGGCGGACTACGCCAAGGACGCGCCCCATCCCGCCTGCCGGGTGGACGCCGTCGGTACGGCCCTACGCGGCCGCCCGAGCTGGGACCAGTTCGACGACATGACGACGATGGCGGCGCGCGACGCCGCCGCGTCAATGTGGGAGCGGACGGATCTCACGCCGAATGACGTCGAGGTGGCCCAGCTGTATGACGGCTTCTCAATCCTCACCATGGTCTGGCTGGAGGCCCTCGGCTTCTGTGGGCGCGGTGAGAGCGGCCCGTTCGTGGCCGACGGATCGGTCATTGCCCGGGAAGGGAAGCTGCCCCTCAACACCGCGGGGGGGCAACTGTCAGGAGGGCGGCTTCACGGCTTCGGCCTCATCCACGAGGCCTGCCTCCAGCTCCGCGGAGAGGCCGGAGCCCGTCAGGTGCCGGGCCGCTCGGGCCACGGTCCCGAGGTGGCCGCAGTGGCGAACGGCGGGGGGCCCATCGCCGGCACCATGCTGCTCACCAAGTACCGGGGCTGACCGGGGGCAATGGCTCCCGCGGGCTACCGCCGCACGAAGGCGGTCGCCCGCCCGGATGGCAGATGGACGCACCGAGGCGCGGCGGATGGAGCGCTGCCCGCCAGGGGGTGCACGCACCCTGAACGGCCCATCGGGACGCGAGAGTGCAACTCAGGGCGACGCACTCGCTCCCCCTTGAATGCTGAGGGGTACCGCTACTGCTGAACGAGATCCACGATCGGCATGATCGTGGGCGGTTGCGCCAACTCAATACCCAGCTCACCCATGATCGGCCCCAGATGCGTCAAAAACTCGTCGAAGGCCACCTGGTTTTCCCAGACGTCGGAGACTTGCAGCTTCCCGTCATCCCCGAAGCACGATTGGACCTTCATTGCAGCCTCGGGCGCCCCGGCCTCACGGAGACGAGAACGACCCTTGGTGTGTTGGTCGATGGTCATGTTCTTGGTGACGAGGTAGACGCCAATCACCGGGCGGGACCCCCTTGTTCTTGGTTGCGCGCACCGTTCGGTGGTGTCGTTTGGCTGCATCACAGCAGGCCTCGAGTCTCTTTGTGAGACCGGGACAGCCACACAACCAGTAACGATCACCTACGCTTCACGCGGTAGTCGGCCTCACGGGACGGGGCGAAGGGGGTGGGGATGATGACAGTCACTGGGTCGAGCCTTAATGCCTTGGCCATCTTCGTGGCGGCTGCGCTCGCGCTGGTGGTCGTTCTCGGCATCGGCGGACTGTTCCTCGTTGCCCTCTTTGTCAACCGGGGCGGACCGGACGAGAGCGGTCGTCGGCCTTTCGCCGTGTACCTCTTCGGCGTGGCCTTCATTACGCTCTGGGGAGCGATCCTCGGTTCGATCGCCGTCGTCGTGTCCGCAGTGAACCTCATCGGCACGCACACGAACAGCGGCTCCATCGCCCGCGTCTCGTGCGGCGTGTTTACAGGACGCGAGCGCTGCTATCCCGTGTACGCCGCTCATGCCATTGGCGACGCGGCGGCCCGGGGCATCGTGGTCGGCGGAATGCTCCTCGTGGCAAGTGGCCTTGCCTACTACTTCCATCTGCGATGGGGACTGAAGTTGGCGGCGCAGGACACCGAAGGGCCGGCACTCCGGGTGGCTCGCAACTACGTGGCCGCCGTCCTGTTCACGAGCATCCTCATCGTGGTGCCCGCCGTGTTCTTGGCGATCTACGCGCTCTTCGAGTTGGCGGGGCCCGGGGTCTTCGGCGGCGCTGGACGCATTCCCTCCCTCAGGGCGCTCAATGACGCCGCCTATGTCGCCCTGGCGGTCGGGGTGAGCTTCGTCGCCCACCTCCGCCTGGACTTCGTGGGCCTGTGGCCCTGGCGGCGCGCCGCCGCGTTCCCGCCACCACCGCCGCCACCGAACGCCGGCGTGTCGGCGGCCTGGCCTGCTCCCACGCAGACGAATCCAAACGCTCCCTGGCGGTAGGTAGGGGATTCCCGCCGCCAGGCGCCGGAGGTTGCGTGCCCAGCGCGACCTTGAACGGGCCTGTTGGTCTGGCTGGGCATTCACCTGCCTTTGCAACGAGTCGGGACACGCAACGACTTCTCCTACGGCACCTACATCTACTCCTACCCCGTGGCCCAGCTGCTGGCCATCTGGCGCCTAAAGAGCTGCTCGCCCAAGTGGGCGCTCCGGTGGGCGCCGGCGGACTGAGCCTGGACGCGACGAAGCGCCCTGAGCCGAAGCCCAGGGCTCCCTACCCCACGATCACCTACCTGGGTACGCCACCGGTCGCGGCCTCGCCAGGGCTCTCCACACTCAGCGCCTCACCAGGTCTTGGGTGGCGGGGGCATCGGGGGTGGCGGGAGGTCCTCGGCCTGGAGCCGGTCTTCGGCTCGAGGAGGCGGCGGAGCCGGCGGCGGGGATCCGGCCCATGTCTGAGGGGGCGGGGGCATCGGGGGTGGCGGGAGCTCTTCGGCTGGGGTCTCGTCGGCCAGCGGTGGGGGGAGCGGGTCCGGCTCTGGTGGATTCCAACTGCGAGGCGGCACCGGCATCGGGGGTGGCGGAAGGTCGTCGGGCGGACCGAAGAGCTCGCGTGGAGGCTCGGGATCCCTCCCCACCGGTGGCGCCACCGACGGCACCTGCGGGCCCTCGTCACCCGATGCCTCCGGGCCGACGTCGCCATCGTCGTCTTCGAGGCCTTCCCCTCTGTGGAAGCGCGGAAGCGGAGGTTCGGCCGACGCCCACCCCGGCCGGCCCGGGGCCACCGGCTCTTCTCTTTCCGCTGTGCTCTCGGCGACGGCGTGGGGAGGGAGGTGCGCTTCGGTCAACGCCTGTGTGGTGGCGCTCTCCTCCTCGGCCGCGACCTCCTCGGCGTCCACCTCGCCTCCGCGGCGAAATGGGGGCAACGGCGGTTCGGCGTACTTCTGGTTCCAAAGGTCGCTGGTCGGCGCTTCGCCCCCCACGTCAGGCGCCGTGGCGTCGTCAGAGCTGACGGGTGTGGGCGCTTCGTCCGCTGGCAGTGTGTCATCGGGGGTTGGCGTGGCGGCCAAGGCATCGGACTCGGCCGAGTCGATGCCCGCGCTTTGGAACGTTGGCAAGGGAGACTCACTCGGCGACCACCAACCGGTGTCCACGAGATCCGGCTCGGTAGCAATCACCTCGGGGACGGTCTCGCCCGCCGTGAAGGTTGTGGATGTGCCGTTGCGCGCGAACGCCTGGTCGGCAGTCGCCGAATCGAGCTCGCCCGGTCCCGAGACGAGCGACTCCTCGTGCCATCTTCCCGATGCCACCCGTCGGCGTCGCCACGTCCAACGGTGACCGTCGAAGTAGGCCAGGTCGTCGATGTCACCCTGGTTTGAGTACCAGCCGGGTCCCTGCGCTCCGTCTGCCATCTCTTCCCCATCCCCGGAGCCCACTGCCCGCTGGCCTCCTCCGGATGTGCCTGCCGTCGCCACGTAAGCAACGACGTCAAAGTTTACGGCAACCCGATCATGGTCACTACCCGGGTGGTGGATCCGCCGCTGGCGTGCCGCGCCTTACTCGAGCGCGGAGTTGGCGAGCCAGAACTCGGCCAGCCCAGGCGTGCCCGTCACCGTGACCTGCGACTCGGGCAGAGGCCAGCGTCGGTAGAGGACGAGCAGGAGATCGAGACTCGGGCCGGACAAGGTGGCATCGGCCTCCCCCGATCCGCCGGCGATCGAGAAGCCGTCCGGTGCCAAGGTGATCGTCCAGGACGAGTCAGCGTCGGTTGGCACGAGTGCGAGCCGCTCTCCCTGGCCGCGTAGGTTGGCCACCTTCGACGAAAAGCGGGACGCCGACGGAAGGTTGACGAGCAGCTCGTCGATCCCGTCGGCCGCCACCTCGGGGTCGGATCCCGGGGGGATCCCTCCGGCCAGTTGGGCGTCGACGCGGTGGATGAGCGTTTCGTGCAGTTGGCGCCGAGACCAGAACGCCACATGCTGGTCGGCGCCCCACGCCCACATGGGGGCTTCGGGGTCGGCCGCCCGCAAGGTGGCGACCAGTGACGTTCCCCCGGCGCGGAGCCAGTCGGCGGAGGGCGGCCCGGGGTCCGAGAACGCCGTGGCCGCGACCTGTGGCCCGTCCGCCAAGGCGCACACCAATCCCTCGGCCCAGCGGTGGACCCTTCCGAGATGGAGCGTCAGGTCGCTCACGGTCCAGTCCGGGCACGACGGCACCGGCGCATCGACCGGCACCTGGGCGACCACGCCCGCCGCCCGCTCGATCTCCCCGTCCAGCTGGTCGCACCAGGCGGCGTGGTCCATGCGGGCGCTCTAGGCCGGCGAGGTGGGCGCCAGCTCGGTGCCGGCCATGACCGCCGCCGCCCGGGCGGCCAGGGCCACCAGGGTGAGGGTCGGCCCGTAGCCGGCGGAGGTGACGAAGACCGAGGAGTCGGCCACCACCAGGTTCTTCAGGCCGTGGACCCGTCCGAAGGGGTCGACCACCGACGTCGCCGGGTCGGTGCCCATGCGCGTCGTGCCCATGACGTGGCGACTCTCGGGCACCGGGGTCCGCCCGCCGTGGTACCCGACGCCCGGTGAGGTGGTGACCATGGTCCACCCCGCCCCCATCTCCTTCAAGATGGCCTCGAGCCGCTTGCCGTAATGCTTGGTGGCGGCCAGCTCGTGGCGGCCACCGCGATAGGTGACGCGGGCCACCGGCAATCCGCGTACGTCGCGCACCGTCGGATCGAGGTCGACCCGGTTGGTGGCGTAGGGCAGGTCCTCGCCCTGCATGATGAAGGCGGCCAGCCGGTCGCGCAGCGGAGACTGGCGCATGAGCTCGGCGTGCTTTTGCCCCCACGGGTAGACCTGGGCCTCCAGGATGGGCAGGTTCCCCGAACCATGCTCGACCAACCCGCCGCGCATCCAGGGGAGCCCGGCCTCCTTGGCCGCCGCCCGCGACGCCTCGTCGCCCACGATGGCGTCGTCGTGGACGTGGGTCACGGCCCGGCCCCGCTGGCCGTGGAGACGGAAGGGAAAGGTACCGGCCACGATGGTCTGGAAGTGGGTCATGAGGTAGCGGCCGACGAGTTCGTTGCCGATCCCCGACAGGAGCAGCAGCCGCGGGGTCTCGACCGCTCCCCCGGCCACCACGACGTGGCGCGCCCCCATCGACCGCTCCACGCCGTCGGGTCCGATGAACTGCACCCCCGTCGCCCGCTTCCCGTCGGTCGTGATGCGGGTGACGAAGGTCTCGGGCAACAGCTGGGCCCGACCCGTGGCCATCACCTTCATCAAGAGCGCTACGGGGTCCCCCTTGGCGTGGATGGGGCAGCCGAAGAACGCACAGAAGCCGCAGTTGTTGCAGGCCGGTCGGCCGTCGTAGGGGACGCTGTTGGCCGCGGTGGGCGCCGCGTAGGGATGCAGACCGAGCTTCTCGGCCGCCGCCACCGACAGGGTGGCCGAGTACATGGGCGCGCCGGACGGCATCGGGTACGGACCCGAGCGCCAGGCGGCGAAGGGGTTGGCGCCGGCCTCGCCCGCAACCCCGATGGCCCGCTCCACCTCGGCGTAGTACGGCTCGAGGTCGGCGTAGTCGAGCGGCCAGTCGGCCACCTCGGCGTTTTCCTGGGGCCCGAAGGCCGAAAGCAGCGAGAAGTCGTCCTCACGGAAGCGGGGCACCTTGCCGTCGGCGTGGGTGCCCCCCCCGCCCACGGTGGCCGGGATCGAGTTGACGTCCCCCACGTGGATGTGGTCACCCTCCTCGGCATTGCGGCGGAAGGTACGCGGCTCCAAGAAGGGGTCGGGCCCGAGGAAGTGTCGGTGGTGGAACTTGATCTCGTCGTTGGAGTAGTCGCCGGCCGGCCGCGTCAGGTCGTCGGGGTCGAGGAGGTGGTTGCGGCCGCGCTCGAAGATCACGACGTCCCATCCGGCGCGGGTCAGCACCTCGGCCGCGGTGGACCCTCCCGGCCCCGAACCGATGATGATGGCGTCGACCGTGCTCACCGCAGGTCACTCACGGCCCGGAGACCTCCTCGTCGGTCCACCCTCGGGGTTGGACGTCGCCGTCGAACTCGATGGCCCGCCACCCGGCGGTGTCCCGGTTCCCCCCGTACTCGGGGGCGCCGTAGGCGCCTTCGCAGGCGTGGTGGTAGAGGAGGTCGGCGAACTCATGCTGGTCTCGCAAGTGCGCCTCTCGCTCGTCGGCGTCGAGGGCGGCGAACCCTTCCCCGAGGGCGGCCAGGCCCTCGCGGTAGCGCTGCTGGTACCCCACCACCGGACCGTTGAACTCCCGCTCGGCGAGGCCGAGCGAGCCCTCGATGCGCGTCCGCCAGGCCAGCTCGTCGAGGGCGGTCAGAGCATGAAAGTTGGCGAACCCCGCCGCCCCGCCGAAGCGGCCCGAGGTGGGCCCGCCCGCCCAGACGCGGGGTGGGTCGAAGGAGAACGCGCCGAGCAGGGTGTCGATGTAGTCGGCCACCCCCAGTGCGGCGGCACCGGGGTGGCCCTCGCCGGCCGGGATGAGGGCGTCGCAGGCCGCCTCGAGCGTGCGGTACTCGTCGTCGGTGAGCCAGATCGGCACCGCATGAAGCTACCAACTTGGGCATCAGGCCCCGCCACAGGGGTCGCGGACCGCTTTCGAACGGGCCGGCCCGATTGGCGCCGCGGTGCCTGGCCCCAGCTACCCTGGCCGGATGGACCGGCGAATGTTGTTGCCCGTGCTCGTGCTCGGCCTCTTGGGCGCCCTGTCGGTCGGGGCGGTCATCCTCGGGCTGTCGATGGCCCCTGCCACGGCCGACCTTCTGGTGCACAACGGCGCCGGCGAGTTGACGTACGCCTCCAGCGTCACCTCCGTCTGGTCCAACAAGGCGGGTTCGGAGTACATCGGGGTCCACTACGTCAACCCCGACCAGGCGACTGAATCACTTCTCCAGGGTGGTCCGAACGGCAAGCCCACGCATTCGGAGCACGTCCAGGGACCAACGGCGATCAAAGCGCTCGGGCCGTTCACCAAGATGCAGACAGTGACCGGCTTCACGGCCAGCGGCTCCAACTACGTGGCCACCGAACCGGCGTCGACCGCCTACACAACACCCCGCGGAAAATCCTTGACCGGCACGGTCCAGTACCTGGTGACGCTGCAGGACGGGTACCTGGTCAACGTGGTCCAGACGTTCCACGCGCAGTCCCCGATCGGACCGTTCAAGGGCGCCTTCCAGTACCTGGTTACCCACGTCAACGGCCAGCCCATCGGCGGCTGAGCGCGCCCGACGTCCGAACAGACAAGATGGAGTCCATGGGAGACGACCCCGTCCTCTACCGCACCGACGGCGCGGTGGCCACCCTGACCATGAACCGTCCTGACGTGGCCAACGCCCAGGACACCGCCCTCATCGACGAGCTCGACCGCGCCTTCACCCGGGCCGGTGACGACGAAGAGGTCCGCGTGGTCATCCTGTGCGGGGCGGGCAAGCACTTCTCTTCGGGCCACGACCTCAAGTCCCTGGTCGGTCAGACCGAGGCCGACCACTGGGTGGCGATGCGCGAGACCCCCGAGGGCAAGTTCTTCCACGAGAAGACCATGTACGTCGACCGGTGCCTACGGATCCGGAACTTCCCCAAGCCGACCATCGCCGCCGTTCAGGGAAGCTGCGTGGCGGCCGGCCTGATGCTCGCCGCCATGTGCGACCTGATCGTGGCCGCCGACGACGCCACCTTCTCCAACCCGGTGCTGCGCATGACCGGTGCGGGAGTGGAGCTGTTGGTGGAGCCGTGGGAGTTGGGCATCCGCAAGGCCAAGGAGTTCCTCTTCGCCGGGGAGACGATCGACGCCCAGGAGGCCTGGCGCCTCGGCCTGGTGAACCGGGTCGTGGCCCGTGACGAGCTGATGGAACGGACCATGGAGCTCGCCCAGCGCGTGGCCCTCGTCCCCCCGGTCACCGCGGCGGTGGTGAAGGACTCCCTCAACCACACCGCCGACCTCATGGGCCAGGAGAACTCGTGGAAGTACCACTTCATGGCTCATCACTGGATGCACAACACCAAGACCGCACGCGACGCTCTGGAAATCCGCAAGACCAAGGGCTCGATGCGCGACGTGCTGGCCGACCGGGACCGCGGTGACGTGCCCGGCGGCGGCTGAGGTGCCTGAGGCCGACGAATCGACTGACCGCCGTGGCCCCCTGGCGGGCACGAGGGTGCTCGACGTGGGCACCCGGATCTCCGCCCCCTTCTGCGCCGGACTGCTGGGCGAGCTCGGGGCCGACGTCATAAAGGTCGAGCTGCCCGGTGCCGGCGACTTCATGCGGACCATGGGTCCGTTCGTCGACACCGGCGAGCGCCCCGGCTACTCACTGGCCTGGTCGGTGGAGGGGCGCGGCCGGCGAGGGGTGACCTGCGACCTGCGCACCGAGGCCGGCCAGCAGCTCTTCGCGCGGCTGGCCGACACCGCCGACGTCCTCTGCGAGAACTTCCGGCCGGGCACCATGGAGCGCTGGCACCTCGGCCCCGAGGATCTCGACCCCGAGCTCGTCTACGTCCGCATCAGCGTCTTCGGACAGACAGGTCCGTACTCGCCGCGCCCGGGACTCGACCGGCTGGGCATCGCCTTCGGCGGTCTCCTCCACCTGACCGGGGAACCCGATCGGCCGCCGGTGCGGCCCGGGGTGACGGTGTCGGACTACCTCACCGGCGTCTTCGCCGCCCTCTACGCGGTGGCCGGCCTCTACGGCCGCGACGCCGGAGGCGAGCCCGGACGGGTGATCGACGCCCCCCTCTACGGCTCGATCCTGCGCATCTTGGAGTGGACCCTCCCCGCCTACGACCGGCTCGGCACGGTGCGCGGCCGCGAAGGCAACCGGCTCCGGGTCTCCGCCCCGCTCGACAACTACCGCGCCGCCGACGACATCTACGTGTGCGTGGTGGCCGGCTCCGACGCCAACTTCTCTCGCCTCTGCCGGGCCATGGAACGCCAGGACCTCCTCGACAACCCGCGCTTTACGACGCTCGCCGACCGGGCGCGCCACGGGGACGAGATCAACGGCATCGTGGCCGACTGGGTCGGCTCCCTCCCGGCCGACGAGGTCGAGCGTCGGTGCGTGGCGGCCGACGTGCCGGTCGGGCGCGCCTACAGCGCGGCGGATATCTTCGCCGACCCCCACATGGCCGAACGGGGCGACCTGGTGACGGTGGAGGACCCGGTGATCGGGTCCGTCCGCCAGCAGGCCCCCTACCCCCGCCTCGACGGCCAGCTTCCCGAGGCGCCGGCGGGGGCGCCCCGCCTGGGGCAGCACAATGAAGAGGTGTGGTGCGGACTGGTGGGGCTCACCAGCGAGGAACTCGCCGCCTACCGAGCCGAC
>Ga0265327_10005756_pt1 | contig 10209 bp, 10 predicted proteins | sample 41621metaG_FD_202089 | JGI IMG/M metagenome (GOLD analysis project Ga0265327, IMG submission 202089) | Rhizosphere microbial communities from Carex aquatilis grown in University of Washington, Seatle, WA, United States - 4-16-21 metaG | ecosystem: Host-associated > Plants > Roots > Rhizosphere... | reverse complement strand
CGAAGCAACCCGCCATGGTGAGGAGGTCGGCAGTGTTGAGCTCGCGCGGCCGCCGGGGCGTGCGCGCTCTCGGCGGTGTGCGCGGCGTCGTCGACGGCGGCGCGTCCGTCACCTCACCGACCGGCGGGGTCACGGGTCGCGTCACGGCGGGCGCGTGCTCGGCCGACGGCGTGTCCCCGTTGACCTGCGGGAGCGCCCACTCCCGGGTCACGTCTTCGTGTTCCGAGACCGTCACAGCTCGACCCCTGCGCCGGAGCGACTGCGCGCCACGACCACCGACGCGACGAGGTTGGTGCCCAGCGTCACGACGAAGAGCACGAGGCCGGCCGCCATGAGCCCGGAGACGGTGAACGCGTCGCCACCCGCGCGCTGCGCGATGAACCCGGCGATGGTCCCGCCACCGTTCTGGAGGATCTTGGCGCTCACCTGGGGGACCTGCGGGAGCAGCAACGCGACCGCGATCGTCTCGCCGAGGGCCCGGCCCAACCCGAGCATGCTGCCGCCGACGATGCCACCGCGACCGTACGGGAGCACCACGGAACGGATCATCCCCCACCGGGTGCTGCCGAGCGCCAGCGCGGCCTCCTTCTCGCCGGGCGGCGTCTGGCTGAACACCTCGCGCACGACCGCGGTGATGATCGGCATGACCATCAGCGACACGACGATGCCCGCGATGAAGATGGACCCCGTCAGGCGCGCACCCGGATCGGTCTGGAAGATCGGGATCCACCCGAGGTGCGTGGTCAACCAGCGCGACAGCGGCACCACCTGATCGGACAGGTAGAGGAATCCCCAGATGCCGAAGAGCAGGCTCGGGATCGCGGCCATGAGGTCGACGACGGCGGTGAGGTAGCGGCGGGTCCGCGCGCTGGAGTACTCCGTGATGAACAGCGCCGCCATGATGCTGAACGGCACCGCGATCGTGATGGCGACGAGCGCGACGAGCACCGTGCCGGTGAGCAGGCCGAGTACCCCGATGGCCGGGGGCTTCACATCGGTGCGCCAGCCCTCGCGGGTCAGGAAGCTGACCACCCCGGATTCGCTGAAGGCCTGCTTGCTGCGCAGGAGCAGGAACAGACCGACCGCCGCGAGCAGGAACAGCACGAGCATCCCCGCCGCGAGCGTCAACCGGTTGAAGGCGCGGTCGACGCGGCTCGGGACCTCGGTGACCCGCCGGGGCGTCCGGACGCGCGCAGCACCGGGCACCGCGGGGCCGGTGTCCCCGCGCTCGGTTGCGATCACGTCAGTCACCTGGCCCGTTGCCTTCCGAGTCGGTCCATCGGCCTCCCCGCGCGATGTGACCCCGACCGATGCGAGGGCGCGGGACTCCACTGATTCAAGCCAGCCAGAGCCAAACGCCCGGCGAACAACGGCTGATCATATCGTAAAGCAACAAATCCTGGTCGGGAAAGTCAACAAGCCTCAGCCGACCAACACCGGGGTGCCGGGGGGCAACCCCGCGGCGAGGGTGCGGAGCGGGTCGGCGGCCACCCGGATGCAGCCGGCCGAGGCCGCGGCGCCGATGCTCGCAGGATCGTCGGTCCCGTGGATCGCGATGCGGGCGTCGCCCCCCTCGAACTCCGTGAACGCGTCCGAGTGGGCATCGAGGGCGATGACCCACGCTCCGTAGCTGCCGGCCGGGTCGGCGGGGAACACGTCGGTCACGAAGAAGAGGCCCGTGGGCGTGGGCGACGCGCCCGCGCCGATCCCGACCTTCGTCGACAGGACGACCACGCCGCGGTGCACCCAAGCCAGCGTCCGGGCGGCGAGGTCCACCACGACCGCGTCGCCGACGGGCTGCAGCGTCACGTCGCGACTGCGGATCCAACCGGTCGAGCCGTTGGGTCGAGTGGGCAGGAGCACCTCGAGCCAGTCGCCCCCCAGCGCGACGACCGGCAGGACGCGCGCGGTCCCCAACTCCGTGACCGGGAGCAGCGCGCCCGTCGCCATCGGCGCGCCGGGCTGGTCGTACACGGACAACGCGGGCACGTCGATCCGGGCGCTCAGGGTCGGCAGCGGTGGCCCCTCGGGCGCGGGGGCCGGCGCAGGGGCCGGGACGGGGACCGGAGCCGCGGCGACGGCCACCGGCACCGTGGCCGCGGGCACGGAAGGCGCGGGCACCGTGGTCGCGGGCACGGAAGGCGCGGGAACCGTGGACGCAGGCGACGAGTCGACCGGGGCCGCCGGTCCCGGCCGGGAGGTCGTGCCAGGCATCCGGCTCCGCGTCGCGACGGCGACGCGAGCCTCCGGGGAACCGCGGGCCGTGCCGTCGGTCGCGACCGCCACCACCCCGGCCGAGACGATCGAGACCGCGCACACGACGTGCAGCGCCCGACGGACCCGGAGAGGTCCTCGACCACGGACGGTCCCCACCGAATCTCCTCAGCCCTTGACCTCGCACGCGAGCGAGCGTCTCGGCTTTCCCGGCTCCAGCTCGGGATCCCCGTCGAGGAGGAAGCGGTATCCCACGCCGCGCACGGTGAGGATGCGGCGAGTGCCCTCGATGGCGGCGAGGCGCGCCCGCAGCCGTCCGACCTGCACGTCGAGGCTCTTGGTGTCGCGGGCCGACCCCCAGAGCGCACGCACGATCTGCTGCCGGGTCACGACGCGGCCGGCGTGGCGCATGAGCTGCTCGGCGATGTCGAACTCCCGGCGCGGGAGGTGCACCCGCTCACCGTGCACCACGAGCTCACGACGGTCGCAGTCGAGCGCGACCGGCCCGACCACCACGATGTTCCCGGGCTCGGGAGCAACGACCGGTGCTCGCCGGAGTTGCGCCCGGGCGCGCGCGACGAGCTCGTGGGAACCGACGGGCTCGACCACCACGCTGTCGACGCCCGCGGCGAACGCGTCCAGCGCATCCCGCTCGGTGCACCGGAGGCCCAGGAGCAGGATCGGCACCTCGGCCGTCGCGCGGATCAACGCGCACAACTCCACGACGGCTCGGTCCACCGCGTCGGCCTCGACGACCACGAGTTGCGGCCGGACGCCGTGCAGGCAGGTGAGCGTCTCGCCGTGGTCGACGGCGGTCACGACGGGAAGCCCTTCGCGCTCGAAGAGCGCCGCCGCGCGCGGCGACGGGTGCCGCTCGACCACCAACACAAGTGTCATCTCCGCCCCGCCATGCCTTCGTCCGGGCGCTGCTTCCCTCGCCCACCTGGGCGCCGAATGTACGGACAGAACGTGAACGGAGCATGGCCGATTCGGAACGCACGGCACCGTTTGGCGAAACAGGCGGTGACACCTCGGGGAACACTCGGTGCCGGGGGCTAGCCTCCGGGGCCCCAGACCCTCAGGAGACGCCACCATGGTTGCAGCAGGCGAGACCGCCCCCGACTTCACCCTCAAGAACGCGCAGGGCGACGACGTGACCCTCTCGAGCTTCCGCGGCCAGCCGGTCGTGCTCGTGTTCTACCCGTTCACCTTCACCGGCGTGTGCGAAGGGGAGCTCTGCGAGATCCGCGACGATCCGTCGGCCTACGAGCGCGCCGGCGCCCAGGTGCTCGCGATCTCGTGCGACACGCGCCACGCCCAGCGCATCTGGTCGGAGCAGCAGGGCTACACCTTCCCGTTGCTCTCCGACTTCTGGCCGCACGGCGAGGTCGCGAAGGCCTACGGCGTGTTCAACGAGGCCCTCGGATGCGCCAACCGCGCCACGTTCGTGATCGACGCCGAGGGCAAGGTGACCGCGACCTTCTCCTCGCCCGACCTCGGCACGCCGCGCTCGAAGGACGAGTACGACGCGGCCCTCGCCGCGCTGTAGCGAGTCCGTCCGCGCCACACCGCGCGTCAGGCGGCGCGCGCGACCAGCGTCCCGTGCACGGGGGACGGTCCGTTCACCGGGCCGTCCCCCGTCATCGTGACGGTCACCTCCACGGTGACGGCGAAGCTGCCCGCCGAGTTGCCCGGCGCCGACCGGGCAACCGTGGTCCAGGTCCCGGCGTCGACCCGGCCACCCTCCGCCGAGAGCCCGTCGAGCGAACGCGCGAACGCACGGATGCTCGTGACCTGCACCCGGATCGGCACGGTGTCGTGTCCCGGGAACAGCACCTGGACCTGCAAGCGCCAACCCCCGTCGGTCCCCCGGGCGTCGACGAGCACCATGCCGGTCACCGTCGCGGTGAACTCGCCGGGGTCCCCGGTGCGGACGAGCTCGAACGACCGGTGGTCGTGCAGCACCTCGAGGGGAGCGTCCCCGATCGTCAGGCCGAGTGGTTGGTCACCACCGTCGGCACTCGAGCCGGGCGCCGACGTGGTCGCGGTACCGCCGGTCGCCGTGGCCGCACGCGGGACGCTCCGCGCCAGGTCCGCGTTCGCGGTCAGCGCCACGACCGGGGTCACACGCGAACCCGGTCCCGACGGCACGGTGGCGGACGGCGAATCCTCGAAGCCGCCGAGCGCGAGCACGACCACCAGCGCCGCCGCCGCTGCCGGCGCCGGGAGCCCATGGAGCGCGCCGTGGTGAACGGGTACCAGCACACCCGGTGCATCGACACCTCACCCGGCCCGTGCATGACACACGTGTGCCAATCGCCGGCGCCCCTGGGCCTCCGGCCTCAGACCTTCCTCGCCTCAGACCTTCCTCGCCTCAGACCTTCTCGTACCGGTAGCCGACCCCGCGCACGGTGACGATGCGCTCCGGGGCGGCCGGATCCGCCTCCACCTTGGAGCGCAGCCGCTTGACGTGCACGTCGAGCGTCTTGGTGTCGCCGTAGTAATTCGGGCCCCACACCCGGTCGATCAGCACGTCGCGCGTCAGCACCCGGCCCGCGTTCGCGAGCAGGAGCTCGAGCAGCTCGAACTCCTTGAGCGGCAGCGCGACCCGCTCCCCGCGCACCGAGACCTCGTGACGGCCGGCATCGAGCCGGACGTCGCCGACCTCGACGATGTCGCCGTGAGGCGTGGCAGTCGCGTCCTCGCTGCGCCCGCGGCGGAGCGCTGCACGAACTCGCGCGACGAGCTCGCGCAGCCGGAACGGCTTGGTGACGTAGTCGTCGGCACCCACCTCGAGCCCCACGACCGCGTCGATCTCTGCCGTCCGCGCGGTCACCATGATGATCGGCACCTGCGAACGGGTGCGCAGCTCGCGGCACACGTCGACGCCGGAGATGCGCGGGAGCATCACGTCGAGCAGCACGAGCGCGGGCTTGTACGCGTCGAACTTCTCGACGGCCTCGGCACCGTCGGCCGCGGTCTCGACGCGGAAGCCCTCACGCTCGAGCGCGACCCGCAATGCGTCGCGGTAGGACTGCTCGTCGTCGACGACGAGGATCAACGGGGACTCGGCCATCTCAGGCCCACTCCTCTGCGAGAACATCCGCCGGCGCGTCGCCGGCGGGGAAGACGACGGTGAACGTGGAGCCCTGGCCCTCCACCGAGGTCACCGAGACCTCTCCCCCGTGGGCCTGCGCGACGTTGCGCACGATGGCGAGACCGAGACCGGTGCCGCCGGTGTCGCGGCTGCGGGCCTGGTCGACCCGGTAGAAGCGCTCGAAGATGCGCTCGAGGTCGCGGCCGGGCACGCCGATGCCGCTGTCGGTGACGGTGACCACGATGCGCCCGAGCGGGGAGCTGGTCGCGACCTCGATGCGTCCTCCCGGCTCCGTGTACTTCACTGCGTTGTCGAGCAGGTTGGAGATCGCGCTCACCACCTGGCGCCGGTCGCAGAAGAGCAGCGCGTCGGTGCCGTGGTGCACGTCGAGCTCCAGACCACCGATCATCGCCGCGGGCCGGAGGCGGTCGACGGCCTCGTCGACCAGCGCACGCACCGGGATGAGCGCCCGCGTGGGTGCCTCGCGCGTCTCGATGACGCTGAGATCGAGCAGGTCGTCCACGATCCGACCCAGGCGTTCGGCTTCCTTCACCATCCGCTCCGCGAGTGGACGGGTGACCGACGGGTCGGCCTCCGCCACGATCGTCTCCGCGAGCAGCTCGAGCGCGCCGATCGGTGTCTTGAGCTCATGGCTCACGTTGGCCACGAAGTCGCGGCGCACGCTCTCGACCCGCTTGATCTCGGAGATGTCGTCGACGAACACCGCGGCGCCACCTCGACCCTCGGCCAACGGCACTGCGCGCAGGTGCAGCAGTGAACGCGGCGGGCCGAAGAGCTGGAGATCCTGCTCGGAGGCCTCACCCCGCAACGCCTGGTCGAGCAACGACTCGATCGCCGCGGCCGCGACCGCATCGGAGTGCCGGGCGTCGCGGAAGCGCTCGGCGGCCGCGTTGCGGAAGATCTCGCGTCCCTCGTCGTCGACCACCACGATGCCCTCGGCCGACGCCGAGAGCGTGTCGGCGAGGCGGTCGCGCTCGGCAGCCACGCTCTCGACCTGCAGCAGGAATTCCGCCACCGAGGAGCTGGCTTCCTCCACCGCGGGATCCCGCCGTCGCGGGCTCATCGGCGCAGGCTCGTCACGGCGCCGAGCCGTCTCATCCGAACCCTCATCCGAACCGGCCGGTGATGTAGCCCTCGGTGCGGGGATCACTCGGCGCGGTGAAGAGCTTCTCCGTGACGTCGTACTCCACGAGCCGCCCGACGCGTTTGCCCTCGTCGTCGATCTCCGCGGTGAAGAACGCCGTGCGGTCCGACGTGCGCGCGGCCTGCTGCATGTTGTGGGTGACGATCACGATCGTGAAGTCGCGCTTGAGCTCCTCCATGAGGTCCTCGATACGCGCGGTCGCGATCGGGTCGAGCGCGGAGCACGGCTCGTCCATGAGCAGCACGTCGGGCTCCACGGCCAGCGCACGCGCGATGCACAGGCGCTGCTGCTGTCCGCCGGAAAGGCCCAGCGCGCTCTTGGTGAGCTTGTCCTTGACCTCGTCCCACAGTGCGGCGCGCACGAGTGCCTGCTCGACGATGTCGTTCAGCTCCGACCGCTTGCGACCGTTGATCTTGGGCCCGTACGCCACGTTGTGGAAGATGGTCTTCGGGAAGGGGTTGGGCTTCTGGAACACCATGCCGATGCGGCGGCGCACCTCGGCCGAGTCGACCTTGGGGCCGTAGAGGTCCTCGCCGTGGTACCGCACCGACCCGTGCACCGTGGCGCCCGGGGTGATGTCGTGCATGCGGTTCAGCGAGCGCAGCACCGTGGTCTTGCCGCAACCAGAGGGACCGATGAAGGCGGTGATCTCCTTCGCCCCGACGTCGAGGTTCACCTCGCGCACCGCGGTGTGGCCGCTGTAGCGGATCTCGAGGTCCCGGAGCTCGAACACCAGCTCGCGCTGCTCTTCGGGGAGCTCGGGCGATCGGGCGGTCTCGGGTGCGTCGACGTCCGGCACGGACGTGCTGCTGCCGGTCACGTCTTCGACGTTAGCGGGGGCTTGGGTGATGGTGTCCATGGACGGCTCCTCGGCGCTCATGCGCCCTGCCGGCGGGAGAAGAAGGCGGTGACGAGACGAGCCAGGATCGTGACGACGAACACGATCAGGATCAGCGTGAGCGCCGAGGCCCAGGCCCGGTCCTGCGCCGGGGCGAAGGGGCTCGTCGCGTTCAGGAAGATCTGCTGCGACAGCGTGGTGTTCTGACCCTTGAAGACGTTCCAGTTCGGCTCGCTCACGATGCCGATCGTGAACAGCACCGGTGCCGTCTCGCCGGCGGCGCGGGCCACCGCGAGCAGTGCGCCACTGACGATGCCCGGCGCGGCCTTCGGGAGCACGACGGTGCGGATGGTCCGCGCCCGACGGCTGCCCAACGCATAGCTGCCCTCGCGCAGCTCACGGGGCACGAGCAGCAGCATCTGGTCGGTCACCCGGATGACGATGGGCAACATGAGCGACGCCAGCGCGAGGGCGCCGGCGAAGCCCGTGCGCTCACCCGTGTTGATCACGACGAGCGTGTAGATGAACAGGCCCATCACGATCGACGGGACGCCGGTCATGACCTCTGCCAGGAAGCGGACCGTGCGGGCGAGCGGGTTCTTCCCGCCGTACTCGTTGAGGTAGATGCCGCCGAGCACGCCGAGCGGGATCGCCATCAGCGCCGCGGCGCCGGTGATCACGATCGTGCCGACGACGGCCGGCTCCATGCCCCCGCCGGGCAGTCGGTCGGAGAACGGTGGGTTCGTGGTCAGGAATGCCCAACTGAACGCCTTGCTCCCCTGCTGCACCACGTAGATGACGAGGAAGAGCAGCGGCACCATCGCGACGAGGAAGGCGAGCCCGATCAGCACGGTCGCGAGCAGGTTGCGGACGCGGCGCGACCGGGAGTGCGGTCCGGGCGTCAGGCGGGACGGCCCGGTGAGCGTGGACCCGATCGCGGTCATCCCGCCGCCCCCATGCGCTTGTCGTACCGGGTCACGACACCGCGGGCGAGCATGCCCACCGCGACGGTCAGCACGAGCAGGATCACGCCCATGCCGATGAGCGCGGCGCGGTACTCGCCGGTCGACTCACCGAACTGGTTGGCGATGATGCTCGCGAGCGTGTCACCGGGCCCGAACAGGTGCGCGCTGATCGCCTGCGAGGAACCGATGAGCAGCGCGACCGCGATGGTCTCGCCGATCGCGCGGCCGAGGCCGATCATCACGGCGGAGACCACACCGCCGCGGCTGTGGGGGAACACCGAACCTCGGATCATCTCCCAGCGCGTCGACCCGAGCCCGTAGGCCGCTTCCTTCAGCGGCTCCGGCGTGGTCGCGAACACTTCGCGCGTCAACGAGGTGATGATCGGGGTGATCATGATCGCGACGATGATCCCCGCGGTCATGAAGCTGAGACCGGTGGGGCTGGGATCCGAGGTGAGCTCCTTCACCAGCGGGATGCCCGAGGTCGCCGACGAGATGCTCGAGTACACGTCGGCGAGGGGCTGGCGCAGCGCGGCGAACGCCCACAGGCCGTACACGACCGAGGGGATCGCGGCGAGGAGGTCGACCGCGTAGATGATCGGCTTGCGCGCGCGGCGCGGCGCGACCTCCGTGACGAAGAGCGCGATGCCGATGCTCACCGGCACCGAGATCACGAGCGCGATCAAGCCGACCAGGAAGGTGCCGTAGATCATCGCCCCGGCGCCGAACTGGCCCTTGGCCGGGTTCCAGTTGTCCTCGAGCACGCCGAAGCCCTCGGCCTTGAACCAGGGCCAGGCGTTCTTGGTCGTCGTGTAGGCGATGAGCCCGAGGATGACCAGGACCATCAGACCGGCGGCAGTGGCGACCCACCGGAACACACGATCGGTGGCGACGCCCGGCGGACGCGCACCCGCCCCGAGCCCCTTGGGGGGCGGGGCTGGTCGGTCGTCGGATCGGGGTGGTGCTTCGACTGCCATACGGTCCGCGGATGCTACGCCGGAGGGTCCGGGAGAGGGGGTGCCGGTGCGGGGGCGGCCGAGGGGCGGCCGCCCCCGCACCGGCGGGGATCGTGGTGGGTTCCGGTCAGGAGGCCGGCACGACGATCTGGCGCACCTGCGTGCGGGCCTGGTTCAGCAGCTTCTTCGGCAGGGGTGCGTAGTTCACGCTCGAGGCGAGCTTCTGGCCGTCCGAGTAGATGTAGTTCAGGAAGGCCTTGATCGCGTTGCCCTTGTTGGCGTCGGTCTGGGTCGTGTAGACGATGTCCCAGGTCGGCGACGTGATCGGGTACGCAGCCGGGCCCGAGGCGTTGATCGGGTCGTAGGTCAGGTTGGGGTTGATCGTGGCACCGCTCGCCGCCGCCGAAGCGGACACGAGGCTCGGCACGATGTACTTGCCCGAGGAGTTCTTGACCGCGGCGTACGTGAGCTCACTGGCGATGGCGTCGGAGAAGTCGACGTAGCCGATGGCGCCGTCGGTGGTCTTCACCAGCGTGGCCACCCCGGTGTTGCCGTTCGCGCCCTGCGTGCCCGAGGGCCACTGCACGGTCGAGCCGGTGCCCAGCGTCCAGGTGGTCGGGGACGCCTTCACCAGGAAGTTGGTGAAGTTGGCGGTGGTGCCGGAGCCGTCGGAGCGGTGCACCACGGTGATCTTGGTGCTCGGCAGCTTGAGCTTCGGGTTCTCGGCGGTGATCGCCGCGTCGTTCCAGGTGGTGATGGTGCCCTGGAAGATCTTGGCGATCGTGTCGGCCGAGAGCTTGAGGCCCTTCACGCCGGAGACGTTGTACGACACCGTGATCGGCGCGACCACCGTCGGGAAGTAGAAGAACGGCGCCGGCGGCTGCGGGTCGGTCGCCTTGTACGGGGCGTCGGTGCCGGCGAAGTCGACCGTCTTGTTCACGAAGTCGGTGCGGCCTTGACCCGAGCCGTTGGGC
>Ga0265327_10005755_pt1 | contig 10210 bp, 11 predicted proteins | sample 41621metaG_FD_202089 | JGI IMG/M metagenome (GOLD analysis project Ga0265327, IMG submission 202089) | Rhizosphere microbial communities from Carex aquatilis grown in University of Washington, Seatle, WA, United States - 4-16-21 metaG | ecosystem: Host-associated > Plants > Roots > Rhizosphere... | reverse complement strand
CACGTAGCCGGCCTTGTCGATGGCTTCGAGGATCAGCAGGATCGCGGCCTCGTGGCTCTCGACGCTGGGCGCGAAGCCGCCTTCGTCGCCTACCGCAGTGCTGATGCCGCGGTCGCCGAGGATCTTCTTGAGTGCGTGGAACACCTCGGCGCCATAGCGGACCGCCTCGCGGAAGGTCTTGGCACCCACCGGGATGATCATGAATTCCTGCAGGTCCAGGCTGTTGTTGGCATGCGCGCCGCCGTTGATGACGTTCATCATCGGCACCGGCAGCTGCATGCCGCCCATGCCGCCGAAGTAGCGGTAGAGCGGCAGGCCGGATTCCTCGGCTGCGGCGCGGGCCACCGCCATCGAGACCGCCAGCGTGGCATTGGCGCCCAGGCGCGCCTTGTTGTCGGTGCCGTCGAGGTCGTTCAGCGTGCGGTCGAGAAAGGCCTGCTCGCTGGCGTCGAGGCCCAGCACCGATTCGGAGATCTCGGTGTTGATGTTCTCGACCGCTTTCAGCACGCCCTTGCCCAGGTAGCGGCTCTTGTCGCCGTCGCGCAGCTCGATGGCCTCGCGCGAGCCTGTGGATGCGCCCGAAGGCACGGCCGCGCGGCCCATGGTGCCCGATTCGAGCAGCACGTCGCATTCGACGGTGGGGTTGCCGCGGCTGTCGAGGATCTCGCGCCCGACGATGTCAACGATTGCACTCATTGTTCCTAGCTCCGTAAAAAATGGGTCACAGTCCTTCGACGACGATCATCTGCATCACCGCCGCGCCCTGGCGCGCCGCGCGCGCCTCGCTGTATTCGGGCGACGAATTGAATGCCTTGGCCGCCTCGACGCTCGGAAACTTGAGCACCACGACCCGCTGCGGATGCCAGTCGCCTTCGAGCGTCTCGACCTTGCCGCCGCGCACGCAGATCTCGGCGCCGTGCGCCGCGATCGCCAGGGACGACAGCTTCTTGTAGTTCTCGTACTGGACAGGATCGGTGACGTCGACCTGCACGATGGTGTAGGCGCTCATGCTTGGAATACGTCCTCGAGGAAAGCGTTCTTCTTGGTGACGGCATCGAGCGCGACCAGGGTCTCCAGCAGCGCCTTCATGTGCTTGAGCGGCACCGCGTTGGGGCCGTCGCTCAGCGCCTTGGCCGGATCGGGGTGGGTTTCCATGAAGAGGCCGGCCACGCCGACCGCCACCGCTGCGCGCGACAGCACCGGCACCATCTCGCGCTGGCCGCCCGACGTCGTGCCCTGGCCGCCCGGCAGCTGCACCGAATGGGTGGCGTCGAAGACCACCGGCGATCCGGTCTCGCGCATGATCGCCAGCGAGCGCATGTCCGACACCAGGTTGTTGTAGCCGAAGCTGGCGCCGCGTTCGCAGGCCATGAAGCTGTCTTCCGGCAGGCCCTTCTCCTTCGCGGCGGCGCGTGCCTTGTCGATCACGTTCTTCATGTCGTGCGGCGCGAGGAACTGGCCCTTCTTGATGTTGACCGGCTTGCCCGACTGCGCCGCGGCGCGGATGAAGTCGGTCTGGCGGCACAGGAAGGCGGGCGTCTGCAGCACGTCGACAACGGCCGCGGCGGCCGTGATGTCCTCTTCGGTGTGCACGTCGGTGAGCACCGGCAGGCCCAGCTCGCGCTTGACCTTGGCCAGGATCTCCAGGCCTTTGTCGCGGCCCGGCCCGCGGAAGCTGCTGCCCGAGGAACGGTTGGCCTTGTCGAAGCTGCTCTTGAAGATGAAGGGGATGCCGAGCGCGCCGGTGATCTCCTTGAGCGTGCCGGCGGTGTCCATCTGCAGCTGCTCGGACTCGACCACGCAGGGGCCGGCGATCAGGAAGAAGGGCTTGTCCAGGCCGATGTCGAATCCGCAGAGCTTCATGGGGCCTCCGTGCGTGCCGGCGCGGCCGGATGCGGTGCCGCGCGCTTCATCCCACCACCTTCAGGGGCGTCTTCTCGACACCCTGGTGGTCGAGCGCCGCCTTCACGAAGGCGTTGAAGAGCGGATGGCCGCTCCAGGGCGTCGACTTGAATTCGGGGTGGAACTGCACGCCCATGAACCACGGATGCACGCTCTGCGGCAGCTCGACGATCTCGGTCAGGTGCTCGCGCTGGGTCAGCGCCGAGATCACCAGGCCGGCGCGGCGCAGGTCGTCCAGGTAGTTGACGTTGGCCTCGTAGCGGTGGCGATGGCGTTCGGTCACCACGTCGCCGTAGATGCTGTGGGCCAGCGTGCCGGGCGCCACGTCGGAGCTTTGCGCACCCAGGCGCATGGTGCCGCCCAGGTCGGACTTCTCGTCGCGGGTCTTGACGGTGCCGTCGTTGTCCTTCCACTCGGTGATCAGCGCGATCACCGGGCAGGGCGTCTCGGGGTCGAACTCGGTGCTGTTGGCATTCTTGAGGCCGGCCACGTTGCGCGCGTATTCGATGGTAGCGACCTGCATGCCCAGGCAGATGCCGAGGTAGGGCACGCGCGACTCGCGGGCGAACCTGGCCGCCGCGATCTTGCCCTCGACGCCGCGCTGGCCGAAGCCGCCCGGCACCAGGATGGCGTCGTACTTGCCCAGGCGCGCCACGTCCTCGCGGGTGATGGTCTCGGAGTCGACGTAGTCGATCTTGACCCGTGCGTGGTTCTTCATGCCGGCATGGCGCAGCGCCTCGTTGAGCGACTTGTAGCTGTCGGACAGGTCGACGTACTTGCCGACCATCGCGATGTTGACCTCGTTCTGCGGATGCTCGACCTCATACACCAGGTCGTCCCAGCGCTTGAGCTTGGCCGGCGGCGTGTTGATGCGCAGCTTGTCGCAGATCAGACCGTCCAGGCCCTGCTCGTGCAGCATGCGCGGCACCTTGTAGATGGTGTCGACGTCCCACATCGAGATCACGCCCCATTCGGGCACGTTCGAGAACAGCGAGATCTTGGCCCGCTCGTCGTCGGGGATCGGCCGGTCGGCGCGGCACAGCAGCGCGTCGGCCTGGATGCCGATGGCGCGCAGTTCCTTGGCGGTGTGCTGGGTCGGCTTGGTCTTGAGCTCGCCGGCGGCCGCGATCCAGGGCACGTAGCTCAGGTGCACGAAGGCCGAATTGTTGGGTCCCAGGCGCAGGCTCATCTGGCGCACCGCCTCGAGGAAGGGCAGCGATTCGATGTCGCCAACAGTGCCGCCGATCTCGACGATGGCCACGTCGACCTCGTGCGGCGTGCCGATGCCGGCGCCGCGCTTGACGTATTCCTGGATCTCGTTGGTGATGTGCGGGATCACCTGCACCGTCTTGCCGAGGTAGTCGCCCCGGCGTTCCTTCTCGAGCACGGACTTGTAGATCTGGCCGGTCGTGAAGTTGTTGGCGCGGCGCATGCGCGTGGTGATGAAGCGCTCGTAGTGGCCGAGGTCGAGGTCGGTCTCTGCGCCGTCATCTGTGACGAAGACCTCGCCGTGCTGGAAGGGAGACATCGTGCCGGGGTCGACGTTGATGTAGGGATCCAGCTTGATGAGGGTGACCTTGAGGCCGCGAGATTCGAGGATCGCGGCGAGCGAGGCGGAGGCGATTCCCTTGCCCAGGGAAGACACCACACCGCCGGTGACGAAGACAAATTTGGTCATGCCAGCTCCGGACTTGCAAATCCGGTAAGTGGGAAATTTGGATTATAGGTGGCGCGGTCGGGTGTTCCCGAGCTCGCGCGGCGCGGTTTCGGCCTGCTCGCTGCCCCGTCCGGGCGCCATTAGACTCGCCGGATGCAAGAACTTGCCGGCAAACACATCGTCCTGGGGCTCACCGGCGGCATCGCCTGCTACAAGTCCGCCGAACTGTGCCGATTGCTGGTCAAGGCCGGCGCCACGGTTCAGGTGGTGATGACCGATGCCGCGGCCCAGTTCATCACGCCGGTGACGATGCAGGCGCTTTCGGGGCGCGCGGTCTACAGCTCGCAGTGGGATGGGCGCGAGGCCAACAACATGCCCCACATCAACCTCAGCCGGGAGGCCGATGCCATCCTGCTGGCCCCGGCCAGCGCCGATTTCATCGCGCGCCTGGTGCAGGGCCGGTCCGACGAGCTGCTGAGCCTCCTGTGCCTGGCCCGCCCGGCCGAGCGGGTGCCGCTGCTGATCGCGCCGGCGATGAACCGCGAGATGTGGATCCATCCGGCCACCCAGCGCAACCTGCGCCAGCTCGATGCCGACGGCGCCCAGGTGCTGGGCGTGGGCAACGGCTGGCAGGCCTGCGGCGAGACCGGCGACGGCCGCATGCTCGAGGCGGCGCAGCTGCTGGACGAGGTCATCGCGCAGTTCCAGCCGAAGGTGCTGGCCGGGCGCAGGGTGGTGGTCACCGCCGGGCCGACCTTCGAGGCGCTGGACCCGATCCGCGGCATCACCAACCATTCGTCCGGCAAGATGGGTTTCGCGATCGCGCGCGCGGCGCGTGACGCCGGTGCCGAGGTCACGCTGGTGGCCGGCCCGGTGCACCTCGAGACGCCGCGCGGCGTGGCTCGGGTCGACGTGCTGTCGGCGCGCGACATGCTCGATGCCACCCTGCAGGCGGTCGGGTCGGCGACGGTCTTCATCGCCACCGCCGCGGTCGCCGACTGGCGGCCGGCCAGCCAGAGCGGCCAGAAGATCAAGAAGGACGGCAGCGGCAAGCCCCCGGTGCTGCATTTCGTCGAGAACGACGACATCCTGCTGACCGTCGCCCAGGGCGCCCGCGCCAGCTCCGGCGCGCTGTTCTGCGTCGGCTTCGCGGCCGAGAGCGAGAACCTCGAGGCGCACGCGAAGGCCAAGCGCGAGCGCAAGGGCATCCCGCTCCTGGTCGGCAACATCGGTCCGCTGACCTTCGGCCAGGACGACAACAGCCTGCTGCTGGTCGACGCGCAAGGAACCCGCGAACTGCCGCGCGCACCCAAGCTGGCACTGGCGCGCGACCTGGTCGCCGAAATCGCGGTCCGGTTGCCGGCATTCCTTTCCAAGCACTGACCGAACGAAGGCCATCCATTGAACATCGACGTCCGCATCCTCGACCCCCGCATGCAGGACCAGCTGCCTGCCTATGCCACGCCGGGCAGCGCCGGGCTGGACCTGCGCGCCTGCCTCGATGCCCCGATCACGCTGGAGCCGAACGGCTGGCAGCTGGTCGGCACCGGCATCGCGATCCACCTGGCCGACCCGGCCTATGCGGCGCTGATCCTTCCGCGCTCCGGCCTGGGCCACAAGCACGGCATCGTGCTGGGCAATCTGGTCGGACTCATCGACAGCGACTACCAGGGCGAGCTCAAAATCAGCGCCTGGAACCGCAGCGACACCGCCTTCGTGCTGCAGCCCATGGAACGGCTGGCCCAGCTGGTGATCGTGCCGGTGGTGCAGGCGCAGTTCAGGGTGGTTGCGGAATTTCCGCCAACGGAACGCGGCGAGGGCGGCTACGGCTCGACCGGGAAACACTGATGAACGACAGGTAAAGTCAGGAACCGCCGACAGCCCGATGGCATCGAATCGGTTTCATTTTGTGTAGCGGTCGGCGCAGCCGGCCCTGCCGCGTTGAATCATCTGGCGCGGCGCAGCCCGCACCAGAAAGTCGTTTTTGAGGAGTTCTTGACCATGAAAATATCCATCCGCCTCGTTTCCGTCGCCGCCTCGGTGCTTGCCGTGGCCAGCCTGACGGCCTGCGTGCAGCCACAGCCGGTCTACCAGACGGGGCGCTACCAGTACCAGCCGGCGCCGCCCCCGCAGCAGGGCCCCTACGTCGAATACGGCCGTATCGCCAACATCGAGGTGATCCAGAGCCAGTCGTCCGGCGCAGCGCCGAGCGGGGCCGGGGCGGTGGTCGGCGGCATCGCCGGCGGCGTGCTGGGCCACCAGGTGGGCAATGGCCGCGGCAACACCGCCGCCACCATCGCCGGCGCGGTCGGCGGTGCACTGATCGGCAACGCGGTCGAGTCGAACAACAACGCGCCGCGCAGCTACCAGACCTTCAGGGTCTCGGTGCAGACCGACAACGGCGGCTTCCGCGCCTTCGACGTGCCCTCGCCGGGCGACCTGCGCATCGGCGATCGCGTGCGTATCGACAACGGACAGATCTCTCGCTTCTGAGTGAAATTCGAATAGCGGTTTGGCATTGAGAAAGCCGGGCAGTGCCCGGCTTTTTTATTGGCGCGCCGCTCGCGAGGGCGCTGTCGAATCGGTACGGGTCAGTGCAGCAGGTTGCCGCCCGGCGCGGTGGTCGGCACCTTGAAGAAACCTGTGCCCGCGCTGCCGCGGCCGATCTCCTCCTCGGTGGCCTCGCGCACCGACCTGACCGTCATGTCGAGCCGGATCGCGATGCCGGCCAGCGGATGGTTGCCGTCGAGCACCAGGTGCTCGGGGTAGATCTCGCTGACGGTGTAGAGCACGTTCTTCGGCATGTCGGGATTCACGCCCGCGGGCAGGGCCGCGCCGTCGAAGGTCATGCCTTCCTCGATGCCCTCCGGGAACAGCGAGCGCGGCTCCAGGAAGAGCAGCTGGTCGTTGAAGTCGCCGAAGGCCTGCTCCGGCTCGAGCTGCAGTTGCACCCGCGCGCCGGGCTCGTGACCCATCAAGGCCGCCTCGATCGCCTCGAAGAGATCGCCGCCACCGACCAGGAACTCGACCGGCTCGTCCAGCACGTCGAGCACCTCGCCGAGCGTGTCCTTGAGGGTCCAGGTCAGGCCGACCACGCATTGTTCTGTGATTTCCATTGCAGAATTCTCCCATGGAGATCGATCAACCCCTGCCCCTGCTAGGCGGCCTGAACGCCCGGCAGTTCATGCGGCGCCACTGGCAGAAGAAACCCCTGCTCATCCGCCAGGCCATGCCGGCGATGGTGCCACCGATCGCGCGTGCCGAGTTGTTCGACCTGGCCGCCCGCGAAGAGGTCGAATCGCGGCTGATCCGCCATGGTCCGGCGGGCTGGAGCCTGCGACATGGCCCCTTCGCGCGGCGCTCGCTGCCGCCGCTGTCGCAGGCCGGCTGGAGCCTCCTGGTGCAGGGCGTCGACCTGCATTCGGCGGCCGGGCACGCGTTGCTGCAGCCCTTCCGCTTCGTGCCCGATGCGCGGCTCGACGACCTGATGATCAGCTATGCCAGCGATGGCGGCGGGGTCGGGCCGCATTTCGACAGCTACGACGTCTTCCTGCTGCAGGTGCAGGGCCGCCGGCGCTGGTCGATCGGCAGGCAGCGCGACCTGTCCCTGCAAGCCGACGTACCGCTGAAGATCCTGGCCCGCTTCGAGCCCGAGCAGAGCTTCGTGCTGGAGCCCGGCGACATGCTCTACCTGCCGCCGCGTTATGCACATGACGGCGTGGCGGTCGGCGGCGACTGCATGACCTGCTCGATCGGCCTGCGCTCGCCTGCGGCCGCACCACTCGGCGCCGACCTGCTGGCGCGCATCGCCGAAGCGGCGGCCGATGCGCTGCATGACGCGGCCGCTGCGCCGCGCCACTATCGCGACCCGACCCAGGCCGCCCTGGCCACGCCGGCGGCGATGCCCGCGGCACTCCAGGCCTTCGCGCGGGATGCGGTGCGGGCAGCGCTTGCCGAGAGCGACCTGATCGATCGGGCGCTCGGCGAGTCGATGACCGAGCCCAAGCCCAGCGTCTGGTTCGACCAGGGCGAAGCACCGGCCGAATGGAACCGGGTGGCGCTCGACCGGCGCACGCGCATGCTCTACGACGCGCGCCATCTCTACATCAATGGCGAAAGCATCCGTGCCTCGGGGCGCGATGCCAGGCTCATGCAACGGCTGGCGGACCAGCGCATGCTCGACGCGCGCGAACTGGCGCGCGCCAGCGACGATGCGCTGGCGCTGCTCGGCGACTGGTGCGAAGCGGGGTGGCTGCATGCCGAATGACATCGATCCTGCCGAGGCGCCCGAGCCGGCCGCCTTGCCCGAAGGCGTGTTCGAGGGGCGCGAACTGTTCCATGCGCACCTGCGCGGCGCGCTGGCCGCCGCCGCGCGCGACAACTGGCGCGAACTGGTGCTGGCGGATCCGGATTTCCTGGATTGGCCGCTGGGCGAGCGCGCCACGATCGAAGCGCTGCAGGCCTGGTCCTCCGCCGGAAGGAGCCTGGTGCTGCTGGCCCGGCGTTTCGATGTCTTCGAGCGCTCGCATGCGCGTTTCGTGCACTGGCGACGCATGTGGAGCCACATCGTCGACTGCCGCGCCTGCGACGGTCCTGGGCTGCCCCAGGTGCCCAGCGCGATCTGGACGCCCGGCTGGTTCATGCGGCGCATCGATATCGAGCATGGCCGCGGCGTCTGCGGCATCGAGCCGGCGCGCCGGCGGGCCCTGCGCGAGGCGATCGACGAGTGCCTGCGCCACGCGCGCCCGGCTTTTCCGGCAACGACGCTCGGCTTGTAAGCCAATGCCGCGAATCGGCCCGAAACGGGTCGCGCGGGCAGTGCGAGGTCTAGAATTTTTTCGAGGCCTCGCCCTGGAAGCCGTCAAGGAGCCACCCATGAAGAGAACCCTTTTGCTCGCCTCGCTGCTGGCCGCCTTTGCATTGGGCGCCTGCGGCAAGAAGGAAGAACCGCCCGCCGTCGTCGCACCGGCGCCGGCCCAGGTCTCGCCGCCGGCCACGCCCGCCACCACGCCATCGCCCAGCGCCTCTTCCGCGCTGGACGCGGCGAATGCGGCGACCGAGGCCGCGAAGAAGAACTCCCAGTCCCCAGCGCCGAAGCCCTGAGAGCCGCCTGCGCTCGGCCTGGCCGAGCGTCAGGCCTCGAGCCAGGGCGAGCCCTCGGCCGCGCTGGCGGTGAGCATCTCGTCGGCGCTGGCGCCTAGCGCCTCGGCCATCGCGGCGCGAACGATCTCCGGACGGTTGTTCTGTTCGCTCAGGTGGGCGCCCACCAGGTGGCGCAGCGAGGTGTGATGCAGCGCCCGCGCGATGGCCGCCGCGGCGCTGTTCGACAGATGGCCGTAGTTGCCGCCGACCCGGTGCTTGAGGAACGGCGGGTAGGCGGAGGCCGCCAGCAGTTCGCTGTCGTGGTTGAACTCCAGCAGCAGCGAATGCAGCCCGGCAAGCCGTGCCAGCACATGCGGCGTGGCATGGCCCAGGTCGGTCAGGATGCCGAGGTCGCGGGCGCCATCGCTGCAACGCAGTTGCAGGGGTTCTCGCGCGTCGTGCGGCACGGTGAAGGGCTGCACTCGCAGGTCGCCGATCTCGATGTCGATGCCGTCGCGCGCCAGTTGGAGGCGGCCTTCGAAGTCGTGGCCGCCGGTCGCGAGCCAGGTTCCTTCGCTCATCCAGACCGGGATACGATCGCGCCGCGACAGCGTGCGGGCGCAGCCGATGTGGTCGCCGTGCTCGTGTGTGATGAAGATCGCGTCGATGTCCTGCGCGCTCAGCCCGGCACGCGCCAGGCGCGCATCGAGATGGCGCAGCCCGAAGCCGCAATCGACCAGCAGCCTCGAACGGCGGCCTTCGCAGACCGCCTCGATCACGGTGGCGTTGCCGGTGCTGCCGCTGCCCAGACTGCGGAAGCGCAGCATCGACGAAGGCCTGCCGCCTACTTCAGGTCGTCGGCGATCACCTGCACGATGCGCTGGGCATTGGCGGTGGTGTCGGGCGCGCCGGTGTCGTTCAGCACGACCACGGTGCTGGCATCGCCCTGGCCCTTGACTACGATGCGGAACTTGAGCGGCGCCTCGGTCTTGCCGGAGCCGAACCACTTGGTGAAGATGCTGGGCTCGGACTTGTTCGGGTTCGGCGGCACGTAGCGCACGAAGTAGGTGCCGGCGCTGCGGTCGCGGTCTTCCACCGTGAAGCCGGTGCGGTCGAGCGCCAGGCCGACGCGGCGCCATGCGCGATCGAAGTTCTCGCTGATCTGCACCATGGGCTGGCCGGCGACCGTGGCCACCCGCGCAGTCTGGGTCGTGGCGGTGGCGCTGGCGGCGAGCACCTTGGATTGTTCTTCGGACACGCCAAGCTTGACCATCAGGCGGCGCAGGAATTCGGCCTCGAGATCGGGATCGGCGGGACGGGTCTGCCAGGTGGTCTGGTCCTTGGTCTGGGTCGAGTAGACCTCGACCATGCCGCGATGGCTGATGTAGATCTCGGTGCTGCCGTCGGCGGCGCGCTCGAGGCGGGTGCGGAAGCGGTCGAGCTCGCCGGTGGAGTAGACCGAGTCGGCCAGCTTTCCGAGCGTGCCGCGCAGCCAGTCCTGCGGCAGCTTGCCGCGGTTTTCGGCCCAGTCGGTTTCCATGATGCCGAGGTTGCGCTGGTCGGTGGTGA
>Ga0265327_10005754_pt1 | contig 10212 bp, 5 predicted proteins | sample 41621metaG_FD_202089 | JGI IMG/M metagenome (GOLD analysis project Ga0265327, IMG submission 202089) | Rhizosphere microbial communities from Carex aquatilis grown in University of Washington, Seatle, WA, United States - 4-16-21 metaG | ecosystem: Host-associated > Plants > Roots > Rhizosphere >... | reverse complement strand
ATGCAACTACACCTGAATACAAGGACCAACTTATCCAAGTACAAAATTCGGGAATATCATTATTCACCTTTTTAGGTCATGCTGCTGGCACCACAATTGATGTGGAGATTGGCTCAATCACTGATCTCAGTAATATTCATAAATATCCATTATTTTATATCAATGGATGCAATGCAGGTAATGCGAATGGTGCTGGTGCTGGTGTGGCTGCAAATATTTACGGAAAAGATTATGTGTGTGCTCAAAATAAAGGAGTGATTGGATGGATAGCAGGAACGAACCTTTCTATTGATGGATATATTGAAACTCAGATGGGTTCATTTTATAACCAATTCTGTATCACAAATTATGGAAAACCTCTTGGATACTTGATGCAGCAAGTATCAAAACAATTTGCCGGATATGATACCATTACTTTGATGCACAATCTTCAATGGCTGCTTCAGGGTGATCCTGCAACAATTATTTATAGCCCAGCCTTGCCTGATTTGAAAATTGCTTCTAGTGATCTATATATTACTCCTAACAATACAAATGCATTGAGTGATTCTTTTGCTGTTGCTGCAATTGTTACAAATTTAGCAAGAGCAACAGACGACAGTGTTGAAATCACTTTAACAAGAACACTATCAACTGGAACATCTATTACTTACCCTACCATTATTCATAAACCCATCTATTATAAAGATACAGTTTATATATGGATAAAATCAAAAGACAAAACAACCATTGGTACTAATTCTTTTGACGTTACAATCAATAAAAGCCGAAAGACAAATGAATCAAACTATAACAATAATGAGGCAAAATTCAATTCTTATATGCCTGGAAGCGGATTAACCAATCTACTACCAGTCAACTATGGAATTGTTAATACAGACACCATTACATTAGTTACTCAAAACAACGATTATTTTGCTCAGAATGTTCAATATATTTTTGAAATAGATACTTCAGGAAACTTTAATTCATCACAATACAGACGATCCCCAATAATTACAGCAGGAGCTATTGCTACATGGAAAGTGATATTGCCACACACAGATACGATGGTGTATTTTTGGCGTTCTAATTTTAACAATCCTCCTCAAGGTGTTATTCCAAATAATTCATCATTTACTAATATCAATAATGGCGAAAATGGATGGGCACAAAGTAAATTCGATCAATATAAAAATGTAAGTGATTACCAAACTTTGATCCTTGACTCAAATCAAATTCAGTTTATTGATAATGCTCAAACATTAACAACAAAAGCAAAAAGATGGTTTCATGGATTAATGGGAAATTGGTATTCTAACTATTCATTAGACCCTAACACTGGTGGTACTCCTCCAGGTGGATGCGGATTGGCAGATGGGATTGTTGTAGATATATTCAACGGAAAAACATTACAACCCATGCAAAATCCCAAATATCCGTGGAACTGTCAATATGTTTCTGACTGGAATGGGGCGCATGGTGGTGAAGTTTGGTATTACATATTTAATACAACTATTCAATCAGGAAGAGATGAATTTAGAAAATTCATTGATTCCTTGGATGAAGGAACATACATAGGCATTTGGGCAAAATATGATGCAGATGTACGTGATTGGGATGCTCTTACCAAAAGCTATTTGGGTAAGATCGGTTCACAAAAAGTTGGTGCTATCAAAAGTTACTATACAACCTTTGCTTTGATTGGTCGTAAAGGTTGGGTTCCGGGTGATGGAAATGTACAAGAGGACACTTTATTTAATGATAAATTTAATGCACAAGATTCCAGAGATTCAGATATTGTAGCAGTATCTCTTTCAATGAAAGGCAAATGGTATACAGGATACATGGTTTCTCCCAAAATTGGACCAACGAAACAATGGGGTAAAATATTTTATAATTTCAACTCATTTGAAAACGGCAGTAATGATAAAAATTATGTGAACTTAATTGGTGTAAAGAATGATGGCACTGACACTTTATTGTTTTCAAATATTCAAACAGGGAAAGATATTTCATCAATCAATCCACTAACCATTCCTTATTTAAAATTAAGTGTAACTTTTGTGGATACTGTTACCAGAACTCCGAACCAATTTGGAAGATGGCTGGTCACCTATCAGGCTGTTGCTGAAGGAACAATCAGCCCTTCAATTGCATTTAATTTTTTTAATGATAACCTTTCACAAGGTGATAGTTTGAAACTTAAAATGGGATTTCAAAACCTCACTAAAATAGCTTTCGATAGTTTACCAGTTGAACTTAAGATCACAGATGCTAATCGTATTGTACAATATGATAAAACTTTTATGTATTCTCCTCTTGCAGGAAATGCATCAAATATTATCAATCAAAGCATAGGTACAAGAAATTTATATGGAGATAATACTCTTCAACTTTCTGTGAATGGAAATTTACGTACACCTGAGCTCACATTGACCAATAATATTTGGGTAAAGAATTTTACAATTGGTGTAGATAAAACCAATCCTTTAATGGATGTAACATTTGACGGATACAGAATTATGAATGGAGACTATGTTTCTCCAACGCCAACTATTCGTGTAACATCTAAAGATGAAAATTTATATCTCATCCAAAACGATACATCAACTTTTTCTTTGTTTATTAAAAGACCTAATAGTTCAGCTTTTGAAAGGATCAATCTAAGTTCAAACAATATTCGCTTTACACCAGGAACAAGTCAAAACAATAAAGCAATTCTTGATTATTCTCCCGATCGCTTATTAGATGGCTTATACTCGTTACAAGTGATTTCAAAAGATGCTGCAGGAAATCTTTCAGGCACAAATGCTTATTCCATTGATTTTAACGTGGTGAATGCAAGCACTATTACTAACTTTTTCCCCTATCCAAATCCTTGTACTACAAGTATGAGATTTGTATTTACACTAACAGGGTCAAAACCTCCTGATGATTTATTGATCCGCATCATGACCATCTCCGGAAAAATAATAAAAGAAGTGACCAAGCAAGAATTTGGAAATATTCATATCGGAAATAATATTTCGGAATGGGCGTGGGATGGAAATGATATGTATGGAGACCGTTTAGCAAATGGTGTATATTTATATCAGGTTCTAACTCGCATTGATGGAAATGCCATTTCAAAACTTGAAACGAGTGCAGATAAATATTTCGTTCAAAATACAGGGAAGATTTATTTGATGAAGTAAGAAATGAAAATCACTTCTATTAAATATTTATCTCAGGGTAAAAATGAAACAGGTGGATATAGGCATGAACTTTCTTTGTTCAATAACCTACTTAACTATTTTAATAAAAGTAATCCAAATATTAAAAGTGATGCTCTTAGAATAAAAAAAAGTGCCACAAATATTTTCTCTTATCTTCAATTAATGGGATGGTACTTTATTCATACAAATGCTAGTGTAAATATTCTTCCCGTTAGAGGTGCTATCTCTGCTATAGCAAGAAATCTGTTCAATTCAAGCAAGAATATCGTTGTTATTCACTCTGATGTACAACCTTATTCAAGTAAGTTCTTAAAAGCCTATTACAGCTTTTTTCTTTGGATCATCACCACCATTAAACCAAGCAATACAGCAATTGTAGTAGTATGCAAATATTGGGAAAATATCTTCTTAATAAGGGGGAGCAAAAATGTATTCAATATTCCAAATCTTTTTGATAATAGCTATTATCAAAAATTTATCACTCAACATAAAAAGAAAAAAATTCACCTTGGAATGTCCGATCCGAAATTAGATACTTCTGTTTATGAGTTAGCAAAACAACTCAAAAAAGAAGGATATGAATGTTATTTTTCCACTTTAAACAAGGAACTTGTTGCACAAAATGAAAATTATTCTATCAAGTATTTTCAATCATTTGACTCCTATTTAACTGAAGTATCTGAAAGTTTATGTACCCTACAAATGCCTGCAATTAATGAAGGGTGGCCTAGACTTGCCCATGAGAGTTTACTTGTAGGTACTCCTGTGATTGGTTACAAAAAAGGTGGTTTAGGAGATTTGTTAACAGAAGGAAATTGTTGTGTTGTTTCTAACATTTATGAAGCAAAAGAAATCATCCTTGCAAACTTATCCAATCCTATAAAAGATGATTTTCTTGAAAAGTATGATCTAAAAAATATTGATACTTTCTTAGCACCATTAATTGATTGGATTGAAAATTAATTCTTAGAGAAGAGGTATTTATTAAGTAGATGTTTGATCCATCTCCAGTTTGTATTCAGTCCATATTCAGCTTGAATTTTCATTTTTTCTTCATACATCAGTATTGATTGTGACGTTGTTTTGGAAGAACTGTGTACACGATATTTAGCTAAAGGTTGATCTATAAAATAGATTGATAATTCTTTACTAGCATATAACATAAACTCATAATCCATTACATAGTGTAAATCATTTCTAAAGAATGGTTTTCTAAGAATAATATTTTTATTGAAAAAACACGCAGGTTGAAATACTTTTGGTAACATTCCTATTGATAACAACCAATTAAAATCAGCTTGAGCACCTTGATGAGTGTGGATAGTAGCACCTTTTTCATCAATTGTAGAACATTTACCGTATACCACAGCAGTAGTGTTATTCTGATGAAATGTATGAACAACTTTTTCTACAGCATCATTTTCTAAAACATCATCTGAGTTCAAGTAGGCAAAAATTTCGCCTGAACATTTCTCAAAACCTTTATTGATAGCATCCGATTGTCCGTCATCTTTTTCGCTTACCCAATATTTTAATTTGCTTTCATATTTCTTAATAATGTCAATACTTCCATCAGTTGAACCTCCATCAATGATGATGTATTCAATATCTTTATAAGTTTGATTCAACACCGACAAAATAGTTTCTTCCAGAAATTTCGCCTGATTAAAAGATGGTGTAACGATGCTTACTTTCATTTTAAGTTAACGGTATTTAGGATTAAAACTTTCGTGCCAGTTATGTATCAAACCCTTTTGCCGATTTCGAATGATATGATATCCTTTCTTCATAAAACGTTCCCATAATTCATCATCTTCTCTCCCCCATTCTGTAAAAGTTTCATCCAATTTTCCAACTTTTTCAAATTCGCTTTTATAACAGGCTAACATTCCTTTTCCTCCATATTGCATCCAATGCCCGTTTTCATTCTCATTTTTCGATTTGTAAAAAACAATCGGATACCAAACCAATTTTTCTGAAGTAAAATGATTACAAATACTCACTATATCTTTTGGGATATTCATATCAGCATCACAAATAAAAATAATATCAGAAGTGCATTGTTTAACTGCCTGATTAAAAGAAAATGCTCTGGTAAATTTGATATGCTGTGATGTAAATTTCAGTTTCCCATTCCAGTTGTTTTTAATTTCAGTTTCTAGATCCTTGATGTCATCACTGCCACAATCAAAAACTGAAAGCTCTATCAATTGCTTATGTTCAGCATTTTTTAAACTTTCAAGAAACTGATTTAAAAAAAGTTGACTCCGGTTATAGATTCCAATACAAATCGAAATGCGTTGAATCTTTTTTATTTTGAAAAAAGTATAAAAACAAAAAGAAAAAAGAGCAATCAAATCATTTCTTAAAGTGAACATTCCAAATTCTCGTTGTGGAGATTTGAACATCCACCAAAAAGGATATTTAACAGAATTCGGTATGAGAGATTTAACGTTTACCATGTAAAAATCTCAAAACAATGAATTTCTATTTTGAGGTAAGATACCAAAATGTTTATACGCATGTTCAGTTACCTCACGTCCACGAGGAGTGCGCATTAAAAATCCTTCTTGAATCAAATATGGCTCATATACTTCTTCAATCGTTCCATTTTCTTCTCCAATAGCTGTTGCAATAGTATTTATTCCAACGGGACCACCTTTGAACTTCTCGATAATGACGCGCAATATCTTATTATCCATTTCATCCAAACCCTGAGCATCAACATTTAATGCATTCAATGCATATTTTGCGATTTCAAGAGTAATCGTTCCATCTCCTTTTATTTGAGCAAAATCACGAGTTCTGCGAAGCAAAGCATTACCAATTCGTGGAGTTCCTCTGCTCCTTCGTGCAATTTCTTCAGCAGCCGATTCATCAATTTTTGTATTGATAATACTCGCAGAACGTGTGATAATTTTTTTCATCAACACCTTATCATAATATTCCAAACGAGCATTAATACCAAATCTGGCTCTCAATGGAGAGGTTAATAATCCAGAGCGAGTTGTAGCACCAATTAATGTAAACGGATTTATTTCTAATTGAATACTTCTGGCATTCGGTCCAGAATCAATCATGATATCAATTTTGTAATCTTCCATTGCAGAGTACAAGAATTCTTCTACAACAGGGCTTAATCGATGAATCTCATCAATAAACAATACATCTCCTTTTTCTAGATTCGTTAACAATCCGGCAAGATCTCCGGGTTTTTCCAAAACAGGACCAGATGTTGTGCGAATATTAGCGCCAAGTTCCTGAGCAATAATGTATGATAAAGTTGTTTTTCCCAATCCTGGAGGTCCATGGAGTAATACGTGATCAAGAGCTTCTTCACGTTGAGCTGCTGCTTGAACAAATACTTTAAGGTTTTCTATAATTTTCTCCTGACCTGTAAAATCATCAAAAGTTTTGGGACGTAATACACGCTCCAACTCTTGCTCTATAGGTGTGAGATTTTCTTCTTCCGGATCTAAATTTGGGTTTCGCACTGGTCAAATATACTATGAGAGAATGAAAATTATATGGTGGTTCAAAACTTATTTACTTCATTTCTGAATCACCAATTTTCTTGTACTTAATTTGATATCATTCACGTACATCGAATAAAAATACACACCGTTATTCAATCCATTGGCATCAAAGGTTTCTTTGTACATTCCAGCTTGTAAGTTATTTTTCGAAATCGTGATCAACTCTTTCCCTAAAATATCTGTTACCACAATTTTTACTGATGCATTTTCTATCAAATCAAAAGGAATCACAAATGCATTGGAAGCAGGATTGGGGTAAGCACCAAACAGATAGTTTTTCTCTGTAATTCTATCAACATTATTTACACCAAGTGTAAGATTGTTAGTACTGTCTACAAAATATACCTGATAATACCCTTCGGGTGCAGTTATAGGTTTTACAGCTGTTTTACCATCATTTGTTGTAGCACTTAAATAGTAAATGAACCAATCCTGAGTTGTTAAATTTCCAGGCTGAATATCACCGATAAAATACCCTGCACTATCCGTTAAATTAAATGAAGTATAATGACCATCATTTCTTTTTCTCCAAAAACATTTTGCATTTGCGATACCATTATGGTTTGTAATCTTTGCAATGATATGATAGGAAGATTGAATGGGTTGTTTTCCATCAATACTCGGATGCCAGAACAAAACTGGATTCTCTGCCGGAATCTGCATGGTGATGCAATGAATAGCTCCCCCACCTCCATTGGTTGTAATATTTCTTGAATCTATTGGGATAATTTTATAGCCTGGCAATAGTTTCTGATATAAAGCAGTAACCTGAGCTGTTTGTGCTTTATTACCATCAATATCATCAGAGAATGAAGGATAAATAAAAGTTTTATTTGCTGTTACTCCATTGATGAATGTTCGTGCATCAAAATTCAATGAGTCGCATGAGATATTATATTTACCATCATCTCTTGTAGGATCAGGTATTCTATAAATACGATAGGGACGATTGTAAATTGATTTTATAGTTGTTAAGTATTGATAATTGTCTTCAATAGTTTGTTTGTCAGTAGAAGTAACGGTATCAGGATATTTTGAAACAAATAAGGTTTGTTCATCCATCAATTTCACATATAGATCAATATGTCCTGTTCCTCCATCGCAATTTAATTTCATCAAACTAATCAATCCGGTATCGTTAAATAAATTACGAATAGAGTCAAGCGTTTTTTGTGAACTCCAAATAGGACTATGAATTCCAGGTGTAGAATTTTCTTCAGTGATTACATTACTAAAAAATATTTTCCCGAATCCATCACTCATTAAATTTCCGCCTTCACCATTCAGAGTTGATGTAAAATTCTGATATCCTAATTTCTGAGATAAATAGATCGGACATTTATCATCGTTATCTCTTCCTTGATAATATTTTAAGTCAATAAATCCCACACTATCTTTACTGCCATAATAGATTCCGTTAGGACCAAAATCTCTTGCCCACCAATCATCTTCTGGAAAAATATAAAATCTATAATTAGTTGTTAGAGGCCATCCTAAAACTGTCATCCAATTTTTGATTGAAAGAGTGTCTTTAGCAAATGGAACTCTTATCCATACCGGCAATTCATCTGACAAATATTTTGCAAGTTGTGCTGAGATATAACCATATACCGAATAAGTATCTACACCTATCACATTGCCACTATTATCCCAATCAGGTGCCCACGAAATAAGTACCGCTTGAGATTCTTCAAATTCTCCCGGATAACGAACATTTGCAGGCATTTGAAATCCTGTTTTACCAAAGAAAACTTGATCCTTGCTTGGGTGTTGTTGGATCAACATTTTTTCTTTTTGAGTTCTTGCAGCAGGCAATTTAAATTGAGGAAAATTTTGAGCATAAGTTTGCAAACTGATGAATACTGTTAAAATGATAATGGAGAATATGAAAAGCTTTTTCATAAAAATTTAGTTTGATACGAATGTAAGAGATTTTAGTATATGAGATTATTGGAAAAATTAAAATTAAGTGACCGTATCTATTTGAGCTTCAACTTAGCAAATTTCAATACAATCATCTTTTTCCCAATATTGCCAAAATCAATATTGGCTTTTCGGCTATCTCCGTTCCCTTCAATTATTAATACTGTTCCCATTCCAAATCGTTGATGTTCCACTTCCTGCCCTACTTGTAAATTAGAAGTATCATCACCCACAAAATTTGGGTCAATATTTTGAGGTGCAGCAACAGCTTTATTGATAGGTGTAAAATTTCTTGGTACAGAAACTGTTGGAGGTGGTGTGGATGGTTTGGAAGTTTGTTTAGATGTACCTGATTTTTTTCCATACGAACCATAAGAAGGTTTTGATTCCTGACGATAACCACTGCTTCGCGATTCACCAGCTCCAGAGCCCGACATTCCCTCGATGTTCAAATATTTCGGATCCAGTTCTTGTAAAAATCTGCTGGGTTCACAACTAATCATCGTTCCAAATTTAAATCGAGAAGTGGAAAATGAAAGAGTCAACTTTTTCATTGCACGAGTCAAAGCCACATAAAATAGTCGTCTTTCTTCCTCTAATTCTGTTCGACTGTTCAATGCCATTTGAGAGGGAAATAAATTCTCTTCCAAACCAACAATATATACAAATCTAAACTCCAAACCTTTAGAAGCGTGAATTGTCATCATACTTACCTTATCATCGTCTTCATCTTTGTCTTTATCAGCATCAGTAAGTAAAGCAATGTCCTGCATATACTCAGGTAACGAGCGAGCTTTCACCACACCATCATCATCTACAATCTGATCAATACTAAACTCCTTGATCCCATTTAATAACTCTTCGATGTTTTCATACCGAGCAATTCCTTCCACTGTTTTATCATCATATAAGGATTTCAATAAGCTTGTTTGCTTGGCAATATGCATGGCAACATCATATGCAGTTTTATCTAGCATTGCTTGAAAACTTCTAATCATCATCACAAAATCTTGTAATAACCCTGACGATTTTATCCCATATAAACTTGCATTGCTCATAATTTCCCACCAACTTTTTTGATGTTCATTTGCAAGCACATTCAAATGATCTAATGTGGTTTTTCCAATTCCTCTTGTAGGATAATTAATGATACGTTTTAGCGCCTCTTCATCATTTGGATTAATGACCACTCTGAAATAAGCAATGATATCTTTTATTTCTTTACGTTGATAAAATGATTGACCACCATAAATTCTATACGGAATATTGATCTTACGCAAAGCCTCTTCAATAGAGCGACTTTGAGCATTTGTTCTGTATAAAATCGCAAAATCTTTATTTGCAACATGGCTGTTCATCTTTTCTCCGAAGATGGATGAAGCCACCATTTTCCCTTCTTCATTATCTGTTAATGCACGAAAAACTCTGATACGTTCTCCTATCTCATTTGAGGTAAAAACTTTCTTTTCTATCTGATCTTTATTTTGTTTGATGATAGAATTTGCCGCTTCTACAATGCTTTTTGTGGAACGGTAATTTTCTTCCAGCTTAAATAC
>Ga0265327_10005753_pt1 | contig 10212 bp, 9 predicted proteins | sample 41621metaG_FD_202089 | JGI IMG/M metagenome (GOLD analysis project Ga0265327, IMG submission 202089) | Rhizosphere microbial communities from Carex aquatilis grown in University of Washington, Seatle, WA, United States - 4-16-21 metaG | ecosystem: Host-associated > Plants > Roots > Rhizosphere >... | reverse complement strand
GCCCGCACGATTCTCGCGGAAGAGTTGCACCAAAGGCCAGAGGTGATCGAGCATCAGTTGGCGCACAAGGTTCCGGATGCTTTGGGAACAGCTTACAACCGCACCAAGTTTATTAAAGAGCGTACTGCCATGATGCAGATATGGGCGGATTATCTGGACAAGATTAAAGCGGGGGCTGATGTGGTGCCATTTCCCGGCAAGGTGGCTTAGAGGTTTCGGCGGAGCACAGTGTTTCGCCAAGGTGACAGCGGCCTATCCGCTGGATTTGAAGAGAGGTACAACTATGAAAGCCCAAGCAATAGAAACTCAGTCTGATGTAGTAGGTGGTGCAATGCTCGACAGTATTCTTGATGGATTGAGCGACCTGTATGAGCAAAAGCTTTTGGAGCCGCCTGCCATTGATAGCTTGATCATCGAGCACCTGCCTGAGGGGGTAACTAATTGGGCGCTACCACGGGCTGATGTGGTTGACCTGTTGGGTCGTGCGGGTCTTATCCGTGCCCAGCTTGCAGCAGGTGTGTCAGTACCTATGCATCCTAGCTGGATGTAGTGCGGTGGTAAGTCCGTAGCCGTAGCGGACACAGTGCGATAAACGGCATCCCTTCGGTGGCGTCTCAGCCTCCAGCAGCCGCAAAGGTTGCATTTTCGCAGAGCAGTTTTGCTTTGCGTCTTTCAAGATGAAGTGACGGATTTTCGAAACAGGGTAAATAACTTGAACGCTTTTGTGCTTGACTCAAGCAATCTCACCTCGATATAGTACGCACTGCTGCATCCACTAAAAACAACAACAACCGGAGCTAGCATCATGAGTAAAGCCGCACCCGAAGTACGCCCTATCGGGCATCCTCTGGCCGCTATTCAGGCGGTTCAAATCCTCAAAATCAAAGATGTTTGCGCCCTCACGGGGTTATCTCGTGCATCGGTCTATCGACTCGCGGCTCAGGGAGTTTTCCCCCGGCCATTAGCCATAGGCCCAAGGGCCTCGGGCTGGAGATTGCAAGCTGTTCAAGAGTTCCTTGATAGCCGCACCTCGAACGTTCGCTTAGCTGCTTAAAATAAAATCTGTGAGTGTCTAGGCATTGATTTGCCTGCGTCACCAGCACGCCAAAAATTTATAACAAGAGTGGAGAACCACCATGTACCCAAATAAGAGATTTATTACGTTTGCCGAACTTTCCAAAACTGTAGACAGAAGCGAGGAGGAGTTGCGGAACTTGGAAGCTCAGGGGCGCTTACCTATCCAAGCGACTCGCATGAGAGGTTCAAGAGAGTTTGGATTCCATGTTGATGATGTTGAGTTTTGGAAGTTGTCAGGATTTCAAGGTCTTGAGTATCGAGGGGCCTCAATGGGTTTAGAGAATGCGGATATCTTCAGCTTGGTAGAAACGATACACAGGTGTGTGGTCGAACTTGGTCGGAGGAATGCACTAAGCCGACTTATTGGTATTGGCCGAAGCAATGACGGCCATCGGATTGGCAATTTACTAAGCCAAAGCCACGGTGGGATTTCATTACTCTATACCTCAGCAAATACTGGGACGGCCCTGGCATCGAGGATGCATGGAAATCCAGCGCGGCACCTTACAGCTGGATCGGAAGGGTGGGTGGACGCCGTGGCTAGGGAGTGGGCTTGGAATAAAGCGTTGACGGAGAGCAGTGCAGGTCTTTCTGATATTGTGTTAGATGAACTGCAAATGAGCTTGGCAGAGATCGGCCGGGAGTTGCGACGAAAGGACGGACGATAGGCTGAAATAGTAAAAGGCCCGCTGACAGGGCGGGCCTGAGTATTACAAAACAACAAGGTGGATTGTACCACCAGCAACGGAGGGTCACGACAGATGACTCAGCAAGACAAAAAGCGGGGAGTGCTGCCCCCTAATCTCGACGCGATCGAGGTAATAGCAGCACAGGTGCAGGACGGGCGCTGGTGCGTCTGGAAGGCTGTAGAACGTGAAGGCGGCAAGCTTGGCAAGGTGCCGCATCAATTCAAAGCTGGGAGGCTCACTCCTATAGGCTGTAACGATCCGACACAGTGGGTTGATTTTGCCACTGTGCGAAATTGGTTTGAAGTTTCCGGGGCTGGTGCCTCCGGCCTCGGCATTCTGATAGGGTCTAATCCCAAAGACAACCCGGAGGTTCGGTACTCAAGTGGGCTTGTCGCGGTCGATATCGACAACTGCATCGGCTCGGATGGGGCGCTGGTGGATGACCTGCCCTCGGATGTGCGGCTGGCCGTGAAGTCTTTGCAGGATGCCGGGGTGTATATCGAGGTGTCGCCATCCGGAACGGGTTTGCGGGCCTTGTGGCTTGGCAGTAAGCCGGATGGCGGCATCCGTGAGAAGGTGGTGCGGGATGGCATCGGTTGCGAAATGTACGATGGCAGCACCAGCGGGCGGTACGTAACAATTACAGGGCAGGCCTTCGAGGGGTGCGCGGCGGTGCTGGTGGATCAGCCCCCGGCCTTCTCTTTGGACGTGGCGGAGTGGCTGGGTTTGCTGGAGGTACAAAAATCCACGGTTAATTCGGGGGAGCTAGGGCCTCGGGATTTGCCCCCAATTTCCGACGATGAGTTAATCAAGAAGATTAAGCAGTCTGGGCAAGGCAAAGGCCGAAAGCTATTTGACGGGGATATGTCGGAATATGCGGGCGACCACTCGGCGGCGGATATGGCGTTGTGCAGGATGATTGCCCAAAAAACTGACGATGGTGCACAGGTGGCTCGGGTTTTTGGTGCCTCGGCTCTTGGTAAGCGCGAGAAGTGGCAGCGGAAAGACTACAGAGATCGTACGGTCAGTACGGCCTTGGCCTCGGCAAGGAAGGCGGCAGAGGAAGGGACAAGTGCGGCGGCGGGGAAATCCGCCAAGGTGCAGGCGGCGTTGGCTGCCGGGGACTCGGGCGGGTCCTTGGCCTCGGCCTTGGCATCTTGGGGCGGGAAGGTTCCGGCAACGCTGGAAGGTGCTGCAACAATTATTGAGATGGATACACGCTTGTTCGCGGCGTTCGCCTTTGATGCTTTCAGCGGCAAGGTAGTGAAGTTGCGAAGTCTGCGGGATTGCCTTGGGGAGATTGTGCCTCCAGATGCTGAGCCTAAGGCTGGAGATGGTTGGACGGATGCGGATACTTTGTCGCTGACGTTCTGGCTTTCTAAGGATTGGGGTATAGCCCTCAAGTCTTCCCTGGTTGACGATGCCATCAGCCTGGTGGCGCGGCGGCGAACTATTAACCTAGTCGTGGACGCGTTAGAAGCACCGCGTTGGGATGGCCGGTCTCGCTTGAATACTTGGTTGGTGGATTGCTTGCAGGCGGATACTGACTATGACTCACCTCGCTACCTAGAGGCTATCGGGCGTGCATGGGTGATCGGTGCCGTGGCTCGGGCTTATGAGCCGGGCGTGAAGTTCGACAATGCGCTAGTACTAGAAGGCTCCCAAGGGGCCGGGAAGAGTAGTGCGGCACATGCTCTAGCCTCAGCAATAGCGCCTCATGCCTTTAGGGAAGGTTTGCCATCTCTGGCACAAGAGCAGGAAGCCATGATGGCTTTGCGGGGCGTCTGGATTTGCGAACTTTCGGAAATGGCCTTTCAAAGCCGATCCAGCGCAGAACATACAAAATCATTCCTCTCAAGATTGGTAGATTCATTCAGGCCGAAGTACGGGCGGCGTGATATAGCCGTTCCGCGCACGGTGGCCTTCTGGGGCACAACCAATCACGGCCAGTATGTGCAAGATACGACCGGCGCTCGCCGTTTCTGGGGTTTCAGAGTAAGTCGTCCGATTGATATTGATGCGCTTCGCAGTGTTGCACCTCAACTCTGGGCTGAGGCCGTTGTGGCATACAAGGCCGGTGAGAAGCACTACCTTACGGATGCGGCAGTTCTGACGGCGGCGGCAGCATCTCAGGCTGTACGGGTGGAGCGTTCCGGGTGGGATGAAATAATCGAAGATAAGCTAATCGACCCTCTGACAGAGGGTAAGCTAGGCAAGGCCTCGGAATTCTACAAACAGGCGCTTAGCCTTTGGAAAATGGTGGCAGGCGAGGATGCCGGACTTGAGTTTCAAAAATATGCGCGGCCATTTGCTGAGGCTCTCACTCGCTGCGGGTTCGAGAAAAAGGTGAGCGGCGGAAAGTCTATGTGGCGGGTTGGACCTGACCTGCTCGGCAGAATACATAAGGCTGGGTTGTAGGGGGTGGCAATTTTGTAGGGGGTGAGTGGTGGGTATCTATTGACCCCCTACAAACGGCTCTGGAGCCTTATGCGGTGCGGGCTTCAAGGATATAGACAGGGCACTGTCGTGGTGGGGGTCTGGAGGTTTTCTGTGAGGTGAAAATTCTGGATAAAGCCTTGCGGTGCTTAGGTTGCGGGCTGATGAAGGTACGGAGGAACCCCTGTGTACTCTTTAATAGAAAGTATGGTGGTGGTGATAGACCACCACCATAGAAGTAGAGCTATATAGGGAAGACACCCTACACCCCACCAAAATAATCCTGAGTTCTCTGTGAGCCTTATGTGGAGCGGAATTCGACGTGGTGGGGGTCTGGAAATAGTATGGGTGACCCCCTACAAGGAGGGTGGTAAATATGGAAGATGCAAAACAAGAGGTGCTGGCTGCGCATAAGGATGCGGCGGCAGTGCTGGCACAGTGGTCTATCGAGCCTTCCAAGCGTGCGGGGCGTGCTGATGTGGGTGAGCCAAAGGTCTTAAAGGATCGAGGCGCAGCCATCATGAATCCGGCAGGGTTCTGGGCTAGGGCTTTGGAGTCGACGGATAGCAGGCCTCGGGAGGTGGAGCTTGGTTTGAAGATGGCAGCGGCCAAACTCAAATCGAGGGATTTGGGCTTTGTCATGGAAAGCGGTCTGGGGCAGGTTGCCTGGCTGTCTGCCTTGGCCTTGGAGTTGCGTGGGGATGCTGATGAGTTGCCGGTGGATTCTGCCGGGCGTGCGAGACTATTGGCCTTGACACTAAAGTGTCAAGGAGCGGCTGCGAGGCTGATGTTAAGCTTGGGGGCGCTTGCGGCGATGGGGCCGGGCGGGAAGGTGGTGTTTGAGTCTGGGGCTTGAGGGGTGCAGTAGTGGTCTCAATTGTTTTCTAAGGGGGAAGTATGGCAATAATAAAATGTAGTGAGTGCGACAAAGACGTAAGCACTGAGGCTGTGGCATGTCCTCACTGCGGGGCTAAGCAATCAAAGGCAGCGGGCAGCAACGGTTGGGTGACTGCACTTTCAGTTGTGGCCTTCCTTGTTGTTGGTATTTTTATAATCGGAGTTATAGCTGGACCAAAAACTACAGTTGATCTAGCGCATGACGTTACGGAAGATTGCATTAAGCATCAAGGGAATGGTGATTGGGTGGGTTCTATGGGTTCGTTGGAAACCTTTTGCAAGATTAAGGGCGATTTAGCAGGCATCAAGGAAGCATGCAAAATCAACCCGGCAGGATGCTGACTGATTAATTAGTCAGACTTTACTGGTGAGGCCTTGGCGGTGCGTTGATTAGCCTTTAGCTTCTCTATGAGCATGATCAGTTTTTCATCCGCAGTATCTTCTTCGGTTGTTACATTGTTCCCACAGTAACGGCAGATTTTGGCTTCGGATTTTATGAACTCAGCGCACTGGGGGCATTTTTTCATGCCGCTCGCTATCTGACTTTTATCCAATTCGGCCTTATTTTCATTGAGGAGTAGTGCGTGTATTAAAGCTACGATGAAAATAAGACCCCCGTAAATCCACCAGAGTCCAAATGAGTAACCCTTCTTCGAGGCGATGAAGGCAGGGATAAGCCCAAGTAGGCAACATGCAATTAGAAAAATTAGAGCATCCAATTTACAACCCTCTCGGTATCTAATAAATCGTTATGACTAACGACACGCGCAACATAGTAAGGTAATTAGAGGCTGAATTTGGTGAGGATTGAAAAATTTGTTTGAGGCGGCAGGGCCGGCACGACCCGCAAAAGGCGCGAAAAAAGGGTATACGTCATAATTTCAGTAAGGGACTATAGTCCAGTCATGAAAATGCGTCGCTATGGCGCCGTATGCGTCCACTTCCGCAAAAATGTCACAGGCGGTGGCGGTGCGCTTACGTCCTTTTGTTAAGGCGTGTCACTGTGTCACGCTGTGGTAGGTGGTATGATTGCACGAGTAGCGGCATTCAGTTGGCGGTATGTATGACGGTATCCGTCTGATAAATATTTTTGTTATCTATATTTGGCGGGGTATGCGGCGGTTTGTTTTGTAGCCCCCGCCCCACCAAACTACTGGAAGGTGAAAACCACTCCAGACCACTCAGGATGGGCTTCACGGCTTGTTTTGAGAAATGCAAAAGAAAAGGCCATTCCGTCTGGAGTGGCCTTTTTTTGTCCCCATTTGGTCACATTTTGGTCACAAGATTTGGCGGCCAAAATGATTGACTGGATAACCGCCATCATCCCTTGCAATCACTCTCAGAAAGTCTATGGGGGTAATGTTGCCTCTATCACTCCAGAAGGTGAAATTGAATGGCGTGTGGAGAAGAAGCAGCAAGTTCCCGGCTCATACGAAGCTAATCTGAGCGTTAAATCAATCGATCCCAAGTGCCTCTATTTAGATGGCAACCCTGCTAAATGGCTTCAAGGACATAATCTTTTCGGTTCAGACAATCTCATAGGCTTGGTTGAGGCTGTTATGCATAAGCTAATCCCAATTCTAAAGCTCTCTCCACGGCAAGAGGATTTGTATGCTTGGGCAAATGGAATCTATGAATTAAAGCGTGTTGATTGTACGGCCATGTGGAGTTTGCCAAGAAGGTCGGACATTCGAGCGTGGCTGAGGGCCGCTGAGTTTCAGTCAAAAAGCCGTCATGGTCGTCCAGCTACTAGAGGCGGCACTCTATATTTTGGACAACACTCTAGACGGTGGTCTATTAAGTTTTATTCCAAAGGTGATGAATTAGACGCACCGGGAAAAGGCCACAAACTTCCATTAGATATTGATGATCGTGACAATCTAAAACTGTGGGCTGATAATAAGCTTCGGGGTGAGTTAACCCTAAGAAGCATCCAGCTAAAAGACAAAGGGCTCGATGCTGCTCGTAACTGGACGGAATCTACGCCAATGGATTTATTGATGGCGTACATAGAGAGCCTAGATATGGCAGAACAATTTAGCCTTACGCCAGCAATTCTTGAAGAGCTTCCCGGTCGCCTTGTCGCGGTTTATAAGCTTTGGAAAGATGGTGAAGATTTGCGTGGAATGTATCCTAGGGCCACGTTCTATCGATATAGAGCGGAGTTCATGAAACACGGTATAGACATTGCCATCCGGCAACCGTCAAAACCGGATAATGTTATTCCATTGATCCGCGTTCTTCGTCCAGAAGCAATCGCGCAAGTCCCTGATTGGGCAGTTGGAACTTCACTGTATTTTGATCCAAAGATTCATATGGCTTAACTATCCCAATTGTTCCAAAAGTTGATTTACATTAATTGATCCAGAAAAGAACTGCACTCCTAAAGAAAAGCAGCGCTTAGCTTCTTCATCTTGAATTTCTGAAAGTGTCTGATTCACATCAGTGAAATCCCAATTTTGAATCCAATTTTTTTGTTGAATTGGGGAGTCTGTTTTGGCAAATGATTTCAACGCTGTCCTTACACCATTAGCATCAGATTGCAAGCACGCCTTAAGTGAGTCGAAATAAACTAATAAAGAACCCTCATAAAGCCCAGCCAATTGCGCGGAATATGTAGTTCTTAGTTTCTCAAATTCTTCGATATTCTTTGATAACAATAACCCTTCCGCAAGGTTGCTGAGTGTTGACAATGAATCTGGGTTATTTGGATCTTGTTCTAATAGGGTTCGGAAAATTGAAACACTTTCAGTAAAGTTCTTTAGTTTAATTAAACATAAACCCTTTTGACCCTTCAAGAGATAATCATTTGGGGCAAGTTCAAGGCCGATCGCAATATATTCCAATGCTCTAGACCAAAGTCGATTTTGCATTATCTTTGCAACTTGTTCTTGTAACTCTAGAACTCTGAATTTGTTATCTTGCTGCTTGTTTGTTGTCAATATATTTGTGAGTTCTTCTCGAACGTCGGCTTGTTCGGAGTTGATCTTTTGTATATCTAACTCTAGCTGGTTTCTTAGAGTCCCAAGTTTTTCGAGATGTTCTGCATATTCTTTTTTCATGGCTCCTATGTCTCTAATGCCAAGAAATCCAAGAATGGCAAGCAGGCCTAGAATAAAAGTCAAAGCTTTGTCTACTGATTCTAGTGAAGTGCTATATGATTCTTTGAGAAGATCTTTCTCGATTTTGTAATTCAATTCGTCACGACGTATTTCCGCTTGAGATTCCTTTAATAAGGATATTTCATGTGTGGCGTTTTTAACCTGTTGATCCAGAGGTTCATCCTTGTTCTTGGATGAAGCTGCCATCGCTAAACTTGCCAATGACAAAATACTTACAAGCACAAGCTGAATTAGTAGTCGCATTTTTGTTTCCTTCTTTTTCATAAATCAGTACTGATAACTATTTGTTTTTAATCGCACTCTAAATTTTTTATTTCATTAGCGAGAATAATTGCTAACTCATGTAAGTTCAAGTCGAGCCCACCTCAACGGACGGACGCGTAAGCGCCCGCCCGGATGAGGTGGGACGCGCCGCGAGGCCTGCCGAAGTTACGACGTGCGTTTAGTGATATTGCACAATTGACTTATCAAGAGACTGTCTGAAAATACAACTACAGAACCTTGTGAATGATGAATTGATTGCCTAAATCAAAGAGCCCAACAACACTTTCGCCTTTTCCTTCCTTTGTATATTTGTTGGCGTCCCAAAAGTGTTCGAATCGCATGGCGAGTTCAGGTTTCTTTACGAATGCCCGTTTAATCACTTCGGGCGTTTCTTCAATTGCCTGAACGAATTCATCTTTTTCAACCAAATGGATCAGGTAGCCGCAGAACTCCGCATTTTCGGGGATGCCGATCGCTTTCTTGATGTTGTCTAATTTGCTTTTTTTGAGCTCTAAAGACTGGGCTACCCGGTCTTCCTTGGAGCCTCTGCGTTTGGATTCACCCATCAAAATTCCCTATCGAAAAAACTTAATCAGTAAGCATAGGTACTGGCGTGGCTTATTTCAATGCATTTCCTTTGCCCGGTACCTTTTTTGGCAGTTCACTGGGTGATAAATCGATGGGTTTTTCTATTTATTTGATTGTTTTGATTCAGTACCGCACGCGGCTATTTCAATCAATACGAAATTGCGGGTATTCTTCAGTTTGATGGATGTTGATAACACTCGTGACGGCTGTAGAATCTCTGTGTGAGTTGCTTTTCAAAATCACAAAAATCAATATGGAGGCAAGGGTGGATGCTGATTTTCTGGATATGAACAGCGCGCCTGAGGTGACGGGCCGCGTGCTGGTCGTTGACGATGACAGTGTCACGAGAACCTTGCTCCGTAGTGCGCTTTCGGCGCAGTTCGACGTTGAAACGGCGAGTTCTGGCGAACAGGCGTTGCAGATTTGCTCGGCCCATATGCCAGATTTGGTGTTGCTTGATGTAGTGATGCCTGAGATGGATGGCTATGAAACCTGTCGTCGTCTGCGTGAGTTTACTGACATCCCCATTATTTTCGTGACGGCAAACGAATCGCTTGAAGAACATCTCAAGGCTTTTGATGCCGGTGGCGAAGACATCATTACCAAGCCAGTCGTAAAGGAAATCCTGCTGCGTAAGGCCTCCATTGCCATTCAGCGCAAGAATTCGCAACTCCAGTTGAAGACTGAAAAAGATTCCATGCAGCGCATGGCCATGAATTTTCTTTCTGCAGTGGGCGAAAGTGGTGTTCTGCAAAAGTTTATGCAGGCTAGTCTGACCTGTAACGCGCTGGAGGAATTGGCACAGCGGCTGATTGATGCACTCAAGGATTTCGGGCTGGAATGCAGTGTGCTCATTCGAGATGACAAGTTCTCTGCGATTCTGACTTCACATGGTGAGGCCAGCGCGATTGAGGCTGCCATTCTAGAGCAGGCTTCCAGCATGGGGCGCATCTTTCAGTTCAAGCAAAAACTGGTGGTGAATTATGACCACGTTTCCGTCATTGTGAACAATCTGTCGGATGATGACGCCGATAGGGTGGGTCGCATGCGTGACAACATCACCATTCTGACGGAAATGACCGACACACTGTGTGGCAATGTGACCATGCGCCAAGGTGCAAGAACCATGGCGGAGCAAC
>Ga0265327_10005752_pt1 | contig 10213 bp, 8 predicted proteins | sample 41621metaG_FD_202089 | JGI IMG/M metagenome (GOLD analysis project Ga0265327, IMG submission 202089) | Rhizosphere microbial communities from Carex aquatilis grown in University of Washington, Seatle, WA, United States - 4-16-21 metaG | ecosystem: Host-associated > Plants > Roots > Rhizosphere >... | reverse complement strand
ATGCGGTTCATCAGGCCGGTGCCGCGGGTGTCGGTGAGGAATTCGCCGTGATAGCCGATCAGGCCACGGGACGGCGCCAGGAAGGTGATGCGGGTCTTGCCGCCGCCCGAGGGGCGCATACCGGTCAGCTCGGCCTTCCGGAGCGTCATCTTCTCGACCACCACGCCGGAATATTCCTCGTCGACGTCGACGAAGACCTCCTCGATCGGTTCCTGGCGCTGGCCGTCCTCGGTCTTGAACAGCACGCGCGGGCGCGACACCGACAACTCGAAGCCTTCGCGGCGCATCTGTTCGATCAGCACGCCCAGTTGCAATTCGCCACGCCCGGCCACCTCGAAGGCGTCCTTGGCGGCGGTTTCGCTGACCTTGATGGCGACGTTGGATTCGGCCTCGCGCATGAGACGGGCGCCGATCACCCGGCTGGTGACCTTGTCGCCCTCGGTGCCGGCCAGCGGACTGTCGTTGACCGAGAAGATCATCGCCAGGGTCGGCGGGTCGATCGGCTGGGCGTGCAGCGCCTCGGTGATTTCGGGGGCGCAGATGGTGTCGGCCACCGTCGGCTTGGTCATGCCGGCCAGGGCGACGATGTCGCCGGCCTCGGCCGAATCGAGCGACAGTCGCTCGATGCCGCGGAAAGCCAGGATCTTCGAGACGCGGAACTGCTCGAGCAGCACGCCGTCGCGGGACAGGCCCTTGACGCTCATGTTGGTCTTGACCGTGCCGGAATGGATGCGCCCGGTCAGCACGCGGCCCAGATAGGGATCGGCCTCGAGCGTGGTGGCCAGCATGGCGAAGGGGGCGTCGACATCCCGTTCCGGGGTCGGAACGTGATCGACGATGAGGTCGAACAGGGTCGACAGATCCTTCCTCGGCCCTTCCAGCGAATCGTCGGCCCAGCCGTCGCGGCCGACCGCGAACAGGGTGGGGAAATCCAGCTGGTTGTCGTCGGCGTCCAGCGCCGCGAACAGGTCGAACACCTCGTCGTGAACCTCGTGCGGGCGGGCGTCGCCGCGATCAACCTTGTTGATCACCACGATCGGGCGCAGCCCCAGCGACAGCGCCTTGCCGGTGACGAACTTGGTCTGCGGCATCGGCCCCTCGGCGGCGTCGACCAGGACGACGACGCCGTCGACCATCGACAGGATGCGCTCGACCTCGCCGCCGAAGTCGGCGTGGCCGGGGGTGTCGACGATGTTGATCCGCACCCCCTTCCATTCGACCGAGGTGCACTTGGCGAGGATGGTGATGCCGCGCTCGCGCTCGAGGTCGTTGGAATCCATCACCCGCTCCGCCACCTGCTGATTCTCGCGGAAGGTGCCGGATTGCCGCAGCATGGCATCGACCAGGGTGGTCTTGCCGTGGTCGACGTGAGCGATAATGGCGATGTTACGGAGTTCCATGAAAACAGACTTTGTTACGAGTGCGGATTGAAGTCGCCCAGCTTGGCGCGGGCGAGTTCGGCGAGTGGCGTTTCGGGGCGGGCGCCCATGTGCGAGATCACCTCGCCGGCGGCGATGCCGCCGAGCGCGGCGGACGTCGCCGGATCGCGCCCCTGGGTGTAGCCGGCGAGGAAGCCGGCGGCGTAGAGGTCGCCGGCGCCGGTGGTATCGACCACCTGGGCGACCGCGTCGGCGACCACCACCACCACGTCGTCGCCGGTGACCACCACCGAGCCCTTGGCGCCGCGGGTGATGGCGGCGACGGCGCACTGGCCGCGCACCTGACGGATGGCGGCGTCGAAATCGGTGGTCTGGGTAAGCGAGGCCAGCTCGGCCTCGTTGGCGAACAGGATGTCGACGTGGCCGGCGACCAATTCCTGGAAGGCGGCGCGGTGGCGGTCGACGCAGAAGGGATCGGACAGCGACAGCGCCACCTGCCGGCCGGCGGCATGGGCCGCCTCGGCCGCCTTGAGGAAGGCCTTCTTGGCCAGCGGCGGATCGTAGAGATAGCCTTCGAGGTAGGTCACCGCCGCATCGGCGATCAGCGCCGCGTCGACATCGTCGGGGCCGAGTTCGACGCAGGCGCCCAGATAGGTCAGCATGGTGCGCTGGGCGTCGGGAGTGACCAGGACGAAGCAACGGGCCGTCGACGGGCCGGCGGTGGCGGCGACGGTGTCGAAGCCGACGCCGGCGCGCTGGATGTCGTGGGCGAAGACCTGGCCCAGTTGGTCGGCCTTGACCTTGCCGACATAGGCGGCGCGGCCGCCCAGGCTGGCGATGCCGACCACCGTGTTGGCGGCGGAACCGCCCGAGCACTCGACGCCGGGGGGGATCAGCGAATAGATGCGATCGGCCTCGGCGGCGTCGATCAGCGTCATTACGCCCTTGGCGAAGCCCAGGCGCCCGAGCAGGGCGTCATCGGCATGCACCAGTACGTCAACGATCGCGTTGCCGATACCGGCGACGTGATAGCGGGGGTCGGCCATCATCAGGATCTCGTAGTTTCGCGCGAGCGGCGCAGTATAGCCACCGGCGGGCCGCGCACAACGGAAAACTCCTGTGACAAGCCATTCCGTCCCTTTCCGGCCCCGCCGGACCGTGCTTCAATACCCGGTCTATCCGGACGGAAACGCTCGCCGATGCTCGCCGCCCTCTACAAGGCCCTCGCCCAATTGCCCGACCCGAGGCTGCGCCGGGTGCTGGTCTTCGGCATCCTCGGCGCGCTGGCCACCTATCTGGCGTTGGTGGCGCTGGCTTGGTGGGTGCTGGCCTACAGCACCTGGTTCGAGACCGGCTGGCTCGATTCGGCCAGCCATTGGGTGGTGGGGCTGGCGGCGGCGCTGTTGCCGCTGCCCTTCTTCCCGGCGCTGGCGACCACGGTGACGAGTTTTCGCCTGGAGGCGGTGGCCGACGCGGTCGAGGAACGCCACTATCCCACCCTCGACGGCCCCAGACCGCAAAAATGGGCCGAGATCCTGATGGTGACGCTGCGCTTCCTCGGCGTCACCGTGCTGGTCAACCTGCTGGCCCTGCCGCTTTACGCCCTGCTGCTGTTCACCGGCCTGTCGCTGGCGCTGACGGTGGTGCTGAACGGCTATCTGCTGGGGCGGGAATATTTCGAGCTGGTGGCGTTGCGCCGGCTGCCGCCCAGGGAGGCCCACCTGCTGTTCCGCAACCGCCTGGGCTATTGGTGGCTGGCCGGAAGCGCGATCGCCCTGATATTCGCCGTGCCGGTGCTCAACCTGGCGGCGCCGGTGCTGGGGGCGGCGGTGATGGTGCACCGCTTCCAGGCGTTGCGGCCGGTCCCGGACCGGGTATAATCCCGCATCTTCCGGGGGAATTCCATGATCCGTCGCCGTCCAGGCCGCATGATGGCCGTCGCCTTGTTGCCGCTGGTGCTGCTGGCCGGCTGCGGTGGCGCGCCGGGATCGCGGGCGCCCGTCGCCGGCGGCCGCAATGCCGGCGAAAGCCTGGCCGCGCTTCCCACCGTCAGCGAGCCGTCGCGCCTCAAGGGACTCAATATCGGTCAGGTGCAGGCGGTGCTGGGCCCGCCCGGCTTCAAGCGCCGCGACGCCCCGGCCGAAATCTGGCAGTACCGCGGCACCCGCTGCACCCTCGACCTGTTCATCTACGAGGCCGATGGCGCCCAGCGGGTCGAGCATGTCAGCGTCCGCGGCAGCGGTCCGGTGGCCGAAAAGGACTGCTTCGCCGAACTCCAGGCCGCCGCCAAGCCGGAAGGGTAATTGGTGGGGGGCCGCGCAACCCCTTATACCAGCGTGCAATGAGTTCGACTCATACCGGCCGCCCGATGATTTGACCTGTCATCCCGACGACCATCGGGAGGAGGGATCTCGTTCTGGTCCGGGCATTTCCGATTGGGATCCGCCGTACCAAGCTGAGATCCCTCGCATGCGCTCGGGATGACACGAAACGTCAAATTATAGGGGCGCTGGCTCCGCCAGATTTGGCGCTCGCCGCTAAAGAATCGTGCAGGCCTCGTCGAAGGCCAGGCGCGGACCGCGCGGGTGGAGGCCGGCCGGATCGCCATAGCCGATATTGATCAGGAAGTTCGACCGCACCTTGGTGCCGGCGAAGAACTCAGCGTCCACCTTGGCCTGATCGAAACCGCTCATCGGGCCGCAATCGAGGCCCAGCGCCCGACAGGCGAGGATGAAATAGCCGCCTTGCAGGCTGGCGTTGCGAAAGGCGGTGGCGGTGATCAACGCCTCGTTGCCGACGAACCACGAACGGGCATCGGCGTGGGGGAACAGCACCGGCAGCCTTTCGTAAAATTCCCGATCCTCGGCGATGATCGCCGTCACCGGCGCCGCCATGGTCTTGTCGACGTTGCCGGGCGCCAGCGCCGGCTTGAGCCGCTCCTTGGCCGCCGGGCTGGCGACGAAGACGATGCGGGCCGGCTGGCAATTGGTCGAGGTCGGCCCCATGCGGGCCAGATCCCAGGCTTGGCGCAGCAGCGCCGGATCCACCGGCCGATTGGTCCATTTGGCATGGGTCCGCGCCGCGCGGAAAAGAAGATCGAGGCTGCGCTCGTCGGCGACCGGCTGCATCGTTCGGCTCCTTGGTTGAAGATTGCCGCAAGAGTTCCCGAAATGTAGGGTGAGCGCTCGCAATCGGTAAGAGGGTCATGCGGAAACACATCGTTGCCTTGCTGGCGCTATTGGCCTGGGCGGCCGCCGCTCCGGCCGTCGCCGCCGATTCGGCGGTGGTGCTGATGTACACCCGCTTCAATGACGACCGCTTTCCCGCCGCCAGCGTCGATCTCGACCAGTTCGAAGCCCACGTCGCCGAATTGAAGGCCGGCGGCGCCACGGTGCTGCCGCTACCGGAAATCGTCGCCGCGCTGAAATCCGGGACGCCGCTGCCGGACCGGGCGGTGGCGATCACGCTGGACGAGGCCGGCGCCAGCGCCTATCGGCTGGCCTGGCCGCGTCTCAAGGCCGCCGGCCTGCCCTTCACCCTGTTCGTCGCCACCGACGGAATCGACCGGGGCGCCGAGGCGATGAGCTGGGACCAGTTGCGCGAGCTGGCGGCCTCGCCGCTGGTCACCATCGGCAGCCACGGCAGCGGGCGGGCCCGGCTGGCGACGCTGCCGGCCGAGGAGATCGCCGCCGACCTCCGTCGCTCGCGGGGTCGTTTCGAAACCGAACTGGGTCGGGTTCCCGAGCTTTTGGCTTGGCCGCTGGGCGAAGCCAGCGCCGAAGCCGAGGAGACGGCCGCCCGCGCCGGCTTCGTCGCCGCCTTCGGCCAGCATTCCGGCGCCGTCTGGAGCCGCGCCGACCGCTATTTCCTGCCGCGCTTTTCGCTCAACCAGACCTATGGCCAAGCCGACCGCTTCCGCCTGACGGTCGGCGCCTTGCCGCTGCAAGCGATCGACATCACCCCCGCCGATCCCCGACTGTCGACCAATCCGCCGGCCTTCGGCTTCACCCTGGCCGATGAAAAGGCCACCGAGGGCCTGGCCTGCTACAGTTCGGTCGATGGTCGCCTGATGCTGGAGCGCCTGGGCCCACGGGTGGAAATCCGCGCCACCCGCCCCTTCCCCAGCGGCCGCATCCGCATCAACTGCACGGCGCCGTCGCTCGATAGCCGCTGGCGCTGGTTCGGGTGGCAATTCAGCGTGCCCTGAGGGGCAGGCTGAATTGCTTGTTTGCCCTCGCCGGGCGCTCGCTCCGCGAGCTTGGCCTCGCGCTCAACGCGCTCTGAAAATACGCTGGTTTGCTTGTTTGCCCTCGCCGGGCGCTCGCTCCGGCCTTCCCTCCGGGGGACCGAAGCAGCGCTTCGATCCTCGCGCTCAACGCGCTCTGAAAACACGCTGAATTGCTTGTTTGCCCTCGCCGGGCGCTCGCTGGACCTCAACCGGGCGTCTTTTCGGGAAATTCGCACAGGTCCATGACCACGCAATCCGGGCAGCGGGGCTTGCGGGCCGTGCAGATGTAGCGACCGTGGAGGATCAACCAGTGGTGGGCGTGGCGGCTCCATTGGGCCGGAGTGACCGTCACCAGCCCGGCCTCGACCGCCTCGGGCGTGCGACCCGGCGCCAGACCGGTGCGGTTGCCGACGCGGAAGCAATGGGTGTCGACCGCGATGGTCGGCTGGCCGAAGGCGACATTGAGCACGACATTGGCGGTTTTCCGCCCCACCCCCGGCAACGCCTCCAGCGCCTCGCGGTCGGCCGGCACCTGGCCGCCATGGCGCTCGATCAGCAGGCGGGACAGCGCGATGACGTTCTTCGCCTTGGTCTTGTAAAGGCCGATGGTGCGGATCGCCTCGGCCAGCGCCGCCTCGCCCAGTTCCAGCATCGCCTGGGGGGTGGCGACGCGGGCGAACAGCGGCCGGGTTGCCCGATTGACGCCGACATCGGTGGCCTGGGCCGACAGCACCACCGCCACCAGCAGGGTGTAGGGGTTGACGAAGTCCAGCTCGCTTTTCGGGTCGGGGCGCTGGCCGGCCAGGCGGGCGTAGAATTCGTCGATCTGGGCGGGGGTCATGGGGACGAGGCTCCGGGCGGCGGGAACAGGAATTCGCTTTGCGGATCATGGTCGCGGAAACGACGCTTGGCCAGGGTTCGGGAATTGACGGCGTAGCAATAGACACAGCCGTGCGGGCAGGTGTCGTATTCGCCGATGTCGCGGCTTTCAAAGCACAGACAACCGGGCCGGTTGCCCTTCGGCTTCGCCCGTACCGGGCGCGGCGTTCCCCAGCCGGCGGCGACGTCCTCGAGCCGGCGGGCATCGACGCAGGCGGCGCCCGGCGCCCGCGGCAGGGTGTAAGGCTCCTGCGAACAGATGGTCAGCCTCATTCCCGCCGCGGCCGCCAGTCGCGCCAACGCCGCCACCAGGGCGCGCTTGTCGTCGTCGGCCGGGTCCCACCAGTCGAAGCCGTGGGCGCGGGCGGCTTCGGTCATGTGGCGGGCGGTCTTGCGGTAGATGTTGGCGAAACTGACCACCACCTCGTCGACGGTTCCGGCCAGGTCCGCCGCCAGTCGGGCGAAGGCGGCGCGGTGGAAGTCGCCCGGCGTTTCCGAGCTGAAGACGATGGGGTCGTAGCGCCAGACCACGGCGCGCCGGCCATGCTCGGCCACCACCCGACGGATCAAATCGAGCGAGCGGGCGGCCTCGATCACCGAATTTTCCAGCGGGCGCGGGTACGAGGTGACGGTGTATTGGACGACGAACGGCAAGCCGGCGCCCCGCACCTCGGCCAACGCCGGCAGGAAAGGGCCGAGATTGCGAGTCCAGAAGACGAAGCCGTCGACGCCAGACCGCAGCGGCACTGTCGAGATTTGGCGGCCATAGGGGTTGACCACCTTGGCGAAGCCGGCGCGGAAACGCCGGCGAAACCAGTCGCCATAGAAGGCGGGAATGTCGGTGCGGTAGCTGGCCGAGACGATCATCGCGCCAGTATAGCCGCCCGCCGGGGCCGGGTCGAACCCGCCTGGGCATCCTTAAGCCATAAGGAATCAGCCCTCAATACGCGCCGAATCCGCCAAGTTTCTTGCCTCGCGGGTCGGCGACGCCGGCCGGGGGCTAAAACGAAAGGGTTAAGGTCTTGACCCTGTGCATAAAATAACCTTACAAATTTAAGAAATCTACGGGTGGGCGGCCTGTCGATTCGAATCAATGGCTTTTCGAAGCCATGAGGGGGGGGGCATGAGCAGTTCCGAGACCGCCGAAACCGCGGCCGTCGCCGTCGCCATCCGCGAAACCCTGAAGGGTCCGGTGCTTGGCACCCTGCGCGAATTGGTACCCGCGCTGCGCCAGCATGCCGACGGCGCCAGCGCCTATGACCACGCCATCGAAAATCTTGATCTGCTGGAAGAGTGCTTCAAGGTCTTCCGCGCCCAGCGGCCGCGCTTCCGCCACGTTCTGCGCGACCCTCGGGGCCTGACGGTCAGCGGCGACGCCCAGACCCTGGCCTGCGGCCGTTCGCTGGACGAGGTGGTGGCGATGATCGTCCGCACCGCCGCCAAGCGCTATTTCCGCGCCCATTTCGGCAAGGGCGCGCCCAAGCCCACGCCGGGGGCCAAGCCGCCCCGCAACGAGGGCGACGAGCTTTACGACGCGCTCAAGCACCATCTGCAATTCGAATGGCAGGTGCCGCTGGTGCCCGATTACTGCCAGCTGAAGCCGGCCGAGGCGAAAGCCATGGGCGCCGACATCCTGGAGCTGCGGGACCGGGCGCTGCTGTCCTCGGCGCTGTCGGCGCTCCGGCGCGGCGTCAAGATCGAAACCGAAACGAAGCCGCTGCCGTCGGCGCTGTCGGGCGCCGAGCAGGAGCTCAAGCTGGTGGCGGTCCCCGATGACGGCCGGCCGCAATTGCAGCGCATCAACCTGATCGGCAATTTCCTGACGCTGGACGGCAAGCGCCTGCGCGGCGCCAGTTTTGTCGAACCCATGTCGCTGCCCGAGGTCCGCGCCGTTCTGCCCAGCCACAACGCCGTCACCCAGTTCACCGGCGTCCTGGAACGGGTGGGCGCCACCCCGGCGGCGATGATGGTCGATCAGCTGGATTTGCGCGCCGACCAACTGGCGGTGCTGCTGTTGAAGACCCACGAGGTGATCGGCCCGGAATATTTCTTCCGCCTGTTCGGCGTCAGCGCCGACATCAAGCTGACCCAGCGGCTGATCGTCCACGCCAAGATGGCCGGCATCGCCACCCCCACCCAGGTGGCCGACATCGCCCGCTTCGTCACCGTCGCCTTCGCCCGGATGGCCGGGACGCAGCGGGAGGCGGCGTCGTAGGAGGCACGGGACCCGTCAGACCAACGGCCGTGACGCTTGTTGGAAGGCGGTGGGGCTGTTCCGCGGTCGGCGAGAGCAATGGCCGCCGGAGCGGGAGGATTCGTCCCGCCCTAGACCATGATGCATCACGGCCTAACTCAATAAAGTTCGCCCTCGCCGGGCGCTGGCTCCGCCAGTTTGGCCGCCGCCTCAACGGCGGCTGATCGCACCGCGCGCCAGATTTGGCGCTCGACGCCCTAGCTTGCTTCCGCCAGTGGCTCCAACCCGGCGACAAACTTGGCGTATTCCGCTTTCCCGGTATCGGCCGACAATTCGAATTTCCCATGGGCGCGCCCATGCTCGCTGGTGAGCACGATGGCGGAAATATTGTCGGGCCCCTCGGCGATCGCCACCGTCACCCGCGTCCCTCCGGCGATGGGGGACGACAATCCGGAAATCATCAGGCCGCCCTCGGAGATGTTTTCGATCGTCACCGGATAATCCTGGCCGTCGACCGAGAGCGTCCCCGGCCGGCCGATGCGATGGCGCGGCGCCTGACGCCGATTGACTTCCTTGGTCGCGGTGCGGACCGTTCGCACCAGCACCTCGCGGAGATTTTCGATGCCGACCGCCACCTCGGCGGAGATGCGCCCGACATGGCCGGCGCTTTCTCCGGTCGCGCGGGCTTCCCCCGAGACGCCGGCGATACGCTCGGCCACCTCTTGCGCCGCCAGGGTGGTCTGGACCACGTTGCGGGCGATTTCCTGCGTCGCCGCCCCCTGCTCTTCGATGGCGGCGGCAACCGCCGCGGAGACGGACTGGACATCGGTAATGGCGAGTCCGATCTCGCCAACCGAAGCCACGGCCAGCTTGGTGGTTTTCTCGATCTCGGCGATTTGCGCCGAAATCTCTCCGGTGGCCTTGGCGGTTTGGGTGGCCAATCCCTTGACCTCGTTGGCGACCACGGCGAAGCCCTTGCCCGCCTCGCCGGCCCGCGCCGCCTCGATGGTGGCGTTGAGGGCGAGAAGATTGGTCTGATGGGCGATAAGGTTGATGAGGTCGGCGATCTCGCCGATTCGGCCGACCGCCGCCGACAATTGTCCGATCGTCGCTTCCGCGCGGCTCGATGCGGCCACCGCCGAACCGGTCACCTCGGTCGCGGTGCCGACCTGGGCGGCGATTTCCTGGATGGAAGCGGTCAGCTCCTCGGCGGCGGAAGCGACCGTCTGGGCATTGGCCAGCGCCTCGGTCGCCGCCGCGGCCACGCTTTGGCTGTTTTCGCCCACGGCGGCGGCGGACTTGGCCATCTCGCCGGCATTGTCGGCCATGCGGCTGGTCAGCAGCGACATCTGCTCGACCGCGGCCCCGGCTTCCACCTCGACGGTTTCCGCCATATTTCGTAGGGCCACGACCTTTTCCTCTTCGGCCTGCACCCGCCGTTGCTCTTGGGTTTGGCGCAGGCGCTCCGTTTCCGCCATCGCCTCCTTGAAGATGCGGACGGCGCGCGCCATCGCGCCCACCTCGTCGCGCCGC
>Ga0265327_10005751_pt1 | contig 10216 bp, 5 predicted proteins | sample 41621metaG_FD_202089 | JGI IMG/M metagenome (GOLD analysis project Ga0265327, IMG submission 202089) | Rhizosphere microbial communities from Carex aquatilis grown in University of Washington, Seatle, WA, United States - 4-16-21 metaG | ecosystem: Host-associated > Plants > Roots > Rhizosphere >... | reverse complement strand
CCAGCGCGCGGCGTGTGGCCTGTATGACGTCTTTCAGATCGTTCCGCGTGATTTCCGGATCGATCGCAAGACTGATCATGCCGCAAATGTTGGTGAAATCGTCTTTGCTGAGCTGCTCCTGAAATCCGACCATTCGCGCTGTGATCTCGTCGAATCCGAGCGGTTGACTGGCCATGTCTTCCGCATCCAGAATCTGTTTCCAGAGCGTCTTGCCCGCAGGCGACAACTTCGAGAACTTTGCCTGCAGATACCCCCGGGAATCAAATGCAGTCCGCATCTTCTCGGCCGCGCAGGCGGTGGAAGCCTGAGCAAGTAAGAGTATGCCACAGATGCAACCTTTTGTTAGCGCAGACACACAATGTTCCCCGGAGCGGAGGTGAGAGTCGGGGCGCGTCCATGGAAGTCGATTGTTTTTCGCCGTGAAAATGCGTCAGTCCCCGACCCGTGAATGGTTACGCAGTCACTGGCCAGGACAAGTCGCTGACGGCGCGATCAGCATTGTGGTGTTTCCTCCGCCGTCACACCTCACCGACTGCTTCTGATTGCTATCCAGGTAACAGTAGTAGAACTGTCCAAGGACCGTTGTATAACCGCCTTCGTCAATGACGATCCCGAGATCTTTGGCGGCCTTAAGCTTGTCCGCAGGGATGTGGACGTAGATCACGAATGCGATATCTCCATCCGTGCAGGGTCCCGTCCAGACAAAATCGGAGCAGTTGACCTCTTCCAACCACCCCTTGGTCCCCGTTGGATCTGATGTCGTGAACTGCTTGCCGGTCTTTTTGGCGCATACGCCCTGGTAGTTCGTATATGTCTTGCAACCATTAGGCGCATCGCTGTAGTCGAAGGTGATGTCGCCAAGTGGAGCGTTACCGCCAGGCCATAGTATCAGGCCACGCGACTTCTTTTTTCCATTGGCGTCTGTGTAATCATCCGACGTCAACGTCACGGTTGCCGTATCCTGATCACATTTTTTTTCGTTGGCGCCGCAATAGTCGGACTTGTCGCCGATGAATTTCGTTTCCTCCGTGCATGTAATATCCGCGACGCGAAGAGTCGAGTTGGGGGACGATCGCGAGGAGACTGTCGGTGTCGCATACAAGTTCTGCAGCGCCAACGAAATCAGAACGGCTGGGCAGGCAATGGCGGCAATTTCTCGAGCTCGCAGCATGAGATTACTCCAAATCAACCAGGCCTCTTAACCAGAAGCGATGCCGTAGACGCTGTCGTAAATCAAGGCGCCTCGCCTGGGCATAGTTGCTCGGGGGTAAGATAGTACGTGGTGTTCCCGCCACCGTCACAGCGCACCTGCTGCATCATCGTTGGGTTCAGGGCACATTTCTTACAGGGCCAGCTGACGGTACAATAGCCCGCTTCGTCAATCGGCAGCCCAAGCTTGATGGCGTCCGCAAGTTTACTGGCGGGAATGTGGACATCGAAGGCAAACTGATCTTGTTCCGAACAGGGACCGGACCAGACACTGTCAGGACAGTCAAGCTCCTCGAGCCATGCCTTGTTTCCGGTGGTGTTTGAGGTCGTAAACTGCTTACCGGATTTGGCGCTGCACGGGCCCAGATAGTTTGTAATCGTCTTGCAGCCGGCAGGCGCATTATCGAAATCAAATGTGACCTTTCCCAACGGAGCATTGCCACCCTCCCAGACAACCAGTTTGTCAGCAGTCGTCTTTCCGTTCTCGGTCTTGTCGTTGGAAGTCAATGTCACTGTCTCGTATTTCGGGTCACAGAGCTTTTGATTGGCAGCGCAGTAGTCTGACTTATCACCGATGTTCTTTGTCTGCTCGGTGCACGTAATGGCAGCGACGCGAATGTCAGAAGTCGACGGTCGCGACGTGATCGAGGCACCGGCGTACAGGCTTCCCAACAACGTTGCCAGAATGGCAGATGTGACCATGACAGAGAGATGACCGCAGGCCCGCAACATGAAATTGCTCCGAAATCAAGGGTGACACCGGCAATGTCGCAAATGAATTTCGAACAATATCGGAATACGCATCACACCGCAAGCATAATAAGTCAGCTGCACACCACTTTCAAACAGCCATGATCATTTCCAAAAATCCACCATGCGCCATTGCAACAACCGCCGCAGCCTTTGGATACATCCCGAGATGACACTGCGGCGACCGCTTGCCCGCGATTCTCAGAGGATCCGGGGACGCAAACGCATCGAATCCAGAATTGTTGCGGAGTCACGGCGACATCCACCCGTTGATTCGCATCACACAGGGCTTGAATTGCCGCCCACCTTCACGATGGAGGTGTCTGGCCGGTCCAGGAACTGTTGCATGTCTTGCAGCAACGCGCGGATCCGATTCTCCAGTACCCGCACGATCTCGGAGACCTGCTCGATCCTGCCGGATCGAACCATCGACTCCAGCGTCCCTGCGATCTCAGCAACCTCTTTCGCCGAGAGATTCGCGGCACTGCCTCGCAGGAGATGTGCTGTGCGGGCCACGGCCTCTGCATCCCCCTGACTGACGGCCGCCTGAATCTCCGGAAGCCACATCAGGGAATTCTTCAGGAAGAGCGTCACGAGGGATCGTAGAAATGGGACGTCGCCTTCAACAAGTTCCAGCGCCGCTTCCACATGAAAAGCTCTCTGGGGACTTTCAGAGTGACCATCCGCTGGGACCGGAGTTGCCAAGCTGGGCCGGGCATCGCCCTGAATCGCCTGCTCGTCAGGGCGGCATTTGGATCGCGACATCATTCGAGAGCACAGCACCAGTAATTCTGCCCTTCCAATCGGCTTGGAGGCACATTCATCACACCCGGCAGCAAGACACTTCTCGCGCTCGTCCGTCATGGCATGTGCCGTGAGTGCGATGATCGGCAGTGTTGCCTGACTGTTCCTCAACTGGCGCGCCAGTGTGTAGCCATCCATGACCGGCATCTGCATATCGGTGATCAACAGATCGTATTCGCGACCGGTGTGGCGGGCGATTCGCAGCATCTTGAGTGCGATTTGTCCGTTTTCCGCCGAGTCGACTTGCGCGCCGGCCCGTTCCAGCAGGCGGACAAGCAAGACTCGATTTGGCTCGGAATCCTCGACAAGCAGAATCCGGCCGCGAAGCTGCGGCGCCGGGGTGCCTGGCGGAATCGGCTTGCAATCCTCTGCAAGGGAACTGGTGAGTTCGATCCCGTCAATCGGACCAATGTCAATCAAAAGAATAAAGACACTGCCCGCGCCGAGAACGCTCTCGACGAGAACATCCCCACCCAGCAATCGAGACATGCGTTTGCAGATTGCCAGACCAAGTCCGGTTCCGCAGGCACTCCGCGTGTAAGACGAATCAATCTGGACGAACGGAGCAAACAGTTTCGGCAGCTGTGCCTCGGCAATCCCGATCCCCGAGTCATGAATCTCGAACGCCAGTTGTGAAGACGGGCCTGCAGGGATCATCTTCAGGACGACTTTGACTCCGCCCACCTCTGTGAATTTGACGGCGTTTCCGACCAGGTTCACCAGGATCTGACGCAGCCGAACGGGGTCGGAACAGATTCTTCGCGGAACGGATCCTTCCACGACCGCTCGCAATGACAAGGACTTGGCCTCGGCCTGTTCCTGGAAGTAGCTGAGCACCTCTTCGACAATGGCTGCCGGAGGAAATGACACTCGCTCGGTTGTCATTTTTCCGGCTTCGACCTTCGACAGATCCAGGATGTCATTGATCACGGTCAGCAGGTGCCGGCCCGACTGCTTGATCGTTTCCAGGCTGAATCGACGTTCCTCATCGGACAATGAATCGTCGCTCAGCACATCCGCGTATCCCAGAATCGATGTCAGCGGCGTCCGAATTTCATGGCTCATGTTCGCCAGGAAATCACTCTTGCTGCGATTCGCCGCCTCGGCCGCTTCGCGTGCCGCGACCAATTCGGATTCCGCCTGCTTGCGATTCGTAATCACCTGCGTGAACAGGATCACTCCACCGATTTCATTTTCGGAATTGCGCCAGGGACGGGCTTCCCACTGCAGCCACACGGCCGTTCCATCGCTGCGATCGAATCGATCCTCGTCACAAGACTCGGTGGCTCCCTCCAGGACCCGTTGGTGGATCTGCTTCCAGCGATCAGGCATGTCTGGAAACACTTCGTAATGCGATTTGCCAGTGAGATCCACGGACTGCAGACCGTAATCCTGAATCCAGCGTTCGCTGACCCGCAAATAGCGCATCTCACGATCCAGCATCGCAACGGCGGCTGGCGTGCAGGCGATGAATTGATGCAACAATTCTGCCGCGGCTTTGATTTCGTTTTCCGCATGAACCTGGTCGGTAATATCCGCCATCGTTCCGACCATGCGCAGCGGGCGGCCTCGACGGTCGCGTTCGACCAGTCGTCCACGGACCACGACCCACCGCCAGGACCCGTTCGCGTGGCGAATCCGGAACTTGGCATCGTAGATCGGAGCCACGCCTGTGAAGTGGTCCTGTACGCACTGCCATGTGTCAGGCAAGTCCTCGGGATGAATGCGAGACGTCCACTCGTCGACACTTGGCCGCAAATTCTCCAGCGGTTCACCAATGATGGCCGCCCAGCGCGCATCAAGCAATTTCTCGCCGGACTGAACATTCCAATCCCACGTCCCCAACTGGGCGCCCGTCAGCGCCAATTCCAGCCGTTCCCGTTCTGTTCGCAGTTCGCGTTCCGCATTCCTGGCACGTGTGACGTCGGTTGCGACACCCAGGAAACCCTTCAGGGTATTGTCGCAATCCCGAATCGCGGTGACGGCCAGTCGGACAGTCAGGTGCGTCCCGTCCTTGCGAATATACGTCCATTCGCGGGAATCGTGTCGGCCTTGGCGGGCGTACTCCACAAAAGCATCAAAACCAGAAATCTGACGCCCCGTCTCACGCGAAAGCTGCCCGGCGCGCTGCAGCACTTCCGATTCCAGGTGAAATCGCTCGGGAGTCTGCAGGCCGACCAGTTCTTCGGCCGCATAGCCCAGCATCTGCTCGGCGCCGGTATTGAAGAGGGTGATGACACCCTGCAGATCGGTCGAGATAATTGCCACTTGAGTGGACGCGTCGACGATGGCTTCCAGTTGAGACCTCAACCGGTGCGATTCGTCTCGCTCCACTCGCTGTTGCGTGATGTCGGTGATGAAACCATGCCAGCAGACGGACCTGTCGGGCAGGCGAGTCGGCATCGCATTGCCGCAAAGCCAGCGGATATCGCCGTTCTCAAATCGGACCCGATACTCGTGCCGCCAGGGCTGGAGTGTCCGCGCCGAGAGTTCGATTGAGGCGACCACATCATCGTGATCATCCGGATGAAGCGTTTCGAGAACCCTGGTGGCATCGTCACGCACGTCCTCGGGGGAAACCCGGTAGATCTCACGGATGCCGTCGCTCGCATACGGAAAACAACTGGATCCATCCGGGCGGAGCAGATACTGATACACAACTCCCGGAAGTTGCGCGGCGATCTGAACCAATCGGTCGTGAGCGACTGCCAGAGATCGCTTATCTTCGGCAAGCTGGAAGTTCGCCCGTCGCAATTCGATTTGCCCGCTTGCCTGACGGGCCAGGGATTCGAGGTCCGTCAATTGCTCCGTCGTGAGTTCCCGGTGAACCGTGTCGATCACGCACAGTGTCCCCAGGGCGTGCCCATCGGATGTGCGCAACGGGATTCCGGCATAAAAGCGGAAGTGGGGATGCTCCGTAACCAGCGGATTATCGCAGGTGCGCGGATCGACTGTGGCATCGGTGACGATGAGTGGTCCAGTGCCATGAATGGCATGGGCGCAGAACGCAACGTCGCGATGTGTCTGGCTGACGGAGAGTCCAAAGGCCGACTTGAACCACTGTCGGTCGCTATCCACGAGACTGACGAGTGCGATCGGTGTCTTGCAGGCCCGAGCAGCGAATCGTGTCAGGTCGTCAAACACCGGCTCGGGCGCAGTATCGAGAATACAGCATTGCCGCAGTGCGCGCAGACGTTCCGATTCAGAGGGAAGAACGGGTGCTTTCGGCATGGTGTGCTTTGGGATTGAGCGGCTAAAAAATATCCACCAAGATTAACGACCGTTATCGTGTGGGCATGTCCACACCCTCCAACCCATCCAACCCGGATTGCGCCTTCAGAAGAATTGGCATAACGATCACATTGGGCATTCACAGACTGCGTCGCCCGACCGGGCTCAATTCTGCACACCTTTCCCGCGACCCTTGATGCAAATTGTCGCAGCAGAGCACGACGCCGAATCCGGGTGCAATCGGTGTTGCTGGCGAGGGCAGGTAGCCCCTTGTCATGGTCGAGGCTTTGGAGGGCTTGTTGCCGGACGACGGGGCTCCTCCGCAGGAACGACAAGATCCAGGTAACGCGCGGCATAATCCGCGAGAGCCGCGGCCAGGGTGGCAGCCGTTGCAGTGCGACCTTCTTTGCTGCGGAAGTCGGCTCCAAATTCAAGCTGCATGGCGTCGATGCCGTGTCCCTGGTGACTTCCGTAGGTTTGAACGATGTGTCCACCTCGAAACGCCGGCTGCTCTTTGCCGTTCAGCGGGTCCGGAAAGACTTTCCAGCCATGCCGCTGAAGCTGTCCAAACAAACTGTGCTCGCCCGTCTGTGCCGCTTCTCCATAACGTTCTCGCAGCAGAGTCACGGTCTTGCCATCGTGGGTTCCGCGAAAAACCGTGTCACTGGCTTCCCCCTGTCCGTGTAGATCCAGCAGCAGGCCCTTGTGAAACTTCTTCTGGACGGAACCACAGGCGGAACTGAGCGCAGCGTGATAGGCCTCGTACAGCGGCTTGGCGTCGGGATCTTCAAAGGCGATTGTCGGCGGTCGGTTCATGTCGACGTACTTGCGATGGGAACGTGCGACCACCAGGTACGGCTTTTTCTGGAAGCGCCTGGTGATTGCCCTCGCGACTTCGGCCGCGAGTTCTTCGGTTCCGACATCGCGTGTCACCACATAACCCGCGCCACCCGTGTTGACGTTCTCACCACGACGAGGTTCGACATCGGGGACATCCAATTGCCCGCCATGGGGCGCCGACAGGATGATGGGAAGTTCGCCAGTTACAACATGCAGGAATCGCGAATCCTCACCCCGGCAAATCGCGATGGCCAGCGTCCAGACCGGGAGCATCGCCGCCGCCAGCAGACGAGTTGTTTTCATGAGAGCCTCTGCGTGTTCGCGTTCAATTCGGCCGGTCTGTGGCAGGCGCCTGCATTTCTGCCTTGAGGACGGCTGCTTCAATGGCCTCTTCCATGCCGTCTCCGTGTCCCTTGTAGGTGATTACACCATCCGGGCCGATGACGTAGACGGCTGGCCAGCTGACGACATTCCAGGCGGCTGCAATACCGCTGCGCAGATGACTGCTGTAGAACGAAGGCCACGTCATCTGTTTCGACAGGGCCGCGTCTTTGGCAACGTCTCGCTCGTCACCGCCATTGACACCGTACAACTGGAAGGGCCGGCCGTTGTACTTCTGTGCTAATGCGGTTTCGCGGGGGACGAGGCGCATGCAGGGGCCGCACCAGGTTCCCCAGAAGACGAGCAGTGTCACCTTTCCGCTTCGTGCCACCAGCTTCAATGGCTTGCCGTCGAAATCGACTCCAACGATATCCGGAGCCACTTTTCCAACCTCCAGTCGACCGATATTGTCGAGGCCTTCCAATTCAAACCGGGCCAGTTCGCCGAGCGTTCCCTCTTCGTCAGACTCGATCTCGGCATAATCGTTGACGACGCGTTGCAGATAAAGTCGGGCGCGGGTGCGCAGTTCATCGGGCGTGCCCAGTCGGCCACCGAAGACAGGCTTTTCCTTCAACCCATCGATCAGGTAGACCCGGTCCATCTGGGCCAGCGCGAACGTTGTCTTCCCGCGGACGGTCCGGTCCGGATGCTTGTCGGCCATCTCTTCGACAAACTGTCGCCGCGGGCCCGGCGAAGACTGTGAGAAGCTGTTGAACACCCCAAATACCTTCGGGTTCGCAAAGTGATGCTGGCGGAGGATCGCCACAGACTCGTCATCCACAAAATGGATGTCGCTCATGACAAGAAGCACGTCGAGTGTTGCTGGTTCGGCAGGATGCGCCTTCAGCAGGGCATTGGCTCGGTCGCTCCAAGCCGAGCAGTCGGCACGAAACTTGTCATTCGCCGCGGTGACTCGAGACATGTCGCGACCGGCCTTGGTTAATTCCGCGTGGAAACGCTCCTCGATCATCGTCCCCTCTTTGGCCAGCTGAGCCAGTTGGTCAGCGACTGAAACCGGCGGGACAGGTTCAGCCCCCAGCACCATGATCAGAACAACCGCGATCGAGTCAATCATGTCGGTCACCTCGAATGGCGTGGAGCCAATACGTACCAGATCATCATCACGTTAACGCGTTGCGTCTGATTCGCAAAATCCTCCCAATCCCGGGGGCAGCGTGTACCACGACCTTTTCGTCTTCGACAAGGTCGTGTCTTCGAATTCTGACACATTTTGAACGCCTGGAAAGGCTGGGGTCATGTCTTCAAATTTCACTTTTTTGGCAGTGCGATGAAGCACCGGCTTCCGTTGCCACCGTGACCTGCGATGAAAGCTTGGCGTAAATTGCGGGGCCAAAAGTGAAATTTGAAGACATGACCCCGGATCTAACACGGGCTCGAATTCAGCGCAGACCAAGGCGTTTCTCATAAGCCTGAATGCCGAAGCCGCAGGACCCTGTTGACTCCGTCGACTTCACGATTTAGCACACGCTTTCCCGCGTTGAAAAAGGCGTTCGCACGGTTCACAGATCAAGATCCGCTTGACTGTCTGCATGAGCTTCAGCAAGAATGCCGATAGAACGATTGCTGCCGCCCGCATCCCGCCGACTGATGTCCTGCCTGATTGGACTACCTGCCATGCAACATGCTCCCTTCATGACGGGAAGTCATCCCCTGCCGATGGGACGTCGTGCGCTCCTGCAGGCGGGATCGCTGGGACTGGCATCCGTCACGTGGCCTCAATTGCTGCAGGCGAAAGAGCTTTCGGTTGGTCAGGCAGCGGACGGATTTGGTCGAGCCAAACAGTGCATCTTTCTGTTCATGTGGGGTGGGCCGAGTCACATTGACTCGCTGGATCCCAAGCCACAAGCTCCCTCCGAGGTTCGCGGTCCGTTTGCAACGATTCCCACCAATGTTCCCGGGATTGAGTTCAGCGAGCATTTGCGGCGAACGGCAGAACACGCCGAAAAACTCTGTGTGATCCGGTCATTGACCCACGACGACCCGGCTCACCTGTCGAGCGTTCATACCGTCCTGACGGGTCACCTTCCTCCCGTCAACAAATCGGATGCGGTGCCGCCAAGCGATCGTGACACGCCGCAACTTGGTTGCGTCGTCGGAAAGCTGAGGCCGACGGGGTCAACAATTCCGGCTTGTATTTCGATGCCGTGGATTGTGTCTCACCCCGCCGCGCCAGGGGGCCAGGCGCCCGGTCAGCATGCCGGCTGGCTGGGGCACAGTCATGACCCGTTCCTGGTCACGGGCGATCCCAATCAGCCCGGGTGGAAAGTCCCCGGACTGACCTTGATTGATGGTCAATCACCTTCGCGTCTGGGGTCTCGACAAGCCCTTTTGGCATCGTTGAATGCTCACCGTCGGCAGTTTGAACAGATGGGAATTGTCGAGCAGCAGTCGGCTCAGCAGCAAAGGGCGTTCAGCCTGTTGACGTCGGCGGCCGCCCGCGGAGCGTTTGATATCGAGCAGGAATCAGCGGCGACTCGAGATCGTTATGGGCGGCACATCCACGGACAGTGCGTGCTACTCGCACGGCGACTGATCGATCACGGTGTCCCCTTCGTCACGGTGAACTGGCACAACGACGGTCAAAACTTCTGGGATACTCACGGCAACAACTTCGAGCGATTGAAGAACGACTTGATTCCGCCGGCGGATCGAGCCCTGTCCGCCCTGCTGGAAGACTTGTCGAAGTCGGGCAAGCTGGATGAGACACTGATTGTCTGGGTGGGGGAATTTGGACGTGGTCCAAAGATCAACGGGAGTGCAGGTCGGGAACATCATCCCCGGTGTTATTCAGGCCTGCTGGCCGGAGGTGGTGTTCGTGGTGGCCAGGTCTACGGCGCCAGCGACCGCATCGGCGAGTACCCTGCGGAAAGGGCCATTTCGCCACAGAACTTGACGGCAACAATCTACCATGCCCTGGGTTTCAGCCACGAGTCCGTGCTTCATGATGTTCTGAATCGCCCGCATCGACTCTACGGTGCGA
>Ga0265327_10005750_pt1 | contig 10217 bp, 10 predicted proteins | sample 41621metaG_FD_202089 | JGI IMG/M metagenome (GOLD analysis project Ga0265327, IMG submission 202089) | Rhizosphere microbial communities from Carex aquatilis grown in University of Washington, Seatle, WA, United States - 4-16-21 metaG | ecosystem: Host-associated > Plants > Roots > Rhizosphere... | reverse complement strand
TAGTATTCTGGCGGCTCCTTGGGAGATGGCGCTGGTGTCATGGGTGGCGATGATGATCGTAACCCCGACCTGATGGAACGCATGGAAGAGGTTCATGATTTCGGTGGCATAGGTTTCGTCGAGATTGCCGGTTGGTTCATCCGCTATCAGGATGGAAGGTCGGCTGACTACGGCGCGGGCAATGGCAAGTCGTTGCTGCTCTCCGCCAGAAAGCGTAATCGGTAGCGCTTTTTCCTTATCCAGAAGGCCAACTTTGTCCAACGCTGCGCGAACACGCTTGCCGGCCTCGTGACCGACAATGCCGTTGATGTAGAGCGGTAGAGCCACGTTCTCAAACACGTTGCGGTCGTACAGAAGCTTGTGATCCTGAAATATCAGACCAAACTTGCGGCGCATGTGCGGGATCGCTGCATGGCTGAGCTTGGCTGTGTTCTGATTGCCCACCAGCACCGTACCGGCAGTCGGCCGCTCGATGGCGGCGATCAGCTTCAGCAGCGTGCTTTTGCCCGCGCCGGAATGCCCGGTGACGAACGCCAGTTCACCCTTGGCGATTTCGAATGAAATGTTCTTCAGGGCCTCATAACCGCCCGGATAAAGCTTGCCAACCTGGTCGAATTTGATCATTCGAATAAGGCTTCCACAAATTCACGCGCATTGAAAATCTGTAAATCGTCGATCTGTTCGCCAACGCCGATGAATCGGATCGGAATGGGGCGCTCCTTGGCGATCGCTGCGATTACACCCCCTTTGGCAGTGCCATCGAGCTTGGTGAGTGCCAGGCCTGTGACGGTGAGAGCGTCGTCAAATGCTTTTACCTGAGCCACGGCATTTTGGCCCGTATTGGAATCCAGCACCAGCAGCACCTCATGTGGTGCGCCCGGTAATGCCTTGCCGATGACACGATGAACCTTGCGGATTTCTTCCATCAGGTTGAGCTGCGTCGGCAGGCGCCCTGCGGTGTCGGCAAGTACAACATCGATGCCTTTTGCTTTTGCCGAATTCACCGCGTCGAATATGACTGCAGCCGGATCGCCACCATCCTGCGAGATCACATGCACATCGTTACGATCGCCCCAGGCTTGCAGTTGCTCGCGTGCCGCAGCGCGAAAAGTATCGCCTGCGGCGATGAGTACCGATTTACCTTGTCGTTGCAGGCTGTGCGCCAGCTTGCCGATGGTCGTGGTTTTGCCGGCACCGTTGACGCCGACCAGCATGATGACGAATGGCTGATGCGTGGTAGTGTTGAGCGGCTGTGCCAGCGGCTCAAGCAGGCGGATCAGCGATTCCTGCAGGGCAGCACGTAGCTGAGTGGTGTCGCTGAGCGCTTGGCGATTGACTTCTTTACGCACGTCCTCCAGCAGTGCCTGTGTAGCACTGACGCCAATATCGGAGGTCAGCAGGATGGTTTCGAGTTCTTCGTAGACATCTTCATTGATTTTGCCGCCGCTAAACAGCGCCCCTAGTTGATTGCCCAGTTGTGAACGTGTTCGGGTCAGGCCTTGTTTGAGGCGCTCTGTCCAACTCTTGTTAGCGGTTGGAGGTGTCTGTTCTTTGTCTTTTTTGAATAAATTCAGCATCGCTTCATTTTACTATGAAGGGATGAAGGGGTGTGTTGCGTATGATATTGATGGGATATCCAAAGTGTGCAAATGCCACTTTGGAGTATCAGAGGATTCTGACCATGCAAGTCTTGAACTTGCGCGCCCTACCTTGTTTCTAATATTTATTGTTTAAGGTTGGATGACAAAAATTTTTCTATTCCCTTCAAAGTCGTCAGTCGGTCATCAGCATGGCTAAGAAAATGGTCACCATCTTTCAAGTAGATTACCTCTGATAGCTTGCCAGCTTTTTTTAACGCATCCTCCATCCTTTCGGTATGAGCGACCGGGACGGTGTAATCCTTACGGCCATGAATCAGCAGTATCGGGATTTGAATAAGATCAGCATTTCGAACAGGTGATGTTTGTTTCAGCACTGCAGAATCAGTACCAATGCGCGGAATATTGAGGTCTCCGAAGTAGAAACTATTGAGTCTCTCGATAAGCAACTCCAGATCTGTGACTGGGGCGACGGCAACGGCACAACGGTAGAGCTTTGGTTCCTTTACTGCGCCCATCAGGGCGGCGTATCCCCCATAACTTGCACCAACAATGGCAATCCGAGCAGGATCGGCCAGTTTTTGATCGATGAGCCAACGCGTGCCATCGGTGACGTCATCTTGCATTAATAGTCCCCACTGCTGGTGTCCTGCTAATTCAAACGAGGCACCGTAGCCAGTGGAGCCGCGGAATTGTGGTTGAAGCACACCATAGCCACGGCTGGCAATGAACTGTACCCAATAATCAAACCCGATTGCATCATGCGATGTTGGTCCGCCATGCGGGAGTACGACGAAAGCCAATGGTGTCGCGCCACGAATGTAACCTGGCGGAAGTGTTAATAAGGCGGGAATTTCAAGGCCATCTCTAGCCTTGTAAGTTACTGCTCGGGTTGAGGCGATCTGAGGCCCATTTAGGTCAGGGTAGGTTTCGGCAATCGGCGTAAATTCGGGTTTTTCATTATTGCGATCTAATAGCCAGTAAGTGGGCGGTTCGTTACCTTTTTTGGCGAAGACCAGAACGCGTTTACCATCAGTTGTGCGGTCGATGATGTTGTTCACTGAGCCAGGAAGTGCTCGATCGATCAAATTAGCTTCTTTTGCATAATTGGTGTCAAGGTAAATGGGTTTTGCATATCCAATGCGATAACCCAATAGCCGGCCGTCTTTTAGTATTGGGACCACTGATTGCGTTGGACTGGATGCAATTGTTCGTACAAAGGTGTCTTTAAGAACATCAAGTTCATATAGGGCGACAGATTTTCCTTCATGATTTGACAGGGCATAGAGATGGTCTGGATTGCCATCAACAAAGGCAATAGGCGAGAAGATGCGTCCGCTATTCACCTCAAAAGACTGGACGGTGTGCCATAAGCCATCCGTTTTGCTCAATATTTGATAGTCCTGGATGTTGCGGTTGATCGATTGGCCAATACGAGGTTCCCCATTAGCGTCTGCTTGCCATCCTATAACCCTTCCGTGTTGGTGAGCCACCGTAGTTATTTTTCCTGAATTGATATCAAGTCTCACTACTTCCGGATATTTAATACGAGAACCCATGCTGCCGTATTGCGCGGAGTCAGCTGTTACGCTTTGTGCTGAGCCATTTCGTTCGATGGCTGGAAGTTCTACCAGGATTTGATTTTCGTCAGATGGGAGGAGGCTGACGACTTTATCCTGAATTTGTGGAATGTAAGTCTTAAAGAGGTTGGAGTTGACCAGTTCAAGTGCATGACCACCATCAGAATCAAACGCAATCAAGCGTGTGTCCATTGTGGGCGTGAATGGGTCTCGCATTGAAAAAAATCGAACTGAAGCAATCAGGCGATGGTTGGATTTCCATGAAATCCAGTCAGGTTCAAATTCGCCGGTTGGAATAACACGTGTCTTATCCTTTCCGGCAAGATCCCAGACTACTAGAGCGTTGCGCCCCTTTACCGGTGCTATTAGGGCAAGTAGTTTGCCATCAGGTGACAGGGATGCGCCCCGTGCTCCAGGGAGCGCTGCATATAATTCTGCCGGCGCTGCCTGATTGACTGGCGATGATGCTACTTCGACTTGTGCATAAGTGAAAGCACTATGCCTTGCGAGCAAGATTACAAGAAGAAAATTTAGCAGTGGAAATGAGGTTCGCATGATCGGGTTTTGACGTAAATATGAGGTTTTATGGGTAGAGGAATAACTGGGAAGCAAGTTATATACCGCCAATTGGTGCTGGTGTTGACGATGGGCGTGCTTGTGAATTCAAGACATTTGCGCTGATGAGCACTGAAATTTATCGGTGGTGATGGTTTCTAATCCAGCAGTTGGTGTTTGAAATGCAGCAGCATTTCCCCCTGCCTCAATCTTGGTCAACTTGTTCATAGAACTAAGGCGTGACGAATCGAGTCATACCGCCGGACTGTGCGTCTGGACGGTATAATTCGCCCCACCTTTTAGGAGTCTTCATGGTGCTTACACGCTTTTTCTGTTTTTTGCTGGCATGGCTGCCAGCTGTAGCGTTTGCCGATATTCAGGAGTTCAAGCTTGATAATGGTCTGAAGATTATCGTGCAGGAGGATCATCGTTCCCCTGTAGTGGTTTCTCAGGTCTGGTATCGGGCAGGTAGTCTGGATGAATTCAACGGTACCACCGGGGTTGCACACGTGCTGGAACACATGATGTTCAAGGGTACGAAACGGGTGCCGGCCGGCCAGTTCTCTCGGCTGGTTGCATCAGCAGGAGGCAAGGAGAACGCCTTTACTGCGACTGATCAAACCGTGTATTTCCAGCAGCTGGAGAAATCCAGACTGCCGCTTTCGCTCAAGCTTGAAGCTGATCGCATGGCTAACCTGCAATTGACGGCGGAGGAGTTTTCGAAGGAAATTCGCGTGGTGATGGAGGAACGTCGCTGGCGTACCGAGGACAAGCCGCAGGCGCTGGTGTACGAGCAGTTTCAATCAGCGGCGTACCAGGCACATCCCTACGGCCGCCCCGTTATCGGTTGGATGAATGATCTTGAGCAGATGACGGTGCAGGATGCCCGCGATTGGTACAAGCGCTGGTATGAACCCAACAACGCCACGCTGGTGGTAGTGGGGGATGTGAAGCCTGATGAGGTACTGAAACTGGCGAAGCAATATTTCGGTCCGGTCAAGGCGCATGTGTTGCCGGTGCGTAAGCTGCAAACCGAACCGGAACAGCATGGCGAGCGACGTGTGACGGTGAAAGCGCCAGCCAAGTTACCTTATGTGCTGCTGGGTTACCACGTGCCGGTGTTGAAGAATCCGGAACAGGATTGGGAACCGTACGCTTTGGAAATTCTGACCGGGGTGCTGGATGGCAATGCCTCGGCGCGCCTCAACCAGAATCTGGTGCGCCGTGACCGCATCGCGATCAGCGTCTCAACGGGCTACGACATGATTCAGCGCGGAGGCACTTCGATGTTTCTGGCGGAGGGTATGCCGAGCGAAGGGACATCAGTGGCCGATCTTGAAACGGCCATTCTGGGCGAAATCGAGCAAATCAAGGAGAGTGGTGTGACGGAGGACGAGTTGCAGCGCGTTAAGGCCCAGGTGATCGCGGCCGATGTTTACCAGCGCGATTCCATGTTTTACCAGGCCATGAAGATCGGCAGCATGGAAATGGCAGGGCTGTCATGGCGCTCGCTCAAGGATTACCCGGCGCGATTGCAGGCCGTGACGGCTGAACAGGTACAGGCCGTTGCCCGCAAATATCTGACGACCGATAACTTGACGGTGGCGACGCTTGATCCGCAGCCGGTTGACGAAAATGCCCCCAAGCATCGGGAGGTGCCCCATGGCCACCATTAATATTTTGCGGCAACTGGTATGCATGGGTGCTGGCATGCTGATGTCTGCTCAGGTTTGGGCGGGATTGCCGATTCAGCATTGGCAGACCAGCACCGGCACCGAAGTCTATTTTGTCGAAAACCACGCGTTGCCGATTCTCGATCTGGCAGTCAACTTTCCCGCCGGGAGCAGCCGCGACACCCGTGAAAAGGCCGGACTTGCCGGGCTGACACAGCAATTATTATCGCAAGGCGCGGCGGGTCTTTCAGATGCTGAAATTTCGCGGCGTTTCGCTGATCTCGGCGCGATTCTTGGCGGCGAGCAGGATCAGGATCGCGCAGGGGTCACGCTGCGGACGCTGTCCAGCCCCAGAGAAAGCTCGGGGGCGCTCGAATTGTTTGCCAAGGTGCTGCAACAGCCTGAATTTCCGCAAAATGTGCTTGAGCGTGAACAGGCGCGCATCATCTCCGGCCTGCAGGAATCAGCCACTCAGCCTGCCAGCCTTGCTGACAAGGCATTTTCTGCTGCACTGTATGGTGACCACCCGTACGGCATCGCCAATGCGGATACCCCGCAATCGGTGGCTGCGATCAGCCGCGATGATCTGGTGCAGTTCTACCAGACGTACTACCTGGCTGATGGTGCCGTCATTGCCATCATGGGCGATGTCAACAAGGCGGAGGCTTCACGCATAGCTGAACTGCTGGCTGGTGGACTACCCAAGGGGGCGAAGGTGGCGGGCACGTTGCCGCCGGTGCCTTATCCCACTCAAGCCAGAGTCGAGCATATCGCACACCCGGCATCACAGTCGCACATTCTGCTGGGGTATCCCGGGGTCAAGCGTGGTGACGCTGATTATTTTGCGCTGTACGTGGGTAATTACATCCTTGGCGGCGGTGGTTTCGTATCTCGCCTGACCTCTGAGGTGCGTGAAAAGCGCGGTCTGGTGTATAGCGTCTACAGCTATTTTATGCCGCTGGCTGAGCTGGGGCCTTTCCAGATCGGCTTGCAAACCAAGCGCGAGCAGGCTGACGAGGCTCTCAAGGTCGTACATGAAACGCTGGGCAACTTTATCAGTCAAGGCCCGACTGACAAGGAATTGAAGGCCGCCAAAGACAACATCATTGGTGGCTTTCCGCTCCGCATTGATAGTAACGGCAAGATTCTGAGTTATCTGTCGGTGATCGGGTTCTACCATTTGCCACTGACCTATCTGGATGACTTCAACAAGCAAGTTGCTAAGGTGACGGTGGCGCAGGTGAAGGATGCCTTTGCCAGAAGGATAGCCCCCGACAAACTGGTGGAGGTGGTGGTTGGCGCAGGCACAAAATAAAGTCAGGATCAGCGCTGGGGAGTGGCGTAGCCGACAACTGCGCTTTCCTGACGCCCTCGGTTTGCGTCCGACGCCGGATCGCGTGCGTCAGACTCTGTTCAACTGGCTGGGGCAGGAGTTGTTCGGCAAGCATTGCCTGGATCTCTTCGCCGGCAGCGGCGCGCTGGGTTTCGAGGCGCTGTCACGCGGTGCGCCGTCGGTGGTCATGGTGGAACAGAACCCGGCCGTGCATAAGGCGCTGCTCGAAAATGCCAGCCTGCTCAAGGCTACGCGTGGCAGCATCGTGCGGATGGATGCCTTGCAGTTTTTAGCGCAGAACAAACAACGTTTCAATGTGATATTCCTCGATCCGCCCTATGGGCTGGGCTGGCTTGAGAAACTGCTGCCACAGTTGGCTGATCAACTCGCACCTGATGGTGTGGTCTACGCCGAAGCCGAGCATGCCCTGACCGACGTGTCTGGTTGGAGTGTCTACAAGCATGGCAAAGCAGGCAGCGTGCATTATCACCTGCTAAAATGCTCACATGAGTCATAGCGCAGTTTACCCAGGCACTTTCGACCCGCTGACCCGCGGCCACGAGGACATCGTTCGCCGCGCTGCGGGTGTGTTTTCTGAAGTGATTGTTGCGGTGGCCGAAAATACGTCCAAGAAGTCGTCATTCAGCCTTGAAGAGCGCGTAAGCATGGCGACGGAAGTGCTGGCTGATTGCCCGAATGTGCGCGTGCTCGCATTCTCCGGATTGTTGATGCAGTTTGTGCGTGAGCACAATGCCAAGGTTGTGGTGCGTGGTTTACGCGCCGTGTCAGATTTCGAATACGAGTTTCAACTCGCGGGCATGAACCGCAAACTGTTTCCGGAAGTGGAGACGCTGTTCCTGACGCCGGCCGAGCAATACATGTTCATCTCGGCCAGCCTGGTGCGTGAAATTGCGTCATTGGGTGGTGATGTCAGCCAGTTTGTGCCGCCACTTGTCGAAGCGCGCCTGAAGCAAAAGATTGGAAGCAGGGATTAAGTTATGGCATTAATGATCACCGATGAATGCATCAACTGTGATGTGTGCGAACCGGAGTGCCCCAATAACGCGATTTCGCAGGGCGAAGAAATCTACGAGATCAATCCCAACCTTTGTACTGAGTGCGTCGGCCATTACGATAAACCGCAGTGTCAGGAAGTTTGTCCGATTGACTGCATCCCGTTCAACCCGCAAGTGCGGGAGACGAAGGATGAGTTATATCAGAAGTACCTGAAGATTTCAGCGCAGGCCAAAAAATAGGCAGCCACAGCGTAACGTAGGCGGCCTAGCCTGCACTCCACTATGCTGGTTCAGGTGTGTTGCCGATTTCAAATTCGCGAATCTCGAAGTCGTGCGTGACTTCAGCGACTTTTCCCAGCATCAGCGAAGCTGAGCAATATTTCTCTGCCGAGAGCTTGATTGCGCGTTCGACTTGCGCCGGATTCAGCCCCTTGCCGGTGACGACAAAATGCACGTGGATTTTTGTAAAAACCTTAGGAATGCTGTCGGCGCGTTCGGCTGAAATCTCAGCCACGCAGTCGGTGATCGGCTGGCGAGCCTTCTTCAGAATAGTCACCACATCAAACGAAGTGCAAGCACCCATGCCGATCAACAGCAATTCCATGGGGCGCATGCCCAGGTTACGGCCGCCGGATTCCGGTGCGCCGTCCAGTACTAGTGCGTGACCAGTTTCCGATTCACCGACGAAACAAACATTCTCGACCCACTTTACACGTGCCTGCATGGTACTTTCCTGTCAAATTCCAAATCGTGATTCTAGCCCAAAACAAGGCTGTTCCTGTGTAAACTGTGCCCCAATACAACTGCTGGCAGACGACATGCAATACAAGGATTTGCGCGATTTCATGGCACAACTGGAAGCCATGGGCGAACTGAAACGGGTGCATACCCCGGTGAGCCCTCGTCTCGAAATGACGGAGATCTGCGACCGTGTGCTCAAGGCTGGCGGCCCGGCGATCTTGTTTGAGCATCCTGCTGGCTATGGCACGCCGGTGTTGGGCAATCTCTTTGGCACGCCCCGCAGGGTAGCGCTGGGAATGGGCGAGGAAAGTGTCAGCGCATTGCGCGATGTGGGTCAATTGCTGGCCTTCTTGAAGGAACCGGAGCCGCCCAAAGGCCTGCGTGATGCCTGGGAAAAGTGGCCAAAGTTCAAGAAGGTATTGGACATGGCGCCCAAGGTTGTCAGCCGGGCACCCTGCCAGGAAGTGGTGTGGGAAGGCGACGAGGTCGATCTTGGCAAATTGCCGATCCAGACCTGCTGGCCGGGCGATGTGGCACCGCTGATCACCTGGGGGCTGACGGTCACGCGCGGGCCATTGAAAGCACGGCAGAATCTCGGTATCTATCGGCAACAGGTGATCGCCAGGAACAAGGTCATTATGCGTTGGCTGGCCCATCGCGGTGGCGCGCTGGATTTTCGCGACTGGTGTGCGGCGCATCCGGGCGAAAATTTTCCCGTCTCCGTGGCTCTGGGCGCCGATCCGGCGACCATTCTTGGCGCGGTTACACCGGTGCCGGATACGCTCTCTGAATACCAGTTTGCCGGCTTGCTTCGCGGTAGCAAGACCGAACTGATCAAGTGCGTAAGTAATGACTTACAAGTGCCGGCAGGCGCTGAAATCGTGCTCGAAGGCTACATCGCACCGGGCGAAACCGCGCCGGAAGGTCCCTACGGCGACCATACCGGCTACTACAACGAAGTCAGTGAATTTCCGGTATTGACCATCACCCACATCACCATGCGGCGCGACCCGATCTATCACAGCACGTATACCGGCAAGCCGCCGGACGAACCGGCAGTGTTGGGTGTGGCGCTGAACGAGGTTTTCGTGCCGCTGCTGCAGAAGCAGTTTCCTGAAATTACGGATTTTTATCTGCCACCCGAAGGCTGCAGTTACCGGCTGGCCGTGGTGAGCATGAAGAAGCAGTATCCCGGCCATTCGCGGCGGGTGATGATGGGGGTATGGAGTTTTTTGCGGCAGTTCATGTACACCAAGATCATCATCGTCACGGATGACGATGTGAATATCCGCGACTGGAAGGAAGTGATCTGGGCAATGACGACGCGGGTGGATGCTGCGCGTGATACGGTGATCGTGGAAAATACGCCGATCGATTACCTTGATTTCGCCAGCCCAGTGTCAGGGCTGGGGAGCAAGATGGGTATCGATGCTACGCATAAGTGGAAAGGCGAAACTACGCGAGAATGGGGCCGCCCCATCGTCATGTATGAGGCGGTCAAAACGCGCGTAGATGCCATCTGGCCCGAACTGGGCCTTTAAGTAACGTACCTGCTCAGGAGCCGGTACGTTCTTCGTTGATCTTTTTCTTCCAGAAAATTGCCCAACCAGCCACCGTGGCGATGCCACCGGCGATGCAAATGATGATCAAATAACCGGCAAACGAATCTTGAAACAGGGCTTTCAGCATTTCACACCTCCTCCGAGTAAATACAGGATGAT
>Ga0265327_10005749_pt1 | contig 10218 bp, 6 predicted proteins | sample 41621metaG_FD_202089 | JGI IMG/M metagenome (GOLD analysis project Ga0265327, IMG submission 202089) | Rhizosphere microbial communities from Carex aquatilis grown in University of Washington, Seatle, WA, United States - 4-16-21 metaG | ecosystem: Host-associated > Plants > Roots > Rhizosphere >... | reverse complement strand
GGTTCTTGGCTTCGGCGGCGAAGGCAGTGGAAGACTCGAAACCGACCAGGATCAGGATTGCAATGGTGGACTGGAAGAGCAGCCCGCCCAGATTATGCGGAATGACAATGGAAGTGACTGCCGGATGATACCAGCCGGTTGCCGAGACACCCAAGGGGTTCTGGACACGGAATATGATTGCCAGGATCGAGAAGACGATCAGGGAAACCAACTGGATGACATTAATAACAATGGAAGCAGTTGTCGAACCGGTGACGCCACGAATGGCAATATAGCCGACGCCAATTGAGAACAACCAGGCAACCACAACCTGCTGCCAGATCGGCATGGCATAACCAAACGCGCCGAGAACGTAGGTCACCAGTACGGCAAAGAAAGCCACCATGACGCCGGGATAAACCCAGTAAAACAGGTGCGCGGCCCAACCCGTAATGAACTTGGAGATGCGCGCCCAGCGGCGGTGACTGGGTTCTTCACGGTCGAGGAAGGCCTTTTCGGCAAAGTAATAGGCGCTGCCGGTGCCGGCCTCCGGGTATTTGCGGGCCAGTTCGGCGTAGGCGAAGGCTGTCAGAAAAGCCACAATCAAGGCGGCAACAATCCCCGTCCACATATCCGGAGCCGTGCTATTGCCGCTAATATCCGTGTTGGCGGCCTGCAACTGGAAGGTCATCCACAGGAACGCGCCGGGAGCGATGAGCGCCATTGCGTTGACGGTGACGCCTGTTAGCCCAAGCGTCTTTTTCATGCCGGTTGTAGTCTTTTCGGTAGCCATTTTTCATCCTTTTGTAAATGGAATGTAGTCGTAATACTGATTACATTCTATAAGATTGGCTGCCTATTTACTACTACCCGAACGGAGAATTTAGGGACAAGCGCACAACAAGGCGCAACCCCCGGAATGGCTGGCTTTGGGGGAAAAACTACCCAAACGGGTTGTTGGAATGGGGCTGTTGCTCCCGCATGTACCCATTTGGGCAGTGAATTGTCCTGGATGAAAAGAGCCGGCGGCGACAATGGATGATTGGGAAAACAAAAATTCGGAGTTGGTCTCCGAATTTTTGTTGGATGGGATGTTTCGAACGCCCGGGGGACTGACCGGGATGGGTCTTTCATCGGCAAGCGGACGGTGACTTTTCAGGACACACGAGCCTTTGTTGGGCAAAAGACCGGTAGACTCCCCGTCGAGGAGTTTCATGTCCGGTTCTGAACTGGCTGCGGGTGGGTAATTACCCTGCCGACTATAATTGGGCGCTTTCGATGCTCTCGCTTTAAGTGATGCTGTCCGGCAAACTGTATTCCGCCAGTTCCACGATCACGCCATCGGGGTCGAGCAGGTAGACCAGCTTTTTGCGCCCCAGGCGGGCGGCAACTTCTGCGTTGCCGGTCACTTCCTGCGGCTCGGAGAAAAAAGTCACCCCGGCGTTCAGGAGATTCTGGTAGGTTTTCATAATATCGTCCACCACCAGCGCAAAATGACGCAGGCCCAGGGTGTTGGGCTTGCTGTTGGTTGAAACTGTGTTGCCTACCGGAGTCATATACTGGATCAACTCCAGGCGCGCATTTCCGGCGTCGGGTTCCATGAAGACGACCCGCGCCTTAAGCTGCTCGTCCTGGATGCCGACCACGTTTGCGATCCACGCCCCGCTGATGAAGGTGTCCATACCGGGGCGCAGGCCCAGGCGCGTGTAAAAACGCACCGACCTGTCCATGTCGGCGACGACGATGTTTAGATGATCAATTTTCATGGCAACCAGGACAGGCTTATTTGCCCTGCTGTTTTTGGGCCATCTCTTCCATTTTCTTCCTGAGCGAGAGCGGACGCATATCCGTCCAGACTTCCTTGATGTAGTCCAGGCATTCCTGCTTGGGGCCCGATTTACCGGCGTCGCGCCAGCCAAGCGCATTTTCACGGTCTGCCGGCCAGATGGAATATTGCTCTTCGTGATTGACAACAACCTTGTAAATTGTTTTATCTTCCTGTTCGTCCATTGAATAGCTCCTTTTGTTTATTTTGCGAAAATTTGTGACTGTTCAGGCTCTTGCCTGCTATGGCTTAAATAGAACGCAGATGACGCTGATCAGGCGGATTCGCACGGATTCTTTTAAGTTTTACCCCACTGCACTACGTTCCGGGGGCTTCCCGCGAAAATCAGCTTAATCCGCCGAATCCGCGTTCTATTTCTTGACGGGCAGTTACAAAAATTTCTTGATAATCTGAAAAGGCGACTGTCGCCTATTATCCCGTATTTCTTAATCCTGCGGCGATCCCGTTGATGGTCAGGACGATCACGTCGCGCAGCGGCTGCGCTTCGGGTGAGTTGGGATCGGGCAGGGCGCGCAGGCGTCGCAGCATCTCGACCTGGATATAGTTCAACGGGTCGATATAGGGGTTGCGCAGACGCACGGATTCTTTGGTGAGCGGGTCGCTATCCATCATTTCCCGGTGGCCGCTGATGGTCAGGACCGCCTGGCAGGTGCGCTGGTACTCGGCGCGGATTTCGCCGAAAAGCTTTTCGGCCAGCGCCTGGTCCGGGACGAGTTCGGCGTAGAGGGCGGCGATATCCATATCTGCTTTTATCAGCGATGACTCGACATTGTCCATGATACTCTTGAAAAAAGGCCAATCTGCGTACATTTCGCGCAATAGGGCCATATCGCTGATGCTGCTTAACCCGGCGCCCAGGCCATACCAGCCGGGCAGGTTGCAGCGGCTTTGCATCCACGAGAAGACCCACGGAATGGCGCGGATTTTGCTGACTTCGGCGCTGCCGCCGCGCGATGGCGGGCGCGAGCCGATGTGCATGCGACTGATCTCATCGATCGGGGTGGCGGCGCGCCAGAAGTCGATGAAACCGGGGGTTTCGTAGACCAGTTTGCGGTAGGCGTTGATCGAGACGCTGCCCATCCTGTCCATGCTTGAACGCCAGAGAGCAGGGATTTTTTTTACGTTCGGGTTGGGCGCTGAGGCCAGCAGCACTGCGTGGGTAATCTGTTCCAGGCGGTGATAGGCAATCTGCGGGTTGGAATAGCGCGAGGCGATGATTTCGCCCTGCTCGGTGAGACGAAAACGCCCGTTCATCGTCCCGGCGGGCTGGGCGCGGATGGCGCGGTTGGCTGGACCGCCGCCGCGCGCCACCGTCCCGCCGCGCCCGTGGAACAGCGTCAGCCGGATATTGTGCTCGCGGGCCACGCGGGCGATATTTTCCTGGGCTTGGTAGAGCGACCAGTTTGCCATGAGATAACCCCCATCCTTGTTGCTGTCCGAATAGCCGATCATCACGACCTGTTCATCGGCGCAGGTGGCCAGGTGGGCGCGGTAAAGCTCGGATGTGAACAACGCCGTCAGGATGCCGGGGGCAGCTTCGAGGTCGGCGACGGTCTCAAAGAGCGGGGCAATCTTCAACCCGCCGGCGCAGCCCGTCCAGCGCGCGACCAGCAGCACGGTCAGCACGTCGCTGACCGAATGAGTCATCGAAATGATAAATGGCCCGAAGAGTTCCGCGCCGTAAATATCTTGCGCGCGCGCCATCAATTGGAACAGCGACCAAGTCTCGGCGGCCTGGACGGTGACGCCGGGGTTGGGGGCCAGGGTGGGGATGGGTTCGCTCAACAGGCGGTTGAGCAGCGCCCGTTTTTCTGGTTCCGGCAACGTCTCATAGGACGTGGCGATCTCAAGCGCGCGCAGGATTTCGCCCAGGGTGGCGTTCAGGCGGCTGGAATCTTCGCGGATGTCGAGACGCATGGCCTGCAAGCCGAAAATATCCAACTCGCGCCGGACGGTGAGCAGCGCATCTTTGGCGATGGGCGCAGGGACGGACTCGGCCATCACGTCCAGCGGGCCGATTAAATCGGCAATTTGGACGCGCCCCTTGTGCGGTTCCTTTGCGAACAGGTTGGCGCGCATATCTTCGCGCGAGGCTTCTGAAAGGTCGGCGGCCAGCAGCGAAAGGATCAGGCGATAAGGTTCGGCCCCATAGCGTTGCTCAATGTATTGGACGTGCGCCGGCAACGGACGACGTTTTTCGATCCAGTAGATAAGTTTGGGATGCGGCAACAGGCGATTGGCGCTCATGCTTAAGCGGCGGGCCAATTCCTGGAAGGCGTGGCGGTGCTGTTCGACGGCCAGGCCGCGGTGCAGGCGCAGGGTTTCGGCGGTCACTTCGTGGGTGACGTTGGGGTTGCCGTCGCGGTCGCCGCCCATCCAGGAGGCCAGCCGCAGCCAACTGCGGTTGGCGCTCAAGCCGGGATAGTGCGCAGCCAGCGCAGCATCCATGGCGGCGTAAATTTTGGGCAGGGCATCCCAAAAAACGGACTCGACGAAATACAGTCCGGTGCGCACTTCGTCGGTGACGGCAGGGCTTTTTGTGCGGGCGCGGTCCGTCAGCCAGAAGGCGGTGATTTCAGCGTACAACGATTCGGTCAACGCATCGCGCTCGCGCGGCAGGAGCTGATTTTGTTCGAGTTCTAATAACAGCGTTGCAATGCGCTGGACTTTGGAAAGGATGGTGCGGCGGCGCGCTTCAGTCGGGTGAGCGGTCAATACCAACTCGATGGACAGGTCGTCCAACAGGGCCGACAACTGTTCAGGGGTGACGCCGCGTTCTTTCAGCGTGGCAATCGCCTCGCCGATGGATTCGCGCATCGGTTTCGGGTAATTCTCGCTTTCGGCGTTGCGCAGGCTGGTGACGCGATTGCCCTCCTCGGCCAGGTTGATCAGGTCGAAGTAAGTGGCAAAGGCCGAAGCAACCGACCAGGCATCTTCCGAAGTCAGCGCGGCAATCTGGTTGCACAGCCGTTCGGCGGCAGCAGCGTCTCCGCTACGGCGGGACTTGGCGTCCTGCCGGATGCTTTCCTCGGCATCGAAGATTTTCTGCGATTCCTGCTCTGAAATGACTTTTCCAAGCAAGTCGCCGAGTAAGTGGATGGTTTGTGAAATGTCCATAGGGATGATCTCAATTCGGTTGAAAATGACTGCCCACATTAAACCATAAAAAAGGCGCAAAAAGCCTTTTCTGTCAGCAATTCTCAATGTAAAACCCCTTATCCGCAGATGGCGCAGATTTTCGCAGAAAAAGCATAAAAAAATCGGTGAAATCTGCGAAAATCTGCGGATAAAAACCATATTGCGAATTGCTGCCTTTTCTGTGCATTTTATCGGTTTTTAAATCTCGTAGGCCAGATTTCTGGTAAAAACGGCTTCAAGCGCATATAATAATTTGAGTCTCTGTTTTTCTCGGACTATGGGGTGGTTGCCGGACTGGCCCTCGCCGACAATTGATCGGCCAATCTGGCGCAAATATTGACACCCTGAACTGCACACGCGGCGGCCGGCTGGCTGCCCCCGAAAAGGTGTTGGAATAATCATTCAAGGAGAATGAAGATGGAATCGAAAAACCTGGGCAAGAAATTTGTAAAGTTGAACCGCGCATTGGCATGGGCCGAAACCCCTGAAGAATGGGACCCGGCCATCCGCAAAATGGATGCCTTCCTGGATGACATCAAAGACCTGCTGCAAGACGGCAAGCTTGAGAAAAACGGGTCGGACGTTGATTTCGCCCGCATCCTGGCCGTCCTGCTGACGGTGCTGGCCGAGACCGGGCAGTACCGCCACGAATCCTTTGTCTCCAACCCGGAAAAGGAAAGCGATCTTGCCCGCCGCAAGCTGGTCGACGAAGAGATGATCCCGGTCATGGCCGCTTTGCGCCACCGGGCCGCAAAAGTAACCAGGCTTTATCTCAGCCAGGCGGTCTTTGCCCCGCTCAAGCAATCCATGGAAGACGAAATCTTCCCTCTCGTGGATAGCATGGACGAAACCAGCCCCGACCGTTACATGCCTTTCCGCGTCATCCAGATCGGCAATATTGCCGAGCGCCTGTACAACTTCAAGATCAGGACGACCGACAAGCGTTTGGTGGGCGGCAAGAAAAAAGCGGGGCTTTTGCAGGCCATTTACGATTTTAAATATCTGCGCTTCGGCACCTCCGGCGTGCGCGGTTTATGGGAACGCGACTTCACCGAAAAGCGCGCCAAGCAGGTTGTCCAGGCGGTTTGCGAGTACCTGACCAACAAAGAATTGCCCTCTTACATCAAAGCCGACGACCTTTCGGGGCGCAAGCTGATTATTGGCTACGACAGCCGCCTGAACGCCAACAAAGTGGCCGAATGGGTTGCACAGGTTGCGCTGGCGAATAATTTCACCATCGACTTCGCCAGCCGCGATACGCCCACCCCGGCCCTGGTCTACTGGCTGACGGAACATTACCGCGAAGACGAGGTGGCCGGTCTGATCAACCTGACCGCCAGCCACAACCCGCCCGAATGGCAGGGTATCAAATTCAACCCGCGCCAGGGCTGGCCCGCGCCGACCAACGTCACCGATTTTATTGCTTCGCGCATCAACGAAATCAACATTCTGGAGAAACCGGTGGTTGAAGCCGATTTGCAGGAAAATATCACAGCCGGTCGCGTGCTGGGTTTCGACCCGATTGTCGACTTCACGCGCTGGATTTTCGAAAGCGGAAAAGGCAACGAGCGCATTTCCATTGACGTTGAACGCATCCAGAAATTCTTCGCCGGTAAAACCGTTATCATCGACGAAATGTACGGCGTCAGTCGCGGTTACCTGAGCCGCATCCTGGGCGAGATGGGCATCAAGCACGTCATCATCCACGCCGAACGCGACCCGTTGATCCCGGGGCTGCCATACGCCAACCCCGAAGAGCCGTTCATCAGCGCCTTGAAAGAAAAAGTCAAAGAGTCCGGCGCGGCCCTGGGCTTGGGCATGGATACCGACGCCGACCGCTTTGGCGTCGTAGACCAGGGCGGCATCTACCTGCGTCCCAACCAGGTTTTGCCGATGGTGGTGCGTTACCTGGGCGTCGACCGTGAACTGAAAGGCCGCATCATCGCCACCCAGACCGGCTCGCCCCTGCTCGAAATCCTGGCCGGCATGATCCCGGATAACGACGCAAACAAACCCGAAGCCAACATCGTCCCGGCTTACATCGACCACCCGTTTTACCGGCGGCGTCTTGGCAAGCGTGAAGACCAGGTTTACAAGAATACCTTCATGGTGCCGGTGGGCATCAAATACATCGAAGAACAACGCCGCACCGACCGCCGTTATCGCGGCCTGTCCAAACTGCCCGAAGGCTGGCGCAATACCATCCTGATCGGCGGCGAGGAAAGCTCCGGCCTGACCACGCGCGGCCACATCACCGACAAGGATGGCATCTGGGCCAACCTGTTGATCATGGATATGCTGGCCTACTACGGAACCCGCGCGGAGAAACCGCTTGCGTCGATCATGGAAATCTGGAAAGAGACCGTTTCCCTGCCCGGCCTGTGGGAAACCTACGGCGGCAAGGAAGACTTCGAGCATCCCGAAAAGCATTCCAACGCCGGCCGCAGCGACGTGGACGCCATTCTCGAAGTCAAGGAAGCCCTGATCGATTATTACCTGGACGGCTACGGCCCCGACAAGAAAAACAAACTGGGCGACCTGCAAGTCATCTTTGCCGGCGGCACGCGCTATGACCTGGCCGAGTTGCGCCTGCTTGACCCCAATGGCGATAACCGCCACTACGCCCGCATCCGCGCTTCGGGCACCGAGCCGATCAACCGCATCTATGTCGAGAGCAGCGACCCCAGAATCGCCAAAGAATTGATGCAGGGCTTCCTCGCCCGCCTGGAGATATTGGTCACGGAGCATATCAGCCGCTGTACCACAGAATGGATGATTGCCGATGCGCTGGCTTTTGCCAACCCATCCACGCCCATTTTGAAAGCCGTCAAAGAAGTCGTTGCGCGCAAGCAGCTTTCGATCAGCGCACTGAAAGATTGCTTCCAGGCCATGATCGACGGGGAAATTCTTGAAAAACGCAACAACGCCAAAGCGGCCCAGTGGATCAAAAAGCTGGGCGCGTAAACCGCTCACAAAACTGACAAAAAATCCCGCCAGCCCGGCGGGATTTTTTATGTAAACCCCTGCACATGACAGCCTGAGATGGAAGGGTTATAATCTGCCAACTGTTATGCGCCTGACCGATACGCACTGCCATCTTGATTTGGGAAAATTCGACGCCGATCGGCGCGAGGTGATTGACCGCGCGCTGGCGGCGGGCCTGACCCGTATCCTGGTTCCGGGAATCACGCTCACATCCAGCCGCGACGCCGTTAAACTGGCCGAAAGCCATCCCAATCTCTTCGCCGCCGTTGGAGTCCACCCGAACGATTCGATGGACTGGACCCCGCAAACGATCCCGGCGCTGCGCGCGTTGGCCGCCAGCCCCAGGATGGTGGCCGTCGGCGAGATTGGGCTGGACTACTACTGGGAGGCCGCTCCGCGCGACCACCAGCACAGGGTCTTGCAGGAACAGTTGGCCCTGGCAGCCGGGTTAAAACTCCCGGTGGTGCTCCACGCCCGGGAAAAAGGTGACGCCCTCGACGGGGACTGCGCCCGGGATTTGGTCCAAATTTTGGAGCAATGGGCAGGCAGGCTGCGGGTGGAGAAGAATCCGCTGGCAGAACGTCCGGGCGTGCTCCACTCCTTTAGCGGTACGCGCCAAACGGCAGAAAAAGTCATCGCTTTAAACTTTATGATCGGCGTAACCGGCCCGCTGACGTATAAGAATGCAGAAAAACGCCGCGAGGTGATCGGCGCTTTGCCGCTCGACCGCCTGCTGGTAGAGACTGACGCGCCCTTTCTTGCGCCGCTGCCCAAACGCGGTCAGCGTAACGAACCGGCTTTTGTAATGTTTACTGTTGAGAAACTGGCTACACTTTATTCCGTAACCCCAGACCAGGTGGCAGAGACGACCACGTCCAACGCGGCCCGGCTGTTTGCCTGGGGAGGCTGATAACTTTTGAACACGGCTACATTTTTGACCCCCGTTTATGAAGGTATACAACTTGTTGAGGAGCGTATGCGCGCCCAGGCGAACATTGACAGTCACCTGGACTTGCGCCTTGCGCTTGAGCAATTGCTATCCGCCGGCGGCAAACGCGTGCGCCCGACGGTTGTTTTGCTGGTCGGCGGGATGCTCGGCGTTGACCAGGACAGACTGGTGACGCTCGGCGCGGCAGTGGAAATGCTGCATACTGCCACGCTGGTGCATGACGACCTGATCGATAGCGCGCTGTTGCGCCGCGGAATGCCAACCCTGAATTCGAAGTGGTCGCCTGCCGCCACCGTCCTGACGGGTGACTTTTTGTTTGCGCGCGCCGCCCAACTGGCGTCGGATATCGATAACATTCCCCTGATGAAAAAGTTCGCCGAGACGCTGGCGATCATTGTCAACGGCGAGTTGACGCAGTTGTTTGCGGCGCACGGCGTGATTAGCCGTGAGAACTATTACGACCGCATTTATGCCAAGACGGCTTCGCTGTTTGAAATGTCGGCCTTGTCTGCCGCGATGTTGAATGCCGAGGATGAGGCCATCCAGGATACGCTACGCATCTATGGCTATGAAATCGGCATGGCCTTCCAGATTGTGGATGACGTGCTCGATTTTTCGGGCGACCAGGATGTGGTGGGCAAGCCGCTTGGTTCCGACCTGCTGCAAGGCCTGGTGACGCTCCCGGCGATTTTCTACGCCGAAGAATATCCCTCCGACCCGGATGTGCAGACGCTGCGCCAGGGCAACTGGCAGGACCAGGCCAGCATGTCGCGCCTGGTGGACTCGATCCGCAGCAGCAACGCCATCCAACTGTCGTTGGATGAAGCCGCCGTCCACGTGGAGCGCGCGCTCAAGGCGCTGGCGCTTTTTCCCATCTCGGTGGAGCGCGAGGCGCTGATCGACCTGGCGCGCTATATTCTTGACCGCAGCGCGTAATTAACTTGGCGTAAAATTCTTAAACGCAAAGACGCCAAGACGCAAAGATTCTTTATAAAGCCCTGGCAAATTTCGTTTATTCGGGTTCATTTCGCCCTATCTTTGTTTGTGGTTTCCCTAAAAAAGCCCCTTGCGACTCTGCGCCTTTGCGGCTTTGCGTTAAGGGTTTATGTTGTCCGGTGAGGAAGCGCCGGTTTCAAGTGGAGAAAAATATGATCCAAAACCAATGGTACGCCATCCTTGAATCCAGCGAAATCAAAAAGGGCAAAATCATCGGCGTGACGCGCATGGGCGAGAAGATGGTGGCTTGGCGCAATGCCAAAGGCGAACTGGCCGTGATGAGCGACCAGTGTCCGCACCGCGGCGTGGCGCTCAGTGTTGGCAA
>Ga0265327_10005747_pt1 | contig 10220 bp, 10 predicted proteins | sample 41621metaG_FD_202089 | JGI IMG/M metagenome (GOLD analysis project Ga0265327, IMG submission 202089) | Rhizosphere microbial communities from Carex aquatilis grown in University of Washington, Seatle, WA, United States - 4-16-21 metaG | ecosystem: Host-associated > Plants > Roots > Rhizosphere... | reverse complement strand
CGGGGTAGTCGTTAAAGAATTGAGGATTAGTGTGAAATACATCCGGCATGTTCTTGTATTTCTTGAGATCTTTCATTACAAAACTCTCATCCAGCCGGGTTTTGTAACGCTTCAGATTGGCCGCACTAAACTCCTTGCCTTCAGCCTTCAGTTCAATCAACGTATCAGCAGCATGCATGCCGGTGGTCATCGCCAGGTTGGAACCTTCGCGGTGCACCGCGTTGACGAACATGCCGGCATCGCCGACGATCATCCAGCCATCGCCATAGAGATCCGGCACTGCGTTGTAACCGCCTTCGGGGATCAGGTGCGCTGTGTATTCCTTCATCTCACCGCCCTCGATCAACGGCTTGATCGACGGATGTGATTTCATTTGTTCCAGTAGCGCATAGGGCGTGGTTTGCTGCTTCTTGAAGTCAGAAAGCATGCAACCAACCCCGATGGTGATGGATTCACGATTGGTATACAGAAAACCCGTCCCCATCATGCCCTTGGTGATCTTGCCCACCATTTCGATCACGACCCCTTCATCGCCGGTCACGTTGAAACGCTGTTCAATCAACTCCTGCGGCATGAAGTGAATTTCCTTCACCGCCAGCGCGACATCCTTGGGGTTCAATTCAGGGTGAAAACCAGCCTTCTTGGCCAGTAGCGAGTTCACGCCATCTGCCAGAATCACCGCATCCGCATAAATCTCCCCGCCCTGCCGGTCTGTCATCACGCCGATCACACGCTGGCCGTCCAGCAACAGGTGCGAGACCGTGGTTTCGCAGATCAGCAGCGCGCCAGCCTTTTGCACCCGCTCCGAAAACCACTTGTCGAACTGCGAGCGGATCATGGTGTAGCGGTTGTAGGGCTGTTGATTGAAGGCATTGGAGCGGTAGTGCGAGCCGATGTAGGAATCGTCATCCAGCACCCACATGCGCTGCTCAATGATGTGGCGCTCCAGTGGCGCGTCATCACGGAAATCCGGGATCAGTTTTTCGAGTGCGTCGGAGTACAGAATCGCCCCCTGCACGTTTTTGGAACCGGGCGATTCGCCCCGCTCAATCTGCAACACGCTCAAACCGGATTCGGCCAGCCTCAGCGCGGCTGCATTGCCTGAAGGCCCGGCACCAACGACGATTACGTCAAATTTTTCAGCCATGGTTAGCCCGCCTTTCTTGCGGTAGCCAGATGAGCACGGAATGCCTCGGTCAATGCAGGCAATATCGTCATGGCGTTGCCGACGATACCGTAGTGTGCGAAATCAAAAATCGGCGCGTTGGGGTCGTTATTGATCGCGATAATGACGTCAGAGGAATCCATGCCCACGCGGTGTTGAATCGCGCCTGAAATGCCCACCGCAATGTAAAGTTTGGGCCGCACTGTCTTGCCGGATTGCCCGACCTGGCGTTCCAGATCGACCCAGCCCGCCTGCACCACGGGGCGTGTCGCGCCCACTTCAGCCCCCAGCACCTGAGCAAGATCCCAGATCAGCTTGAAGTTTTCCGGCTTCTTCATGCCGCGTCCGCCTGAGACGATGATGTCGGCAAACGGCAGCTGCGGCTTGTCCTGCATTTCATCGGGGATGAACTCCAGCACCTTTGTAATGATGGCGCTTTCCACCATGCCCAACTTGTCTTCCAGAATGCGCCCGGTGCGTGAGGCTTCACGGTCAGGCATGGACATGACACGCGGCCTGACGGTCGCCATCTGCGGGCGATAATTGAGCGTTTGAATGGTACACAGCAAACTGCCGCCAAAGGTCGGGCGGGTTGCCAGCAAGCTGCGTGCATCAAGGTCAACATTGAGCTCGGTACAGTCGGCTGTCAGCCCGGTCTTGAGCGTTGTCGCTACGCTCCCGGCCAGATCGCGTCCCAGCGTGGTTGCCCCCAGCAGCAGAATTTCCGGCTGATATTTGTTGACGAGGTCGGTCAGCCCCTTGGTGTAGGGTTCATTGCGGTAATCGGTCAGCAGCGGGTCTTCAATCAGGTAACACAAGTCAGCGCCGTGAAAGAAGGCCTCATTGCAAAATCCGCGTACTGCTTCGCCGGGTTCACCCAGCACCACCCCGGCGAGCTCCACCCCCAGGTGATCCGCCAGTTTGCGGCCTTCGCCCAGCAGTTCCAGCGACACCGGGTGAATGTTCCCGCGCTCGTGCTCGATAAATACCCAGATGCCCTTGTAGGCCTTGAGCCTGTCATCAAGTTCGAACTTTTTCTTACCCGCTGGCTTTTTGGCTTCTGTTTCACTCATGGATTTACCCTTCTTTCATTCATGCCGCACGCTTGGCGATTTCTTTTTCCAGCTTGGGATGCTTGGTGAACATCTTGGCCAGCAGGGTCACGCTCAAGTCCTTGGGGTCATCGCTCTCGCACTGAATGATCTCGGCCTTGACCGCACGTGGTGTCGGCGCAAATACCTTGGAAACAACAGTTGGAGAGCCCTTGAGGCCGGTCTTGGTGACATCCTCGATACCGGCCGTTTCCTTGTTCCAGATCTTCACCGGGTAGCGCGAAGCGCGGAACATGTTGGCCATCGTGGCAAAACGCATTTCGTTGTTACCTTCGAGCACGGTAATCAGGCTGGGGATGCTGGTCTTCAGTACCTGCACGCCACCTTCGGAACGACGCTCGACGATGATCTCCTTCTTTCCCACATCCAGATCGCGCACCTTGGAGACATAGGTCAGCAACTGCATCTCCAGGCGCTTGGCGATTCCCGGCCCCACCTGCGCCGTATCGCCGTCGATGGTCTGCTTGCCGGTGAACACCAGATCGACCGGCATGTCCTTGCTGATCTGGTTGATCGCCGAAGCCAACGCATAACTGGTCGCAAGCGTGTCAGAGCCGGCAAACACGCGATCTGTCACGAGCACCGCATCATCTGCACCGTAGGAAATGGCTTTACGCAGTGCGGCTTCCGCCATCGGCGGGCCCATGGTGAGTACCGTGACACGTCCGCCGTATTGATCCTTGAGCCGCAGTGCTTCTTCAAGAGCAAACAGGTCATAGGGATTGACGATAGCCGGCACGCCCTGCCGCATGATGGTATTGGTGACCGGATGCACGCGAATCTGCGCGCTATCTGGTACCTGTTTAATACAGACGACGATATGCATTTATCTCTCCGCTCCTGGATTCCAAGTCGCTTTCAAACGAATGCTGCGTTGCCAGGGCTTGCCGTACGGTTTGTACTGCCTTCGCCCTTCCGCCTTGCCTTCGTTTGAAAGCGACTTGGATTTGCGTTTACTTAATCCAGCTATTGCAACCTCCATGCCAAACCGGACATTGCAATCTTTTTACATAGTTTTCATGCAGTTACAGCGCTTAACTGACATCAGCACGGTTTGTCGCAAACCCGACAAACCCATCAAGCACGACGTTCATCCAGGGTTTCCTTGAGCTTGCTCACGCTCACGGTCTGCATGCCGGCCTTGTCCTGAAACACCTTGAACACCTTCTCGGTCACGGCGTCTGACTTCACGAAATCGGCATAGGCAAGCTCAAGTCGATGCTTGTATGCGGCCAGTTCGTCGTCGGCTGCCAATCCTTCTTGCACCTTGTCGCGACCGATGTATTGTTGAAAGCGCTTGAGGATGTGCAAGCGGTTCACATGCACGACCTGCGGGTCGTAATCCACACCCAGAAAATCGAAGAATTCTTCAGCGGCAGAGAACTTCTGCATGGTGTCTACAAGTTGGCTCATGATGGCTCCTGATGGGTGATCAATACGGGTTGGAAATGGCTGATTTCAATGGATCGTGGTGTTGTCTGCGTTCTTTGATGGCGTGCCGGCATCGACTACCTCGCGCCCGCCGGAAGATTGCTCGAGCTTGAGCATGATCAACTGCGATTCGAGATCGTCGATGCGGCCCAGCAGTGTTGCCACAGCCCGGCCAACCGGGTCCGGCATCAGGTGGTGATCGAGATCGATGCCCTGCTGCGGGCGCCGATGCTGGTTTTCAGGCAGCACCACACGGCCGGGGATGCCGACCACCGTCATGCTCTCGGGAATATCGTTGATCACGACTGAATTCGCCCCGATGCGCGCCAGCCTGCCCACGGTCACCGGGCCAAGAATCTTGGCACCGGCACCGACCATCACGCCGTCGCACAAGGTCGGGTGCCGCTTGCCGGCATTCCACGACACGCCGCCCAGCGTCACGCCGTGATACAGCGTCACGTCATTGCCGATTTCAGCCGTCTCGCCGATCACCACGCCACAGCCGTGGTCGATGAAAAAGCGCCGGCCTATCGTGGCGCCGGGGTGGATATCGATCTGCGTGAACATGCGGGTGAAATAGCTCAACCACCGCGCGGAAAAGCGAAAGCCGCGCTTCCATAGGCCATGCGATACCCTGTGCGCAACAATGGCATGCAGGCCCGGATACGTCAGCAGCACTTCCAGCCGGCTGCGTGCGGCCGGATCACGGTCGAACACGCAACCCAGGTCTTCTTGCAGCAACTGCATCAGGCGGGGCTGGTCATTCACGGTTTGAGTCGCAGCTTGGGGTTGCATGGCGTCCTCCTATTGCCCCGGCGATTGCACGGGCACGGTTTCCAGATACAGGCGCATCAGGTCTTCGGTCTTCGGGGTGCGTTTGGTGGTGTTGGCGAATTGCCTGATGCGTGCCAGCACCTGCGGGGTTTCTTCTTCAAGCAGATTGATGCCCAGCAAGGCGTAGGCGTGCTTGACGCCGTGGCTGCCGGAATGCTTGCCCAGCACCAGCGTGCGGTCGCGGCCGACCTGCGCCGGATCAAAATTTTCGTAAGTCGCGGGGTCTTTCAGCAGGCCATCGACATGCAGGCCCGATTCATGGGTAAACACCGCCTCGCCGACGATGCTCTTGTTGGCTGCCACGGCACGACCGGAAGCCTCGGCCACGAGGCGCGAAATATCCGGAAAGCGCTGCATATCCACACCGGTTTCAATCGCGTGGATGCGCCACAAGGCCATCACCACCTCTTCGAGCGGCGCATTGCCGGCGCGCTCGCCCAGCCCGTTCACCGTGGTGTTGACGTGGCTGGCACCGCCCAGCACCGCGGCAATGGAATTGGCCGTAGCCAGCCCCAAGTCGTCATGCGCATGCATTTCTATATCGAGATCGATCGCCGCAGACAGCCGGGAGATCACATTGAAAGTGGCAAAAGGGTCGAGTACGCCCAAGGTATCGGCATAGCGAAAGCGCTGCGCCCCGGCGGCCTGCGCGGCCTCCATCACCTGCAGCACAAAGGCAGGGTCTGCACGCGAGGCATCCTCGCCCCCTACCGACACCTGCAAGCCCATATCCACGGCCTTGCGGACAAAGTAATTCACCTGCGCCAACACCCAGTTGCGGTCGCGGCGCAGCTTCTTTTCGATATGCAAATCCGACACGGGCAGCGAAAGGTTCACCAGCCGCACCCCAGAGCGGATGCAAGCCGCCAGATCACCCTCGGTCATGCGCCCCCACACCATCAGCCGGCTGGGCAACTGCAATGCCGCAATCGCGCGGATGCCCTCGATCTCGGCCTCGCCCATGGCGGGGATCCCGACCTCAAGCTCAGGCACGCCGGCCTCGGCCAGCGACTTCGCAATCGCCAGCTTTTCATCCAGCGTAAACGCCACCCCGGCGGTCTGCTCGCCATCGCGCAGGGTCGTATCGTTGATGATGAGAGTTGCGTGTCGCATGGCATGCTCGATAGAGGTTCAGGCTATCTAAAGCATCTGCCGTGCCAGCGGTAATTCTCAGAAATAATGCTTATAGATCATTGCATTAAATATTAGAAGCAGGATTTAGTTGATTGTAGGAGTTACGACACACAACGACACTACGTCCTACACAGTAGCCAGCAAAGGGGGCGAGATACATCGATAGACGTGCGAATTGCACAACCAAACAATATTCACCGGTGAGTTATTTGGCTTGAATGACGCTACGCAGACTGATAGTGTTTCACACATAAATACATGCTTACCCGATGCCATTGCACGCAACCGCATCAAGTAAAGGTGTACTTGTTGATGTATATCCTTGGAATATTTATAAATTGTTTATATAAAACATATGAATGATACAAAAACTATTCACGTTATACACCCCACAATCCCATCTTATGCACGGATAGCGGCGCCTACTCAACGTTAGGCAACTTGTAATGAACCCCAACTCGAAGCTCCAACTCACATCTCGGATGGTCGCTGTTTCCTCAGTTCTGGCGCCAGGTGCCCTCTTGGCATACCAGCTAGCCCAGTTCAACATGTGGGCAAAGACGCAAGGAGGTTTTGTGTGTGGCATGCCGGTTCTTGCAATGTGGTTTCTCGCAATTGCCGCGTGCGTCGTCCTCTCGCTCGTCGCATCCGCGCTGAATGGCGTTCACCTATTGCGTAGCAGGCCTGTAGCTTGGCGGCGCTACGCGGAGCTAGGTATCATTGCAGCTCCCGCCATGGTAGGGGCAATTCTGCTCATCTTCATTGCCGTGCGTCATTAGCATGGGGGGTAAGTTGATCAGGCCTAACAGTACAGTCAAGCGGGACGCGCCATGAAGCAGCTTCGATCAACTTTTCGGGACAACGTGCCTTCGCCAACCTTGGCACGGCGCGCCCCTTACTTAACACGTTAGGCAGCGGCAGCCGTTCTTGCGAATCGTCCTCATCTCCTCCGCGCTGCTTGCCATGGCGCTTGCAGTTGCAGCCGTCACCGTGGTGGCTTTTCAAGACTCATTCTCGCTTCCTTCTGGATTGTGGTCCCTCGCGGAGCAAATTGCTTCGCCGGGAGAGTTTGTCTGGTGGGCTACGATCGGCGGCGCCTTCGCCGGGCGGCCTAGCGGGCTTTCCGGGCTTGTCGTCTGGGTTCTCGGGACCGCAGTGTTCTGGTTTTCCGCCTTCGCCGGTTTCGGCTTATTGGCCGCGTGGGCACTATCTCGCTCTCGCCGGATCGGGTAGTCTCTCGGCCATGCGTTATCAAAGTCGCAGCAACCTACCCCTGATATTTGCCGCCTGTTTTCTGGCATTCATTGCTACGGCTGTTATCGCAGGCCGTCTTCCTCGCCATGTTCTGGTGCTCTACCTTGTTGCCAGTTTCGTTGCTTTCATCGCCTATGCGCTCGACAAATCAGCGGCAGTGAAAAATCAAAGGCGAACGCCTGAAAACACCTTGCATCTCTTTGCGCTTGTTGGTGGTTGGCCGGGTGCGCTGGTGGCGCAACGATGGCTGCGACACAAGACTGCAAAGGTTTCGTTTCAAGTCACTTTCTGGATCACGGTTTTGCTCAACTGCAGCGCGCTCGGGTGGATGTTATCGCCCGATGGTGCCAAGGTTATACATTCCATTCTGGGCGCCACGTAAGCCATGGCGGGCATGGGTGCCCCCTGACCGAGCGCCTGTGACACTTCTTGAACTGGCATTTTCAACATTACTGGACAAAAACATCCTGTAATAAGTTATCCTCTCGAAATCGCCATACAGGGGAGTAGCCATGCAGTTTGATGTCGCGATCATTGGGGCCGGGCCGTCCGGCTTAAGTCTGGCGCGCGCGCTTTCGGGATGCGGGTTGAGCATTGCCGTGCTGGAACGCCAGCAAGAGGCTGCACTTGAAAATCCGGCGTTTGATGGCCGTGAAATTGCCCTGACGCATTTATCGGCGCGACTGATGCGCGAATTGGGGTTGTGGGAGCGCATCGACTCCAGCGACATTTCACCCTTGCGCGATGCCCGTGTGTTCAACGGCGCTTCGCTGTTTGCCATGAACATTGATCACCGCGATGGCGAGCAGGACGAGCTGGGCTATCTCATTTCCAACGCCCTCATACGCAAAGCGGCCTATGGCGCGGTGAAGGCGTCGCCCGACATCACCTTGCTGACCGGGGCTGAAATCTCCAGCATCCGCACAGACCCGCAAGGGGCGTTTATTTCGCTGAAAAATGGCGAGTCCATCGAGGCCCGGCTGGCCATCGCCGCAGATAGCCGGTATTCGGAAACCCGTCGGGCAATGGGGATCTCAGCCTCAACCCACGATTTTGGCAAAACCATGATGGTGTGCGCCATGGAGCACGAAGTGCCGCACCAGCACACGGCCTGGGAGTGGTTCGATTACGGGCAGACGCTCGCGCTGCTGCCGATGAACGGCATGCGTTCATCTGTGGTGGTGACCCTGCGCCCCGGCGAGATTCAGCAATTGATGGCCATGCCGGAAGAGGCGTTCAACCGCGCCATCGAAACCCGTTTCAAGCATCGGCTGGGGGCCATGCGGCTGATTTCCACGCGGCATGCTTATCCGCTGGTAACAGTGTATGCAGATCGTTTCGTGGGGGAGCGTTTTGCGCTGGCAGGTGATGCAGCGGTAGGCATGCATCCGGTCACGGCACATGGGTTCAATTTCGGCCTGCGCGGGGCGCATACACTGTCAACCGAGATTAAAGCGGCCCATGCCAAGGGCGCCGACATTGCAGCCCCTGCCCTGCTCGCCCGTTACGAGCAAAAGCATCGGTTTGCCACCCGCCCGCTGTTTCTCGCCACGCATGCCATTGCCAAGCTTTATGGCAACGACACGCCGCCGGCGAGGTTGCTGCGTTTCGCCTCATTGCGGCTCGGCAACAGCATCAGCCCGTTCAAACGGGCTGTGGCACACATGCTGACTGAGGCGACGCGCTAGTTCACTTGGCTGCAAATGGGTGCGCCGAGGCCTTGTAGTTCTTTACTACATCCACCGCCTTGGGTTCACCTGCCACGGCATTCTTGAGTGCTTGCTTGGTGGCTTGGTAGTTCCACTCCTGAATGCGTTCGTCGATGTCGGCCTTGTGGTCGATAAACACGCCCACGCAGATAAACACATCATCGGCTTCTTCAATCGGGATGGTGCCGTCGGCGACGCAATCCATGACTGCCATGGCCACGCCGCGCTGCGCCGGGCCAAACATCTGCACGGCCTGCTTGCCGTTCTTGATGGTGACCTTGTTGAACATGACCGTCGCCGGCTTGGTCATCAGGTTGGGGGCCACCACGGCCAACAGGCCATTGACGCCCTGCTTCTGGTCGGTGAGCGTACGGCAGAAGGCAACTTCGGCCTGCGAGCCGCGCGGCCCGATGATGAGGTCGATATGGGCCACGTTGAGCAAATCCAGCCCACTGCCATCGGGCCGGTTATCAATCACCAGCGCTTCGCCCACAAGGACGCGATCAATTACTGCCATTTCATTCTCCAAACGGTTTCAAGGGTTATTGTTTAAATGGGTGGCCTACTCATGCTCGCGGGCATGATTCAGGCTATAACGGGGTAATTCGATGGTAAGCGGCGTTGCGCCCACCTTGAGTTGGCAGGCCAGACGCGAGCTTGGAGTGAGGCCCCAGGCTTCGTCGAGTTGATCTTCTTCCGCCTCTTCAGCGGGCGGAAGCGAGGCATAACCCTCGCGGATAATCACATGGCAGGTGCTGCAGGCACAGACGCCATCGCACGCGTGTTCCAACTCGACGCCGGAAGCAAGCAGCGCATCGCACAGCACCTTGCCGGGCTTGACCTCCAGCGCCAGCCCTTGCGGACAGACATCAGGGTGCGGCAGGACGGTAATCAGGGTCATAGGTTCAGGCTTTCGATCTGCTTGCCGGAGAGTGCCTTGCGGATCGAAGCATCCATGCGGCGATTGGCAAAGGTGCCGGTCGCAGCATTGAGCGCCTCGGTGGCCTGACGCACGTTTTCAATACTGTTGGCATCGCCCATCAGCAGCACTTCGGCCAAGTCGTAGATTCTGGACCAGATTTCATTCCACTCCGGCTTGGTGAGCAGGTCGTGCCCATCTTCGGCCATCGCCGTTTCAGTGGCATCGAGCAGGCGGCGGGCTTCAACTTGCGCCTCGCGCAGGGCACGCATGCGCTTGTCGTTTTCGGCATTGGAGATACCAGCGGTCAGCATGCCGGCGATCTCGCTATCCGTCAGGCCGTAGGAAGGTTTCACGGCGATATGCGATTCAACGCCTGTGGTTTGCTCCCGCGCCGAGACAGAAAGCAGGCCATCGGCATCGACCTGAAATGTCACGCGGATACGCGCTGCACCAGCCACCATGGGCGGGATGCCGCGCAGGTCGAATTTCGCCAGAGAGCGGCATTCTGAAACCAGCTCGCGCTCGCCTTGCACCACGTGGATGCTCATGGCGGTCTGGCCATCCTTGAAGGTCGTGAAATCCTGCGCTCTGGCCGTGGGAATGGTCGCGTTGCGCGGGATGATTTTTTCACTGAGGCCGCCCATGGTTTCGATGCCGAG
>Ga0265327_10005745_pt1 | contig 10222 bp, 7 predicted proteins | sample 41621metaG_FD_202089 | JGI IMG/M metagenome (GOLD analysis project Ga0265327, IMG submission 202089) | Rhizosphere microbial communities from Carex aquatilis grown in University of Washington, Seatle, WA, United States - 4-16-21 metaG | ecosystem: Host-associated > Plants > Roots > Rhizosphere >... | reverse complement strand
CAGTTCCACTTCTCACCCCGTCGCGGTTGGAACAATGATCCCAATGGCATGGTCTATTTCCGTGGCGAATACCATTTGTTCTTTCAGCACAATCCCTATGGCTGGGGATGGGGAAACATGCATTGGGGTCATGCCGTCAGTCGGGACATGGTCCACTGGGAAGAACTCGGCGACACCCTCGCGCCAGACAAACTCGGTCTGATGTTCAGCGGCAGCGCGGTCGTCGACTGGAATAACACCAGCGGACTAGGGAGCAAAGACCATCCGCCGCTGGTGTTGATTTACACCGCCGCGGGCAATCCCACCGTGCAGGGGATCGCCTACAGCATCGACGGACGAAAGTTTACCAAGTACGCGGGCAATCCCGTTCTGCCGCAAATCAGCGGCGGCAACCGTGATCCCAAAGTCCTGTGGCACGAACCTTCAGGCAAATGGGTGATGGTGCTGTATGTCGAGAAACCCTCGGGCCGGCACACCGTTCACTTCTTTACCTCATCGAACCTGATTGAATGGAGCTTTGCCAGCCTGATCGACGGTGATCCCGTCGGCCGGCCCTATTTGTTCGAATGTCCCGACTTTTTTGAACTTCCGGTCGATGGTGATCTGGCGCAGAAGAGATGGGTCCTGCTGGGAGCCAACAGTGAATATGCCATCGGCACGTTCGATGGGACGACGTTCACGCCCGAGCATTCCCGCCTGCCTGGCCATCGTGGTCGCGGTTTTTACGCGCCGCAAACGTTCAGCGATCTGCCCGTGAAGGATGGACGCCGCATCCAGATCGGCTGGTTTCAGACGGAAACGCGCGGCATGCCATTCAATCAGTCGATGACAATCCCACTCGAACTGCGTCTGACACGGACGAACGAGGGACCTCGAATCACGTTCACTCCCGTGAAGGAACTTGAAGCACTCCGAACGAAAACTCACCGTTCCGAAATCCGATCACTGGGCAAAGGGGACGCCAACCCCTTCGCGAACGTTCAGGCAGAGTTGCTGGAACTACGAGCCGAATTTGAGCCTGGCGACGCAACCGAGGTCCAATTCAAAGTGCGAGGGGCGACGATTGCCTGTGATCTGAAGCAGCAACAAATCGTAGTAAATGGCCATCGTACGTCGGCCCCGCTGCGCCAGGGGAGACAGCGACTGACGATTTACTGCGATCGAACAGGCCTGGAAGTCTTCGCCGCCGACGGTTTGACGTATGTCCCCATGCCGTTCCAACCTGCAGCAGATCATCGTTCGACGGAAGTCTCGGTCACGGGTGGCACGGCAAAGTTTGTCACGCTGGAACTGCACGAACTCCGCTCCGCCTGGACGCCGACGTCAAAGTGAATTCTCGTCAGGAACAAGTCATTTCAATAACGGCCGGTTGGCATGGTTTGAGCGGTTTGCGAGGTTGATGACCAGACACCTTTCGGATGTCACTCAGCCGTCCTTTCGGGTGCCACTGGAATCGCTTTGGTCGCCAGTGCCGCTGCGGTCGGCGACGACATCCAGATCGATGTGGCTGAGCCCTGGCCTCGTGTCTTGAACGTCACATGCGATCAGCGAAAACTTGAGGCCATCGCCCCTCGGACGGAATAGAACGCAACGCCTTGAACTGAGCATTTCCGTTTCACGGCAATCCGAGTTCAGCTTCAGCGGCGTACGGATTTCGTGGCTCATGTTGGCCAGGAAGCGTCCCTTGGCTTCGCTGGCGGCCTGGGCAATCCGATTGGCGGCGAGCAGCATCGCGGCCTGCTGCTTCAGTTCCTGCGCCTGTCCTTCGATCAGCGATCGCGAGATCTCAAGTTCCGCAGCGTATTTTCGAAGCGCTTCTTCCTGAAGTTTCTGATCTGTGATGTCACTGGTGGTTCCGACCATTCGAATCGGACGCCCCTGGTCGTTCCGAATGACATGGCCGCGACTGTTGAACCACCGGAACTCACCAGACTTGGTGCGTACGCGATGCTCGATAACATAAGGCAAATCGGACTTCAAATGCTCATCCAGCGTCGCCTGAGTTCGCCGACGATCTTGCGGATGCAGCAGGCGGAACAGCCATTGCTTGTTGGGTTGCATCTCGGTCACCTCGTAACCCAGCAACTCCGCGAGTCGTGGTGAGAAATAGACTTCATCGGTCAGGACATTCCAGTCCATCACGACAGCGTTGGAACCGCTGACCGCCAACTCGAATCGCTCTTCGCTGCGTCGAAGCTGCTCTTCGACAACTTTGCGTTCGGCGATGTCCTCTGCAAGCAACTGTTCCGCCTGTTTGACATGTGTGATATCGGTGACACTGCCGAGGAACTGGGTCAAGTTGCCTTCCTCATTCCGCAGGGCAACGGCTCGGCCTACAACCCAGGTCGTACTACCGTCCGGCTTCAGATATCGATATTCCAACTGGAAATCTTCGCCGGACCGGCTGCAGCGTTGCCATTCCTGAAGGACGCCCTCGCGGTCATCGGGATGTACTGCGGTACTCCAGCCGTAGCCCGCCGCAAGTTCGGCAGACATTCCTGTCAATTCGCACCACTTTGCATTCACGAACGTGTTGGCCCCATCTTCATCTGCCAGGAACAGCCCCGTCGGCGAGTGATTGATCACAGCCGCCAGTCGTCGCTCGCTGGCCCGATAGGCCTGTTCCACCAGCAAGCGCCCCGTCACGTCGTGAATCACGCATCGCACATGCGTGAAGTATCCTCGCTTCAAACAGGCGGTGGGATCGAGAGCCAGCATTGCAGTGGGTCCCTCAGCTGCCATGTCGCGAATGTACTCGGCATCCAGGTCGAACGCCTCGGACGGTCGGTTCTGGATCGCCCGCCACTTCGAACAAATGGCATAGATCGAGACGATCGTTCCAGCAATTCCCCCGAGTATCGGCAGGTACCAGAATCCACGGCTCAGCGAATTCAGAATCAGGACCGCCTCAACACGCGACCTGACTGCTCGGCGTGCCTCGGCACTGTCCGCAAGATAACTATGAATCGACGCGACCGCTTGCGAAAGCGCGAAGGATTGCAACGCTCGGCGGTCTACACTCACCGATTCAGGTAGCTCGATGAGATTCAAGGACTCTTCATACGAGCGAGTGAACAGGTGTTGCAAGGTGGCCAGGCTGAGGACACCTTCCGCGTCCTGGACCTTCGATGCGTGGCGCAGTCGGTAGATCTCGCGATCCGCATTCTCCAGAATCGTTTCGACTCGAGTAACAACCTGCGTGTGACGCGCAAGATCGTGACTCAGGGCGACCTGCTCCAGTTCGTCAGCGTACTGATGCAAGGTGTGCAAAGACAGTGGCCATTCTTCGGGCCGTTGTTGCTGTGAAAGCTCTTCAATCACCGACTGCTTCAAAATCAGATTGGCGATGCTGGAGATGGCGATCGCGCCAAACAACCCGAACATGACCAGCCACTGCGGGCAGCTGTGCCATAAATTCCGAAGTGATGTCTGCCACGATCTTGCAATCCAGGAAGTCAGTAACCGTTCACGGGTCGGGGACTGACGCATTTTCACGGCGAAAAACAAACAACTTCCATGGACACGATAAGACACCGAAGCGCCGTTTGTCCGTGAAAATGGGTCTGTCCCCCTCGCTTGCCCGTGAACGGTTACGGAAGTCATTGTCCAATACCTGCGAAACGAATCCTCACTCTTGGAACGAATGCGGTCGAATCTCCCTATCGGAATGTGCGAAACAATGACGAAAATCCTAATCCCGGAAACTGGCTAAAAAGTATACTTAGGGAGAAGATTGCCGGTTGCTCGCGAATTGCGGGTTTTGCGCATTGGCAAGGCGAACGGCCTTTGTCAGCGAGGTGGTCCGACAAGTTCGTTGATGAGGACGAGCCATGCCGGGGACGGTTGTAATAATCACCCCGATTGCGCAGCCTTGCGCCCGCAGGCGGGGGAATGCAAGGTTGTGAATTTGCCATGTCATCGTGCATCGGAATCCCGGCACAACGGGTATCCGCTTCAAACCGCGCCCACGACAGATGACGAGAACTCAGGTCGAATCCGGCGTCGACTGTGGCTTGGGCTTTCGTCGCTTCCCGATGATCAGGTATGTGGAGAGCAGAGCGAGCGGCAGGACGACCGACCAATAGGGGATCTGCCAAACCTTGTGGAGTTCAGTCGATGTAATAACGAATGCGTTGAAGGACTTCCTTCGATGACAATGTTGTCTTCAACAATCAGGCTCCGAATCCAGACCAATAGCACCGCACACGCAACGACCAGCGTGACGCAACCGCTTTTTCGTCGCCAGCCGCGAAAGAAGTCATTCATCGTAATCTCGTTGATTCAGTCGTGATTCATCCGCACCGTGTCATATTTATCCGCACAGCGTAAGTAACCGTTCACGGGTCGGGGACTGACGCATTTTCACGGCGAAAACAAACACCTTCATGGACGCGATGCGACTCCGAAGAGCCGGTTGCCCGTGAAAATGGGTCTGTCCCCCTCGCTTGCCCGTGAACGGTTACAACGAATCTAATCGCCAGCCAATTCCAGTTCCGGCTGAGGCAACACACCGTCTTGATGTTTTGCGAAACAAGAGTGACACCATGGACAAGACTCCCGACACCCCGGCAACGACTGGGACGAATCATCGAAAAAGAACTGACCTGATCTTCATCGGACTGTTCCTGGGATTGATTGTCTGCATGCCGATTGTGCATCTTGAGAACTACTTCCGGCAAGAGAGGATCGCCGCCAAGATACGATCCCTTGGAGGGTTCGTCGGATATCAAAGTACACCAGAGTCGTTGCCGTCGGACACGATTCGGTGTGTCTGCCTGGTCATGGCAAACGTCAACGCAAAAACAGTCACCGATTTGGGATCGTTGAACGGTCTCGAACGCATGAGTCTCACAAGCACGCAGGTGACCGATGCCGATCTGAAACATCTGCAGCGCCTGACCAATCTCAAAGAACTCTACCTCAACTACACGCAAACCACCGAGGCCGGGAGATCAGAACTTCGCAAGTCATTGCCGAACTGCAGAATCTATCCAGTCCCCTGATCGACCAAACGCCATATCCGAGTTCGTCAACCGTCTTTTGTATCTGGCAGCGGAAGTGATCCCGTGTCGAAGAACTTTCATTCCGGGCGGCGAATGGCAGGCAGCGTCACGTTGGCGCTTGCGAGCGTACTGATGGCGGCGTGGGTGATGAGTTATCTATCGTCGGCCAATCTTCGCCTGTATGGCTTCAGTCTGGAATCGAATTCCGGGACCGTCGAGTTCGAAATGAGTCTCTCCACATCAGGCGTTGAATCACGTCAATTGTTTTGGAGTGTCGATTACTGGGTAGTCACCTTTCCGATCGCGATCTTGTCCGCCGGCCTGATTCTCTGGCCAGGCAAGGGCACCGCAGCGAAGCCACCAGACGTGTAACCGTTCACGGGCAAGCGAGGGGGACAGACCCATGAACGGTTACCCAGACGTCGCAACAAATTCCACATCAGATCCTGGGACGAGAAGCGTCCCAAAGTGAATCAGAATTCCCGGATGCGACTTGCCGTTGCCTGTCGGAATTGGATAAGGTGACTTTCGGAATTGGATAGGCAGACATAGTGTCATATGGTCAATCACAGGCAGGTCACGCGAATCATCCATTCCCATGAGCCAACTCCGACAGTTGATCCAAAAGGAGATCGACGGCACGCTCACAGACGCCGAGCGTGACGAGTTGGAAATGATCGTCCGCGAGTGGAGTCGTCACAATTACGAAGAATGTCCAGCCTGCGGCGGCGCGTTCACCTCTGACCTGCTGCTCAAGGGTGAAGTCCGATGCCCGCAATGTGATACACTTCTCAAGCACTTTTCTTCCGACATGCCGGGGCACGACTTTGCCGAAATCGACACCTCCCTGGCACCGGAAGGGCGCCTTGGTGTCTTCACCGTAGGCTACACGATTCCGGGAACGATACCGTGTCTGAGGTGTGGAGTCGTCTTCCCGAAGAAGTACACCTGTTGCCCAAAACTCTTCACAACCGCAGTTGAATTGCACTACGACGGGACGGACTCGCAGCGTCGAATCGTGCTGCAATTCATCGATTCTCACGCGGAGACACTGCTCAATTCGTTGCGCGGTCGATTCGTGGAGTGCTTTCGTCCAGAGATTCGAAAACGCTTGACCGAAATGGCGCCTCAACTGAAATGCGGAGACGCACTGCAAGGCATCCTCGCCAAAGTTGTGTCGTAACAAACTGCAGGGTGGCACGCCCCTGAGTCATCGAACGGCGTGGACTGCAATTCACCTGCACGAATTCCGAACCCATCGCAAAGCCGGGTTTCATCGCAGCACGTGCTGACGACGCCATGATGAACCCTGCTTTATCGAGGCCGTCAGCGATTCAAACACCTCGCAGCCCGCGAACTCGTCCCGGAATTTCGAATGAATTCGATGCGGACTCGCGCGTTAGAAAACGCGTACCAAGTCGCTGGCGACTGGAATTTGCACCTTGGCACGCTTCCACAGGTGTCACCCTGTGAATTTCAGCGGCGCAAGTTAATCGGAAAAAGTTGGGCTGAACGCCTGGAGAGGCCATAAAACTCGTTTGGACATCTCGGAGCGGGAAAAGGCCCCGGAAGTCCCATGAAGCTGCAATGACTCGCCAGACACCCAGCCTCCGATTCCAATCCCGAGATCAAATTGACTCTGACCGAATCGGTGGCTTGCCTGGGGACGTAGTCGTAACTGCGGCAACAATCAGGGAGATGAGCACAATTCCCGCGAGAGGAATTAAGAAGCCGGGGTATTTGAGCCGGGCAGTCAACCAGAAGGCTCGCCACGGGTCGAGCTTGGAAAGCAGATCGAGGCTTTCAGTCTGGTGTGATTTGGTGATGAATGTGAATGCCGAAAGATCGGGTACGGCGGACTTTGCAACGTCGCCAAAGCGAGCAAGGAGGCGCAGGATCTGACTGGCATCGTGGGAATCAATTTTATCCGATTTCAAAAGTTGCGCCACCGCACGCACTGCCGGTTCCGCGTCGCTTCCGAGCGGTATGAGTGACCATGCGAATGAGATTTTATTTGAGTTGGTCCCGCCCGCATTGGCGTCCAATGACTTGACGATGGTCGGCATTACGCTTTCACGGAACACCGCACGATCGATCACCCACACCGCATGGACAGCGTGACTCCACACGCTTTTCTCCACCAGTTCAACGAGCAGTGGAATCGACGCCTTCGCGTCTGGGCCAATTTCTTCGAGTAGAAGAAACGCCGCATCTTGATCCCAGGAACGCGCGAAATCCGACGCAGAGGGAGAGATCTGTTCCATGGCAATCTTCACGGCGATATCGGGATTGTTACCGATTTTCCAGATTGCCCTGGCGATCTCCCGTCGTACATCTAAATCGTTCCTCTCGCTCAGGGCAGCAAGACGTGCCTTCAACGTCGGAAGTGCGGCAATCGCGTTGTCTCCAAAACGGGCAAGCACCCGTGCCAGCTTTGACCTCAGGACGGAACTGTAGGGCTCGTCCATGGCAGTATCAAAGGCCCTGATGATCACAGGGATCGCCGCGACGGATTGCGCGTCAATTGCCACCCGCTCCAAGGATGTTGCAGCGAGGTCGCGAACCATCCAACTCGAGTGTGTCAACATCTCGACAAGCGCGGGCTCGGCCGACGGTGAAATGGTCGCAAGAGCTTCTGCAGCTTTCTTCCAGCGGGTGTATGTCGATACAAGCTGCTCCTCATTGCGATACTCTGAGAGAATGTCGATCAGGACTGGTACGGCAGGCTTGGATGACTCCTTCAAGTCCTGAAGAACTGCCATCGCCTGAATCATCTCGTCCGGAGCAAGCATCGGATTTTTGGGACGATTCTTCAGAATCTCGATCATCGCCGGGACTGCCTCCGAAGGCATCGACAGCAGGCCCGACCGGCATTGATCAGCGGCGTGACGCGTCGACAGCCCTCGACAGAGTGAGGGAATGGCAGCGGCGCCCATCTTGCTCAGCGCATCGGCCGCGCTCTCGCAGACCCGCTGCTCGTCTTTCATCATCAGCGTTTCGAGTTCTGGAATGGCCATTTCCGCCTTCGGACCGATTCGGCCAAAAATCTGGCTCGCGGCATCCTGCTCATGCGGATCGTTTGCCTTGAGGGACTCCAGGAGATGTGGAACAAGGCTCGGCAGGTGTTGCTCCAGCGCCATCCGGTCAGCGGAATTCGCGTTCGCCCCGGTCAAATTGAGCACTTCATTCAGGGATGAAGGAACGCCTCGCTCGAATCGATCGAGCCAAACACGTGTTGGGAGTTGTCCGGCAGTTGTTTCGCCCGCGAATCGTCCCGCGATCATGCCTCTCCAGTCAGACGAAAAGGCAAAAACGATCGCAATACAAGCGAACGCACCGACGAAACCCCCGATGCGTCCTGCCCAGGCTTTTGCAAAACGCGGTAACCACGTTCGCCATGAGAGAGAACTCGGTGTCTGTCTGGCTTGCCGATAGGCCGACACCACAACCAATAGAATGCATGCCAGTCCCCAGGCCGGGCGAAGCGCCCCCATCACGGATTCATACGACCGCGAAGGGACCAATGCCGTGATTCCAGTCGCGATTTCAGCGATCAATGCAAGGAGCATCAGGCTGATCACGGCGGCCGAAATGGCCCCGCCCAACGCACGAATGAAACGTTTCCACATTTGAAGATCACCTCAGAAAGTGACGTTTGACGAAGCGATTCTCAGTCTACCAGTCAAGGCGGCACATCCGTATTCCGCCGTTTCTCAACATTCGAGGTGCCTCGAACGCCACCTTACTCTAAGCGGAAGTCGGTCACGTGAGAGGGCAGTGTTTTTGAGAAAACTACGGTAAACCGTTGCGGAAGCGAAATCGAAATCGAATACCACTTGCGATCGACGCGACTTTCCGTCGACGCATTGGCTCTGTTGTCGGACAGGCAGTTATCAGCACCCAGGATGTCAGGGTTGTCCGAACGACTCTCACGACCTGTGATCGCCACGAAACGAACACTTGCAATCGGTTGGGTAGACCTCTTTTTGGCGTCCTCAGGTCCGCCGCAAGTTATTGGCCGAGGCGGGGTTCGAACCCGCACGTCCCTTTCGGGACACCGGATTTTAGTTTTGCTTCACGCATCGTGTCAGCTCATCTTCCGCCAGTATCCACACCTCTTCGGGAATGTGTTTTCCATCGGGATTTCATGGGAATAATGGACTAGTCAGTCGGTTGCCGCCATTCCACCAGCGTGCGTTGATTTCCGGGTGAATCCGCCCCATTGGGCGGAAAGAGGGCGTACACATTGCCGACTGCACCTGTCCACTCGGACATGGGGCGGTCGCACTTGAACCCCGGTCAACGGCCGAAGAAAATGAGATTCTTTCCAGCCATGCCCTCCACCTCCGGGCATCGAATCTAACAGGATGGAAACCGGTCGTATGTTCAAAGCAATTCCACTTTCCGACGGTCGGATCATCATCTCGAAGGATGCCTGCCCGTTTCAGGAGGTGATCAACGGCTTCTCTTGTGCCACGCGGATCTCGGTGGTCACCTTCAACATTTCCAAGTGGAACAGCCAATTGCTTGGAGCGTTGAAAAAGTCCCACACTTTGCAGCGGTTAATCACCAACATCCCGAATCGCCGTGACAGCTACTCGAAGGGCGGGCTCGCGGCGGCCGGGAATACCGTCAGCAGATACCTAAACCGCATGGAACCAAGCCACTTCACGCCCCTCGCACTGGTGTTTTTTGCGTTCAAGAACCACGCAACAATCATTAAGACGGACAAGATCGCCTACGTCGGTTCCACGAATTTCTCGGACGAGAGCCAGCGCAATTGGGAAGCGGGCGTCATCCTGCGTGAACCAGCCGCACTCGACGCGATCGAGTCGCAAATAGACGAAATAGAAAAGGACTCGATCAGATACTTCGGTGGCAGTTTGCAGGAAGCGGTTCCGCCAATACCCGCCGATACCCGCCGCTCACAAGGAACGGAGCGCAGCACTTGCGCAGTTCTCTTCGAGGCCGCCAAAGGAGTACCGCCGTACCTTCATTGGGATTCTAAAGCAGATCGATGAATCTTTCAAAAAGATCGATTCATTGTGGACGAAAAGCTTCGTTCGCACCGGCACGATCTCTTCATTGATCAATAGAGAACTTCTGAGGCGTATCAGTTTTAAATTGCGTAACTTCGACCACCTGATTGCAAGCGCAGAGAACGGTGAAATCGATGTTCGGAAAGTCCTGGTCAATCACATCCCCTCTTGTTCCTGCTC
>Ga0265327_10005743_pt1 | contig 10224 bp, 9 predicted proteins | sample 41621metaG_FD_202089 | JGI IMG/M metagenome (GOLD analysis project Ga0265327, IMG submission 202089) | Rhizosphere microbial communities from Carex aquatilis grown in University of Washington, Seatle, WA, United States - 4-16-21 metaG | ecosystem: Host-associated > Plants > Roots > Rhizosphere >... | reverse complement strand
GTTTTCCAGCCCAAACAGATGACCCCAGCCCAACTGCAACAGGTTTTTTCTGATACGCTCAAGCAAAGCTTCAGTTACCGGCACATTCTCCACCGCGCCCAGGTTGCGCCGCACAGCCGGCTGCTCTCCCTGATGGCAAATTGGGGCTTGCGCCAGGCCCTGGCCGCGTCGTGGAAAGAAGAAACCGAACAAACCCAGGCCCTGCCGGTCTTTGCCCCGGAGCACATATGAAAGTAACCTTGATCTACCCTTCCATCGGCGACTACGACGATGAAGCCAGTATGGAGCCGCTCTCGCTGGGCGCGCTGGCCGGGCTGACTCCGCCGGACGTGGAAGTTGTCCTTTACGACGACCGGCTGGAACCCATTCCCTTTGACGAACCCGCCGACCTGGTCGCCATTACGGTGCAAATTTTCACCGCCCGCCGCGCTTATGAAATCAGCGCCGAGTACCACAAGCGCGGCGTGCCGGTTATCCTGGGCGGGATGCACCCCACGCTCGTCCCCGACGAGGCCGCCAGCCACGCCGATTCCATTTATATGGGAGATGCCGAAGAGTTGTGGCCGCAAGTACTCCAGGATGCCCAAAAAGGCCGCTTGCAGCCGGTATACCGGGCGGAGCCTGGCCTGCCCCAGCCTGAAAGCCTTACCCGCCGCGACCTTTACAAAGGCAAAAAGTACCTGCCCATCTCGCTGATGCAGTTTGGTCGGGGCTGTGAATTCGAGTGCTATTTTTGCGCCACCAGCGCCTATTTCAACAAAAGCCACTTCCACCGTTGCGTTGAGCAGGTCGTCAAGGAAATCGAGTCACAGGGGCGCAAGCACATCTTTTTTGTGGACGATAACATCCTGGCAAATTTCGAAGCCGCCAAAACCCTCTTTCGGGCGCTGATTCCGCTCAAAATCCACTGGGTTTCGCAGGCCAGCATCGATATGACCCAGGACCGCGAGTTGATGTCGCTGATGACGCGCAGCGGCTGTCTGGGGCATGTAATCGGTTTCGAGTCGATCAGCGTCGAGAGCCTGCGGATCATGCAAAAGGCCCCCAATCTCAAGGGCGGCGGCTTCGACTCGTACAAACCCCAACTCGAAATCTTGCGCGACTACGGTCTGCAAACCTGGGCTGCTTTCACCCTCGGCCACGACGACGACACGCCAGAATCCATCGAAAACACCCTGCATTTTGCCCTGGAAAACAAATTCACCTTTGCGGCTTTCAACATTCTCCTGCCCTACCCTGGCACCAAACTTTACCGGTGTCTGCAAGACGAAAAACGCCTGCTCTTCGACGGGAAGTGGTGGCTGCACTCCGATTATCGCTTCAACCATGCCGCCTTCCAACCCCGAAACATGAGCGCCGACGAGTTGACCGAGGCCGCCTTCCACGCGCGCCGCGTGTTCAACAGCCTCGGCTCCATCTTCCAGCGCGCCTGGGATTTCAAGACCAACCTGCGCAACCCCTACCGCCTGGGCGTTTACCTGGCCTACAACCCGCTTTTCCGCAAGGAAACGTTCAAGAAACAGGGGCTGAAATTGGGGGCAGGGTAGCGCAATCGCATTTGGGTGGCGCTCCGAAGCAAGTGATGGCTTTTACCCGGTTTTCATCCAATCAAAGCCCTGAAATTTCGCCCCATTGGCCGAATCAAACGCTTTACTGATTATCCCATCTGGTGTAAAATCCTGCCCGCCTGAAACAGAAGTGGAAGCTTGGCTTCTTTCATGGAAAATGCTCTAATTGATGACCATTTTATTGATCCTTTCGGTCACTCGACTGATATGACAACCTCTTGATTAGGAGAGAAATATGCCCCGCATCCGCTGTCACTATACCGACTGCATTTTCCTGGACGATGGTTATTGCAGCGCCGCCGCAGTAGAAATTGACCCAGATACCGGCTGCGCAACCTACTCCCCCGGCGACGGCGCTGTAGCCGAAGACGAATGGGACGAGGAAGAAGAACTGCAGGAATGGGAAGATGAAGACACCGACGATGAAGATGACAACATCTGGGCGGACGAAGAAGAAGACGAGTTATAACCCACTCTAATCGTCCACCCGTCCATTTTATACCGTTACAAACACAGGACTCCGCTGCAAATAAAACTTGCCAGCGGAGTCCTGCGTTTTGTTTTACAGAGTGCTGTGAAAGCGATAAAACGTCAACCCTTGAGCGCGTAAAGCAATATCCCGGCAGCGACGGCCAGGTTGAGCGAAGTGGCCCGTCCGCGCATTGGCAAAGAGACCAGGTCGTCGCAGGCAGCGATCTGTTCAGGGGAGAGTCCCTTTTGCTCGCTGCCGAGCAGCAGCGCCGTCGGACGCGCATCCGGTTTTAGCGCGCGATAATCCAGGCTGGCGTGCGCCGACGCGCCGATCAGGCGATAGCCGCCCTGCCTTGCCCAGCGTGCGAATTCTACGAACGAGGTCTGCACAAACGGCTTCCAGAACAACGCGCCCATACTGGCGCGCACCGTCGAGGGATGATACGGGTCCGCGCCGCCTTCCAAAAGGATCAAACCATCCGCGCCCACGGCGTCCAATGTGCGCAGGATGGTTCCAATGTTGCCGGGGTCTTGCGGGGCAACCAGCGCCGTCACAAAATGAAAGGACTGCGGCAAAAACTCATCCAGCTTGCGGTTTTTCTTGCGCGCCAGCGCCACAATCCCTTGCGGATTTTCCTTTTCGGCAAATGACTCAAAGGCTGCCTCAGAGACCGGCTGGCAGCGGATTCCGTTCCCGGCGAGTTTTTCCACCAATTGGCGGCCGAACCCGCTCTTGAGCCGCTCCGGCGCGTAAAGGAGCGACTCGAACTCCCAGCCGGCCTCAGCCGCCTCGCCGACGTGCAAAATTCCCTCGACGAGAAACAAGCCGCTTTCATCGCGGGATTTTTTTTGTCGCAGGGCGCGCGCCTGTTTGATCAGCGGGTTCGACGGGCTGGTAATGTGTTCAGTCATGTTTGCGCAACAAAACTTTCGGGTTCGATAAAGGTAGCGTGAAAATGCCAAAAACGGCTTCCTGCAAATTTGGTTCCTTTTGGTGATGGTCATTATATATCACCACAGCAGAATTTCAGGTAAACTTAATTGAAACCCAAATGACATCGATTGTGGCATGTCAATTGGTTACGCTGTTCGCCGATAAAACCCAAAGGAGAATTATGAAAAAACACCTTCTCTACCCTATCGTAATCCTGATGATTGCTGCCCTGACGGCCTGCAACATGCCAGCCGCAGCAACTGGGACCCCGCCATTGAGCAACAATGCAGCGCAAACCGCCATTGTCCAGACCGTGGAGGCCCGTTTGACCGCCGCCGCGTTGACCCAGGCCGCCGCTGCGCCGCCCGTTACCAACACACCGCTTATCACCAACACGCCGCTCCCGCCAACGGTCACTGCTACGCCTGCGCCTCCGGCGGCAACCTCCACTCCCCTCGTGCTGCCGACCGCCACGCAGATCTGCGACCAGGCTCAATTCATCACGGACGTTACCATTCCAGACGGTACCACTTTTTCCCCCGGTGATACCTTCACCAAGACCTGGCGCATCAAAAACATCGGCACCTGTTCGTGGACGCCGTCTTATACGCTCTTCTTCGCCAGCGGTACTGCAATGAATGGGCCAAGCACCATCGCGCTGACCGGGAACGTCAACCCCGGCCAAAGCGTGGATATTTCGATCAACCTGACCGCCCCGAGTACACCTAATGAGTACACAGGCTATTGGAAATTGCGCAACGCATCGGGCCTGGCCTTCACCAGCATGTACGTAAAAATCAACGTCGGCGGCGGCGGCGTATTTGCGGTGAATCATGTGAATTTCATAGTCAGTGGCGCATGTGGCAGTTTCCATATCAAGGCATCTGTTGCAACCAACGGCGCCGGGACGGTCACCTATCACTGGATCCGCAGTGACGGGGCCACAGATACGGCAACCCATGATCCTTTGGTTTTTACCGCAGCCGACACCCAAACTGTCGCCACGGATTGGTTCGTAAGCGCCTCCGGCCACTTCTGGATGGATATTTACATCGACACGCCCAACCACCAGCAATTTGGGCGGGCAAGCTTTAGCTGTCCGTAGTTCTTCACTAGACCTCTTGCATAAGTAAGTAGTACCGACTTCAGTCGTTCTTGCCGCATAATCAACGGCTGAAGCCGTTACTACGAGAGCGTTTTTTGAGTTACGTAAGAGGTCTACTGCAACGAAAACAACCAGGGCAAAAAGTAAAGATTAACGAACAAACCGTCCTGGGCTTCAAAAACCCAGGACGGTTTGTTTAAACAATTTGAGTGTCTTATTTCGACTCGGATAGCAAGCGTTTATAGGCCCCCACCCAGGGGCGGCCCAGGCGGTGCCCGGCTGGGACCGTCACTTTGCCCAGCTTTTGCGCCGTCTGGGTCATCACCAGCGCTACGGCAGCCCAGTCGTCGGCCAGGACGGCGGCGCGCATTTTGGCGGCATACACATCGGCCCACAGCCATTCCATGCGAAACTTATCGGCCTTGACCCAGTAGCCGCGCTTCTCCCAGGCGGCCACCGAAACGTCGATGCCCTCGGCGATGATCGCCAGCGCCAGGGCGATGAAGGCCGCCATATCGCGCGATTCAGCCCCCCCCGGGTCGGTTTGTTTGGCCAATTCCCGAATGGACAGGACAATGCCCTTGGTTAGTTGAGTCCGTTCTTTTCCGACGGAGTCCGGATTAATGATTCGTGACATAATGGGTTAGTAGATGAGTAAATGGCGTGGAGTAAAACCCGGCGATTATACTCCATCCTGAGAACTTCCAATTTGCCAATTTACCGAATCAACTGCCAATTGACGCCTGTTCCCGCAGGCTGTATAATCCCGTCGCTCCACCCACTTATCCCGGGGACGTGCCGGAATTGGCAGACGGGCTTGACTTAGGATCAAGTGCCGAAAGGCGTGAGGGTTCAAGTCCCTCCGTCCCCACAGTAGGGGCACGGCGGTGATTGAGTGCATTTCATGTCCACCAAACCCCGCCGTGCCCTTATTGAAAATATTGCAAGGAAGGATAGTACTTTGAAGATCGATACCACCCCCCGTGAAGACCACCAAGTTACCCTGACCGTTGAGGCCGACCTTGAACAACTTGATGCTGCCCGCCACCGCGCAGCCCGCAAGATCGCTCAACAAGCCAAAATCCCTGGCTTCCGCCCCGGCAAGGCCCCTTACGACATTGTCCGCCGCCTGTATGGCGAAAAGGCCATTGACGAAGAAGCCACAGAACTACTGATCAACGATATCTATCCGTTGGCCATCAAAGAAGCCAATATCGAGCCTGCCGCCATGGGCCAGCTTGAAAACGTCGAAAGCCTCGACCCGCCCAAGTTCATTTTCACCATTCCGCTTGTCCCCAAGGTGGACCTGGGCGATTACCGCTCGGTGCGCCTGCCCTACGAATGGACGGCTCCCACCGATGAGCAGGTCGAAGAAGCCATTGCCAACCTGCGCCGCATGTACAGCGCCACCGAATCGGTGGAGCGCGCCGCCGCCGAAGGCGACTACGCGATGGTGGACGTCAGCGGTGTGAAAGCCAAGCCCAAGGAAGGGGAAGACAATGCTCCGCTGCTGGAGCGCAGCAGCTTCGCCGTGAGAATCCATACGGACGAAAAGGAAGACGAGTGGCCCTTCCCCGGCTTCGCCGCCAAACTGGTGGGAGTCAAACCCGGAGAAGAGACCTCCTTTACCCATAAGTTTGCCAAAGACCACCCCGACGAAGCGCTCCAGGGCCAAAACGTCAGGCTTACCGCCAAGGTCAAGACCGTGCGCGGCGTCAACCTGCCCGATCTGGACGACACATTCGCCGCAAAAACCGGCCTGGGACTGACCGTCGATGAGTTGCGCGCGCATATGCGCGAGAACCTGGCGAGGGAGTCGCGCACCGAATATGACGACAAGTATTACGAAGAAGCCCTTGAGAAGATCAAGGCTGTCGCAACGATCAAATACCCACCGCAGGTGCTCGAACATGAAGTGGAGCACGTGCTCAGAGATATAGAGAGCCGCCTGAAATCGCAAGGCATCGAAAACATGGATGCCTACTACAAGATGATCGAGACCACCCCTGAGAAGTTCCTCGAAGAACAGGCCAAACCGGTGGCGCAGCGCCACCTCGAACGCAGCCTGATCCTGGACGAAATCGCGCGCGTCGAAAAGCTTACGTTCGACGAGCAGACGCTCGACCAGGAATTCAGACGGGCCTGGGCCGGGCTGATCAGAACTGACCCTGAATTTAACAAGCGCACCAAAGGTGGCACCAAGCCAACGCGCGAGATGGTTGACGCCGTCGCCATGGAGTCGGCCAACCGTCTGATGGCAGGCATGGCATTGGGCAAGATCAAGGCCATCGCCAACGGCGAAGTCCCCGAAGGGGGCGAAGTTCCCGAAGGGAGTGAAATCCCCGTAGGGGGCGAAGTTCCCGCAGAGGGTGAAGCCCCCGCAGCAGGAGACGAAGTCCCCGAAGCCGTTGCGGATGAAGCCGCCGTAGTTGTCGACGAGGAAAAACCCGTCAGGAAGACCCCAAAAACCAAAGCTGCGAAAGCCGCCGAGGCTGAAACACCTGCCGAAACTGAAGCCCCCGCCGCCGCTGAAGGCGAATCCAAACCGGCCAAGAAGAAAGCCCCCGCCAGGAAGAAGTCGGAATAACGCATACAAGCCTGTGATGGGTCATTAACGAAAATCAAACACAAAACGTGTAAGATAGACCCATCACAGTGACCTTTAAGGAGCTAATATGATCCCAGACTTCAAGAACCTCATCCCCATGGTTGTTGAAACATCGGGGCGCGGCGAACGCGCTTACGACATCTATTCCCTGCTGCTCAAGGAACGCATCATCTTCCTCGGCACCGCCATCGACGACCAGGTTGCGAACGTGATTGTGGCGCAGCTACTGTTCCTCAACCACGAAGACCCCGAGAAAGAAATCCAGATGTACATCAACTCGCCCGGCGGGCAGATTTACGCCGGCCTGGCGATCTACGACACGATGCAAATGATCTCCAACCCGGTCAGCACCGTGGCCGTGGGTATGACCGCTTCCTTTGGCACCGTCTTGCTGACCGCCGGCACAAAAGGCCGCCGCTATGCCCTGCCCAATGCCACCATCCACATGCACCAGCCGTTGGGCGGCGCGCAGGGTCAGGCCAGCGATATCGAAATCCAGGCGAAACAGATCATGGGCCTCAAGGCCCTGTTGAACGGCATCATGTCGAAGCACACCGGCCAGCCGTTGGATGTTATCCTGCACGACACCGATCGTGACTTTTTCCTCGACGCGCAACAGGCCGTCACCTACGGTCTGGTGGACCAGGTGCTGGTATCACCTGACAAAAAGTAACCGCACCAAAGCGCTTTCATCAGGGACGACGCAATGTCGTCCCTGATTTTTATCTTTTTTCGACCTTTGTAATTTCCCCGACTTTTTGGTAAAAAATGGACTCATTCTACGCTGTCAGCGCACCCGGATTGGAAGCTTTTACCGCCCTCGAACTTCTCCGCCTGGGACTGCTCCCCGCAGCCTCTCCCGCCGATCAAGCGGCCTTGACCCTGCCCGAAACCGAACCCGGCGGCGTGGCCTTTGAGGGCACCCGCAAATCGCTTTACCGCGCCAACCTGCGACTGCGCACCGCCAGCCGCGTGCTCGCGCGCATGGAAGAATTTTACGCCGCATCCTTCTCGGAACTGCACAAAAAAGCCGGCCGCCTGCCCTGGGAACGTTACCTGGCCCCCGGCCAGCCGGTCGCCATCCGCGTCACCTGCCACAAATCGAAGCTGTACCACTCCGACGCAGTCGCCGAACGCATTGCCCGGGGCATTGCCGAGAAACTCGGCAAAGAATCCCCGCGCCAGAAACCCGGCGACGATGAAGCCGAAAACCCGGCGCAACTGATCGTCGCGCGGCTGGTCAATGACCGTTGCATGGTCAGCGTCGACTCGTCTGGCGAGCTGCTGCACCGGCGCGGATACCGTCAGGCCGTGGCCAGGGCACCCCTGCGCGAGACGCTGGCCGCCGGGATGCTGCTGGCCTGCGGCTGGGAAGCGGCCTCCCCGCTGCTCGACCCTTTCTGCGGCTCCGGTACGATCCTCATCGAAGCTGCGCTGCTGGCGCTGGGACTCGCCCCCGGGCGCAACCGTCGCTTCGCCTTTATGAACTGGCCGGGCTTCGACGCAAAAATCTGGCAGGCCATCCTGGCCGAAAGCGCGCCCCCGTCGAAAGCCGTGACGCCCATCATCCAGGCCTCCGACCGCGACGAAGGAGCGGTGCGCATGGCGCAGGAAAACGCCGAACGCGCCGGCGTGGCCGGCGCCATCCAGTTCACCTGCCGGGCCGTCTCGGCCATTGAGCCGCCCGCGCGCGCCGGCTGGGTCGTCACCAATCCGCCCTACGGACTGCGCGTCAGCGAAGGCAAAGACCTGCGCAACTTATACGCCCAGCTCGGCAACGTCCTGCGCGCCAAATGCCCGGCCTGGCAGGTGGCGCTGCTATGCAACGACCCCGCCCTGCTGGGCCAGACCAAACTCAAGTTGGATACGTCCCTGTCTCTAATCAACGGCGGCGTCAACGTGCGGCTGGCGAGAGGCAAGGTGTAACTTCTGCCCCAAATTTCATAAATAGAGATTGTTAACTATCTGTATTTATACAAATACAGATAGTTTGATATAATGCAGGCATGAAAATAGCACGTTCCCTGCTCCCCCAAATCAAGGATTTGCTCATCCCTGGCAAAGTGCTTGTCCTTTATGGGCCGCGCCAGGTTGGCAAGACTACGCTGGCGAATGATTTGATCGCGTCGGTTCCCTTACGCAGCCGCTTTATCAATGCCGATGAACTGCTCTACCGCGAAGCGCTGGCCAGCCAGAGCCGCCAACGACTGGGAGAAGTGCTTGGTGACGCCGAGTTGCTGGTCATCGACGAGGCCCAGCGCGTCCCCAATATCGGCATCAACCTAAAAATCCTGGTGGATAGTTTCCCCAAAGCGATCATTCTTGCCACCGGTTCAGCTTCGTTCGAGCTGGCCAATAAAATCAGCGAGCCGCTCACCGGGCGCACGATCACCTTTAATATGTATCCCATCAGTTACGGCGAATTGCGCGCAGCCTTTGGCGCGCTCGAAACGCGCAGCCAACTGGAACGCTGGTTGACCTGGGGCGGCTATCCGTTGGTTGTCACACAGGAAACCCCCGCGCTACGCGAGCGTTTGCTGGGCGAAATCGTCGGGTCGTACCTTTACCGTGACATTCTGGAACATGAAGGCGTGCGGCGCTCGGATAAAATTGTCGATTTGCTGCGCCTGCTGGCTTTCCAGATCGGGCAGGAAGTTTCCCTTGCCGAGTTGGCCACCGGCCTCGGTTTGGGGCGCGCAACTGTCGAACGTTACCTGGATTTGTTGGAAAAGGTCTTCGTCATTTTCAGGGTCACAGGTTTCTCACGCAACTTACGCAAAGAAGTTACCAAGAACGCCCGCTATTATTTTTACGACAATGGCGTGCGCAACAGCCTGATCCAGAACTTCAACGCTTTCCACCTGCGCCAGGATGCCGGGCCGTTATGGGAAAATTTCCTGATGGTCGAACGGCGCAAAGCCAACCAGACCGCTTCGCGCTCGGTTAACACGTATTTCTGGCGCACCTACGACCAGAAAGAAATCGACTGCATCGAGGAACACGGCGGCAGGTTGTATGGCTACGAATTCAAATGGGGGCGCAAATCCATTCCGGGAAAGACCAGCAGTGAATTCCTGGCAGCCTACCCGGGGTCAGAACTATCCACCCTTAACCCCGAAAACTTCGAGAGCTTTTTGTCATAGTTGCGCGATCAGCCGGTTTGGATCTCGTCCAGCCAGTGCAACCATATTATTGACTGGCATTACCAAGTTAGTTATAATATTTTCGACAACCGAATATTTCAGATCCTCCCAGGAGGAGTAAGTTGCCGTTGTCCTGTCAGAGAAGGAGTGGCCGTTGGCTGAAAGCCCCCGCTGAGACACGCAACCCAAGTCGCCTGGAGATATTGCCGAAGAAATCAAACCAGGACATTCATCCACCGGTTTGTGAGTAGAACGGCGCGGCTTGCACCGTTATCGCTTGCTCGACTTATAAAGAGCACCGGTATATACCGACCGGTGAAATGAGGTGGTACCGCGGAAGTAAGATCCTTTCGTCCTCAACGAAAGCATCTTACTTTTTTGTTCGGAAGAACGTA
>Ga0265327_10005742_pt1 | contig 10224 bp, 9 predicted proteins | sample 41621metaG_FD_202089 | JGI IMG/M metagenome (GOLD analysis project Ga0265327, IMG submission 202089) | Rhizosphere microbial communities from Carex aquatilis grown in University of Washington, Seatle, WA, United States - 4-16-21 metaG | ecosystem: Host-associated > Plants > Roots > Rhizosphere >... | reverse complement strand
CGCGCGCGCTCGACCCGCTCCTTGGGCCGCATGGCGACCGCGCCTCCGTAGAGCAGCGGCAGGATCACGTTCTCCAGGGCGCTGGTGCGGGCCAGGAGGTTGTAGCTCTGGAACACGAAGCCGATCCGCTGGCTGCGGATGCGCGCCAGGGCCGGTTCGGCGAGCCCGGCCACGTCGACCCCCTCCAGCCGGTACTGGCCGGCGCTCGGACGGTCGAGACAGCCGATGATGTTCATCAGCGTCGACTTGCCAGAACCGGAAGAGCCCATGATGGCGACGAACTCGCCGGGCCGCACGGTCAGGTCGACGCCTCTCAGCGCCTGCACCTCGACGTCGCCGAGGGTGAAGGTGCGGCGAACGCCGATCAGCTGGATCGCGAGCGCCGTGTCTCCAGGAGGGGTCATGGCCCGAGGCGCGGCGGCGCACCCGCTGCGGCCGCCGGCTTGCGCGGGGTCCGGCTGGCCGAGACGATCACCTGATCGCCGGCCTTCAGGTCGCCCCCCGTGATCTCGACGAAGGCGCCGTCGTCGAGGCCGGTCGTGACCCGGACCGGGGCCGGCGACTGGCCGTTCAGCACCCAGACCTGCGGCGGGGTCTGACCCCCCGTCCTCTGGCCCCCCGCCCTCTGGCCCCCCGCCGTCGGTCGGGTCGCCGACGGCGTGAAGTGAAGGGCCTGCTCCGGAACCCGCAGGACGTGGTCGCGGCTGTCGATGATGATCTTGGTGGTGGCGGTCATCCCCGGCTTGAGCAGCAGGTCGGGATTGTCGGCGGCGATCACGACGTCGTAGGTGATCACGTTCTGCACGCTGACCGGGGCCTGGCGGACCTGGCTCACCCGACCCTTGAAGCGGCGCCCCGGAAAGGCCGACACGGTGAAGGTCGCGGCCGCGCCGGGCGCGGCGCCGGCGATGTCGGATTCGCTGACGTTGGTGTCGACCTGCATCTTGGTCAGGTCCTGGGCGATCAGGAACAGGGTCGGTGTCTGGAAGCTGGCGGCGACCGTCTGGCCGATGTTGACGTTGCGCGAGATCACCGTGCCGTCGACTGGCGACAAAATCCGGGTGTAGCCGAGATTCACCTGGGCGGCGTCAAGGGCGGCCTGACGCTGGCGGATCGTGGCCCCGTCCAGTTCGATGGCGGCGCGCGCCTGGTCGCGCAGGCTGAGGGCGCTGTCGACCGCCTCTTGAGATATCGAGTTCAGGGCCAACAGCTTGGCGTCGCGGTTGTAGGTCAGGTCGGCGTACTGAAGCGACGCCTTGTCCTTTACTTCCTGAGCCTGAGCGGTCTGCAGCCCCGCGCGGGCCTGGTCGGCCGTCAGCTGATAGGGCCTCGGGTCGATGGTGGCGCAGACCTGGCCCTTGGACACCCTGGTGTTGAAGTCGCAGGACAGGGTCTGGATGTTGCCGGAGACGAAGGCGCCGACCTGCACCGTGACCACGGGGTTGACCGAGCCGCTGGCGGTGATCGCGCGCGAGATCGGGCCTTCCGAGACCGTAGCGGTCACATAGCGCGCCGCCGGCGTGCGATGACTGACGAACCACCAGGTCGCCGCGGCCGCCCCCGCGAGCGCCAACGCGCCCGCGATCATCCATAGGCGTCTCTGAATCATGTTCCGGAGCCTATTCGTTAGCTCCGCAATCACATTGATCTGGGGCAACCCGGCCGATGCGTGCGCCGTCGCTACACGGCCCCCCTCAGGACGCCGCCAGAGGACGCTATTCGGGTCAGCGCGGCCTGGCGGGCGCGACTAGGCGAGAGCCACGCTCCGCCGGCGCATCATGGCGCCGACGCCGCCCATGCCAAGGATCATCATCGCCCAGGTGGCGGGTTCCGGAACCGCGTCGTCAACGCCGACCAGGTGGACGTTGTCGAACGTCATCGGGCCCCACTCGTCGTAGAGGCCGACCTGCCCCTGGCTGAAAATGTTGTTGGTGATCGACGTCTCGAACACGCCGTTCACGTAGGCGTTGTAGACGCCGCCAGAGGCAGTGACCGTCAGGTGGTAGTCCTGGCCCGGCGAGAACACGCCGCCGACCAGGCCGAGCTGGCCGCTGACACTGCCGCCCTGGACGATATGCCAGTAGATGTCATGGCCTCCGGCCGCCCCGTTACTGGGGCCGTAGCCGCTGCCGCCGAGCACCAGCAGCACCCCGTTCTGATTGGTGCCGTCGGTGTCGATCCAGATCCCGCCGTCGGCCAGCGAGTTCACATCGACGTCGAAGGTGAAGGACGAGGCGTTCTGGAGGTTGAAGTCCAGGCTCGACAGGGTCAGTGGGTTGTTGTTCGGGTACTGAGCGTCGTAGACTCCGTCGTGCGCGGTCCACGATCCGGTGTAGCTCTGCCAGTGGGACGACGCGCCGCCGGTGAAGGTGTCGGTGAAGTTCACGCTGGAGGCGTGCGCGGCCAGTGGCGCCGCCGCCAGGGCGACGATCAGCGCGCCCGTCTTGAAGTCGATCATCCGAACCCCCAGGCCCCTCGGCAGGCCTTCCGCTCGCCGTGCGGAAGACATCGTCGCCAGGGGCCGCTCGAGGTCAAGCCCATTCACCTAACGCGGGTACTCGAAGACTTGGTCGGCCCCGCCCTATCCCGGCGCGCCATGGCCTGGTCGAGCAGCCGGTCAAGCGCCGCCGGGTCCTCGAACACCGCCTTGACCGGCCATGCCTTGACCTTGGCGCGCCAGGCGGGCGGCAGGCGAACCCAGTCCTTCTCGGTGGTGACGAGGCCGGCGCCGAACACCTTGGCGCGGTCTTCCAGGAACCGGAGCGTCCCCTCGCTGAAACCGGCGTGATCGGGGAAGCTGGCGAAGTCGGCAAGCTCGCAGCCGGCGGCCTTGAGCGCCTGCTCGACCTTCCACGGCTTGGCCACGCCGGCGAAGCCGAGCTGGGGACCGCGCGGAGGCGGCTCGGCGGGTAGGAGTCGAGCCACGAGCACCGGCTTGTCTCCGAACACGGCCAGCAGTTCCGGATCGGGCTCGGCCAGGTCGGCGGGCAGCATCAGCGCCACCGCGTCGGCGCGCCTCAGGCCCACGGCCAGGGGCTCGCGCAGGGGGCCGGCGGGGAACACGGCCCCGTCGCCGAACGGCCATTCGTCGTTGCGGGTCTCGCCGTCGACCACCACCAGCGACAGGGCCTTCTTTAGGGACGGGTTCTGATGGCCGTCGTCGAGCACGATGGCCTGGGCGCCGGCCTGCACGGCGGCTGAGGCGCCGGCGGCTCGGTCGCGGGCGATCCAGAAGGGGCCGTCGCCGGCCAGCATCAGGGGCTCGTCGCCGACGTCTGCGGCGGTGTGAAGGGCGGGATCAACCTTGAGGGGCCCGGCCTCTCGTCCGCCATAGCCGCGCGACAGCCCGTGCGCCTGAACGCCCTGCGCCCGCAGCCGGGCCAGGACCTCGCGGGCCACCGGCGTCTTGCCTGAGCCGCCCATGGTCAGGTTGCCGACGCTGATCACCGGGGCGCCGGGGTCGACGGGCGCGGCCTTGGCGATGCGCCGGGCGGTGGCGGCGGCCCAGATCCAGGAGACCGGCCGCAGCAGGGCGCGCAGAACCGGCGCGGGCGCGCCGGAGCGCACGTACCACCAGCGCGGGGTGCCGAGCCTCACCGCTTGCCCTTCCGCGCGGGCTTGGGCGGCAGCAGGGGTTCGAGGGCCTTGAGCGCCGTCTTGGCTGCGTCGTAGCGGCTCTCGGCGTGGGCCTTGGCGCGCTCTCCCATGGCGGCGGCGCGTTCGGGATTGGCGAGCAGGTCGGCCAGGGCGGCGTTGAGCGCGGCCTGGTGCGGGGTCATCAGGGCGGCGTGGGCGTGCAGCAGGCCGGCATAGGTTTCGCGGAAATTGGCCACGTCCGGGCCGGTGACCACCGGGAGGCCGAGGCGCGCGGGCTCCAGAGGATTGTGTCCGCCGACGCCGTCGCCGAAGCCGCCGCCCATCACCACTACCTTGGCAAGGCGGAAGAACAGGCCGAGCTCGCCGAGGGTGTCGGCCAGATAGATCTCGGTGTCGCCGAGGATGCGCTCGCCGACCGAACGGCGCGACAGCTTCAGGCCCTGGGCGCGCAGGGCCTCGGCGATATCGCGGCCGCGGGCGGGGTGGCGGGGCGCAATGACCAGCAAGGGCCGCGGATGGGGCAGGGCGTTCACGGCCCGGACGATCTGCTCATCCTCGCCGGGATGAGTCGAGGCGGCGACGATCACTGGCCGGCCGCAAAGCTCAGCCTGCAGCGCCAGCAGTTCCGCATCGTCGTGCGGCAGGGGCGCGGCCGCCTGCTTGAGGTCGAGTTCGCCGGTCACCTTGCCGCCGAGCGCCTTGAGCCGCGTCCAGCTCGGGGCGTCCTGGGCCAGGATCAAGTCGAAGGCGCCGAGCAGGGCGCGGGCCGTCTTCGGCGCGCGGCTCCAGCCCCTGGCGCTGTCGTCGGAGACGCGGGCCCCAAGCAGGGCCAGGCGGCAGCCGGCCTTGCGCGCCTTCAGCAGGAGGTTCGGCCAGAGCTCGCTCTCGACGAATATTGCTACGCAAGGCTTCCAATGTTTCAGGAAGCGGCCGACCGCGCCGGGGGCGTCGACGGGAACAAACTGGTGCAGGACGCTGGCCGGCAGGCGCTTGGCCATGAGCTGAGCGGCGGTCACGGTGCCAGAGGTCACCAAAAGTCGCAGGTCGGGCCGGGCGCGGGCCAGGGCCTCGACCAGGGGCAGCAGCGACAGGGTCTCGCCGACGCTGGCGCCGTGCAGCCACACCACCTCGCCGTCGGGCCGGGCGCACGAAGCGCGGCCGAGGCGCTCGGCCATGCGGGTCGGGTCTTCCTTGCCCTTGCGGGCGCGCGAGCGCAGGACGAAGGGCGCCGCCGGCTCCAGCAGGGCGGTGAGGGCGCGGTAGGCGAGAAGACCCAGGCTCATGAGAGCAGGCTCATTGGGCGAGCACCGCCTCGGCGCGGGCGCAGGCGGCGGTCATGGCGGCGGCCCACTCAAGGCCCAGGCGGTCCATCTCCTCCTCGCTGGCGCCCTCAGGACAATGGTGAGGGCCGTCCCAGACGATGCAGCCGCGCCCGAACAGGCCCGGCAGCTTGGTGCGGTCCCACGACTTCAGGCGCAACGCCGGCTTCGCGGCGAGGCCCAGCAGGAACACCGGGACCTGGGCTCTGCGGGCGATGCGCACCGTACCGGGCGCCATGTGTTCGGGCGGGCCGCGCGGGCCGTCAGGGGTGACGACCAGGATGCCGCCGGCCTCCAGCAGGTCGAGCGCTTCGCGGAAGGCGGCGGCCCCGCCCTTGGCCTTGCCCTTCTTGGCCTTGGAGCCGCGGATCGGCGGCATGTTGTGGCGGACCATGGAGCGGGCGATGAACTCGCCGTCCGGCGACAGCGAGATCAGGATGCGGGTCACCTTGTGCTCGATCACGGCGACCTTGGCGGTGATCGAGAGGGCGATGTCGCGGTGCCAGAAGCAGCCGATGAACCCGCCGGGGCCGCGCACGGCCTCGTAGATCGGATCGCCGGGCGCCTCGCCGATGCGCGTCCAGCGGATGGTGCGGATGACCAACTCCAGATAGAGCCAGGAGAGCCAGCCCAGGAATTCCTGCACCGCATCGGAGCGCAGCAGCGACTTCACGGTTGCGGCTCCTGCTCCAGGTCCTGGGTGCGAGCCAGGCGGGCATAGAGGCGTCCGTAGGCCATCAGGGTGTCATGCGTGCCGATCTCCGCGACGCGGCCCTTGTCGATCACATAGATGCGGTCGGCGTGGCGCACGGTGGACAGGCGGTGGGCGATCAGCACGGTGGTGCGCCCCTTCATCAGCCGCTCCAGCGCCTCCTGCACCCTGGCCTCGCTCTCGGTGTCGAGCGCGCTGGTGGCCTCGTCGAGCAGCAAGACCGGGGCGTCCTTGAGGAAGGCCCTGGCGATGGCGATGCGCTGGCGCTGGCCGCCGGACAGACGCGAGCCCAGCTCCCCGACCGGCGTGTCGTAGCCCTGGGGCAGGGCCATGATGAACTCGTGCGCCGCCGCGGCCTCGGCCGCCTGCTCGATACGGAACTGCGAAGCCTCCGGCCGGGCGTAGGCGATGTTGGCGCGGATGGTGTCGTCGAACAGGAACGGCTCCTGGGTGACCAGGGCGATCTGCTCGCGGAGGGAAGCGAGGGTGACCTCGCGCACGTCGTGGCCGTCTATGCGCACGGCGCCGCCCTGCACGTCGTAGAAGCGCGGCACGAGGTTGAGGATGGTGCTCTTGCCGCCGCCGGAGGGGCCGACCAGGGCGACGGTCTCGCCGGGATTGGCTTCGATGGTGACGCCGTCGAGCGCCGGGATCTCCGGGCCGTAGGCGAAGCGGACGTCGGCCAGCTCAATATGGCCCTTCACCCGGGGCAGGGCGTGGGCGCCGGGCGCGTCCTTGATCTGGGGCGCAACGTCGAGGGCGGCGAACAGACGGGCGGCGGCGGCCAGGCCCTCGCCGAGGATGGTCTGCAGGTTGGCCACTTGGCGCAGGGCCGGCGACATCATCGCCAGGGCGCCCATGAAGGATACGAAGTTCTGCACGCCGAAGTTGGAGTGTTGGGCGCGCCAGCCGGCGTAGCCGATGATCGCCGCGGCGATCAGGGTCATGACCACTTCGGTGATGGGGGCGGCCGAGGAGCGGGCATTGGCGCCCTTGATCAGATGGCGCTCGCGGCGGCCGACGACCTCCGCCACCCGGCCCTCCTCGAAGGCCTCGCGGTTCTCCATCTTGACGATCTTGATGCCGTCCAGGCTCTCCATGACCGCGGTCGACAGGGCCGAGGTCTCGGCCATGGCGCCCCGGGCCGCCTTGCGCGTGCGGCGGGAGAAGCGGGTCATCACCATCGAGGCGATCGGGGCGCCGATCAGCACCAAGAGGGTCAGGCTGACGTCCTGCAGGGCCATCACCGTAAGCATGGCGACGATGGTCAGGGCGTTCTGCACGTAGTTGACGAAGGCGTTAGTGGCGGACTCGCGCACCAGGCCCGCGTCGTAGAGGATCGAGGACAGGTGCACGCCGGAATGCTCGTCGCGCAGCTGGGCGATGTCGGCGCGCACCAGCCGGCCGAACAGCTGCACCTGGATCTGGCCGACCAGCCGGTTGCCGACTCTGTTGACCAGGCTCGCCTGGCCGATGGCCGCGACGCCCCGGACCAGGGCCACGGCGGCGATCACGGCGGGGATGAGCCAGACGGCGGTGCGGTCCTTCTTGACCAGGATGTCCCGCACCATCGGTCCCAGAAGCCAGGCCAGGACACCCGAGAGCCCGGCCACCACGGCGGCGCACAGCATCGACAGGGCGATCGAGCGCCAGTGCGGCGCCAGATAGGTCCCGTAGAGGCGCAGGGCGACCGACCGCCCGTCGAAGGCTTTGGGATCGGGTTTGCGCGCCGCGGTCATAGGCCTGTGTCTACAGAAGCGGGGTCTGCGTCGCTAGTGCAGGAGCGCCAGCCTTCAATTCCGGACGGTGAAGGGTTATCTGGGGCGCGCAAGCTTTCGAAGTGGTCCCATCTTGGCGGAATTCAACCTGACCTCGCGGCGCGGCCGCCTGCGGACCTATCTGCATTACCTGTGGAATGACCACGCCTATCTGCGCGTGGGCTTCCAGAACGCCCACTGGATCACCCCCGAACTGGTGCGCACCAACCAGCCCTGGCCGTTCCAGCTGAAGTGGTGGAAGGACCGCGGGATCAAGACCGTGATCAACCTGCGCGGCGGATTCGACGGCAGCTTCTACGCCCTGGAGAAGGACGCCTGCGAGAAGCTCGGGCTGAAGATGGTCGACTTCGTGATCACCTCGCGCGAGGTCCCGAGCCGGGCGCGGGTGCTGGGTGCGAAGCAGATGTTCGAGGAGATCGAATATCCGGCCCTGATCCACTGCAAGTCCGGCGCGGACCGGGCCGGGATCATGAGCGTGCTCTACGCCCACTATCGCCTGGGCCTGCCGATCCGCGAGGCGATGAAGGAGCTGAGCCTGCGCTACCTGCACATGAAGGCGGGCAAGACCGGGGTGCTCGACTACACCTTCGAGCGCTACCTGGCCGAGGGCGAGCCCAAGGGCATGAGCTTCACCGAATGGGTCGAGAGCCCGCTCTACGACCCAGACGCGATCAAGGCCGACTTCCGCGCGAAGTGGTGGGGGACGCTGGCGACGGAGAAGATGCTGCGTCGGGAGTAGCGCCTCAGTCCTGGGGCGCCGGCTCCAGCAGCTTCTGGGCGTCGATGATGAAGTAGCGGGCCAGGGCGTTGTCGACGGTCTGCTGGGCGCGAGCCCGCCACGCGCGAACCGCGTCGTCATAGGTCGGATAGGCGCCGACGAACTCGACACCCGCGCAGTCGCGGAATTGCAGCGGCCCTTCCAGGTCTTTCAGTTCGCCGCCGAGCACGATGTACATGAAGATCTCCAAGTCATTCGCCCGGACCGATATGGCTGAGATTTGTTAAAATCAACTCGCATAGGCCCGGCGCGGCGCATAACAGGCTGCGTTGCATCGGCGCAGGTCGATTGTAAACGAACGGGCGGCCCAGATGGTCGCCTACGCAGGCGCCGGCCTCGCGGGCGATGAGATCGGCGGCGGCCAGGTCCCAGTCGTTCTTGGGCGTGAGGGCCAGGGCGGCGTCGAACGCGCCGCTCGCGACCAGCACCACGCGGTAGGCGATGGAGTTGCGGCTGGCGATGCGCATCTGTGGCCAGGGTCGGGGCCAACGCGGATCGGCGAACATGCGCGCGTCACCGAGCATGGCCGCGTCTTCCAGCTCGACCCGATCCGACGGCGCGATGGGCAAGCCGTTCAGGCGGGCGCCGCCGCCGGCGGTGGCTTCGTAGACCTCGCCGAGCTCCGGAGCATAGACGACGGCGCAGATCGGCTGGCCGTCCTCGACCACGGCGATGCAGACGGTGAACCAGGGCTTGCCCCGGATGTAGGCGGCGGTGCCGTCGATGGGATCGACCAGGAACAGTCTGCGGGCCTGCAGGCGCGCCGGATCGTCGGCGGTCTCTTCGGACAACCAGCCGTAGTTGGGCCGGGCGGCCCTGAGGCGCAGCTTTAGCAGGGTGTCGACGGCGATGTCGGCGTCGGTGACCGGCGAGCCGCCGGGCTTGGACCAGATCCTGAGCCCCTCCGCGCGGGCCTCCAGGGCCAGCCGCCCCGCCTCCAGCGCCGCCGCCTTGATCAGGTCGAGATCGGCCTGGTGCGTCATCGCCCCGCGATGGCGAGGGCGTCGACCAGCAGCGAGGGTGAGTTGCGCGCGCTGCGGAAGACGAGGTCGGAGCCGGCGACCAGGCGGCCGTAGATGTCGATCAGGTTGCCGGCCACGGTGATCTCGGTGACGGGATAGGCGATCTCGCCGTTCTCGAACCAGAAACCCGAGACGCCCGTCGACCAGTCGCCGGTGTTGTTGTTGAGCGAGGGGCCGAACATGGAGGTGACCAGCAGGCCCTCCTTGGCGTCGGCCATCAGGCCCTTCAGGTCGCGCTCGCCGGGCTTCACCGTGAGGTTGGTGACGCCCACGCCGGGCGGGCTGGCGAGGCCGCGGGAGGCGTGGCCGGTGGTTTGAAGCCCGAGCTGGCGCGCGGAAGCGGTGTTGAGCAGCCAGGTGGTGAGCACGCCCTTGTCGATGATGGCGGCAGCATGGTTGACCACGCCCTCGTCGTCGAAGGGCTGGGAGCCGAGGCCCCGGCGGCGGTGCGGCTCGTCGACGATGGTGATGGCCGGCGAGAAGATCGACTGGCCGAGCTTGTCCTTGAGGAACGACACGCCACGGGCGATCGACGGGCCGGCGATGGCCCCGATCAGAGGGCTGATCAGCGACATGGCCATGCGGTCTTCGAAGATCACCGGGGCTGTGCGGCTGTCGATCTTCTTGGCGCCCAGGCGCTGGACGGCGCGCTTGCCGGCCTCGGCGCCGATCTCGGCGGGCGAGGGCAGGTCAGCCTGCCAGCGGGTGGAGCGGCCGTCGCCGCCGCGCTCCATGCCGTTCTCGTCGCCGGCGATGGCCGAGGCGTAGACGGCGAAGCTGGAAGCCTGATGGCGGCCGACGAAGCCGCCGGAGGTGACCATGGCGTAGCAGGCGCTGGACCAGGCGCCGGTGCCGCCGTCGGAATTGGTGACGCCCTTGACCGCGCGGGCGGCGTCCTCGGCCTCCAGACCCTGGGCTTCCAGATGTTCGGGCGAGGGCTCGGCGGGATCGTAGAGCTCGAGGTCGGGGAACGGGCCCTTGGCCAGACGATCTTCCGGCGCGAGACCGGCGTAGGGAT
>Ga0265327_10005741_pt1 | contig 10226 bp, 13 predicted proteins | sample 41621metaG_FD_202089 | JGI IMG/M metagenome (GOLD analysis project Ga0265327, IMG submission 202089) | Rhizosphere microbial communities from Carex aquatilis grown in University of Washington, Seatle, WA, United States - 4-16-21 metaG | ecosystem: Host-associated > Plants > Roots > Rhizosphere... | reverse complement strand
CAAAAAACAGATTCAATTTTAAGTTACTTGCAGGCGTTAAATTCATTTTACGGTGAAAAATTTAATCATGCTTCAAAAATTAAGGAAGAGTTCATTTCAAAACAAACGAAAGAGCTTGGAGGAGAAGTAAATTGTGAACAAGAAAAACAGGAGTTTTTTAATAGCCACATGGATGAAATTGTAACAGGGAGTCTTGAGAAAGAAAAAATTGTGGAAGAAGGCAGCTCCCTGGTTCAGGTTGTGGATGCTATCTATAGGGATCCGGATAACACTTGCACTTCGGTAGGTTTCAACGCACACTTTCTTTCGGCAAATAAATATTTGTTTAATAAGTTAATTCCGACTTACTATTTTAATCTTATTGTCATCTGGCTAATTAACGCACTCTTATTTTTCATCTTGTACACCGATCTGTTCAAGCGACTTTTTAGTAGAATTAAATAAGGGAAAACACTTAGAAAAAATAAATATAACCTCAATAAAAAAATAAAGACAACGAAATAATTTTGCAAAATAAAAGAGCGTGTTCCTGAAAGATAAAAATCAAAAGAATAACGTGCTTATTACGCAAGACAAGTTAAAATAAGTAGACATGAAAAAAACAATTACTATCGCCCTATCTGCAATAATCCTGATGAGTTGCGGAGATTCAAACACATCAAAAATGGAAGCCGAATTAATGAACCGGACCATTGATAGTTCACAAAGCGTTTCCATTTCAAGAGATGTGCTGGACGAAATGATGCAAACCTTGCCTTCGCCTATCGAAACCGCAAATCTTATTACCCAATCAAAAAGCAGCTTTAATAAAGCCCTGTTGATCCCTGCACAAAATGCAGAAAATTTTCCCAATAAATATGCGCAGGCTTTGGCACTTGGCGGATACGGCGTAGATCTCGGTTACATCAACCTTAATAACAAAATGCTTTACGTGGTAGAATACCTGGAAAGTGTAAACACTATTTCAAAAGAACTAAAAGTAAATCAGTTTCTTGATTTTTCTACTTTAAATAATCTTGCGAAAAACAGGGACAATGTAGATTCTTTGATCCGCATTTCGACCGAAAATTTCAACCACATCGACGAGTACCTGCGTAGTAAAGACAGGGGTGATTTAAGTGTTCTAATCCTCATTGGCTCTTGGGTAGAAGGACTTCATATGTTTAACCACATTGCAAAAGAACATCCTTCTCCAGAAATAACAAAACGAATTGGCGAACAAAAAATTATCATCAATAATATTTATGCCATTCTGAATAAAATCGACAAAGTAGCTTATTACAGGGAGCTGAAGGGAAAATTAAACGGCCTGAAGAACGTTTATACGAATGTGAAAATATCTTATATCTACAAAGAACCAATAACAAAAGAAGTGAACGGCGAGCTGGTGATCGAAGATGGCTCTGAATCTGTTGTGGAGTTGACCAAATCCGATCTGGATGCAATTGACAAAGAAATAACAAAACTGAGAGATTCTATTTTTATTATTTATAAATAGATCGACAGCTAATCAAAGATTATTGGAAAGTTATTCGAAACAAAATGGTACTAAAGATGAAAAGAATCGTTTATTTTTTCTGCACTTTAAGTTTATTTTTTGTTTGTTCCGGGTTTTATAGTTTCAAAAAGGGAGACTGTAGTAATTCTGAAATGAGCAGTGCAGCGGTGGATCAGTTAAAAAAATTCACCTTAATCCAGGAATTTCCCTTCTATATGAAGAAGAAAAAGAAAGATGGGGAAACAGAATACAAGAAACAGATCGTTACGCTTAACCGTGGTGTGCGTTACAAATTTTTTGCTGTGAAAAATCCAGAGTACGATGGACAACCAATACTGTCTATTTATAACAATGAGAAGCAGGAATTTCTCTTGGGATCAACCTACAATCCCACATTCAAACGCTTTTACAATGAATTGGAATTCGAATGTAAAACAACAGGCAACTATTGTATGTCCTTTAGTTTCCTCGATGGCATGGAAGGCTGTGCCCTGGGAGTATTTTCTTCATTAATGAAAGACTAAAAATAAATAAATATGCAACGTACTATTTTTATTGCCCTTTTATTTGCCGGACAATTTTTATTTTCGCAGAACCCGCTTCTAAAAGTATACGTGGATACAAAAGAAATAAGTGAAACGGAAGTTCCGGTTTATGCTTTTGTGAAATATCATGGGAAATTTTATTCCCTCCTTCGTAACAAGGATAAAACAATTAATTTGCCTGAAGACATTGAGTTTTATAATATTGAAGGATTAAGATTTATTGTAAAGACCGATACCATTGCATTTTCAGTGAATAAAATATTGGAGGATCTTAAAAAACAACCTGAAAAGAACGCGGTTGATGAATTGTATTCTATGTTTAGGGAAATAGCTAAGTGGGAGTTGCGTATAGATAATTTTAAATATGCAGGTAAAGAACAAGCATTAACTCCAGCAAAAGAAACTCAGGTTCAAAATACCACTTACGTGGATTATAAAATGTACAGTTTGCGTACTATTAATTTTAAATATTACGTTGTAAAAGCGTAAAGTGACCCTGTAAAAGGATCAATCTGTCCGAAAAGATCGCGATGGCACGACACCAGCCTGTATATTTTCTTCGTCACTTAAATAGAAATAGTGTAAAGTGTTTTTCCTTTTTTGTGGTGACAAGTCCACAAAATGCCCCTAAAATGAGGCGTTAAAGAGTAAAATGAGTGGTATTTAGTTGGTGGAGTAATAAAAGTTACTAAACAAAAATACCATGAAAAAATTATCTGTACTATTAGCACTTGTGGCTGGATCATTTTTATCCTTTTCGCAAAATAACAATTCGATAATTCCACCTGCCCCAATTGAAGAATCTAAATTCTCTTTTGGTTTTACGGGGGGATTTGGTCATTCATTCATCGCTCCTTACGAAAATTATAAATTTATGCCTTCGTGGAATGCCGGCATATCTACAGTGTATTCGCCCTTTGTTCATTTCGGAATGGGAATGGATGTTTTTTATTCCGAAGAAGGAATGAAATACGGGGATGCGGAAGGAGAACATGATATTAGTTTAAATTATATCCGCGTTCCTTTTAAGGCGATTTATTTTTTCAGACCTTATGAAAAAGATTTTCGCCCTAAAATATCTATAGCCCCAACTGTAGGATTTCTGGTCAATGGAAATGACAAGCCTCAATACAACACATTTGATTTTGGTGCCAGTGCTGCTGTGGGCTTTAATTACCGGTTGGTAAGGGCTATCTGGTTAAATGTAGACGCAGTTTACTACCAGGGTTTCATTGATAATATTGATGGTAACGGTGTAACAGACCTTAATGGTAATGTACGTTTGAATATGGGATTAAGTTTTGGATTTTAATATTCTCAACCAACATATATCTCCCCGGGGCTTCTCAAAAGGAAGCCCTTTTTTTATTAAAACCATTTCTAATATAAACGAAAGAGCAACTATTTTAAATGGGGAGTTCCCGCGCCAGGGATGCACAGGGTTTAGTTCTTTTTTTCGCTTAGATCTGATTTTGTGAACAAGCGAAAAAAAAACCGAGCGATCAGCGAGCCCGACGCAGCCCGTCAGGCGCCCAAAAAAGCAACTTTTCGTTGGCTTGCATTTTTTGATTGTCAATTATTTTTTTTTCTTTAATTTATAAAGCTCCGCCAAACCCTATGATTATGAAGTTTTTTGACCCCACTGCTTTTTCGACGAAGAAAAATGGCGTATTAATGAGCCTTGCGAAGGGTCAAAATAAAATACTTATTAAAAAAGTGCCGGGTTATCAACAAAACAGGGCTTTTTTTTGGCCTATGACTTGACAACCATATTAAATGGACTTATGTTTGTGCCACAATAAAATTGTTTAACCTTTAAAAAAAATCAAAAATGAACAAAGAAGAATTAGTTGATGCTATCGCATCTGGATCAAAGCTTACAAAAGCAGACGCAGGTCGTGCATTAGCTGCAACAATTGAAGCTATCGAAAAATCGTTAAAAAAAGGTGACCGTGTTGGTTTAGTTGGATTTGGCGCTTTCTCAGTAGCTAAACGTGCTGCCCGTATGGGTCGTAATCCTCAAACAGGAAAAGCAATTAAAATTGCTGCTAAAAAAGTAGTAAAATTTAAAGCCGGTGCTGATTTAGCTACTGCTGTAAATAAAGGAAAATAATTTTCTGTAAAAGAAAATTGAAAGGGCGCAGAGCAATCGGCGCCCTTTTTTATTTTTAGACTATTAGCTACGATTCGATGATTTTGTAAATAGCCTCAAAGCTTATCCAAATTTCTTTGAATAGTATGTTTATCTGTTTCTGTCTTTGCCAGCGTATGTGCGGTTTGAAAATGCTGTTTCGCTTTTTTAGGATCAATAGCTTTGTAAAGTTCTCCGAGCAAAATGAAATAGAAATGATTGTTGTTCAGGTTTAATTTTTCTGCTTCAATAATTGCTTCTTTGTTACCATTTGCTTTTGAAAAGGCGTAAGTCCTGTTTAGAGCAGCAATGGGCGAGTAGGCGATTTGCAACAAACGATTATAAAGCTGTAAAATATTTTCCCATTTTTCTTTTGTATCGGCTTTAATGGTATGCCAATAAGCAATACCGGCCTCCAGATGATATTTCGAAAGAGTATTTCCCAGGGAGGCTTCCTTAAAAAAATAAACTCCTTTTGAAATTAGTTCCGTATTCCAGAGTGTTTCATCCTGATCTTCGTATAAGATAAATTCACCTTTTTTATTTACTCTTGCCTCAAACCGCGACGAGTGAAAACACATTAAGGAGAGTAGGGCATTTACTTGTGGTAGATTTGTTTTTTCGTTTTCAAGGAGCTGGTTAGTGAGTCTCATAGCCTCTAAACATAGGTCTTTATTTAAAGTTACATCGTTGCTTTCAGAATAATACCCTTCATTAAAAAGTAAATACAAAGTAGTAAGGACTGTTTCTAAGCGGACAATAATTTCAGGTTCAGCCGGAAAAACAATTTTAACTTTTTCCAGACGTAATTTTTCTTTGGCTCTGAAAAGACGTTTATTAATAGTTTCCTTGTTACTTAAGAACGCGTTCGCAATTTCATCAATTCCAAATCCACATAAAATACGAAGTGCAAGACCAATCTGTGCTTCTGCAGAAATAGAAGGGTGACAAATTGCAAATAACATTTGTAATTGACTGTCGGTAATGTTTTTGACAGAAAGATCTATTTCCAGTTCCTCAGCAAGCATCTCTGAGTTCTTTAAATCATTGAAAATTTTTTGTTTAAAAATATGGTTATGGTGCAGATAATTTTTTGCCTTATTCTTTGCAACCGAATAAAGCCAGGCTGTGGGATTAGGGGGAACGCCTTTATACGTCCAGGTTTCCATCGCTTTTAAAAAAGTATCACTGGCAATGTCTTCTGCGATCTCAATATGTTCCATACCAAAAAGTTTGCAAAGTACAGCTGTTATTTTACTGTATTCTGTTCTGAACAAATGGGGTATTAATTCCTGTTGATTCATTTTAGAAGAAAACTTCCGCACCTAATGGGATAGCGCGGAAGCTTTACATGTGTTTAGTGAACACCGTCGCCTTTAGCGATTTTTCTGATTTCAATCGTGTTCCCTGCTCCCTGAAGAACAGGTGATCCTTTTGCAAATTCAGCGGCCTCATCTGCTGAGTTGGCTTTTACAATCACGTAACCTCCCAGGGTTTCTTTGATGTCGCCGAAAGGTCCATTGGTAACTGTTTTGTTGGAGTGCACAACCCGTGCATCATCGAATGGCAAGCCATTGCCGCCAACAAATTTGTTTTGCGCTGCGATGCCTCCAATCCAGTCCATGGTTTGTTTCATCCAGATTTGAATTTGTTCTGGTGAGGCTACCTTTTTTCCATCTTCATGTCTGAAGATTAACATAAATTCTTCCATTTGTTTAAAATTTTAAAATTAGTAAATTTTGAATTGTACTGTTATAACAAATGGAATGCTTTAAATTGGACACTATATTGAAATTTTATTTCGCCCGCATCTTATTTCCTTTCGCCTCATGTGTTACTTCGGCAAGACCCAAAGCTTCCATTAAGGGTGGAACATACATGCCGAACCTTCCACGCAATCCCTTTTTCAACCCATACCAGCCTTTCACCGGATTTTTTTCGGAACGTCCCCAGGCTTCTACCGTTCCTTCTTTCGCAGGCTTCTGTTCATCTGCACTGCCAAGCTCCATCCAGTCACCATGTTTTTTTAGCATGGTGTGTAAATCATTCAAACAACGGTAGTCATAATGCAAAACAGTTTTTCCAACGGTGCAGACTAAAATTTCTTTACCGTCTTTTTCATCTACATGCATAGTGTATTCCGAACTTAATGGCGGTGTTTTAAGTTTTAGAGGTTTTTCTTTTGTTCCGATTTTGTTTTTCATTTTTCGAATGTTAGGAGTTAAAAATATCAGTGGATGAACCTACTAAATTAAGTAATTCTTGTTTGGGAGGAACTTCAAGTCCGCTGGATTTAAGCTGTTCCTGGAAGTGTTTAAAGGAGTTTAGTTCGTTGAGTGTTTTTTGATCTTCGTCTGATTTAAAAAAAGCGGTATGCGTAAAGGTTTTCCCATCAGGACCTAAACAGGCGTTGTAATTGATCCCCTGATGATTTAATTTTTGCAGATCAGTCATCACATTTTTTATATTGGTTTGATTACGTTCTGCGTATTCTGGTTTTGTCGTGTAAGTGACTTTAACTATTTTCATTTTCTTCGATTTTTTTAGTGAATTATTTAGAGTTCATTATGGTTTCAGATTCTTTTTTCAGATCCTTTGCAAATTGCTCAAAAGATGGGTCAAAAGAGGGAATCATCTTCGCGTACATGGGGAACATCAAACCACCAATTTTTTCGGTCATAGAAAATTTTACAGTTCCATTTTCGCTTTTTGAAAGTGTATAAACACGATTTCCTTGTCCATCTCCCCACACTAATTTTTTTTCAGGATCAAATTCTTTTACCTTTAATTTGAATGTGCGTTTTGCATCCAGTGTCGATTTTAATCTTATTTTTTCTCCTTTTGCGATTTTCCCCTCTACAGAAGTTACGGTTGAGTTCCATCGTGGGTAATCGGAGGGGTTGGTTAAAAGCGCCCAAACGATCTCCGGATCAGCCTTAATATCAATACTTACAGAGGTTTCGCGGTGAAACGTGGTTTTAATTGTTGTTGCTGTTGCTACGCCTGAAGCGGGCTGAGCCACTGTTGTTGTTGTCGTCATCATAATTGTGAGTGTAATTAAACGGTTCATTTAATTTGTTTCTCTTTTGACGAATGAACAAATTAAAATGATAGGCTAATTTGAATCTTTTTCCAAATATTTTTCCATTACCTGTCTATTATGCTCTAAATGATGTAATTGCAGTTCAGAGGCTTTGGATTCAAAAGGATCAATTTCTTTTAAAATTTTCATGCGCAGATCAAATAAATGTTCCTTGTCTCCTTTTTCAGCTTCCTTCACCAGGTCAATTTTCATTAACTCTTCCTGCGTATTTTGTTTTGGATTAAAAATTCCGTTTAACTCCGAGCACTGGTGACAAACGCCTTCTTTATTTATCAATGCGCATCTTCCATCAAATATATTTATCATTTTTGATCGTCCGGTATGCAGGTAATATTTAACCATGGCCTCAGTTGTATCCAGAATAATGCTGATCTCATTTACCTTAAATTCGTAAACTTCTTTTAAGAAAACACAGATCTGTTGTTCCAAAGGCAGTGACTTTGAAATGCAACCAAAACAAAAGGTGATGTGTTCTTTTGCCTCGTATTGCCCGTTGGGTGAGGTCATTCGGATCTGCAGGGCTTCCTGAAAAAATTTCTGATTGCCCAACGCGGCTTCTTTGGTAATATCTGTTACATTTTCAACCCATCTTTTTTTAGCGCGTAAATTATCTTTCGCCAGGTTGGAAGCAATGGTAAATAACCATGTTTTTAAAGAAGATTCTCCTCTGAACGTATTTATTTTTTCTGCGGCTTTAAGATAGGTGTCTTGCGCGATGTCTTCCGCATCGGCCACACTGGCTGTTATTCTCAAAAGAAAAGATTTAAGCTGACCAATATGATTTTCAAATTCCTGGTTTAATAATTCTACTGTCATTTTTTATTACTTAAATAAATGTTTGAAATTTCTTAATTTTTTTCTCCTTCAATAAATGCCATAGGAACAGTAAGTGATAGGCCACTTTTTGTTTGAGAATATAGATTTAGTTTTTTTTCGAGCTCGGCAAATACAGATGAATGGTCCTCTGCTTGAACCAGATCAAGCCAAGACGACAGCCAACCCAATTTTATAAAATAGTGATTCAGAAAAGCAGTCCCATCTAAAAATTTCATTTCAAAATTTTCTCTATAGTGCCGATTTATTTTAAGACCGCTGTCCGTAAATAATTTTGAAATACTTTCGATGGTGCCACGGTGTTCTTGTTGAAGTATTAATTTTTCCAACAACTCTGTTTTATCCAATTGTTTGAGAGTCTCCTCAAAAACGGTATAAAATTCTTTCCAATGTCCGTTAAGATTTGTGGTGAGAGCGAGTTTCCCACCTGTCTTCAAGACGCGGGCACATTCTTTAAAAACAAGCGCTGGCTTGTCAAAATTATTTATACCGAGATTAGAAACGATCAGATCAATGGAATTGTTTTCAAAAGGAAGTTTTTCAGCGGAACTTTCTATGATCTCCACATTGGTAAGACCATAATTTTTTATTTTTCGTTTTGCTCTATTATTAGCATTTGTCCAGGGATCAATGCCGTATAGTTTACAAGAGTTTCCAAGCCTGCCGGCGAGCTCCATTAATGGAAAGCCAGCGCCGGATCCGATGTCGATCACCGTCTGATCTCGTTTTAGTTCAAGATGTTTTAATAAAAGAAGTCCAAACGATGCACTCCACAAAGGAAGCTCATCAAAGGTTTCAATGAATTCAGGACTATCCTCAAAGGTGTAAGAAAGGTAATCTACCATACCAATAAAGATAGTTTTCTTTTATGATCCTGCGTCAAAATTTTTAATGTAGAATTTTTGAAATTCTCAAGTACAGCAAAATGAATACACTTTATTTTTAAAATCTGGCAAGATATTTGTTGTCAAATTTTGGTAATTTATTTCTATCTTTAATCTAAATCCCAAAACAATGGAAAGAAGGAATTTCAATTTCTCATTTGATTTTTTAAGCTATACACGTATTGGCGAAACGAAAATCAAAATAACAATTATACTCTTTTGCGCAATAATTTTTGCCTCCGGTAATGCGGGTGCCCAATCGCCTAGCTTCCGCTGGGCCAGGAATATGAGTGGCACAGGCTACAACTCCGGCAAGTCAATCGCAATTGATGCTTCAGGTAACGTGTATACGGCCGGATTATTTTACGGCACCACAGATTTTGATCCTGGTGCAGCCGTATATAATTTAACGTCCAATGGTGTGTCAGATATTTTTATCTCCAAATTCGATTCTCTTGGTAATTTTTTGTGGGCAAAAAGCGTCGGTGGGAATTCTTCCGACTTGCTTACTTCAATGAAACTGGACGTTGCAGGCAATCTTTATGCAACAGGTAAGTATAACCAGACGGTAGATTTTGACCCTGGTACCGCCGTCTTTAACCTAAGTGCAGTGGATAGTTGTGATGTTTTTGTCCTAAAGCTGGATCAGTCTGGGAATTTTGCCTGGGCTAAAAGCATTGGCGGATTGGGTTATGACTCTGGAAACGACATTGCCGTTGACCCCTCAGGCTATGTTTACACAGTAGGCGACTTTAATTCAACTGTTGATTTTGATCCGGGCTCGCCTGTTTTCAATATGACCCCCATTGCGTATCAGGATATTTTTATTTCCAAACTAGACCCGGCAGGTAATTTTATCTGGGCCAAAAGCATAGGTGGAACGTGGTATGACTATGCAGCCTCCATAACGCTTGATGCTTCTGGAAACATTTACACTGGCGGCACCTACTATGGGACCTGCGACATGGATCCAGGGCCGGGTACTTTTAATTTACCTGCAACGACCTATGAATTATTCCTTTCAAAATTAGATTCCTTAGGGAATTTTATCCTGGCAAAGCACATCGGGGGTTCTCCCAATAAAATAAGCACTGTGGTAGACGCAGCAGGGAATGTTTATACAATGGGTGGGTTATATGGAACATCTGATTTTGATCCGGGTACCGGAGTTTATTCATTAAGCTCTGGCCCAACGTTTTCTGATATCTTTCTTTCTAAACTGGATAGCCAG
>Ga0265327_10005740_pt1 | contig 10227 bp, 9 predicted proteins | sample 41621metaG_FD_202089 | JGI IMG/M metagenome (GOLD analysis project Ga0265327, IMG submission 202089) | Rhizosphere microbial communities from Carex aquatilis grown in University of Washington, Seatle, WA, United States - 4-16-21 metaG | ecosystem: Host-associated > Plants > Roots > Rhizosphere >... | reverse complement strand
CAGATCACGGGGGCAAATGCGGCGGAGCATGCGCTGACTCCGCTGATTCAATTTACCCTGCAGGTCACGAACCGCACGCTGCGGGAGAACATCGAAGGCGTTTCGCTGAATGTGCAGATTCAGCTCCAGTGTCCGCAGCGCACTTACAGCAAGACGGAGAAGGAGCGGCTTTCGGAATTGTTCGGCACGCCAGAGCGCTGGGGAGAAACGCTGCGCAACCGCCTCTGGACCCAGCTCAGCACCACGGTGCGTCCCTTCACCGACAGCGTGGAGTCGAAGCTGCCCGTGCCCTGCACCTACGATCTAAACGTGAGCACGGCGAAGTATTTCCACGCGCTGGACAGTGGCGATGTGGGCCTGCTTTTTCTTTTCAGCGGCACGGTCTTTTACCGCGACATGAACCGCCAGCTCCAGGTCTCGCAGATTCCCTGGAACAAGGAATGCACCTACCGCATGCCCGTGGAGCTCTGGCGCGAAGTGATGGCCCAGCACTACCCAAACAGCACCTGGGTGAACCTGCACCGCGATGTATTCGAGCGTCTCTATGAGTACCGGCGCCTGCATGGCCTGGCGACTTGGGATGACGCGGTGGATCGGCTGCTGGAGACCGCGGCAAGAGATGATGTCACGCAGGCGATCAACAGCGATGGAGAGGGGGTGCTGGTGTGAGGATTTCCCTGCATAAGGATGGTGGGGATCACAGCCGAGCATCTGCGGCTTCGGAGAGCCGCGCTCCCAGGACGCTTCTCGACCAGATTGTCGAGGCCGTGCTTTACGAGGGCTACATTCTCTATCCCTACCGTGCGTCGTCGAAGAAGAACCGGCAGCGCTTCACCTTTGGCCGGGTTTATCCCTATGACTACCACATCGCGCAAAAGGGCGCTGAGGCGTGGACCATGCAGACGCAGATACTCATGCGACGGCTGGCGACGGATGCGGGGTTCGACGTGAGCGTGCGCTTTCTCCAGCCCATCATGCGGGAAATCGGCAAACTGAAAACGCCGCTCGCCGAATTGCCCCAGGATGCGGAACCGGAAATGGAGATGGTCCGAAGCATTGAAGTGGACGGCGCGCTCCATCAAGCCTGGCAGGAATGCATCGAACGCCAGATCGAGCTGCCAGACCAAGACTTTTCAGGGAACGTTAGAAACGTTCCCTTTTTATTTCCTGCCGCGCGCACACTGGAACCCTTGCGGAACAAGGAAGACCAGATCGTCGCCATTTTTGTGCGGCGGCAGGAAGCCATTGAAGGCCACATTGAAATCGCCACCGAGCCGGTGGACGACGCCGTCTCCAAGATTTTCGTGCGGCTCAACAACAGCACGCCCGTTCCCGGAGAAGCCATAGACCGGGAAGAAGATGTGCTGCTCCGCACACTCGCCTCTGCGCATACGATTTTTTACGCGCGTGGGGGCGAGTTCATCTCTTTGACCGATCCGCCCGTGGAATACGCGGCCGCCGCGGCGAGCTGCCAGAACGTGGGTTGCTGGCCTGTGCTGGTCGGCGATCAAGCCAAGGCGGAACGCGGCACCATGCTCGCCTCCCCCATCATCCTGCCGGACTACCCGCAAATCGCGCCGGAGAGCGCGGGCACTTTGTACGACGGGCTGGAGATCGACGAAATCCTCACGCTGCGCATCATGACGATGACGGACGAAGAGAAGCGCGAGATGCGCGGCGTGGACCAGCATGCGCGCACCTTGCTGGAGCGCACCGAGTCGCTGGACAGCGGCCACCTGATGAAGATGCACGGCGCCATGCGCGGCCTGCATCCCGTGGACTCCGGCACTGGCGAACAGGATCCTTTTGACTCAAACATCTTTGGAAACAGCCACAAGATCGAAGGCGCGAAGGTGAACGGCGCTTTCCTGCGCGCGGGCGATTCCGTGCGCATCCGTCCCAAATCACGTGCCGACGCCCTAGACATGATCCTGGCAGGCAAGACCGCACTCATCGAGGCGGTGGAAGAGGACGCGGAGGGCAAGGTGCATTTCGCCCTTGTGCTGGAAGACGATCCGGGGCGCGAGTTCGGCATGATGCGCCAGCCGGGCCACCGTTTCTTTTACGGCGCGGATGAAGTGGAACCCCTGAACGTGGAGGAACCCGCATGAGCACGAACCGCATTCTCGTCGCCGGCATCGGCAATATTTTCCTGGGCGATGACGCCTTTGGCGTGGAGACCGTGCGCAGCCTCATGCGCGAGCCACTTCCGAATCACGTGCATGTCGTGGACTTCGGAATTCGCGGCTACGACTTGGCCTACGCGCTGGCGGATGATGCGAACAAATCGGTGATCCTCGTGGATGCCGCGCCGCGCGGTGAGGCGCCGGGTACGGTGTATCACATCGAGCCGGACGTGAGCGGGCTGAGCCGCGCCGCCACACTTGTGAACGGCCATACACTGAATCCCGTGACCGTGTTGCTCATGGCCCGCTCGCTGAATGAGGAAGCCATCCGCCCGGGCCGCGTGCACCTCGTGGGTTGCGAACCCGCCGTGCTGGAATCCGAAGACGGCAGCATGGAGCTGAGCCCTTCCGTCAGCGCCGCCGTGCCGGATGCGGTCCAAATGATTCGCCATCTCATCGAGCAACTTCTTTTAGAACCCAACCCCGGAGCCACACCCGAAGCGGCCCGCGGGGAACCTTCATAGAAACGGAGCAAACCACCATGTCCCTCCTCGCTGAAATCATCCTGGGCTTCATCGCCCTCGTCATTCTGGGCTTCATCGCCCGGAACATCCCCGGCCTGATCCGCTACATCCGGATCAGCAACATGTGACCTGACTCACTGACAGAAATTTCTTAAGCCCTTTCCTGAACTTGGGAGGTAACTTTTATGAACAAGACACCTGTGGTGGCGGATCGTCCGCCGCCCGTCAAAGAGGTTCACGTCGTCTGGATGACGACGGGCCTGGGGTGCGATGGCGACTCCGTCTCGGTGACGGCAGCCATGCAGCCCAGCATTGAAGATGTGGTTTTGGGCGCCATCCCGGGGCTTCCCAAGGTGCACCTGCACAATCCGGTGCTGGCCTATGAGGTCGGCGATGATTTCATGAAGCATTGGTTCGACGCTGCGGCGGGGAAACTCGATCCCTTCGTGCTCGTGCTGGAAGGCTCCGTGCCGAATGAACAACTCAACAACGGCACCGGTGGTTACTGGGCCGCGATGGGCACCGATCCCGACACCGGCCAGCCCATCACCACGAATACGTGGATCGACCGCCTCGCGCCGAAAGCGCTCGCCGTGGTCGCCTGCGGCACCTGCGCCACCTATGGCGGCATCCACGCCATGCAGGGCAATCCCACCGGGGCCATGGGCCTCGCGGATTACCTCGGGTGGAATTGGAAGTCCAAGGCCGGGCTGCCCATCATCAATGTGCCGGGCTGCCCCGTGCAGCCGGACAACATGATGGAGACCGTGCTCTACCTGCTCTACCAGGTGGCCGGACTCGCGCCCGTCATTCCTCTGGACGATCAACTGCGGCCCAAGTGGCTCTTTGGAAACACGGTGCACGACGGTTGCGACCGCGCCGGCTATTATGAGGAAGGCGTCTTCGCCACCGAGTACGGCCAGCCGCAATGCCTCGTGAAGATCGGCTGCTGGGGTCCCGTGGTGAACTGCAACGTGCCGAAGCGCGGCTGGATGGCCGGCATCGGCGGCTGCCCGAATGTGGGCGGCATCTGCATCGGCTGCACCATGCCCGGTTTCCCGGACAAGTTCATGCCGTTCATGGATGAGCCGCCCGGCGCGGTGATGTCCACCACCTTCAGTTCACTGTACGGCGGATTCATCCGCAGCATGCGTCACATCACGCAGAACACCGTGAACAAGGAGCCCAAGTGGCGCCACACCGGCGACCATCTCGATACGGGCTACGAGCCCAAGCACTACGCCCAGCACAACGGGCGCTGATGATTCCTCTTTTGATTCCAAAAACTTTACCGGAGACACCAAGCCATGAGCGCAGTCGCCACAGCTCCGCTGCCCAAGACGAGCAGCAGCGGAGGCAATATCGTCGAGATGTCGTGGGATCCCATTACCCGCATCGTCGGCAGCCTCGGCATTTATACGAAGATTGATTTCGCGCAGAAGAAGGTCGTGGAGTGCCACAGCACGTCCTCGATCTTCCGCGGGTATTCGATTTTCATGAAGAACAAGGACCCGCGGGACACGCATTTCATCACCAGCCGCATCTGCGGCATCTGCGGGGACAACCACGCCACCTGCTCCGTCTACGCGCAGAACATGGCCTACGGCATCAAGCCGCCGAACATGGGCGAGTGGATCGTGAACCTCGGCGAGGCCGCGGAGTACATGTTCGACCACAATATCTTCCAGGACAATCTGGTGGGCGTGGACTTCTGCGAGATGATGGTGAAGGAGACCAATCCCGGCGTGTGGGAAAAGGCGCAGAAGACCGAAGCGCCGCACGCGAAGGACCACGGGTACAAGACGATCGGCGACATCATGAAGTCGCTGAACCCCTTCGAGGGCGAATTCTACCGCGAGACGCTCCAGGTGAGCCGCTACACGCGGGAGATGTTTTGCCTGATGGAAGGCCGTCACGTGCACCCCTCCACGCTGTATCCCGGCGGGGTAGGCACCGTGCCCACGGTGCAGCTTTTCACGGACTACCTGACGCGCCTCATGCGCTACATCGAGTTCATGAAAAAGGTCGTGCCGCTGCACGATGACCTTTTCAACTTCTTCTACGAGGCACTGCCCGGCTATGAAATGGTCGGCTACCGCCGCACGCTGCTGGGTTGCTGGGGTTCCTTCCAGGACCCGGACGTGTGCGACTACAACTACAAGACCATGGAGAAGTGGGGTCGCGCCATGTTCGTCACGCCCGGCGTGGTAGTCGATGGTGAGCTGGTGACCACCAGCCTGGTGGATATCAACCTGGGCATTCGCATCCTGCTGGGTTCATCTTATTACGAAGACTGGGACAAGAGCGAAGTCTTCGTGAAGCAGGACCCACTGGGCAATCCGGTGGACCGCAAGCATCCGTGGAACCAGACCACCATTCCCAAGCCGCAGAAGCGCGACTTCAACGGGAACTACACCTGGGTCATGTCGCCGCGCTGGCTGGACAAGCGCACCGGCGATCACCTCGCGCTGGACACCGGCGGCGGACCTATCGCGCGCCTCTGGACCACGGCGCTCGCCAACCTCGTGGACATCGGCTACGTGAAGGCCACGGGCAACAGCGTGAAAATTCGTCTGCCCAAGACCGCGCTCAAGCCGGAGATGGAGCTGGAGTGGAAGATTCCGAAATGGAGCAACGCCATCGAACGCGACCGTGCGCGCACCTACTTCCAGGCCTACGCCGCGGCGGTGGGGCTCTATTGCTGCGAGCAGGCGATGAAGGAACTTCATGCCGGCCACACCAAGACGTTCACTCCGTTCACGGTGCCGGATGAAGCGATCGGCTGCGGCTTCCATGAAGCCGTGCGCGGCGTGCTCTCGCACCACATGGTGATCCGCGGCGGCAAGGTGGCGAACTACCACCCCTACCCGCCCACTCCCTGGAACGCGAATCCGCGCGACATCTACGGCACGCCTGGACCCTACGAAGACGCGGTGCAGAACACGCCGATCTTTGAAGAGAACGGCCCGGATAAATTCAAGGGCATCGACATCATGCGTGCCGTGCGCAGCTTCGACCCCTGCCTGCCCTGCGGCGTCCACATGTATCTCGGCGACGGCAAGGTCCTGGAAAAACTCCACACCCCGACCGCGCTGGCCGGACTGGCCAAGCATTAATTCATCATCATTCCACGATTCCATCACTCCATTACTCCACCCCACCTTATATGAGCACTGCTACTTACGATATCGAACCCATCACCGCGCATCCTGAGGAAATCTACGACATCGAGCTCGAGCACAGCCTGCTTGAGGCGAATGAGAAGATCTCCAAGACCAACCGCGAAACCATGGACGCCATCGGCGTCACCGCCTTTGACTTCATGGGCGCGATCGGCTCCGGCAAGACGACTCTCATCACGCGTCTCGTCGAAAAACTGAAGGACCGCATGGGCGTGGCCGTTTTCAATGGCGATGCCACCACCAGCAACGACGGCGATCCCATCAAGAAACTCGGCGTGCCCATGGTGCAGATCGCCACGGTCAACGGCTGCCACCTCGATGCGAACCTCGTCGAGAAGGCGCTGAAACGCATCCCGCTGGACAAGACGAAGATCATCTTCATCGAGAACATCGGCAACCTCATCTGCCCCGCGGAATTCCCCTTGGGCTCGAAGGCCCGCGTCGTGGTGGTGAGCGTGACCGAAGGCCCGTGGATGGTGCGCAAGCATCCCCACATGTTCATGGGCTCGGAGATCGTCGTCATCAACAAGACGGACCTGGCCGACATCATGGACGTCAGCGTGAAGGACCTCACCGACGACGTCCACAAACTGAAACCCGGCATCAAGGTCATCCCCACGAGCTGCAAAACCGGCGAAGGCGTGGACCAGGTCGTGGAAGCCCTCCTTGCCCTCTAGATGAAACATCATGCATGAGCTCTCCATCGCCTCTTCCCTGGTTGAAGGAATCCTCGATTTCGCCGACCAGAAGAAGGTGAAGCGTGTGCTCAAGGTGCGCCTCGCGATTGGTGACCTCACGGCGGTGGAGCACGAGCAGCTTCGCTTCTGCTTTGCCGTCATCACCAAGGAGACCGTCATCGAAGACGCCGAACTGGAGATCGAAAGCGTGAACCCGCTCGTGCTATGCCCCAACTGCTCCTACCGCGGCATCCCGAAGTTCTGGGATGACGCGCAGACCCACTGGGCCATTCCCACCCTCGTCTGCCCCGAGTGCGGCAAAAGCGCCGATGCCGTGCAGGGCCACGAGTGCGCCATCAAGTCCATCAAGTTTGCCGCTTAGGAAGGATTGGTGAGTCCTGCCCCAAAACATCACCCGATTCAATCTTATGGAGAAAGCCACCGCCAGCGCCAAGGAACGCACGGCCCGCGTGCAGGAATTGCTCGCGCAGATCGACGCGCACGGTGATGCCAAGGCGCGAGGCATGATGCAGGAGTGCCTGCAGTCGGTGGTGGAAATTTATGGTGAAGGGTTGGGTCGCATCATGGAGATCGTTGGCAGCAACGGCCATGTGCCGCTGCGGGATGAACTCGCCAACGACCCCATGGTGCGTGGCCTGCTGCTCATCCATGACCTGCATCCGCAGGATTTGGAAACACGGCTGCGCGGCGCGCTGGAAAAGGTGCGCCCCTACATGGAAAGCCACGGCGGGAATGTGGAACTTGCAGGACTGAAAAACCACGTCGCCACACTGCGGCTCGAAGGCCACTGCAAGAGCTGCCCGTCCTCCACGGTCACGCTGGACCTCGCCATTCGTCAGGCGATCGATGAGGCCTGCCCGGATTTGGAAAAGCTGGAAGTGGAAGGCGTGGTGCCCGCCGCGCCGGGACAGCATTTCCATCTGCCGAAGGGCGCGCCGTCCTGGACCATCGTGGGCAAGACGGATGAGGTGGCCTCGCACGACTTGAACGCCGTGGATGTCAACGGCACCCGCGTGCTGCTCCTGAAGCTGGGAGAAAACCTTTACGCGTATCGCGATGTCTGCCCCGAATGCCAGTCCGCTTTGGATACCGGCGCGCTGGATCACGATACGCTGAGCTGCCCGGGCGGTCATCGTTTTGACGTGAGGCACGCCGGTGCGGGCCTCGATCACCAGGAGTATCACCTCGATCCCTTCCCGCTCATCGCGGCGAATGGGTTCGTCAAAGTTTCCGTCGCCGCATGAACTCCAAGCTCCAGCGGGTACGGGTGGTGGTGCACGGCGCCGTGCAGGGTGTCGGCTTCCGCCCTTATGTGTTCCGGCTCGCCACGGAGCTGAAGCTGAATGGTTGGGTGGTGAACTCCTCGCAGGGTGTGTTCATCGAAGTGGAGGGCGAAACGAAAGTGCTGGAACAATTCCTCCTGCGTCTCGCCAAGGAAAAGCCCATCCGCGCCGTGATCCAGGGCATCGAGTCTTCCTACCTGGAGCCGCTGGGCTACGACACGTTTGAGATTCATGCCAGTCATGAAGGCGGCGAGAGGACGGCGCTGATTCAACCGGACATCGCCACCTGCGCGGACTGTTTGCACGAAATCTTTGATCCATCCGACCGGCGGCATCTCTACGCGTTCACGAACTGCACAAACTGCGGCCCACGTTTCTCCATCATCGAGGAGCTGCCCTACGACCGGGCGCACACCTCCATGAAGAACTTCCGCATGTGCGCCAAGTGCGAGGCGGAATACCACGACCCGCGCAACCGCCGCTTCCACGCGGAGCCAAACGCCTGTCCCAATTGCGGCCCGCAGATGGCCCTCTGGAGTGATACCGGTGAAGTGCTGGCGGAGCGGCAGGATGCCATCCTCGGCGCGGCCGCCGCGCTGCGTGCCGGACGCATTATTGCGATGAAGGGCGTCGGTGGATTCCAGTTGATCGTGGATGCGCGCAACGAGGAAGCCGTGCGCCGCCTGCGCGTGCGGAAGCATCGGGAGGAAAAGCCTTTCGCCCTGCTCTTCCCCTATGTGGAATCCGTCCGCAACGACTGTCACATCAGCCCGCTCGAGCAGCGTCTGTTGCAGTCGCCGGAGTGCCCCATTGTGCTGCTGGACCGCAAATATCCGAACGCCAAGGCGGCGGGGCACGCGCGGCACAAGCCGCACCTCGACGGCACCATCGCGCCGGGCAATCCCACCTTTGGCGTCATGCTCCCCTGCTCGCCCATTCATCACCTGCTGATGCGCGAGACGGGCTTCCCCGTGGTCGCCACCAGCGGAAACGTGAGCGACGAGCCCATCTGCATCGACGAACGCGCCGCGCTGGAGAAGCTGCACGGCATCGCGGACCTCTTCCTCGTGCACAACCGGCCCATCGTGCGGCACGTGGACGATTCCGTGGCCCGCGTCATGCTGGGCCGCGAACAGGTGCTGCGCCGCGCACGCGGCTACGCGCCCTTCCCCATTCATGTGAAGGAACCGCTGCCGCATGTGCTCGCCGTCGGCGCGCATTTGAAGAACAGCGTGGCGCTCAGCGTGGGGCGCGACATTTTTGTGAGCCAGCACATCGGCGATCTGGAGACGCAGCCCGCCTACAACGCCTTCCGCCGGGTCTGCCAGGACTTGCAGCGGCTCTATGACGTGACGCCGGACGTCGTCGCGTGCGACATGCACCCGGACTATCTTTCCACCAAATATGCGCGCAGCCTGAACATCCCGCTCGCCTGGGTGCAGCATCACTACGCGCACGTCATTTCCTGCATGGCGGAGAATGAAGCAGCCGCGCCCGCTCTCGGCGTTTCCTGGGATGGCACCGGCTACGCCACGGATGGCACCATCTGGGGCAGCGAGTTCCTGCACATCAACGAAAGCTCCTTCACCCGCGTCGCGCATTTCCGTCCCTTCAAGCTGCCCGGCGGCGAGACCGCCGTAAAACAGCCGCGCCGCTGCGCGCTCGGCCTGCTTTACGAAATCCATGGCGCGAAGATCTTCGACCAGCGCGATGAGCCGCTCTGGCAGCACTTCACCGACGAAGAAAAAGCCCCGCTGAAGCAGATGCTCGCGAAGGGGCTGAACGCACCCGTCACCACCAGTGCGGGCCGTGTGTTTGATGCCGTCGCGGGCCTGATGAATCTGCGGCAGCAGCTGAGTTTCGAAGGCCAGGCCGCGATGGAGCTGGAGTTCCGCGTCGATCCCATTGTCGAAGAGGAATACCCCTACAAGATCCAGAATGGCGAGCCGTGTGTCATCGACTGGGAACCGATGATCCGCGCCATCCAGAAGGACTTGGTGGATAACAGGCCGCTGCCCACCATCGCGGCGATGTTCCACAACACGCTGGCGGGCATGATCGTGGAGATGGCAAAACGTTTTCATGAGCACCGCGTGGTGCTCACCGGCGGCTGCTTCCAAAACCGCTTCCTCACCGAGCGCACCGTGAAGCGGCTGGAGGGCGCGGGATTCCAGCCCATCTGGCACCAGCGCATTCCGCCGAACGACGGCGGCATCGCGCTTGGCCAGGTCGTCGCGGCAGTGCGCGCCAGCCATCACCTGCCCATGCCCCAGGAGGTCTTTGTGTCATGAACCTGCACTACGGAAAAATTGTGGAGGTCTTCGAGGACGAAGGCCTGCGCAGCGGGCGGGTCTCCGTGGGCGGCGCGCTGAAGAAGATTCCGCTGCAACTCGTGGTGGAGGCGCGCCCGGGCG
>Ga0265327_10005739_pt1 | contig 10228 bp, 9 predicted proteins | sample 41621metaG_FD_202089 | JGI IMG/M metagenome (GOLD analysis project Ga0265327, IMG submission 202089) | Rhizosphere microbial communities from Carex aquatilis grown in University of Washington, Seatle, WA, United States - 4-16-21 metaG | ecosystem: Host-associated > Plants > Roots > Rhizosphere >... | reverse complement strand
GGTATTTTTCGTTGGACAGGATCGAAGCGCGTTGCATCGCCAACAACAATGTCAGACGATCAACAGTCAGGCTGTTTTGGTGGCCCACCGGAATTACTCGCGTGTAATCCGGAAATTTTCCGTCAATTACTTTCGAAATCAGCCGTATTCCTGAAAACGAGAAATTGACTTGATTGGTACCCACTTCAATTGACACATTTTCGTCACTGTCATCGAGAAGCTTGATCAATTCCAAAACCGTCTTGCGCGGTAAAATCAATTCCTGCTTTTCGTAATTTTGCACAAGCTCTGTGGTCGTAAAACACAGACGGTGTCCATCGGTACCAACAACGTTCAGACGGTTGCCATTCACTTCGAACAACAATCCATTCAGGTAGTAACGAATATCCTGCTGTGCCATCGCATATTCAACCTGCTTCAGTAGTTTCTTCAGGGTGTTCTGCGCAATTTCAAGTACCAAACCTGTTTCACCCTGGGCTTTTGCCATGAGTGGGTAATCGTTTGCTGGTAAGGTCTGCAGATTGAAACGACTTTTGCCTGCCTTGAGCTGAAGCCGGTTATCTTGAATATCGATGGTGATTTGAGCATGCTCAGCCAGAGAACGTGATATATCAAGCAATTTTCTGGCAGAAACCGTAGTGGATACTTCGCCGTTTGCAACACCTTGCAAGGAAAGTGATATCTGCATTTCAAGATCTGTTGCTGTGAGTGTGACCTTGTCAGCACTTGCTTCCAGTAAGAGATTTGAAAGAATGGGCAGGGTATGCCTTCTTTCGACGATGCTGCTGACAGCCGACAACGGTTTAAGCAAAACATCGCGTTCTAGTTTTATATTCATAGTACTAAATAATCCTAATAATATTTAATAATGAATGCCAGTGTTGTGGACAAGTTTTATTTTACTTTATTTTCAAAGTATTAAACCGCATTCAGAGGCAATACAAGTTACACGTTTTACATGTGCATGCTTTGTTGATACTTTTGGCTAAATTCTTAAAGCACGATTTAACCTCAATTGATCCACAACTTTTGTTAGTGAATATCCTCAATCACGGATGACCTGAATCAAAAAAGCAAAATCCCTTCCCAGATTGGGATCCACTTGCCGCAACGTTTCAATTTCTTGACAGGCATGCATGACAGTCGTGTGATGCCGTCCTCCGAAGGCTTCACCAATCTCAGGAAAGCTGTGATTAGTGAGCTCTCGCGCTAATGACATGGCAATCTGCCTGGGCCGCGAAAAATTTCGGGAACGTTTTTTGGAATACATTTCAGCGACTTTGATCTTGAAGTAATCTGCAACGGTCTTCTGGATATTTTCAATGGTAACCTGACGTCCACGAACTGCGATCAGGTCTTTCAACGCTTCTTTGGTGAGAGCAAGGTCAATTGGATGTCCCGTGAACCTTGACATTGCAAGCATCCGATTAAGTGCGCCTTCCAGTTCACGAACGCTGGACCGGATTTGCTTGGCGACAAAAAAAGCCACTTCTTCGTCAAGCTGGATGTGTTGAACTTCTGCCTTCTTTAGCAGAATGGCGACCCGCATTTCCAATTCCGGAGGCTCCACAGCAACAGTAAGCCCCCAACTGAAGCGGGTCCGTAGACGTTCATCCATATCCGCGATTTCCTTGGGGTAGGTATCGCAGCTGATGACGATCTGTTTTTTGGCTTCAATCAAGGAATTGAACGCATAGAAGAATTCTTCCTGCGTGCGACTTTTTTTGGCAAAAAACTGAATGTCGTCAATCAGCAATAAATCAAGAGAATGATAAGTACGTTTGAAATCGTCAAATGCCTTGTTCTCGTATGCTTTGACGACATCAGAGACATACCGCTCAGCATGAAGATAGCGGATCTTGGCGTCGGGCCGTTCCTGCTGGAGATGATTGCCAATGGCTTGCATCAAGTGCGTCTTGCCTAACCCTACACCGCCATAGATGAATAGAGGGTTGTAAGAGGCACCAGGATTTTCAGATACCTGAATGGCAGCTGCCCGGGCCAGCTGGTTGGCTTTACCGGTAACAAAGTTCTCGAAATCGAACACTGGATTGAGGCCGGAACCGTTTTCCAAGGATTTGACTGCCTTGGGACGTACTGTTTTTTTAACCGATGGAAGAGAGGGTGTTTCGATAACAGGCACTTCAACCATTATCTCGGTTGCGGGTTGTGCAGTGACATGGTCAGCTAAAGCCAGCTCAATGGTCAGCGGTTGATTCAGTAGCTCCAGCCCCAACTGTTCTATTTTGCTCAGAAAACGATCTTTGACCCACTGCTGAACAAACCGGTTCGGCGCCAGCAGTCGTAGCCCACCCTCAAACGCCTCGCAGCGTAGCGGTTTGATCCAAGTGTTGAACTGCTGTGCCGAAAGCTCCTGTTTGAAGCGTCCGAGGCAGGTGAGCCAGAAGGTTTCCATTGATGCGTGCTAATGATCCCGATTGTATTCATTGGAATTGGTTGGCATGAAAAGCCCATGCCAAAACAAATCCGGATGCCATGGCCATGAAAGCCAGCATCCGGTCTTTTGATTCTAGCTGTTTTGACCTAACTTATCCACAACCCACTATACTAAAGATCAACCAAATAAAGGTTGACAAATCAGGGTGCGGCAAGGTTTAATTACGCCCTTTTTACTGCACCCGTCCCTGTGATTGGAGATTTCAATGAAACGCACTTACCAACCTTCCAAGGTTCGCCGCGCCCGCACCCACGGTTTTCTGGTGCGCATGAAGACTCGTGGTGGTCGTGCTGTCATCGCTGCACGCCGCGCCAAGGGTCGTGCTCGTCTCGCTGTATAACGCGTGACTGGTTTCGGTTTTCCAGGCCGATACAAACTTAAAAAAACGGATGAATTCTCATCCGTTTTTAATTTCCGCAAGCGAATTTCTGGAAAAATACTGACGATCCATTACATGCCAAATAGCCATAGTCATCCCCGTATGGGTGTTGTAGTAGGTAAGAAAATCGCCAAACGAGCCGTACAACGCAATTACATGAAGCGGGCACTGAGAGAACTCTTTCGCAAAGCAGAAATGACGATCAGTGCTGTGGATGTGATAGTCAGGCCGCATAAATCATATACGCGTGCTGATTTTGCTCTAGTGCAGTCTGAATTCCATGATTTGATTGCCAAGCTCCCTCAGTTTAACAAGGACCGTTGATGGCACGTTTGCTGATCGGGCTGATTAAAGGCTATCAATATCTTTTGAGCCCCTGGGTTGGCAACAGTTGCCGTTTCTCCCCAACCTGTTCAAACTATGCCTGCCAGGCATTGAATAAACACGGCTCGTTGCGCGGTAGCTGGCTGACGATGCGGCGTCTGTTACGGTGCCACCCTTGGCACCCTGGCGGCCACGACCCTATTCCGTAGATTCACCGAGAACCATATGGACACCAAGCGTTTAATCCTGTTTGTCATCTTTTCGTTTTCCATCATGATGTTGTGGGAGGCGTGGCAACGTGACCATGGGCAACATGAGCCCCAGCAAGAGCTTTCGCAATCTTCAGCCAGTAACGACGCTGGAATCCCACATCCCGCAGCAACACAATCGGCCGTAGTTCAAGAGTCCGGATTTTCACTGCAGCAGGGTGAGCGCATTCAGGTGCAAACCGACCTGATTCAGGTTGAAATAGATACGACTGGCGGAGATATTCGCAGGCTGGAACTGCTCAAGCACCGTGACAGCAAAGATATTGCCAAAAATTTCGTTTTATTGGACGACCGTGCTGCGCCTGCCGTTTATGTTGCACAGTCAGGGCTGATTGGTGGAGGGCTACCATCGCATAAGGTCCTGTTTACTGCCAAGGCTGGCAATTATCGTTTGCAGCAAGGCCAGGACAAACTCGAAGTTCGTTTAAGCTGGCAGGACGGTAAAGGAGTGAGCGTAGACAAGCTTTATACCTTCCACCGCGGTAGCTATGTGACCGACCTGACATATGAGATTCACAACGGTGGGACAGTACCTCTTGAATCCTCCGTTTATTATCAAATCGTGCACGATAGTGAATCAAGTCAAGGCACCAGGATGATGCCGACCTTTACGGGGGCAGCCTATTTTACCGATTTGGATAAATTCAAAAAAGTCAGTTTTTCCGACATGGGCAAGACCAATTTGTCGAAAAATGCTGCGGATGGCTGGATTGGCCTAGTTCAGCACTATTTCGTCAGTGCCTGGATACCCAAATCCGGAACAGCGCGCGAGTATTACACCAAGCATCTGGCAGACAAAACTTTTTCCATGGGCGCGGTTAGCGCTCTTGGAAGCATTGCTCCGGGGGCCACAGTGACTTCCAGCGCGCAGTTGTATGCTGGGCCGCAAGAACATGCTGAACTTGCGGCTGCTGCACCAGGACTGGAATACACCGTCGATTATGGCTGGCTGACGATTATTGCGACCCCTTTGTTTTGGGTACTTGCCCATATCCAGAAACTGGTGCAGAACTGGGGTATTGCGATCATCTTGCTGACGGTGATGCTTAAGTTGCTTTTCTATCCGCTTTCAGCCGCCAGCTACCGCTCCATGGCTCACATGCGTGAACTGGCGCCGCGTTTGCAGCAGCTGAAGGAAAAGTTCGGCGATGACCGTCAGAAGTTGCATCAAGCCATGATGGAGCTCTACAAGACCGAGAAAATCAACCCGATGGGCGGGTGCCTACCTATCCTGGTTCAGATTCCCGTGTTCATTTCGCTGTATTGGGTGTTGCTTGGTAGCGTGGAAATGCGTCACGCACCTTTTGCCTTGTGGATACATGACCTCTCGGCATCTGACCCTTACTATGTACTTCCAATCCTCATGGGTATTACCATGATTATCCAGACTCGGCTTAATCCAACACCACCGGATCCGATTCAGGCCAAGGTCATGATGATCATGCCAGTGATGTTCAGTGTGTTCTTCTTCTTCTTCCCGGCCGGCCTGGTGCTGTATTGGTTGGTGAACAACGTGCTCTCCATAGCACAGCAATGGAATATCAACCGTACCATCGCGCTGGCGTCTAAAAGCAAGAAGGGACATGCGCGCGTCTGACACGATCGCCGCCATTGCCACGGCTCCGGGGAGTGGTGGTATTGGCGTAGTCAGAGTTTCAGGGCCTGCCTGTCAGGCCATTGCCCAGGCTATTATTGGACATTGTCCACCGCTGCGTTCCGCGGTCTATCACTCCTTCAGGGATGCAGACGCACTTTTGATCGATCGTGGAATTGCGATTTATTTTGCGGCGCCACATTCCTATACGGGTGAAGATGTCCTTGAGTTGCAGGGTCACGGTGGCACTGCCATCATGCAGCTGTTGCTGGCGCGATGTATCGAACTGGGTGCGAGGCAGGCTGAACCAGGTGAATTCACCCGCCGCGCCTACCTGAATGACAAAATCGACCTTGCCCAAGCTGAAGCCGTAGCTGATGTTATTAGTGCTGCGACCGCCGAGGCGGCACGCAGTGCGTTACGTTCACTCTCGGGTGAATTCTCACAGCGCATCAGCATGATGCGCGATAAACTGATTGACTTGCGTATGTATGTTGAAGCTTGTCTGGATTTCCCCGAGGAAGACATTGACTTCATCACCCAGGGCGGTGTGGCAGGAAAACTTGCAGCGGTCGGTACCGAACTTCAAGGCGTGTTCGCCGGAGCACGTCAAGGCAATTTGCTGCGCGAAGGCATTCATGTCATTCTGATCGGGCAGCCGAATGTCGGTAAATCAAGTTTGATGAATCAGCTGGCTGGTGAAGAGGTGGCCATCGTCACCGCAGTTGCTGGCACCACACGCGACACTATCAAAAGCGCAATCCAGATCAATGGGGTGCCATTGCACATCATTGATACCGCTGGCTTACGTGAAACCGAGGACGAAGTTGAGCGCCACGGCATCGCCAGAACGTGGAAAGCTGCAGAAACAGCGAATATCGCATTAATTCTGGTAGATGCAGCCCACGGTATTACCGAGGCAGAAAAAACGATCCTGGCACGACTGCCCGAGGCGGTTCGTCGGGTATGGGTTCACAACAAGATAGATCTTTCCTATGCATATCCGGAAATCAGGGATCAATCAGGGGAGGTGCACCTCTATCTTTCCGCCAGAACCGGTGAGGGCATTGATTTGTTACGCGCGCATCTGCTCAAGCTGGCTGGATGGCAGGCCGGTGGTGAGGGCGCATATATGGCCAGAAGCAGGCATCTTGAGTCGCTCAAAAGGGTTGAAGACGGCCTGCAGCGTGCTGCTGCAATTCTTACTCAGCCCGAATTGCTGGCAGAAGAACTGCGCTTGGCTCAGGAAGCACTCAATGAAATTACAGGGGAATTCACGCCTGAAGATCTTCTGGGTGAAATCTTCAGCAGGTTCTGTATAGGAAAGTAATAAATAAATTAAAACAATAAGATAATTGTTTTAAATATCCATTTTCGCATTGTTTCACGTGAAACAATGGCTGCTTCACTTTCTTCTTTTGCTAAGTAAATCTCCTTCATGTTTCACGTGAAACCATTATTTGGGATGACGGCCCATTTGTAATTGCGCTATGATGGGCGCCCTCTTGGAGAGCGTTAGTCTAATGCAATACCCTGATCTATTTGATGTCATTGTTGTTGGTGGCGGGCACGCTGGAACCGAGGCTGCGCTTGCCTCCGCGCGGATGGGGCGCAAGACTTTGCTGTTGACGCATAACATCGAGACGTTGGGTCAGATGTCATGCAATCCATCCATCGGCGGTATCGGCAAAGGGCATCTGGTCAAAGAGGTGGATGCACTTGGCGGTGTCATGGCGATGGCTACGGACGAAGGCGGCATCCAGTTCCGTATCCTCAACTCATCCAAGGGGCCGGCGGTGCGTGCGACGCGTGCCCAGGCCGATCGTATTCTATATAAGGCCGCGATTCGCAAGCGTCTTGAAGATCAAACCAATCTCTGGCTTTTTCAACAGGCAGTTGATGATGTCATTCTGGATGGGACGCGCATCGCAGGAGTGGTGACACAGTTAGGGTTGCGTTTTCAATCGCGCGCTGTGGTGCTCACTGCAGGTACATTTCTGAATGGTCTGGTGCATGTAGGGTTGGAAAATTATAGAGCAGGGCGTGCTGGTGATCCGCCTGCCATTTCCCTTGCGGCCCGTTTGCGTGAATTGAATTTGCCTGCGGGAAGACTCAAGACGGGTACGCCGCCACGGCTGGACGGACGGACGATCGATTTTTCCGTCATGGAGGAGCAGCCGGGTGACAATCCCGTGCCGGTGTTTTCTTTTTTGGGAGTTGCAAGCCAGCACCCGCAACAGTTGCCTTGCTGGATAACCCATACCAACGAACGGACGCATGACATCATTCGGGGTGGGTTGGATCGCTCACCTATGTATACTGGAGTGATTGAGGGAGTTGGTCCACGCTATTGCCCCTCGGTGGAAGATAAAATAACGCGATTCGCCGGCAAGGACTCGCACCAGATTTTTCTGGAACCTGAGGGTCTCGCGACCCACGAATTTTATCCAAATGGCATTTCGACCAGTTTGCCATTCGATGTGCAACTTAATCTGGTGCGCAGCATCCGCGGTCTGGAAAACTGCCATATTCTGCGTCCTGGATACGCGATCGAATACGACTACTACGACCCGCGAGGCTTGAAAAATTCCTTTGAAACCAAGGCGATTCAAGGCTTGTTCTTTGGCGGCCAGATCAATGGAACGACCGGTTACGAAGAGGCAGCTGCACAGGGGTTGCTGGCTGGCGTCAATGCTGCGCGTTATGCCACAGAGGACGATGCATGGTGCCCCGGTCGCGATCAGGCTTACCTTGGTGTAATGGTGGACGATCTGATCACCCAGGGGGTCAGCGAGCCGTACCGTATGTTTACTAGCCGGGCAGAGTATCGGCTCATGTTGCGCGAAGACAATGCCGATATGCGGCTGACTGAAATCGGCCGTCAATTGGGGTTGGTCGATGACGTTCGTTGGGATGCATTCAGCCGCAAACGTGATGCTATCGCGCGTGAAGAAGAGCGATTGAAGAGTACCTGGGTGCAGCCCAATGTATTGCCTGAGGTTGATGCACTTCGTGTCCTCGGTAAGCCGATTGAGCGAGAGTATGCACTGTTTGATTTGCTACGACGTCCGGATGTGAGTTATGCCGCGCTGCTCACGCTTCCTGGCGCCGGTGAGGGTGAGTCTGGTGAGGAAGTGCGGTTGCAGATCGAAATTGCCGCCAAATATCAGGGGTACATCGTTCGCCAGCAGGAAGAAATTGATCGCAGTCAGCACTATGAAAACATGCTGTTGCCAGACGACTTGGACTACAAGGACGTCAGAGGGCTTTCCATTGAGGCGCAGCAGAAACTAAACAAGCAACGGCCTCAAACGCTGGGGCTGGCGGGTCGGATATCCGGGATGACACCAGCTGCGGTCTCCCTGTTACTGGTTTATCTGAAAAAGAAGTACGTTGCCAGGTCGGTGGAAGGCGAGGGTGACGCAGCATGACGTTGCAACAGAAACTGGCCGCTGGCATTGAAGAGCTTGGCGTAGATGTTGGCCAGGTCGAACAGCAAAAGCTGCTGGAATATCTGGCGCTACTCAGCAAATGGAACAAAGTGCACAACCTGACGGCTGTGCGCGATCTGGAAGAAATGGTAACGCTACATCTGCTGGACAGCCTGGCGGTGCTTCCTCATGTAGGTGCTGGGCATCTTCTGGATGTGGGCAGTGGCGCTGGGTTACCCGGCATTGTGCTGGCCGTGTCGCGACCAGAGCTGAGTGTAATCACGCTTGATTCCAGCCATAAAAAAGCCAGTTTCATGAGACAGGCCAAGGCGGCTCTGGGGTTGGCCAATCTGAGCGTGGTTTGCGGACGTGTTGAGGAATATCAGCCGGAAGCTAAATTTGACATGATCATCTCGCGCGCCTTTTCTGAGATGGCTGAATTTCTTCGCCTCACCCAGCATTTGCTTGTCGATGACGGCGTCTGGCTGGCAATGAAGGGTGTTTACCCCGCTGATGAATTGGCGAAGCTCAACGATGTCACCACGAACGTGGTCGAGTTGCACGTGCCGGGGTTGGATGCCTGGCGTCACCTTGTTTTTCTGAAGGCTGTAAAGTGAAGGTTAAGTGATGAAAATTCTGGCAATCACCAATCAAAAAGGCGGGGTTGGCAAAACTACAACCTGCGTCAATCTGGCGGCAAGCCTGTCCGCGGCCAAGCGCCGCGTGTTGCTGGTGGATCTTGATCCGCAAGGTAATGCCACGACCGGCAGCGGTGTTGATAAGTCAGCGCTTGCTACTACGATTTATCATGTCTTGCTTGGGCAAAAGAAACTTTCAGAAGTAAAAGTGCGAAGTGGTGCAGGTGAATTCGACATCATTCCGGCGAATCGCGAATTGGCCGGCGCCGAAGTTGAACTGGTAAACGAATTGGCGCGTGAGGTCAGACTCAAGAATGCGCTGACAGGCTTGGAAAATGACTATGACTACGTGCTGATCGATTGTCCGCCGGCACTCAATCTGGTGACGGTCAACGCGTTAACCGCTGCTCACGCCGTGATGATCCCGATGCAGTGCGAATATTTTGCCCTGGAAGGATTATCCGATTTGGTCAATACCATCAAGAAAGTGCGGGCCTATCTGAATCCGACCCTAGAAATCGAAGGGCTGTTACGCACGCTGTTCGATCCCCGCAACATGCTGGCACAACAGGTGTCCGCGCAGTTGGAAAGTCATTTCGGCAAAAAGGTCTACAACACAGTGATCCCGCGCAATATCCGTTTGGCAGAAGCCCCAAGCTACGGCATGCCGGTCATGTTTCATGATCGAACATCCAAGGGATCCCAGGCCTATCTGGCATTGGCACAGGAAATGATTAAACGGGAGAAGGCGAATGGTTAAGCACAAGGGGCTGGGGCGCGGGCTGGATGCGCTGCTGGGGGCAGATGCAACAAATAGCAGCGAAGGCGAAACGCTTCGTGTTTTGGCTGTGGGCCAATTACAACCCGGTAAATACCAGCCACGTACGCACATGGATCAGGCCTCGCTCACAGAGCTGGCTGATTCGATTCGTGCGCAGGGAGTCATGCAGCCCATTCTGGCTCGTGCGGTCGGGACGGATCGATATGAAATCATCGCTGGTGAGCGCCGCTGGCGAGCATCCCAACTGGCCGGATTGACCGAGGTGCCGGTGCTGGTGCGCGAAATCGCCGATGAAGCGGCGCTGGCGATGTCCCTGATCGAAAATATTCAACGCGAAAACCTGAACCCGCTAGA
>Ga0265327_10005738_pt1 | contig 10230 bp, 7 predicted proteins | sample 41621metaG_FD_202089 | JGI IMG/M metagenome (GOLD analysis project Ga0265327, IMG submission 202089) | Rhizosphere microbial communities from Carex aquatilis grown in University of Washington, Seatle, WA, United States - 4-16-21 metaG | ecosystem: Host-associated > Plants > Roots > Rhizosphere >... | reverse complement strand
GATGAGGCGCCGCATACGCTCCTTCCCTCCAGGGCAGAGGGTGGTAACAATGTGGTGATCGCCCAAGCCGGCGGCAAAGGCTTCGTAAGGAATCTGCAGCTTCCCGGAGTAAACTCCCAGGCTGGACAGAGTTCCACCGGGGCGCAGACAGCGGAGGCAACTTTCGAAAGTTTGCTGGGTTCCGAGCGCCTCAATAGCTACGTCCGCTCCACCACCCGTGAGGCGAAGCACTTCCTCCACGACGTTGCACTGGCGGAAGTCGAGAGTCACGTCCGCCCCCAACTGACGGGACATGGCCAATCTTCGGTCATCGCCGTCCACCGTGACGATAAGGGACGCACCCATGAGTTTTGCTCCCACCGTGGAACATAAGCCGATCGGTCCCTGAGCAAAAATGACCACAGTGTCGCCGATTTTGATCTTCCCTGACTCGGCGCCGCTGAAGCCGGTCGAAGCGATGTCGGCAAGAAGAACGACTTGCTCATCGGTCAATCCATCCGGAATTTTCGCCAGGTTAGCCTGGGCATATGGCACTTTGAGAAATTCCGCCTGGGCGCCGTCGATGGTGTTTCCAAACCGCCAGCCGCCGATGGCCTCACAGCCGTGACCGTGGCCGCATTGGGATGGTTGTCCAGAGAGGCAGGCGCGGCATTGCCCGCAGGGAGTGATGGCCCCGACCAGTACGCGGTCCCCGACATTGTAACCGGTGACACCTGCACCGAGTTCTTCAATAACCCCCACAGGTTCGTGGCCGATGATCAGCCCAGGTTTGACCGGGTATTCACCGCGCACAATGTGCAAATCGGTACCACAGATCGTGGTCGCTGTGATACGGATCACTGCTTCACCGGCGCTGGCCCTGGGCTTGGGAACCGTTTCGACGCGGATGTCATCCTTGCCGTGAAAGACAGTAGCTCGCATGGTTTCCATGGTAGTGTGGTTAAGAGTTGTTTTTTGCTTTCGAGCCATGAATCCCACCGCTCTGTCCAATGGTGCGGCACCGATGACCGTGGCTTTTACAATAATGAGCTTATTGAATTCTCATTTGAAAGCCACGCCATGCTTGTGATGACAAGTGCGTATCTTGTCTTCCGGTCCGTAATCGATTGCGCGCGCAAAGAAAGACGCCTGCCGGTAATCCGAAGCGAAAGTCTCACGCGCAGACGCTGGTATTCACTCCCTTATGTGTCCCTGTAATCGAGGCGACGAAGATTCTTGAGTGGGGTTGCCCAATTTTTCCAGTTCTCAAAAGAGAAAGGCATGTGCCGGCTTTCGCAATTTTTGCACAAAAATAGGCATTCCAAGTGAGGCATTCGTCCGCTTGGAGTTGTAGAACTGCAGGTGTTTGAGTGTGATTCCGAAACCAAACCCTCCATCAACGATGTCGGGAATTGAGCAGTTAATGAACGCATTCTATCAGCGCGTGAGCGGATATGAAATGACGAACCCGATTCCCAATGAGTGGGCGAAGCCGGATGAGGAATCGTGTCTGACGAAGCTAAATACGTGCCGTGTTGCGACGGAGCAACGCGAGCGCGACATCTGTTATAAAACTCAGGCGGCTTTCATGACATGACTTTCCCTGCCTGCACCCTTCGAAAGCACAAGATCACAGCTGTCACAGGACTGCGCTGGTTGGCGGCTGAGCCCTTTCGTGTTTTCTTCGTCAGTGGTATTCTATGGAGCATCGTCGGGGTGTCGCTGTGGCCGCTGTTTTATGCGGGCAAGCTGACGTTTTATCCCAACTACTGCCATGCGCGCCTAATGATTGAGGCCTTCGGGGGCGCCTTCGTGGTGGGCTTTCTCGGCACGGCGGGCCCGCGAATGGCCTCGGCGCCGAAGTTCACTCCACTGGAGTTGATTTGGCTCTTCTCGCTGCATCAGGCCGGTGCGATCTTTCATTTGCGGCTGCAACAGGCGTGGGGCGACGCGCTGTTTGGCGTACTGCTGCTGTCATTGCTCGTCAGTCTTGCCAGTCGTGTCATGCTCTTCCGCAAAGAGATGCCTCCGCCACAGATGCTGCTCGCGCTCGCAGGATTGCTTTGCGGCGCGGCAGGTGCGCTGCTTTCGCTCCTGCCGTCCACATGGACTGATCCGCAGCGCCTGCGGTTGGCTAGCCTGTTGCTGTATCAGGGGTTCCTGCTGCCTCCCGTGCTTGGGATCGGCACATTTATCTTTCCGCGGATGCTGGGCGGTGAATTTGGCGGAGCAAGTTCGCCGGCAGAAATGCGGACCAAGGGAGTGCGAACTCTTGCCGCCGCCCTGGTCTTGGTGGGTAGTTTTTTTCTCGAAGCGTTCGGCTGGCCAATGGTGGGTTGTGAGGTTCGTGCCACCACCGCATGCGCCTATCTGATTATCGAAATTCGATGGAGAAAAGCGCTGGAAGATGGCCCGCCATCAGGTTCACTGGCTACCGGATTAAAATTGTCGCTTCTTACTGGTTTTTGTGGACTCGTGTTTGCGGGCTGCTTTTACGTGCAGCGCGTTTCCATCGAGCACCTGCTCTACATCGGCGGCTTTGGGCTTTTAATCCTCATCGTTGCCAGCCGTGTGCTCTTTGGCCACAGTGGTGAACTCGGGAGCTTTGCGAAGCGATCATGGACGGCGCGCCTGATGGTCTCTCTAGCGCTGCTGGCAGCTTTCACGCGCATGAGCCCCGCGTTGATGCCACAGGTCACCATTTCCCACCAGGTTTATGCCGCGTGGACCTGGGCGGTGCTCGCACTGCTATGGCTTGTCTGGCATGGGCGCCGATTCGTCACGCGGGACGAAGACTGACTGCCGTCATGTGGTCCACAGGCCAAGGAGAGACCATTCAATCGCAATATGCGCTGAACATGCAGCATCCGGCCATGTTAACTTCCACAAGATCAATTCATGGTCTCGCCTTTCACCCTCTAATTCCCATGATTTCAACTCGTCCGGCCAACTCATGCAACCCGAAGCGAACGTTCCTGGCAGCGCTTGGACTGGGGATTGTTATTGCCGTCCTTAACTCCTGTGATGGCAGACCTGACCTCAGTTCAACCGAAAAAAAGATACAGGAATCTCTCAGCCTTGAAATGCGGCAGCGTGCGTCCATGAATGTGGCGGCGCCTTCCATCGTCGCCGCGTCGCCGGCACCAGGCATTGCTTCCGAAGATGCTGACGCTGCGCCTGAAGGTGAAGAAGCGGCGGTGCTGGCCGATGCGCCGCACGTCCCCCCGCCCATCACGCGCAAGCACCCGACGAAAGTGATCGTGAAGCTGGAAGTGCGCGAGGTGGAAAAGCGTCTGGCTGATGGCGTGAACTACACGTTTTGGACCTTTGGAGGAAGTGTGCCGGGCAAGTTCATCCGCATCCGACAGAATGACTATGTTGAGTTCCATTTGATGAATCATCCTGGAAACAAGATGCCACACAATATTGACCTCCACGCTGTCAGCGGACAGGGCGGCGGCGCGGCGGCCTCGTTTACGGCACCGGGGCATGAATCCATCTTCTCCTTCAAAGCGCTCAATCCGGGCCTCTTTGTCTATCACTGTGCGACTGCACCCGTGGGCATGCACATTGCAAACGGCATGTATGGCATGATTCTCGTGGAGCCCAGAGAAGGTCTGCCGAAAGTGGACCGCGAATTTTATGTGATGCAGAGCGAATTTTATACGAAGGGGAAGTTCGGCGAAGCGGGGCTGCAGCCATTCGACATGCAAAAAGCGCTTGATGAGAAGCCCGACTACGTCGTCTTCAACGGATCCGTCGGCGCGGTGACCGGCGACAAGGCCGTGCAGGCCAATGTCGGCGACAGGGTGCGGCTCTTTGTGGGCAACGGCGGCCCCAATCTTACCTCCTCCTTTCACGTCATCGGCGAGATCTTCGATCACGTGTATTCCGAAGGTGGCAGCGTGGCGAACCGGAACGTCCAGACCACGCTCATCCCCGCGGGAGGCTCGTCGATTGTGGACTTCAAAGTCGAGGCCCCGGGCAACTACATCATGGTGGACCACGCCATTCTACGCGCCTTCAACAAGGGCGCAGTGGCAATGATGAAGGTGACAGGCGAGGAAAACAAACTCGTGTATTCCGGCAAGATTGACGACCGCATCTACCAGCCGGAAGGCAGCGACATCCAGACGATCCCTGTCGTTTACAAGCCGGCACCGCTGGCCAGAAACAAGAATGAGCGCATCGACCATGGCAAACTCATTTACCAGCGCGTTTGCATCGCCTGCCATCAGGCCGAGGCCCAGGGCATCCCGCACGCTTTTCCCCCATTGGCAAAGTCGGACTTCCTCAATGCCGATGTAAAGCGGGCCATTGGGGTGGTCGCCAACGGTCTGACCGGCAAGGTCACGGTGAACGGCGAGACTTTTGAAAGCATTATGCCGCAGCTCATGCTCAGCGATGAGGACGTGGCCAATGCGCTGACCTTTGTGCTCAACAATTTCGGGAACAGCGGCGGCGAGGTCACGCCCGATCAAGTGGCCGAGGTGCGCGGCAAGCCTGTCACGGCCGTGGGCGCGAAGCCTGAGCTCACCAACTGAGATAGCAACGTGAAGTGCATGGTCATCCTTTTCAATGTCGTCGTCTGTGCCTGCTTGGGCGCGACGGCACCTCCGGCAGGCATGGTGATGATTCCTGGCGGTGAATACACACCGCTCTTCACAAAGGATGCAAAACCCCGCAGCGTGTCGTCATTCTTCCTCGACGTCGAAGCCGTAACGAACGCGCAATTTCTTCAATTTGTCCGGGCGAATCCACAATGGCGGCGGTCTCAAGTGGCGGAGGTCTTCGCGGACTCCGGCTACCTCAGGCAATGGACGGGAGATCTTGACCCTGGTGTCAACGCGCCGCCAGAGGCACCCGTGGTCAACGTTTCGTGGTTCGCCGCCCGGGCCTATTTTAAGGCAATGGGCAAGCGCCTGCCCACCACGGATGAATGGGAATTTGCGGCACTAGCCAGCGCCACCCAAGCCGACGCTTCCCGCGATGCTGATTTCACCCAGAAGATTCTTGCGTGGTATTCCCAAACAACGCCGTCCATGCTGCCGTCCGTTCATGAGGCGGAAGCGAACTTTCACGGCGTGCGTGGTCTGCATGGACTCGTGTGGGAATGGGTCATTGATTTTAACAATGCCATGAGCGTGGGGGAAGGCCGGGACCGTAACGATTTCGACCGTGATTTCTTCTGTGGCGCAGGAGCCCTGGGCAGCGCGAACCCCAACAGCTACGCCGCTTTCATGCGCTTCGCCTTCCGCTCCAGTCTGCAAGGCTCATACTGCGTGGCCAATCTCGGTTTTCGCGGAGCCAAATCCATACCTGCACCATGAAAATGCCAATTCCACTGCATCGCGCACTTCTTATCGGAGTCACCTGGTTCGCCGTGCACGCCGCAGGCGCACAACCCCTCGGCGGCTCGATCTATCAACTCGACAGCATCTGGCGGGACAAGAACGACCAGCCCGTCAAACTGTCCGACCTCGCCGGCAAAGTGCGGGTGCTCGCCATGGGCTACACGTCCTGCCAGTATGCCTGCCCGCGCATCATGGCGGACATGCGGGCCATCCAACGTGCTTTGCCGAAAGAGAAGCTCGGCAGCGTGGAGTTCACCTTTATTTCATTCGATCCTAAGCGCGACACGCCGAAGCATTTGCGCGAATTTCAGTCAAAAAACGATCTTAATGCATGGACTTTTCTCACTGGCGATGACGATGGCGTCCTCGAACTCGCTGTCGCGCTCGGCATCAAGTTTCAGAAAATCAGCGATACCGATTTCGCCCACTCTAACGTCATCGTCGTGCTTGGCGCTGACGGCAAAATTCTTCATCGTCAGGTCAACCTTGGTGAAGCGCCTGACACTACTGTCAAGACAGTGATCAAGGCTCTTCGATGATCCACGTGCCGCGCTGGCGTTTTCTGTCGACCGATCACTGTACCAATCCTTCTATGAGGTGATGAAAAAGATCGCGGAGCATTTGAAAGTCAGAGGAGCCCGCCTACACCCGTCCAAGATCGCCAGCTTGCCATGGCCATTGTTCAAGTCGGGAAAGATTTAATGTCTTCAACTTCGCACCCCCAATCAAGGGCTTGGCAGGTCCAGTTCTTCATTCAGGACCGCCAAGGTGGTTTTGAGCACACTGTCGGGATTCAATGAAATGCTGTTGATCCCTTGCTGTACGAGGAAGCGCGCGAAGTCTGGATAGTCGCTGGGCGCCTGACCACAGATGCCAATTTTCTTGCCGTGATCCCGGCAGACGCGGATGACCTCCGCGATCATGATTTTCACCGCTTCGTCCCGTTCATTGAAGATGGGTGAAACGATGGATGAGTCGCGGTCCACACCGAGGAGCAATTGGGTGAGGTCGTTGGAACCAATGGAGAAGCCGTCAAAGATCTCAGCGAATTGATGAGCCAGAATGACATTGCTGGGAATCTCGCACATCATGTACACCTCCAGGCCTGCACCGCGCTTCAGCCCGTGCGTTTCCATTTCTGCGAGTACGCGCCGACCCTCCTCCACAGTGCGGCAGAAGGGAATCATGACCTTCAGGTTGGTCAGGCCCATTTCTTCCCGAACTTTGCGGACCGCACGGCACTCCAGTGCAAAACCTGCCTGGTAGCGGGGATGATAATAGCGTGAAGCCCCACGGAATCCGAGCATGGGATTTTCCTCAATGGGCTCGTAATTTCGGCCGCCAATGAGGTTTGCATACTCATTGCTTTTGAAATCACTCATGCGCAGGATCACATCTTTGGGATAGAAGGCGGCCGCGAGCATGCCTACGCCTTGGGCCAATCGATCCACGAAATACTTTGCCTTATTGGAATAGCCGGCGGTCAGGTCCTTGATCTGCTTCCAAGCTTCCGCGTCTTCCAAACTTTCGAAATCCAAAAGAGCCAAAGGATGCACCTTGATGAAGTTGGAAATGATGAACTCCATGCGTGCGAGGCCCACGCCGTCATTGGGCAACAAAGATTGGGAAAAGGCCTTCTCAGGGTCGGCCACGTTCATCATGATCTTCGTGCGAGGCCGTGCCAGGCTCGTGAGCTGTGTTCTGTCCACCTGGTAGTCCAGCGCGCCTTCATAAACATTGCCGACGTCTCCCTCCGCACAGGAAACAGTGACGATCTGGCCGTCCCGCAGGTGAGCCGTTCCTGTTTCTGTGCCGACAACAGCCGGCAGCCCCAGCTCCCGGCTCACGATAGCAGCATGGCAGGTGCGGCCGCCCCGGTTGGTGACAATGGCAGCGGCTTTTTTCATCACGGGCTCCCAATCGGGATCCGTTTTGTCCGCCACGAGGATTTCTCCTTCCTTGAAATCGCGGAGTTCACCCACGCCATGGAGAATGCGCACCGGTCCTGAAGCGATTTTCTCGCCCACGGCGCGGCCTGTAGTCAACACTGTGCCACGTTGCTTCAGCTTAAATGTTTCCAGCACGTCGGCTGACTTTCGGGATTGCACGGTTTCAGGCCGTGCCTGCACGATGAAAAGTTCGCCCGTGACGCCGTCCTTGGCCCATTCGATATCCATGGGGGTGGGCGTGCCACGTTTCTTGGTGTAGTGATCCTCGATGATGCAGGCCCAGCGCGCCAGCTGCAGGATCTCTTCATCCGGAATGGCGAAGGCGCTCCTTGCCTCATCCGGCACCCGCAGATTCTTTACCATTTTGCCCCCACCGACATCGTAAACGAGCTTGAATTCCTTGGAGCCGGCCTTCTTTTGAAGAATAGGTTTGAACCCCTGCTTCAAGGTCGGTTTAAACACGCAGTATTCATCAGGCGTCACGGCGCCCTGCACAACATTCTCCCCTAACCCATAGGCGGCGTTGATGAGTACAGCATCACGGAACCCTGTTTCAGTGTCCAAAGTGAACATGACACCGGAAGCCGCCAAATCAGAGCGTACCATGCGCTGAACTCCGATCGACAATGCCACCTGGAAGTGATCGTAGCCGCGCTCGACGCGATAGGAGATGGCACGATCGGTGAAGAGGGAGGCAAAAGAGCGACGGCAGCAGTCGAGCAACGCAGACGCGCCCTGCACGTTCAAGTAGGTTTCTTGCTGCCCTGCAAAACTGGCATCGGGAAGGTCCTCCGCCGTGGCGCTGCTGCGCACCGCAACATCCAAGGGAGGGTAAATCGCAATCCCGAGTTCGTCATAGGCGGCGAGAATTTCCTCCTGCAGATCCGGTGGAAGAGCGGTTTCCAAAATGGCCTGCCGCACGGCGTGGCCGCGCTGCTGCAGATTTTGGACATCCGTTGTATCGAGGCCTTCCAGTATTTTTTTGATGCGCGCCTCAAGGCCTGAAAAGCGCATGAAATATCGGTAGCCTTCGGCGGTAACTGCATACCCATCGGGGACTTGAACGCCTTCCGCGGCGAGTTCGCGCAGCATTTCGCCCAAAGAAGCATTTTTCCCACCAACAAGAGGCACGTCCCCGATGCTGATGTCCCGGAAACGACGAACATAGCGCCAACGATCCGTGTTTGGCGCACCATTGGCAGACTTGGGAAGTGGAAGGCTCATGGTGGGAAAGGGTGAAGGGTGGGCGGTATTTCACGAATGAAGTTGGGCATCACTGAGACGATTCTAGACCGTCAGCCAATCCATTGCCGCGCGGCAATTGGCGTTCGTGGTGCTGATCTTGCCTTGAAGAGGGCGCCCATTTTTGGGTCCCCCACTGTCAGGCCAAGACAAACGGAATGGACGGTGAGTCAGATGGTGAACCCGCTCAGTCGTTGAGAAGTTCACCAGGGCTCTGGAGACGGCGCCAAACGTAGGGAAGTCATAGCGGCTGGGTGGGGCCAGGGAGGATCTTGCGTTCTGGAGATTCGATAAAGACGTCCATCTGCTGACCGACGAAAATGGGAAGTTCCCCACGATCAAAACTGTAAACGACCTGTAGCACGCGTGTATCAACACGCTCCGTGGCATCTCCCGTCAGCGACATCTTGGGAATGACGTAGGGTTCAAAGCGGACGAATTTGAGAGCGGTACGAATATCTTTATTGCCACGGAGAAATCCGGTGGCAACAGCGCCGGTCTTGATCCTCCAGGCATCGTTTTCATCAACGTCCACGCGGACACAGAGATTACGCACGTTTCCCAAAAGAATGAGAGGTTGTTGCACAAGGCCTGCGGAGGCAAATTCCCCAAGATGGACCTTGAGCTGCAATACCTGTCCATCCACCGGGGCTCGCACGGTGAGTCGCTCCAGATCAGTCTGAGTGGATTGGCATTGAGCTTTGGCCAATTCCAACTGCGCTGCCGCAATGGAAACGGTGTCCCTGCGCTTGGTGATGTCCTCCACACTGATGGCGCGTTTGTCCGCCATGTTCTCCTCCAAGGCGAGTTGGTTTTTGACATCCGCGAGTTGGGCATCCGCGACCAGGACCGCCGCCTTACGTATGGCGAGTTCGGCCAGGGTGGCCCGGTCATCAATGGTGAAGAGCGGATCGCTGGCCTTCACCAGGCTTCCGATCTGGACGTAGATCCGGGCGACGATGCCCGCGGTATGGGTCCCGATGCTGATGTTCTCTGTGCTGGCCTCCACAATCCCGGCGCCGGCCACAGAGCTTGGGTAAGGTGAGCGCGGGGCATCAGAGACGGGTGCAGCAGGTGAGGCAGCCTTGCGGTCGAGCAATGCTATGTACACTGCAAAGCCAAGGCCGGCCGCAGCGAAGAGGGGGAGCAAGTATTTGCGAATCATGATGCGACAAGAGTTTGGGGATGATTAACGGGGCGATTTCTGGATGCGCCGGATTCCACGCGGACGATTTGACCGTCCTCCATGTAGGCAATGCGGTCGGCAAAACTGAAGATGCGCGAGTCGTGCGTCACGACGACCAAGGCGCGGTCTTTTCCGAGCACGAGACGGCGCATCAGTTCCATCACTTTGTATCCAGTTTCACTGTCTAGCGCACTGGTTGGTTCGTCACACACGATGAGCTTTGGATCATGTACCATGGCCCTGGCAATGGCCACGCGTTGCTGTTGACCTCCGGAAAGATCCACGGGGCTGGATTCCATCATCCTTTCGTCAAATCCCACCTCATGCAGGACTTCGCGGGCCCGTTTCAGTGCGGTACGCCGGGGCGTTCCATTAATCACGAGGGGAACCGATACATTTTCCGCCGCCGTGAGGGAATGGATGAGATTGAATGCCTGAAAGACGAAGCCGATGTTTTTTCCGCGGAAGCGGGTGGTTTCCACCTCCGCCATTCGCTGGTAGTCCTGATCAAAGACGGTGC
>Ga0265327_10005737_pt1 | contig 10230 bp, 11 predicted proteins | sample 41621metaG_FD_202089 | JGI IMG/M metagenome (GOLD analysis project Ga0265327, IMG submission 202089) | Rhizosphere microbial communities from Carex aquatilis grown in University of Washington, Seatle, WA, United States - 4-16-21 metaG | ecosystem: Host-associated > Plants > Roots > Rhizosphere... | reverse complement strand
ATCCGTCGGTTGCCCACGAACTCGGCCGGTCCATCCAACACAATCAACGCCTCGAATTTCTCGGCGACGCCGTCCTCGGCCTTGTCTTGACCCGCGAGCTTTACGATAAATTTACCGAAGTCAGCGAAGGCCCGCTTACCAAAGCCCGCGCGCAAATGATCAATCGCCGCACCCTCGCCGAACAAGCCAAGAGCATTCGTCTCCAGGACTTCCTCATCCTGAGCCGTGGCGAAGAAGCCAACCTCGGCCGCAGTCGCGCCTCCGCCTTAGCCGACGCCTTCGAAGCCGTCATCGGCGCAATCTTCTTGGACGGCGGTTACGATGCCGCGCGCGCCTTCGTGCTGAATTCTTTCCGGCAAGCCTTCGGCGAATTGACCTCGATACCTACCCTGGATAATCCAAAAGGCGAGCTCCAGGAAATGCTCCAATCCAAATCACCCGACGCGCCGCAATATCACTTGGCCCAGGCCACCGGCCCCGACCACGACCGCGAATTCGAGTGCGTCGTCAGCCATGCCGGCATCGAGCTTGGCCGAGGCAAAGGCAAAAGCAAAAAAGCCGCCGAAAGCGAAGCCGCCATCGCTGCGCTGGCAAAGTTGAAAGCCGAAAAAGCCGCCGTCGAAGAAAAGCCGCAACCGTCGTAACAACGCGCGAAGCGTCATGGAGTGCGGTAGTCCTCTACACCTTTTGGAATAGACCTGCGAGAATGTTGGGCCTACGAAATGTGAGATCTGCGCCGGATCCTCAAAGCGTTTCCCTGTGCGGTTGGTGATCCCGATTCCATCGAACCAGAGCTGCGTCGTTGGTATCGACAAACAATTTATTCAAGGCAGGTGATTCGGTATGTCCGTCGCAGAAAAGGACGTTCAACCTGCCCACGTGCCTTTTCTCCGCGCCGCGTTCATTCAGATATTTGATGTCATCGCGGTCAAAAGTAACCCCACCGACTATGCTGTCGCCGATCGCGATCATGTCCGCCGGCGTTATAACTTCGGCTTCTTTGACAGGCGCGAAACCCGTCGAAAATCCGATATTCGTCACATCAGGAAGAAAACTACCGTGCAGCCCAAGCGCATTCGTGTGATTGCCAACAGCCATGCAGCCATAAATGTTGTAACCATAACTACAGAATTGCGCATCCTCGTTGGGCATCAACATATGTGCCGGCGCGGCCGGACAGCGCCAAACGCCTGCGTCAATGAGGTTGGTCACCTGCTTCGAAGCACCGAAGCCGAAACCGCCGCTTTGAAGTTGGCTGATCCAAAGTCCGGGAAGTTCGCTGTTAGTCGGACTGACCACGGACGGATAAGCGTGGTTGTCGCCGACAAAACTTTGTAACGCAACGCCGAGCTGATGAAGATTATAAGTGCAGGCAATTTGATGCGCTTTTTGTCTGGACCGGGACAGCGCGGGCAGAAGCAACGCGGCTATGATTGCGATAATGGCGATGACGATGAGCAGTTCAACTAAGGTGAAAGCGTCATGGGTTCGAGAATGACGGTGCATGATGAATTTCACGCCTTCTTAACAAAACACGCTTTCAGCGCAATGGAAATTCCATCCACCTTGCAATCGATCTCGTGATCGCCATCCACGAGACGAATGGGTTTCGATTTCGAGCCGCCTTTGAGTACCTGATTGCCACCGCCCAATTTCAAATCCTTGATCAAGACGACGCAATTGCCGTCGGCGAGTACATTGCCGTGGGCATCTTTAACAACACGCGGGCCGGCGGCTGCTTCCAGTTCAGGCGCGCGTTCCCATTCGTGACCGCAAGTGACGCATTCCCATTTCGCCGGAAATTCCAGGACATCGGTCATCTCACACATCGGGCAGACAGGTTTACTCATTAAAAGAGCAGCGTAACCAATGGCGACCAAACAGCAATACAGGAGGACAACAGAGCCGCGCGCGTGAGCAAGCGGTCTAGACTGAAAGTCTTATTCGCCCCGGAGTCAGATCGTCCCGTGTTCGTCTGTGAAAGTCCGTTAATGTACCCTGGCGTTTCAAGCCGTCTTGCCCAAATAACTCGCGAAGCGTTTTGGACTTTGGCTTTTCAATTGCCACCCGATTCGAAAGCGCCATAGGGTGACCGCCGGAAGAAGTGGCGACGAGGGAGGTAATCCCGGCCTTGAAACGCCGGTCTGCATGAGCACGGACCCGCACCGACGAACTCCAAACGAATTCATTTATCGATTTAAATATCTTTTTGGATGATTAAATGTTTGACTGTCGTCGTCGAATCAACGATGCACGGGGCCCCACCGCTTCCGATTCGACCGCCAGAGATATTTATCTCCATGGCGAGGCACTCAAATAGAAAAATATATGAAACTCACTAAACCTCCGGTTGCCCCGCTCGCAAAAGGTCAACTCTGGAAACTGGACGATCGGCACATCGAGATCATGGAAGTTGGCAAGACGCTCACCCATTATCGGATGTTTCAGACCCAGAAGCGCGTGCCCATCAGCCTTGGCGGCATTATTGCGATGCAGGCCTATCTTAAAACCAACGGGGGCAAGCTCATCCGCAAAGCCGCTCCCGTGAAAGCGGCTTAGTAGAATTCTCGATGGCACATGTCGCCATCGGGTGTCACATGAGCCCTGAGGCTGGTAGCTAGGGGCGTTTCCACAAGCCCCGTTTAGGGCGACCTGTTTATAGAATCGGAAGAGGTTTTAAGGATTGGTTTTGTTTGTGGCGCATATGCGCCGCAAACAAAACATTCGTCCGGGATGCTTTAACCAATCGTAGTTAGGAAGGCCCTTGCCCACCCTTTTACTTCCCAATCGCAAAACTGTTGCTCTGGACCGTCAAAACCACCGGCTCTCCGTCCACCACCAACTCTACCGATTCCTGTTTCGAACCAATCCTGACAACTTTGACCCCATCATCGGTCTCCCCTTCGCTTAATTTGTAATACCGCATCACCTCCTTTGGCTCTTTCGGCCGCGAGGCCAATAAAACCCGGGTGCTTTCGTCACCCCGTTTTACAAACCCCGTAATACTGAGCGGACAAACAGGCTTGCTCCTGCATACCGGCTCCGGCGGTACATACGCGTTCAGCGCAAAAACATTCCTCTGCGGAATCGATGAATATGGATGCTCAGTCCCAATCGCTTCCTTCGCCAAACAACACATGGAAATGGCGGCGCATCCTAAGAACGCAGGCCAATGCAGTCTCATATTTTGGTAAAACCCCGCCCGATGGGAAAAGTTCCGTCGCTGAGCGCCAACAGATGCCGCCGCTCGGCCCCCTCCGTTTCCCTGATTCGCGATCCACCTTCGCTAATACCACTGTAGGATAAGAGATTTTCAGGCACCCCATTGCATCATAACTACTGAAATAAATTTACACTCTCCCCCTAACGTTAGGGCACAATCATGTAATGCAACCGCGCGATGTGCTTAATGCGGGAGTAGGGAATGACGATCACGCCGCCGATGTGTCCACATCGCTCCGCCCCTGGTGGCTGACTGCTGGCTCTTCCACGCTGTCCGCGGTTTTCAGAGGCGGGCGCACAGGACGGTCCGAGTTTTCGGCGGGAAAATTATCACCAGTTATCACCCAAAGTAAAAAAATGTTACGAGGGTTCTAGCGCGCCACCTTAATTTGCACGCCCGTTTTTTCCTCGTGGTAATCGATGGTGCGACGGACCAGAACGGCGCGGCCTTCGAGGTGCCAATCCATTGCATGCGTGAACCAAAGACCGTCAGCCGTGCGCTCGCGGTCGACAGTGCAATTAAATTTGGCGACTGCGCCCACGATCCCGCCAATGACATTCACCTTTTCGGTAAGATGAATATTGGCTTTTGCGAGGGCCGAATCTTCTTCGTCCACCCAAATGCGACCAGCAGCGATGTTGATAAAGCGATCTTTGAAATCGTTATTCGGCAGCCTTTTCTTTGCTGGCTTGAAGTCGAGAACGAGGACGGAACGACCAGCGATCTCTTCTCGGCCAATCAACGTGAACTGAAATCGGCTGTACAAACTTTCATTATACAGAATATCCTTTTTAACTTCTGGATGCTCGTCACTCGCGGCCTTGACCGACTTTCCTTTCTGCTCCTTCGGGGCAACCGCGATCGATGTCTGTGGGCGATTACTGTTGGCCGACGCTGGAGTCGTTCTCACCTGGTGAGTGCTGGATTTTTGCTGGCGCTTCGTGAGTTCACCATCCGCATTGCGGTATTCGGTCACTTTGGTGCGCGTATATTGATAGCGTTGATTAAAAAGACGGTCGTTTTCCGCCTCGCGCTTGACGTTTGCCATCGCGCGCTGGAGAACCGTATCAACGGATGGTAATGGATCATCGGCCCGATGCTCCGCCACCGCACCGACGGTGAGGGAAAGCAAAACGGCCAGGGTCAGGATTCGTCGCATATCGCATTTTTGCTGCACTTTAGATTGATTGGAGGAGGCGGCTATTCAAGCGATTTGGAGATGCGGCAAGCGCGTTTTAACTTCTATCTTCCAGCTCCTCGACTCTTCATCATCATCTTCCGTGCCAACCATCGCAAAACGGCGTTATTAATCGGAAAAAAGTATCATTTCTTTCTCTCCTTTCCCTACAGTTTTTGACGAATAGCTGCTACATGCCATAATCGTGGACATGAAACGGACGACGTGTCTTGCCAAAAGGGCATCAGGGATGCAAACCACGCTAGCAGTGTGTCCCGGCCTCGTGCCCGTCCGTGAAACACATGTCTCAAAGAAGAACAATTCGGAGCTATTGGCGCCCATTGGCACCCGGTAAAGTAAAAATGATCCGGGACCCGACCGTTGCACCTGATGGCAGCCAATTGCACTCAATTGCACCTAAACTAAAAATATTTCGATTCTACCCGAACCCTTTCGGACCTGTTCGCAAGAAATCAAAACCACCAAGAAAGGAGCACCATCACACAACGCTCGCTATGCGCCGGTTTGGAACTTAAGTTTCTGGTATGAAATTGTGCCAGGGTCAGACTTGGAAACGCGGAGATTCCTATTTCCGCATCGCGCGCCTCGAACGCTTGTCGGTCGAATACAAGCTGATCGAGAATCTGATCACGAAAGAAGGCGTTCGTCACAAGGCGACCAAGAAAGAATTTTGCCGTTTGATAAAAAATGCTGTCTTGATGACCCCGGACGAAGTCACTAAGGCACGATTAGGTTAGGGACGGAAAGTGAAAGCTGATGTCAGTCGGCCAGTCGGAATCGTGGCGCCAACTCTATTTGGCATGCATGATTTTTTTATGGTCGGCTCCGGTGATGCTCGTGCGGGTGGCGCTTTCCTCTAAAGTTTTTGCGGCACGCTCGGGAGCAGGCGCGGCATCGGTGGGGCTCATATATAGATGCAGCCAATGTTCGATATACATCTGCACAATGTCGATCGGCAGGTTGTGGCCGAATCCTTCGTAGATGACGAGGCGCAGGCGGTCGGGATCGTCTTTATAGAACGGACGAGCGGCGTTGATGAAGGCACGCGCGGTTTTGGGATCAACGACTTTATCGTCGCCGCCGCTGACCATCAGCACTGCGCATGGAAACATTTTGTCGACGTGAAGGATGGGATCGACTTTCGGCAACAGCGCTTTTGTTTCGGGCCAAAGGTCGTTGGTTTTGTCGCGCCAGAGTCGATTCGAGTGCCAGGTCTCGAGCCATTGGGCATACGCGCCGGTGCTGACGAAAGCGACGATCGCCGCCAGGCGCGGTTCACGCGTGGCGACAGCCAAACCCGGAATGCCGGTGGAAGAACTGCCGACCCAACCTATTTTTCCGACGTCGCCACGCGCTTGCAGAAAGTCGATAACGCGGCCGGCATCATCGGGAGCGTGCAGACCGCCTTCGACGTAGCTGTGGGCGAATCTTTGGTCGAAAAAAAGCCATTGGGGTCGCCGCGCGGGATCGGGATCAGGCGGACGATCGGCGCTGAACGCCGCGAGCATGTAGCCTTCGTTGAGTAGATTGGTGCTCCACGGGGGCAAGGCGTTGGAACGGACAGATCCGAGCATGAGGATGGCCGGGTGCCTCGGGCTAGTGTCCGCGCGATAGGCGAGTTCGATCGTGATGGCTGGCTTGGCGTTGGTGAGGGAGATGGTTTGGAATTTTAACGGCCAGAGCGATTCTGAGTTGGCGCTGATGACGGCAAACAGAACGAGGAAAGTAGCGATTAGCGCGCGCACGGGTTGCGGGCTATTTAACCGCATAGGACGCACAGAACGCAACCACGCCATTTGTGACGAGACGATCTGCTTAACCGACGCTGCCTTCGAGGCTCACGCCTAAAAGCTTTTGCGCTTCGACGGCGAACTCCATCGGGAGGTGTTTGAACACTTCCTTGCAGTAGCCGTTGACGATCATATTCACGGCATCTTGCGTGGAGATTCCACGTTGGTTGCAATAGAAGATCTGGTCTTCACCGATCTTCGAGGTCGACGCTTCGTGTTCGACGGTTGAGGTGGTATTGCGAACTTCGATGTATGGGAAAGTATGCGCGCCGCATTTGTCGCCGAGCAACAACGAGTCGCACTGCGAATAATTGCGGGCGTTCTCGGCGCTCTTCATGATTTTGACGAGGCCGCGATAGCTGTTCTGGCCTTTGCCTGCGCTAATGCCTTTGGAGACGATCGTGCTGCTCGTGTTCTTGCCGATATGAATCATCTTCGTGCCGGTGTCGGCTTGCTGCATGTGATTGGTCAACGCGACGGAATAGAATTCGCCGACGCTGTTGTCGCCCATTAAAAGCACGCTGGGATATTTCCAGGTGATGGCGGAGCCGGTCTCGACCTGGGTCCAGGAAATTTTGGCGTTCTTGGCGCATTTGCCGCGCTTGGTCACGAAATTGTAAATGCCGCCTTTGCCTTCTTTGTCGCCGGGATACCAGTTTTGGACGGTGGAGTATTTGATCTCGGCGCCTTCAAGGGCGATGAGCTCGACGACGGCAGCGTGGAGCTGGTTTTCATCGCGCATCGGTGCGGTGCAACCTTCGAGGTAGCTGACATAGCTCCCTTCGTCGGCGATGATTAAGGTGCGTTCGAATTGGCCAGCGCCGGCGGTATTGATGCGGAAATATGTCGAAAGCTCCATCGGGCAACGGACCCCCTTGGGGATGTAGCAAAAGGAACCGTCGCTGAATACGGCGCTGTTGAGCGCGGCATAAAAGTTGTCATTCGGCGGAACGACTGTGCCGAGATATTTTTTGATGAGCTCGGGATGTTCGCGGACGGCTTCGCTGAAACTGCAGAAAATAATGCCTTTTTCAGCAAGCTCTTTACGGAACGTCGTCGCGACCGAAGCGCTGTCCATGATGGCATCAACGGCCACGCCGCTCAGGCGCTTTTGTTCGTCGAGAGAAATGCCGAGTTTATCGAACATCTCGAGAACGTCAGGATCGACCTGGTCTAGGCTGTCGAGTTTCTTCTTCGGCTTGGGCGCCGCATAATAGATGTAGCCCTGGTAATCGATGGGCGGATAGCTGGCATTGGGCCAATGCGGCTCTTCCATGGTGAGCCAGTTCTTATAGGCCTTGAGACGCCATTCGCGGAGGAACTCGGGTTCGTTCTTTTTATCGGAGATGCGGCGGACGGTGTCCTCGTTCAGGCCGGGCGCGAATGATTCGGTTTCGATGTCGCTGCTGAACCCGTATTTATACTCGGTATTGACGAAATTTTCGATTGTCTCTGTGGCAGTGGGCATAATCAGGACAAAAATTGTCCGCTTAAGCATCTTAGGACAACGAGAGCAGTTGTCAAACGGGATGGTGAGGTCCGGAGACCTGGCCTTTAGCCGCTCTTTTGAAGGCCCCAGCCGCTCGGAAGACCGTCGCTGACGGTGGGGATTAGGCTACTCCCCCTTTTATGCTTGCCAGTTTATCGACAACTGTTATCTTATTTCTGTAAGGACAGAAATAACAGAATAAAACAACAAACAAAGAAAGGACCTGATATGAACTGGCTGATTCTCACTTACCTCGTTTACCTAGCTATCAGTGTGGCTTTGACGGTGTGGGTCGCTCGTACGTTGCATAAGAACGGACGGATATTCCTCGTCGACGCGTTTCATGGCAATGAGGGCCTGGCGGATTCGGTGAATCATCTGCTCGTCGTTGGGTTCTATCTGATCAACATCGGTTATGTAGCGCTGGCTTTGAAATACGGTGCAGCAGTCGCGAATGCCCAAGAAGCGCTGGAGACATTAAGCACGAAAGTTGGCGTGGTATTAATGGTCCTTGGCGCGATGCACTTCTTTAATCTGGCGGTATTCACGAAGATGCGTAAGAACGCCGCGCGACCACCCATTCCGGCCAATTACTAACGGTTTATTCGAGTGTTAAGCGGCTGGGTTATTACTCAGCCGCTTTTGCGCTGTGACGGCGGCGCGCGCCGGAGCGATGCTCCCTACCTTGCAAAATCCGTGGTTTGCGACTTTGCTTCTTAGCGACTTTGCGTTAGCATAATCGCTCTGAAGCTGAGCCGAGGAACAGCTTCCCTGAATGAAGACCCAAAGACGAATTTTCGGAACCGATGGCGTTCGTGGCACCGCAAATATTGAGCCGGTAACGGCTGAGACTGCCTTGAAATTGGGGCGCTCAGCCGCCCACGTTTTCAAGAATCTTGAAAGCAAATCGCGCGGGCACGACAAACACAAAATCGTCATCGGCAAAGACACGCGGCTTTCCGGTTATATGCTGGAAAATGCGCTTTCGTCGGGAATTCTCTCGATGGGCGTGGATGTGTTGTTCATCGGACCGTTGCCGACGCCGGGTGTTGCTTACGTGACGCGCAGCCTTCGTGCGGACGCAGGCATCGTCATCACTGCTTCACACAATCCATACGACGATAACGGGATCAAATTTTTCCACGCGGACGGTTACAAACTCGATGATGCGATCGAAGCACGCATCGAGGAATTGGTTTTTAGTGGCGAGATCGAAAACATCCGGCCATCGGCGCGAGAAATCGGCAAGGCGGTGCGTATCGATGATGCGCTTGGGCGTTACATCGAATATGCGAAAAGCTCGCTGCCGCGCAATATGACTTTGGATGGGATGCGCATCGTCGTCGATTGCGCGCACGGCGCGGGTTATAAATCCACACCCTGTGTTTTGCGCGAGCTTGGTGCCCAGACGATCGTTTACGGCAATCAACCGGACGGTCTCAACATCAACAAGGATTGCGGCTCGATGCATCCGGAGCGGCTATGCCAAATGGTGCGCGAAAATAATGCGGATATCGGCATCGCGCACGATGGCGACGCGGATCGCGTGTTGCTTTGCGATGAACGCGGCCAGGTGATCGATGGTGATGACATTATCGCGATCATTGGACTGGAACGACTCGCGGCGAATGCTCTCGCGAAGAACACGATTGTTGGAACAGTGATGACGAATGCCGGTTTGGACGTGGCGTTTAATAAGGCTGGTGGTCAAATTGTCCGCACGTCGGTTGGTGACCAACATGTCATCGCGGAGATGTTGAAGAATGACTTTTACGTTGGGGGCGAACAAAGTGGGCACATTATTTTCCGCGAATTCAGCACGACGGGCGATGGGTTGATCGCGGCATTACAGATTTTGCGCGTGATGAAAAAGACCGGCAAAAGATTGTCGGAGCTGGCTGCGTGTTGGACGCGTTATCCACAGATTCTCACGAATATTAAAGTGCGCGAACGGAAGCCGATAGAAGAGCTTGGGGAAGTGATGGCTCTGGTAACAAAAGCCGAAGCGGACCTGAAGACGCAAGGTGGCCGTGTGCTCTTGCGTTACTCAGGGACGGAGCCGAAGATCCGGTTGTTGCTGGAAGGCCGCGAGCGCAAAGCTCTGGAGCACTGGAACGAGCGCATCGGCTGTGAGATCCAGAAGAGCCTCGGCATCTAATGTCGACCAAACACACGTTTCATCTTCAGAGCCAGGACAAGCAGCGCGATCTGCCGCGCAAGATCATCATCGGACAGCAGGACACCGAAACGATCGCGCACGTGGTGTTGAAGGTGTTTGGTTACATTCTTTTCTATCGGCCGCGACTCCAGCTTGAAATTGATTTGCAACGCGACACGTTCGCGTTTGTTCCTGATCTCGTTGAACTCGATTACGAATTGCGTCCGAAACTTTGGATCGAGTGCGGCGAGTGCAGTATGAACAAACTGCATAAGCTTGCAGTGAAATTGTCCGACACGGAATTTTGGGTCATCAAACGTTCCCAGGGAGCCGCACAGGATTTGCTCAAGGCGATGGAGAAGGAGGAGTTTC
>Ga0265327_10005736_pt1 | contig 10230 bp, 9 predicted proteins | sample 41621metaG_FD_202089 | JGI IMG/M metagenome (GOLD analysis project Ga0265327, IMG submission 202089) | Rhizosphere microbial communities from Carex aquatilis grown in University of Washington, Seatle, WA, United States - 4-16-21 metaG | ecosystem: Host-associated > Plants > Roots > Rhizosphere >... | reverse complement strand
GTCATTCAGCGGCGCTCCCGGCGGAGGAGCCAGTAGCTGGCGCCAAGACATACCATGCCGATCAGCACCATCGGCCAGAGCTGCGGCCAGATGAGATCCCACCCCAGGCCGCGCAGGAACAGGCTGCGCATTACCGTGACGAAGTACCGGAAAGGATTGACGAGCGTCATCGCCTGCATCCAACCGGGCATGCTCGATATCGGCGTGGCGAAGCCCGAGAACATCACCGCCGGGACCATGAACAGGAATGCGCCGAGGGTAGCCTGACGCTGCGTGGACGCGAGCGATGAAATCGCGAAGCCGACGCCGATGATCGAGACCAGCGCCGCGGCGAGCGACAGCGCGAGGAGCCAAGCGCTGCCACGGAACGGCACGTCGAACCATACGGCCCCCAGGGCCGTTATCACGAGCCCTTGAAGGAGCCCGATGGCGAGCAGCGCCATGGCCTTGCCGGCCACGATCTGCAACGGCGTCAGCGAGGATACGAGCAACTGCTCGAGACTGCCGAGTTCACGCTCGCGGGCGATGGACAGTGCCGCCATCGTCAGCACCGCGATCAGCGTCAGCTTGGCGGCAAGTGCGGGGATCACGAACCAGTGGCTCAGCAGGTTCGGGTTGAACCACGCCCGCGTCACGGTGACCGCAGCGGGCCGTGCAAACCCGTTCGCGGCGGCATAATCCCGGTTGAACCGGGCGACCACGGATGTCGCGTAGTTCTGTACGGTCAACGCCGTATTCAGGCGCCTCCCGTCCGTGATGATCTGCACGTCCGGCGCGTTGCCCGAGCGCAGGTCGGCGGAGAAGCGCTGGCCGATATGCACCGCGGCCATGATTTCCGCACGGTCGATCATCGGGGGGATCTCCGTGTCGCGCGTCGGCAGGGCCGCCACGGAGAACATGGGCGAGCCGGCGAAGCGTGCCGCCAGTTCGCGCCCTTCCGGCCCGTGATCCTCGTTCAGGATCGCGATCGGGACATCGTCGACTTCGAACGTCGCCGCGTACCCGAAGATCAACAGCTGCACCAGCGGCGGGACGATCAGCGCCATGCGGGCGCGCCGGCCCTTCGCGACGGCCAGGAACTCCTTCACCATCAGCGCAAGGATCTGGCCCAGCATGCATGTCACCCCAGCCGCTTGCGGACGAGAATCATTGCGGTGCCGAGCAAGACCGTGGCGATCGCCGCCATTCCGGCGAGGTTCGGCAGGATCACCGGCCAGATATCGCCGGCGAGCAGCACCGTCTGCAGGATCGAAACGAAGTAACGCGCCGACACGAGGCAGCTGATCCACTGGACCGGCTCGGGCATGTTGCGCAGGTCGAAGATGAATCCCGACAGCATGTAGGCCGGAAGATAACCCGTCAGGAGCGTCCATCGCCCGACCGCGAACTGGTTCTTCGTCGCGCAGGAAATGACGAGCCCAAGTCCCAGCGACGACAGCGCGAAGAGCGAAGCCGCCGCGCCGAGCGGCAGGAGAGACCCGCGGAACGGCACCTCCAGCGCGGTGACGGTGAGGCCGACAGTGAGGGCCACTGCCGCCAGCGTGAGGGCGAAGTAGACGAGCATCTTCGCGAGAAGCAGATCGGCGACGGTCATCGGCGTCGCCAGCATCGCTTCGATCGTCCCGCGCTCCCACTCGCGCGCGACCACCAGCGCGCTGAGAAGCGGGCTGACGACCGTCATCAGCAAGACGATGAGGCCGGGCATCAGGAAACGGCGACTGTCGATCTCCTCGTTGAACCAGATCCGCGATTCGGTCCGCACGGCGTCGACGCCGCCTATTTGACCGAGCAGCGTGCGCTGGAACAGCCAAGTCGCCACGGCGCCCTCGACGTACCCGGCGACGATCCGGCCGACCCGGGCGTCGACGCCGTCGATGAGCACCTGCACCGGCGCGTCGCCTTCGGCGAGCGCGGCCCGCGAGAAATCTCCGGCAAGCACGACGACGCCGTTCACCTCGCCATGGAGGAGCGCTTGCTCGGCCGCGGGCCGCGTTCGGAAAAATACGGAATGAAAGTATCTCGTATTGTGCAGAGCGCCGGCAAGGTCACGAGCCTGAGGCGTCGGCTGCTCCAGGACAATGGCGACCGGCACCCGCTCCGTGTCGAGACTCTGGCTGTAGGCGAACAGCAGCAGCAGGAGAGCCGGCGCCGCGAAGACGGTGGTGATCGTCCCGGGACTGCGCAGCGCCAGCCGGCATTCCACGACGATCAGCGCCTTGAGACGCCGCAGGCGGACGATCACGCCGCATCCTCCAGCCCGCATTGTCCGACGAGCGCGACGAACGCGTCCTCGAGGGACGGCATGGCGGCGGCCCCGGCAAGGGCAGCGGCGGCGGCCTTGAGCTCATTCGGCGTACCGGTGGCGATTGCGCGGCCGCCGTGGAGCAGCAGCAGGCGGTCGCAGCATTCCGCATCTTCCATACGCTGCGAGGCGACGACGACCGCGACGCCGCCGGCTGCGAGCGCGCCGATGCGGCGCAAGAGCTCGCGCCGCGCCAGCGGATCGACGTTCAAGGTCGGCTCGTCGAGAAGCAGGATTTCCGGTTCGTGGATCAGGGCGACCGCGAGCGCCAGACGCTGCTTCAGTCTCGACGGAAGGTCGGCCGCGCGGCTTCGCGCGTGAGGTTCGAGATCGAAATCCGCGATAAGCTGCCGGACCCGCTCGGCCCGCCGACGACGCCCGACCTTGCAGGCCGCAGCGAAGAACCGAAGATTCTCGATGACGGTAAGATCGTCATAGAGGGAGAACTTCCGGCTCACGTAGCCGAAGCGGGCGCATGCGGCGGACCGCTCGGTCCACGGGTCGAGCCCGGCGACGGCGACCTCCCCCCGGGTCGGCCGCAGGAGGCCGCAGAGCATCCGCAGGATCGTGGTCTTGCCGGCGCCGTTCGGGCCGATCAGGCCGAAGATCTCGCCTCGCGCTACGGTGAAATCCACACCGTCCATCACGTCAAGGCCACCGCGGCGGACGCCGAGCTGGCGAACGTCGAGCGCGGGACCGCTCGCGGGAGGCGATCGTATGGGCGAGCTAGCCGGCGGCGGCACCTGCTTAGTCGAGTCCTGCTCGCGAAGGAGAGTGACGACGGCCTCCTCGAACTGCGGCGGCACCGCGTGCGGCGTGCCCGCGCCCGCTGTCGCCTCCGATCCGACCTCCCGTTCGGGCGTGTCCGTCACGAACCGCACCAAGCCGCCTTGAACCTGCACATCGACGACGCCGGGCGTGTTTCGCAGCCGTTCGGCGATCGCATGCCTGCCGCCGGGAACGACGCGGGCGTCGATCGCGCGCATGCGTCCGGCGAGGCGGGCGGCGACATTCGCCGGAGCACCCTGGGCGAGGAGCCGACCCTCATGCAGCAGGAGCACCTCGTCGCACCGCTCGGCATCATCGAGATAGGCCGTGCTCCAGACGACGGCGGCGCCCTGCGCCGCGGCGGCCCGAGCCATCGCGAACAGCGCACGGCACGAAACCGGATCGAGACCGAAACTCGGCTCGTCGAGCAGCAGGAGCGGCGGTGCGCCGACCAGCGCGCACGCCAGCGCGAGCTTCCGCTCCATGCCGCGAGACAGCGTCCGCGCGCGTCGATCGGCGGCGCCGTCAAGACCCGCGGCGCGTAGAAGCCCACCGATCCGCTCGCGCCGCACCGCACCCGTCACGTCGCGCAAATCGGCGTGGAGGGCGAGATTCTCGGCTACGGTCAGATCGTCATGCAGTCCGAGGTGCCGCGGTACGTAGCCGACCGCCGCCTGAACGGCCTGCCGGCCGCGGAGCACGTCGTGGCCGGCGACGGTCACGGTGCCTGCATCAGGCGCGAGCAAGCCGGCGAGCAGGCGGAGGAGCGTTGTCTTCCCGGCTTCATTCGGGCCAACGACGCCGATGAGGCGTCCCGAGGCGATCGTGGCGGTGACGCCGTCGAGCGCGACCCTCTTGCCGAAGCGTTTGACCGCAGCCTCGATGACGGCAACGGACTCTTTCACGAGCCGGTCTCCGCCGCGTATGAAACGAAATCGATCGTGGCCGGCATGCCCTGACGCAGCGCACCGTCGGGATTGTCGACGAGAATCCGGACGCGATAGACGAGCGCCGTCCTGAGACCGGGCGACTCGACCGACCTCGGCGTGAATTCAGCGGTTGGAGAGACGTAGCCGACGCGTCCAATGTACGTTCGGGCCGGCTGCGCGTCGGTTTCGATGCGCACCCGCGTGCCGGGCGCAAGCCGCCCCAGGTTCGGCTCGTCGACATACGTCCGGATCCAGACGGGATCGATAACCGAAAGGACGAGCACCGGCGTGTTCGGCGTGACCACCGCTCCCGGTTCCCGAACGCGCGTCAGCACGATGCCTGCATTGGGAGCCGTCAGCGTCGACCGTGCGAGCCTGTAACGCTGCAGTTCGAGATTGGCGCGCCGCGCTTCGACCTCGGCTCGCTGCTGCGCGATCTGCTCCGCCCGCGTTCCTTCGATCAGAAGGGAAAGATCAGCACGCGCCTGGCGGAGCGCCGCGTCGGCGGTGCGCTGAGCGAGCAAGGCGCTGTCGAGAACCTGCTTGGCCGCATAGTCCCGCCGCGACAGTTCATCGGCGCGTTTCAGATTGACGTCGGCATTCGTCAGCGCGGCTTCGGCCGAGGCCACGATCGCCTTGCCGCGGTCGATCTCCTGCGAGCGCGAACCCGACACAAGTTCCGCCAGACGCGCTTCGGCGCTCGCCAGCGTCGCCTCGGCATTAGCCTTCGCATAGGTGAACGCGTCCTGCTGAAGGACGGCGAGGGTCTGCCCCGCCGTCACGCGGTCGCCCTCGTCGACGAGGATCTGCGCGATCGGCCCGTCGACGCCGAAGGCGAGATCGACCTGCCGGATCTCGACGTTCCCATAGAGGGTCAGTGGCGCGACCACCCCGATGCGATCGTATCCTGCCCCGCGCATGCGCCACGCGTAGAAGCCCCCGGCCGCAACCAGCAGCGCGGCAATCAGCGCGAGCAACCGCGGCGCGAACTTCCTCGACCGCTGCTCCTCGTCGAGCGAGCGATCCTTCCGCGCCACGCTGCCGTTTGAGGAGGACAGCACGCGAGCCTCCAGCCGAACCTTCCCGGCCGCCGATAGCATTTCCACGGGCGGACTTGCCCATCGGCGGCAGCTGCGGCGGCGTCAACCGCCTTTCTGGATGCGTTGAAGCTCCGCTCTGTTCAGATCCTGCGTCGTCGTCTTCGGCAAAGTTTCCCCTTGCCGGTGCGATTGGCTTGCGGCCTGCTGCGGCGACGCGACGGAGATGGCCAGCGCCTCGGTGTACGTGATCTCGACGTTATCGCCGACGTTCACGCCTTTGAGGTTATTGCGATCCTGGACAGCGGCCTCGATGAGGTTGCCGTCGGCGCCGCGCAAGGTGACCGAAGGCTTTTTCGTGTCGATGGCCATAATCGGCGCGACGACGGTGATCTGCCTCACGCCGGTTCCGCCAGGCTTCTCGCCGGGGCGGGCGGTAGACGTCCCCTCCATCATGGTCGCCGTCGGTTCCATCGGTGCCTTCCGCAACCTTATCGCGGCCGTCTCGTGGTATTTCACGACGACTTGGTCGCCGACATGCACCTGAGGCAGGTTCCTGACGCGCTCGCCGACCTTGACCGTGACCGCGTGCCCGTCCGGCTCGCGGAGCGTGACGATCCGGTTGTTCACGTCGAGCGCATCGACGGTGGCGGTGACCGATACCGTCCTTGTTACGGTGCGCACCGTTCGGACGGAGTCGTCGGCGGCCGTGGCCGGTCCCGCGACGGCAACCGCGGCGACGGCGGCAAAAAGCCAACCGCAATATGGGGGGCGGAGCATCGGAGTCACCTCGTGCGGAGAAGACGCAACTCGCTCATCCCACCCTGGACGCGGCGATATGGCCAGTATCTTTCAGTTATTTACGATGCTCGGGCGCGCGGCAGCGCTTGCAGGGCCATGCAGTCCCAGAATACGCCTTCGGCGGATAACGGCGGTCGGTGCCCTTGAGCAGGATATCGGCACCGGCTACCGTCGGCGCATATCCCCCGAATGCTGCGGGGTATGCCGCATTGGGCGTCCTGGGCTTCCGGCGCCGGATGGCCTACGGGATTACCTGCGGCCCGCGAGGGCCGCACAAGACGGATCTTCAGGAGTTACGGCAACGTTGCGGTAAAGGACCTTCGGAGCATTATTGCGAATGCCTCGCCAGCTTCGAGAGTACCTTGGCTTGACCGTCGCCGATGGTCGCCGCTCGACATCGCATGGCGGCAATCGTAGGCTATCTGTTTCCTCCGCTGGAGGAGCCTTTCCATGCCGTCCCGGCCCCTTTTGCAGCTCTGCTTCCTCGCGGCGCTGGTGCTTGCATTTCCTTCGGCCGCTTCCGCCAACCGAGGCGGTGGCGGCGGGTGGCATGGCGGCGGCGGGTGGCACAACGGGTGCTGCTGGGGCGGCAACCACTTCTTCTTCGACCTGAATTTTGGTTTCCCGATCTTTCCGGCCTATCCCTACTATCCGCCGGCTTATTATTATCCACCGCCGTTGCTCTATAGTCCTCCGGCGGTGGTATATCAGGCGCCTTCGCCGAGAATCACGCTGGGCCGAGAGGTCAGACAGGGCTGTAGGGAATTCAGCGCCCCGGTGACGGTCGACGGACAGGTCGTGCAGGGCTACGGGATCGCCTGCCTCCGCCCCGACGGGACTTGGCAGATCGTGAATTAGGGCCTGAGAAGAAAATAGAAGTTCCCGTTACCGTAGAGCGCGCGGAGGAGCCGCAGAGCAACCGGCTGCGCGCCTACGGCGCGCGAGAAATCACACCTCCGCGGCTCTCTCTGCGGCCTCCGCGGTAAAAATTGTTCCGTGACGAACCCCTAGCCTCTTAACGTCTCGCCGCCCGCCGTGGATTGGCGGACGAATGCCCCCGGAGTACCGGTTCCGCGAACCGGCATTAAGGTCGGGCATGGCCCGCCGGCCGGCCGCGCTGCCGGTTCCTTGTGGCGGACGAAGCCAACGGTCGGCTCGGACCGGAACCGACCGCCGTCGCCGCCGCAGTCGCCGTCAGCTCGTCCGCTTCTGCATCTCGTCCAGCCGCTTGCGGAAGCCCTCGGCGGCCTGCGTGATGGCGGCCTCCTGCGCGTCGCGCGAGGTGAAGGTCGCCGGGATGTTCATGGCGTTCGGGTAGGCCTTCTGTACCACGGTGACCAGCGGGCCATTGGTCTGGGAATCGACGATCTGCGCGGCCAATGTCGCCGACCCGGTGAAGCTGCCCGGCTGATCCGTCGCCGTCTTGGCGAGGTTCATCGCCAGCCCCACGGGCAGCACACGGCTCACCGTCGAGGCCACCGGCACATTGCCCTCCAGTCCGGCCAGCGTCAGCTTGATCCGCGCCACTCCCGGCCCCGGCGCCGTCGTCACGTACGGTCCGCCGGTGCGGACGAACTCGCGCCGCATGAAGTCGGCCAGCTGCTGAAGCTCCTGCTCGCTCGCCCCGTCGAAATTCGCGTCCGTGCCGCGATAGATCTCGACCGGCTCGATGATGAACCGGGTGTAGCGCCGCAAGTCGGCGTTCGGGTTGCGCCAGACCATCGCCGTCCGCCCGGCCACCTCGCTGGGTTGCAGCGAGGCGCCCGACGGCATGGAGCTGCCTTCATAGCCTTGCAGCGGCTTGGGTTCGGTTGAAGCGCACCCGCCCAGGACCAGAACGGCCGCCCCGATCGCCCCGGCGGCCGCCGCCGATCGCACTCTCATCGCCATCGTTTTGCTCCTTCCAACGGTACCGGTCCGGTCAAGGATTCCACTCCGGGTTCCGCTCGCTGCCCGGGAGCAGCGCGAGCCGGCCTGTTCGCTTTGACCACGCCTCATGTCCGTAAGGCGCGACCGGCCCGCCGTGAAGTAGTGCGTGGAAACGATACGGTAATTTACAGCCCGGCGGCCACTCACCGATACGCCCGCCCGGCACGGGCGCAGGCGTTACCCGCCGAACGGCAGCCCCTTGAGGAGCCCGTCGATCCGGCTCGCGGCGAGATCGATCATCCGCGCGGCCAGCTCCACATCGACCGCCGCGACGACCGAAAAGGCAAGCCAGCCCAGCACGATGCCGACGACGACGGCTCTGGCGGCAAACGGCGCCAACAGCGGCCTCCGTCGGAACCGGCTGCGGCCGGCATCCTCCCCGGAAAGCCTGCGCGGCTGGAAGAATTCGTCCTGCCGGACCGCCACGGCGGCGGGGGTGCTTGCGTACTCCTTCCGCGCCTTTGGCGGTCGCGTTGCGGACTTGACCACCCTTCCCGCTCCGTCCCGTCAGTTCCGCACCGCAGCGGCGGCGGTGTCGAGCTTGACCTCGATGCCCACGCCGCGCAGCCCCTCCGTGATCGCGCGAATGAGATCCGGATGCAGGTTCCTTGCTTCGAGGTCGGGAACGACGCGGGTAGCGAAATCGGGATCGATCTTGCGGATGTAGCGAACCTCGGCGGCCGCCTCCGATGTCTGTCCGAGCCGGTCGTGCGCGATGGCGAGCAGGACGTGCGCGTAGATCGCGTCGGGGTGATTGACCTTCCGAGCCTCCGCGAGAGCTTCCGCATATCGGCCGCCGATATAGCGGTTCAGCGCGATCAGCAGCCGATAGCCGGCCGGCAGCGCGGGATTGCGCGCGGACGCCTCGTCGAGCAGCGGCAGCGCCTTCTCCCAGTCGTCGCGCATCGCATAGCGCGCGCCGAGTTCGGCCATGATCTCGCTGTTGTTCGGGTTCAGCGCCTGCGCCCGCGCCGCCGCGGCGACGCTCCGCCCGACGTCGCCGCGCAGCCAGTATGCCTGCGACAGCGCCTGTTGGCCGGCGGCGGAGTCCGGCGCCAGTTCGACCGCATGCTGCGCCAGTTCGACGGCGGCGCGGCGGTCGGGGCGCTCCGCACGATCCGCTGCGCTGCGAATATCGCCCAAGCCCATGCCGCGGTCCCCGAGCAGCAGCAGGGCAAGGGAAGCCTGCGCCCCGGCATCGGCGGGATCCGCCTTGATCGCCCGTTCGAGACAGTCGCGGATCGGTTGGGACGGTTCGGCGCCCGGCCGCTGCCCGGCGAACCGCGCGCTTACCGCGCATTCGTAGGACGAGAGCGTGCGCCAGGATTTGCCGGCAGCGCCCCTCGCCGTCTCGACCGGGATAGCGCCGCCATAGGGGTCGGCCAGCGCGCTCGCCACGCGTCCGGCAATCGTCCGCAGCGCAGGCAGCAGGCCGCCCTCCCCGGCAGAGCCGGCAAACGTGTCGGACCAGACATGCCGGCGGCTGTGCCGGTTGACCAGCGACACGGCAACCTGCACCTGGCCGGCGGCGGTCACCTCGACCCAGCCCGACACGACGAAGTCGGCGGCGGCGCCGGCCGCCGGCAGCGCCGGACGGTCGCTCGGCTCGCCGGGAGGAAGACCCGCATCGGCGACGACGAAGAGTTCCTTGTACCGCGTCAGCTCCGCCGTGATCTCGCGGGCAATGCCCACGCGCTGCTGCGGCGGCGTGCCGATGGTGTCGAAGGGGAGGACGACCACCGTCGGTCCGCGCCCGGGAGCGTTCGGGTAAAGGCTCCCGGCCGAGAACGCCGCGGGATAGAGGAGCCACGCCGACGCCGGCAGCGCCGCAACGACGAGCACGGCCAGCGCGATCGCCGCCACGGGACGCTTCGACAGCATGTCAGGGAGGCGGAACACCGGCCACCACGGCAGCCGCTCGCCCTGCGGCTTGCTCCCGGCCGTTTCGCATGCAGCTTGCATCCGACGGCCCGGCACCGTTTGCGCGATGCGCGTGGCCGCCGCCGCCATGACGCGGGTGAATTGCGGAATGTACGTGCCTTTCGGGATCGCGATCCTCACCGGGTCGTCCTGCCCGGCGGTCAGATAGTAGTGATCGACCGCACGGCGCAGCCGGCTTGCTTCGATGCGGATGATCGGGTCGGCCTGCGGATCGAAATCGTCGCCGCGTCCGAAAACCGATGTGGCGATGGCGTACGCCTTTATGCGGTCGCCGCGTCCGCTAATAGTTTCTTCGACCACATAACGGAGAAAGCGACGGTTCCGGTCGGATGTCTCGAACGCGTGGCTGGCGATGATCCTGTCCAACTGCGCGAGAACGTCCGCATTGGATACTAGGGCGTCACCTAGACCTGGGACGTCAAGCGATGACATAACGGCGAATGCCATGAGATAGCCCTCTATCGAAGGAATAGAAGGTTCTTGGCGCCACATTGTTGCGCTGCGTCACAAGAACGGCTTAAAC
>Ga0265327_10005735_pt1 | contig 10232 bp, 10 predicted proteins | sample 41621metaG_FD_202089 | JGI IMG/M metagenome (GOLD analysis project Ga0265327, IMG submission 202089) | Rhizosphere microbial communities from Carex aquatilis grown in University of Washington, Seatle, WA, United States - 4-16-21 metaG | ecosystem: Host-associated > Plants > Roots > Rhizosphere... | reverse complement strand
CGCAGCAATTGAAAGAGACAACGCTGGACCCGAAAACGAGGACTCTGTTGTCGGTCAGCGTCGACAGCCTGGTCGAAGCCGATCAGACGTTTTCACAGTTGCTCGGCAAAGACGCGAGTGAGCGGTATCGGATCATCATGAGCGAAGCCAACCTCGTGGACGATCTCGATCTGTAGTGCTCGAGAAGGCGCGCAGATAACGCCCGGGGGCCGAGAATTGCAGACGTCACTGCGGCGGCGCGGGGGGATTGGCACGGCCTTGATTCGGCTCAATTTTCCTGCAGGCAAGAATCATCGCCGCAGGGCACACAATCCAAAATAGCAAAAAGCACATGGAACCGGCCGCAATGCATGCGGCCTGGATTGCATCTCGGATTGCGGGTGAGTTCCTGTCAGCAAACTCGTTGAATGCCTTTGCCCAACTCGCCTGACGGGAGCCGGCAAGTTGCCCCAAAACGATTTCGCCGCAAAGGAACATGACTGCGAACGCCATGATCCAGATGGCCAGCAGGAACAGTACGACTTCGTTACGGCTCCATCGGCGTAACCTGGTCCGATTGCCATCTGTTTTTCGTCGCCAGCTCTGGATGAACTCACCCATCATGACCTCATCCGTCGCCTCCTGATGCGTCGCAGGATGATGAGCGTCATTCGCGTCTTTTCGCGAGCGACCCGCAGTTGCGGCTGCGGCGGTTTTTTAAACGGCCCTTGGAATGACGTTGAGGGGATCTCCCTCATGGGGACATGCCCCCATTGGCTGGGCTGGTCCAGCAGACTCAGACAATCTCAACCGTGTTCGTGGAACGCTGACGGCGAAAATCAGCTGCCGTCAACGCTGTTTCGGGGAAATCAGGCCATATCTTTGTACGCGTCCCAGGCGAGGTATCCGACGATTGCCGAGCTTAGCAGAAACAGGATGTCCATCGTTATCGAGCCGGCAAATGGAAACTTCATGGCGAGATCCAGGATTGCCAGCACGGACACGAGCCCGGCCGCTCCGAACGAGGCGAAGACCAAATTCTTGGGAAGATTGGATGCCATCCGCGCAGTTCCTGTGAAAGTCGCTGAAGTGGGTCGAGACAGGATTTGATATCGAACGCTGGTACCGCTTTGCAAGAGTATACGTCGGTGCAGAGAATCGATGCCAGCGGTCGGTGGTCCAGGCGCTGTTTTCAGACGGATTTAACGGATTTTTGCGGGAGGGACTGCGGCGGGTTTCCCACGCCGCGACCGGGACGATTCCCAAAATCCGACTGAATTCTTCCGGAGCCGACTAAACCGGCAACGAACTGAGTTCAACAAGGTGGCCGTCAGGATCGCGAATAAAGACCTGGTTGGCGCCGTCCGGTCGCAGTTTCGCGGGGGCCACCAGGGGGATGCCCAACTCCTGAAGTCGGGCGACCGCGGTTGTCACATCATCCACCAGAAATGCGAAATGATGCCCCCGGCTGTTGGCGGTGCTGCCGACCCCGGCGGGATCTGAACCCGGGAATTCCAGGATCGTATGGATCATGGTGGACCCCGCCTGGAACCATTGCCCGGCGAACGAAAATGCGGGCCGAGCGACTTCGTCCATCCCCAACGCATCGACATAAAACTGGCGCGTTTTCGCCAGGTCCCTGACGACGATCGTTACATGATCCAGGGACTTGACCTGGATCGGAACAGCACCCGCCATGATTCCATCCCTTCCGCCTGAACGACGATCACCAGGTGGCTGTCATCAACCCGCCATCACCGATTCGCCAATCTTCCATTGAGCACCGTCACGAATCACGCGGCGGTACAGAGTGTCGCGCTCGACCGGAACCCGACCTGCTTCGCGAATCAAGCGGTGAATTTGATCCACTGTCAGGCCCTCGGGGGTTTTGGCTCCGGCGTCATGATAGATGATCTCATGGACGACGGTGCCGTCAATGTCGTCCGCTCCGAATGCCAGCGCGACCTGCGCGATCTGCTCGCCCAGCATGATCCAGTAGGCCTTGATGTGGTCGAAGTTGTCCAGCATGATCCTGGACAGGGCGATCATGCGGAGATCCATGGCGCCGGTCGGCTTGGCAATCTGATCCAGGCCCGTGTTCTCTGGATGAAACGCGAGAGGGATGAAAGTCTGGAATCCCCCGGATTCATCCTGCAGTGAGCGGAGTCGACACAAGTGATCGATTCGATGCTCGGCCCGCTCCACATGACCGTAAAGCATGGTGGCATTCGACCGCAGACCCAACTGATGCGCGGCGCGATGGCAGCTGATCCAGTTTTCGCCGTCCGCCTTGTGCTCGCAAATCTGGTCGCGCACAGCAGGGTGGAAGATCTCGGCGCCGCCGCCGGGCATCGATCCCAGGCCGGCATCGATCATCTGCTGCAGGACCCATTCGGTCGGCTTCTTGGTAATGAAACTGAACCAGTTGATTTCCACCGCCGTCCAGGCCTTGATGTGAATCTCGGGACAGGTCTCGTGCAGCACACGAATGATGTTCACGTACCAGTCGAACGACTTCTGGTGATGCAGACCCCCGACGACATGGATCTCTGTCGCCCCCTGTGACCGGGCTTCGAGAATTCGTTCACGCAGCATGTCGTCCGAAAAGACGTACGCTTTCTCGGCCTTCAGATCCGCCCGGAATGCACAGAACCGACAGCGATAGACACAAACGTTCGTGGGGTTCAAATGGATGTTCGTGTTGTAGTACGCGAAGTTCCCGTTCTTGCGTTCACGGACATGATTCGCCAGCCGTCCCAGCAGCAGCAGATCGGCATGTTCATCAAGCATGATCCCTTCGTCCTGCGAGACACGGCCGCCGGAAAGGACCTTCTCTTCGATCTGCTTGAGTGCACTCGTTGCATTCATGTTTCGTTCGATACTTCGCGTCTGGAGGAATCTGTCATCTGTCGGAGGGATTGTAGTCGCAGCAGGAAGCGACAGCCACTTTGAGCGTCGATTCACCACGGCTGTTTCGTAGCCATTGGGCGTGTTCACCGAGGAGTCCACGGTGGCGTGCTCTGTGATCAATGCGGAGACTGCCACCACAAGTCGGCGAGCCCCACCAGAAACAAGCCCAGGCTGATCACCGCATTCACGTGGAAGAATGCCAGATTCACGCGCGACAGGTCGGTCGGGCGAACCAGCGAATGCTCGTAAATGAGCAGCATGGCGACAGCAATGACTCCCGTCAGGAAGACCAGGCCCAACTCGGCGAAATGCCAGAGCAGGAAGAGCGCAGCGATTGTCAGCAGATGACTGACCATCGCCAGTCGCAGCGCCCGGGGGACTCCCCACCGAGATGGGATACTGTTCAATCGCTGCTCGCGGTCGAACTCGGCGTCCTGACAGGAATAGAGAATGTCGAATCCGCCGACCCAGAAAAAGATCACGGTTGATAACAGTAATGGTGTGAGTGCCAGTTCGCCTCGAATGGCAATCCAGGCAGCCAGAGGTGACAGCATCAACGCCGCGGACAGCCAGTAATGGCACCACATTGTAAATCGCTTGGCATACGAATATCCCAAGAGAAACAGCAACACGGGAACGGACAGAATCAGTGGCCAGCGATTCGGGAGAAACAGCAGCGTGGACGCCACGAACGCTACCGAACAGATCACCGTGAATGCGATCACCAGCGAGAGATTCAGCAGTCCTGCGGGGATATGACGACCGGATGTGCGAGGGTTGCCGGCATCGATTTTTCGATCCACGACCCGGTTAAAGGCCATCGCGGCAGATCGAGCAAACATCATGCAGAGCAGAATTCCCAGCAATTGAGTCCAGGAAAACGGACTGCCTGGTTGATGCCAGGCCAGGGCGGCTGCGAGCAGTGCGAATGGCAGTGCGAAAATCGTGTGGCTGAAACGGATCAATTCCAGCAGGTAACGCAGATTCTGAAACATCGACAGCTCGTGGCAGGGGCGAATGACTCGTGTGCGGACACGAGGCATTCTATCCCAATCGGCGATCACCGTCGCGGTCGCCGACCACACTGCCTGCCACCACTATTTTGGCGCCGGGTTCTCGACGGGTTTCACGAGCGCCCCGGCGGACATGATGTGGGCTTCGATCTTGCGGACGGCGCTTTCACGCCGTGCGACGACTTCCGACGCACGGAATTCCCATTTGCGTCCCGTCAGATGGACAATCCAGTAGTACGCCAGCTCACGAATCTCGAGATGGGAACTGTGCAGCCAGTTGACGATTTCCAGCGATGTCACCTTGTTCATTGCGTCCTCGGGACGAAATCCCCAGAGCATGATGTACACGGCGCGGGCATCCGCGATCGGATATCGCTGCTCAAGCAACTCCTTCAGAACGGCTCCGCGCTCGGCGTCCCGCGGCAACCAGGCTCGGATTCCATCACGCGCCGCGAAACGTCCTTCTTCATAGCTGCATTCGGCAAGCGCCTGAACCATCCCCGTGTATGATTCCGTCAATGACAGTGCCCGGACCGCCAGTTCGACAATCTTCGCATTGGTGTCTTTGATCAGGGCCAGCAACGTCATTTCGACTGGTTGATCCGGTTCGAAGTTCCGTTCGAACAGGCTGGCAAATCGACGCAACGGCGCCTGCTTTCGCTTTTGAGGATCCGTCCAGTCTGGAGCGAACGCGGAGGAAACTGGCGCCGGACCGGGTTGACCCTGCTGCGGGGGGACGATGTCGAGCGCCGTCTCGGTGCCGACCTGCTGAGCAGGTCCATCCGCAGGAGTCCATTTCACGCTGCCAGAGAGAACACGCAGCACTCCGACATACCAGGATTGTCCAAACGGCTTCTCAAATTGAACCGGCTCTCGCGCGGCAACTTCGATGGTGCAGATCGTGTCGGCCGTCAGGAATTCCAACCGCCATTGGTCGCCTCCGATGGCAATTGCCAGCTGAGGATTCTGAGCAGCATCCCTGCGGCTGCTGCGTAAGTAAACTCGCCCGCGGCGAATGTCCAGTCCTGTCGAAGTGGTTCGATCCGGTGGCATCAACCGAATCGCAGAATCACCCATTACGGTTGCCAGGATGGCGCCGCGATCAATGTCCAGTACCGCTTCGAAGGGATCCAGGATGGCCAACGCTTCCCCTGGCGCCACCACGGATCGCTTGGGCAACAGGAACCAGTGACGCTGCATTTCATCCAGCCGAAGCACAACGCCATCATTGGAGACATACTGCACCTGCGCGGCATTCAACACCGGCGCGGGATCTTTCGGGCCCACGGCAGGCGCAGGGGCGGGAACGATGGCGGGGGCGGTATTGGCTGGTGGAGTCACCGCGGAAGGGGGAGTCCGATTCGCGGCGACGACAGCATCCGCAGGAGTTTCGGGAGGCATGGATTTCTTGTCGGGCTTTGTCGTCGGTTCAGGTTCGTCCGGCAGCGGAGTTGGGTCCAGGCCTGATGGAATTGCAGGTGAGGGGGACGGAACATCCACCGATCCCCCCTTGGATTCGGTCGAAGCGATGAGTGTCTGATTCCCGGCCTCGGCTGTCTTGGGATCCATTTTGGAGCCCTCCTGAGAACTCGCAACCGTGCTTTCACCGCTGGCGGCGGCCGATTTCCCGTCATCGCGCTTCGACTTTGTCAGCTCTTGAATCCCCGTCAAGAAGCCCGGATCGGCAATCAGCAATCCCAGGCAAACGGCGACCAGCAGCACGACAACGGCAGCAGGGACAGCTCGCTGAGACCATGAACTGCGGCGCAGATACTCGGGAATCTCGGCGGGAGCGGATTTCGTCGAGGCGGGCGTTTCCGCCAACCTGTCCGCTTCCCGATTGGCGGCGGAAGCGACCGATGCTTCGCTGGAAGCGACTGGTTCTTCGACCCGCAACTGGTCCGATTGGGCCACGGGTCCGAGTGCATAAAGTCGCTCGCGACTCGCTTCCGAGACTTCCGATTGCTTGCCCATCACCATCGCCAGGACCTGGTGACACGACGCCACTTCGGCCAGCAATTCGTCCGAGGTCAACAGGACACGCTCGACTTCGACGACCTGCTCGGGCGTCAGGGTGTTGTCAATGTATTGCGCGACCAGGTTCGGATCGATTCCGACGTTGGGGCCACTGACACTCGGCGCCTTCAGGCGGCGCTGCCGAACGACCAGCCGGATCAGGCTGACCAGCTTCCCGGCCACGGCGCTTTCCTGAATCTTCTCACCAATCAGCTTGGTCTGAGCTGGCTCAAGAACGTCATCCAGATAGGCAAGCAGAGTTCGAAGTGTCAGACGCATGATAAGACTTTCTCAGGGAATCGGACCCGATTGCAGGCCAGCGGACTCCGGGAATCCCTGCCAGCACGATTCAGGTCGAAACAAATCGGCTGACTATTTAGTGGCAATTCCTGGCGAATGCCGTACAACTTTTTGTGGAAATCTCCAATTCAGCTCGATTTCGAACCTCAACGGCACCCGGAAATCCCCCCGATGAATCCACGCCAGATCACCGCGTCGAGTCGACGCGGGAATCATCCAAGTCCTGAATGCTCAATGAGTAACGTAAGTTTTCCGTGCTCGGGTAGCGCAAAGTGCGGGGAGACCACCCGGTCAGGCTTTTTGAGGCGGTTCTTGGTCGCATGGGTTTTGCTGTTTGGGGCACTCGCTTGCGATTGGATTGCCGCGGAGGAACCGCCGACGGTTCGTCGCCGGGTCGTCTTGCTGGGGCAGAAACCAGACAGCCACCCCGCCACCACACACGAGTACATGGCAGGAGTCCAGATCCTTGGAACACTGCTGGCACGTTCGCCAGGGGTCCAGACCATCGTCGTTCAGGCGGATTCCCCATGGAAGGAGGGACCCGAACTTCTCGACAACGCAGATGCTGCGGTCATTTTCTTGACCGAAGGAGCGAAGTGGGTCACCGCCGATGCGGATCGACTCGCCGCGTTTCAGCGACTGGCCAAACGGGGTGGCGGATTGACGTGTCTGCACTGGGGAATGGGAACGCGCGAAGCAGAACCGATTGTGGATTTCACTTCACTGTTCGGCTGCTGCCACGGCGGCCCGGATCGCAAATACAAGGTGATCTCACTGAAGGCCCGACCTGCTTCGAATCCTCACCCGGTCCTTTCCGGAATTGGTCCGTTTGATGTTCACGACGAGTTCTACTACGCGCTGAAACGACCCGCTGCCGACTTGAACATCCATGTCACCCCCTTGATTCACGTCGAGATCGACGGCGCCGATCACATGGTGGCATGGGGCGCCGAACGAGGCGACGGCGGACGTTCGTTCGGGTTCAGTGGCCTGCATTTTCACGAGAACTGGAAGTTGGTCGAATATCGGCGACTGGTGCTTCAAGGGATCCTCTGGACATTGAAGTCCCCCATTCCAGAAGGTGGTCTGCCGGTCGATCTGACGGACCGGGATCTGGCCTTGCCTTCGCGTCCCTGATGACATGATTGAGGGGATCCGGCGTTCAGAGTGGCGGCAATTCGGTATTGCCCAGACTGCATAAGCCTCCTCGTTTCACGTGGAACGCAGAGCCGCAGCCAGCCGAGCCAATCACGTCGATGGATCCGCCGCGGGTTTGGACGTGATCGGTTCGGGCGAGATTCGCTTCAGGATCGGCGTCGTGGCGATCGTCGTTGCCAGGGCCATCAGGACCATCATCGCGAACAGCGTTGGGGAGATGACCCCCATATCCAGGCCGATGTTCAGCACGATCAACTCCATCAATCCGCGGGTGTTCATCAGGATTCCCAGCGATGCAGACGTTCGCCAATCGAGTCCCGTAAATCGGGCGGCCGCCAGCGTACCACCAAATTTTCCGATGGTGGCCACGGCAATAATCAGAATGCAGAACAGCCAGTCTTGAACATGCGAAAGAAGTCCAATCTGGGTTCGGGCTCCGGTGAAGGCGAAGAAGGTTGGCAGCAGCAGGATCGAGACGATCGATTCCAGCTTGTGACGGAACGTGTGAGCCAGATCACTATCATGAGGGATGATCGCCCCCAGCAGAAACGCGCCAAAAATCGCATGGATTCCAATGGTCTCGGTGATCATCGCTGAGATCAGGACCGCCACCATGACCCATGCTGAAGTCTCCAAAGAAAGCTCTTTTCCTGTTCGCTCACCCAGCCATCGAGCAATCCAGGGGCGGCCGATTCCGACCATCAGCGCGATGTATCCGGCGGTCAGACCGACTGTCACCGCCGCCCCGTAAACGTCCGCCTGCGTGATCCCCACGACAAATGCCAGCAGGCACCAGGCGGTGACGTCGTCGGCCGCTGCACAGCTCAGAGCCACGACTCCCAGCCCCGTCCGTTCAATTCCCAGGTCCGTGAGGATTCGGGCGAGGACCGGAAACGCGGTGATCGACATCGCCACTCCCATGAAAAGTGCGAAGCTCGTGAATGTGATCCCTTCCGGCGCGTAGTTCTGATAGACGCCTATTGCCAGCAATGTTCCCAGCAGGAATGGAGCCAGGATGCTGGCATGTGAGATGGCGACCGTGGCATGGGCTCGGGATTTCAGCAGTCCGGAGTTCAGTTCCAGGCCCACGATGAACATGTACAGGATCACGCCCAGTTGAGCCAGGACCCCGAGAATGGGCATGGTTGAACTGGGGATCACGAACGACATCGTCTCAGGAGAGATCCGGCCCAGGAACGACGGTCCCAGCAGGATTCCCGCGATCACCTCACCGATCACGCGCGGTTGTCCCAGGCGCTGGAAGACGATTCCCAGCAGTCGGGCCGTCACGATGATGGCGGCCAGGGCCAGCAGCACCTGTGACAGCGTGTTCTGGTGATTCGGGGCCGACGTCCGGATTTCCGCTGCGGTCGTCCCCGCGACAGGCCCCGCGACGATCCCTTCGCCTACCGCCCGGATCGCGAAGAACAATCCAATGGCGGCAATCAGCATCAGAAAGTAAACGAGTGCGACCGTTCCCGGTCGTGGGACGTTCGAATTGCTCGCTGCCGTATTCACAATGGAACCTCGATGACAGACACGTCTCAGCGTGAGGCGCCGGGCACTCGTGGATGAAAAGGCTGATCCATTCCGACTGGGTCGGCGCGACCCACTCATAATAGATGTTGGAACGTGAATTGTCTAGACAAGTGTTTGCGAAGTCAGGGCCATCCGTTTTTTCGAGATGGGCGAAGGGACGTTGGGTGGCCGTGGTTGGAGCGCTTGTCATTACCCACATCTCTCACATCTCTGCAGAAAGTTGAGATGTCTTTTGATGGCGCGCGAATGGCGGTCAATATTCAACTTGACCAAATGGTGTGTCACGTCCCATCGACCGTTCACTGGGGCTTTCCGTTGGTCGGCTGCCCCGCTGTACTCCTTCGGAGTAAATGCAGGCGAAAGCAAAGTCATCCGTTCCGACCACGCCGCCGTGTGCACTGAAAGGGGGGGGCGAGAGCGCAGCGGGTTGCACAGAGATGTGGGTAATGACAAGCGGGGCTCCAGCCCCGGCCACCCAGACTGAAAATGGCGATGGCCCTGTTTGCGAAGAGGAAGCGGAAGACGAGCAGGCAGGGGCCGTGGGGTACGATGCCGTGTGCACGGTGCGGTCAGCCAAGCTGTTCGGCGAGCGCGACGATGATCCCCTCGGGGCCGCGGATGTAGGCGAGCCGGTACGAATTCTCGTAATTCATTTCGCCAATCAGTTCCGCCCCATATGCGCGCATTCGTGTCACGACTCCATCGAGATCCTCGACGGCGAACATGACGCGACGGATTCCCAGGGTGTTCACGGGGGTATCAACGGGCCCGAATCGGACCGCGTCAGGGGTGTGAAACTTGTCGAGTTCGATCCCCTGGCCATCAGGAGTCCGCAACATTGCGAGGGTGGCCCGGACATCGCCCAGTCCAATCAGCCTGCCAACGTGCGGCCCTTCAACGGTCGTCTCGCCCTCCAGCGTCAGGCCCAGTTCGATAAAGAACGCTTTCACGAGGTCCAGATCGTCAACCACGATCAGGACATTGTCCATCCGTTTCAGCGTCATTCGGTTTTCATTCCATCACTTCCGAGGTTGGGTCAGGCCATAGGGACTTCGATTCGCGATCCATGCCAACCGTCAGCCGCGACGACAGGAGGCCGGCTCACGGTAAGAACAGTTTATTCGCGGCGACGATCTCGGTCGACTGCAGTTGTAATTGCTGAAGGACCAGATCGCGCTTTCCTTTTGAATTGATCTCGGTGACGGTGAGGTAGGCCGTCTCGCCATCTTCGCCAGATCGATCCCCCTGGTACTCGAATACCATCCATGCCGCCGCGGCATCTCCCCCCTTTCGATGGGTGATTTGAAACCACTTCGG
>Ga0265327_10005734_pt1 | contig 10234 bp, 11 predicted proteins | sample 41621metaG_FD_202089 | JGI IMG/M metagenome (GOLD analysis project Ga0265327, IMG submission 202089) | Rhizosphere microbial communities from Carex aquatilis grown in University of Washington, Seatle, WA, United States - 4-16-21 metaG | ecosystem: Host-associated > Plants > Roots > Rhizosphere... | reverse complement strand
CAGATCAACGCCAGGTTCCGCCCCTTCCGCCGCAGCAACGACGAGAGGGCGAAATCAAGGATGTTGCGGTACCGCTGGATGGGGGCGCGCATGCAGGCTCGGGAAGGACGGTGGGGTGAGGAGGGAACCAGAGGGGAAGTGATCCAGGCCCATGGGGTGGTCCTGGAAGGCGGCGTGGCGGTCCGCCATGGCCGGGTGGCGGGTGTAGCGGGCTTCCGTGAACAGGCAGAGGTCTGTGAGGCCAAGCTGCTTAACCAGCCGTGCACTGGGCTGCCGCTGCACAACGGCCATGGGTGCCTGCTGCTTGGCGTGCAGAAGCATCGCCGCGAATAGCGCCGCTTGGACGCAGAGCAGGGACAGACACAGGGTGGATTTCCGCATGGGTGAGGGCCTTCCCTCCAGGATAGCCTTCACTCCATGTTCTTCAGGACACTGGCCGTGACTTCCTGGAAGGCATAGGCCTTCAGGCCCCGGTGATCCTTCAGGAATTCGCGGGCGCTGGCCTCGGTGGCGAACGGCACCAGCTCCTTGCCCATGGGTCCCATCACATCGCTGCCGATGACGAAGGTCGCCTTGCGGGCATCGATGAGCTTGAGACCGTAGTAGTCCTTCACCTGGATGGCGGTGATGTCCGAGGGCGAGCGCTTGGTGGCGTACTGCTTCAGGTCGAACAGGAAGTTGAAGAGGTCCTTGGGGCCGTCGAACCAGGCCTGGGACCCATCCTTGAAGGTGATTACCGAGGCCCAGTCCGGGAAATTGGCCACATACATGCCGCACACGGCGCAGTTGCCCTTGGGCGTGGGGCCTTTCGAAGGTTGGCTCGGCTTCACGCCCGCGCTTTGCAGGGGGGGCAATCCTGCGATGAGCAGGGTTAGAGACAGATGCAATCGGCGCAGGTTCATGAATCCCTTGTTCAGAGCGAGTGATCATTCTATTTCCATTCGTGGAAGAGAAGTTCGGACCCTTCCGGAAATCCACAGGGCATCCACGGGTGGCTTCACTCAGTCTTTCGGCAGGTGCGGGTCGAGGAAATGGGGGTTTTGCCTACCGGCAGGTCTTGGAAGTCTGTATTCCATTCAGCGAAAACCCCTAGTCAGAGGAGGGCGATCATCGTTAGCCTGTGAGAACAAGGTCATTGTTGATCACGTGGAGTCTATGGCCCAGGAGCAGAAGCACAGGCTGGTCATCGCAGAGGATCACACGATTCTCCGTGAGGGCCTGAAGGCCCTGCTATCTGCGCGTCCGGACCTAGAAGTGGTGGGTGAAGCGACGGATGGTCGTGACGCGGTCCGCTGCGCCGAGGAATTGAACCCTGACTTGATGCTGCTCGACCTGTCGATGCCCCGCTCCAATGGGCTGGAGGCCCTGAAGGAGATCAAGCGACTCAGCCCCCAGACGAAAGTGCTGGTCCTCACCGTCCACAAGACCGAGGACTACGTGTTCACGGCCCTGCAGGCCGGCGCCGATGGCTATGCCCTGAAGGACTCATCTTCCGCAGAGCTCACCCTGGCGGTGCGCAGTGTGCTGAATGGGGAGCGCTACCTGAGCCCCGCCATTGCGACCACCGTGGTGTCGGGCTACCTGGGCTCCAAGGACGGCGTGTCCCTGAAGCCGGGCTTCGACGACCTGTCCAGCCGGGAGCGGGAGGTCCTCAAGCTCATCGCCGAAGGCTATCGCACCAAGGACATCGCCGAGTACCTTTGCATCAGTCCCAAGACGGTGGAGAAGCACCGGGCGAACCTGATGGACCGCCTCAACCTGCATTCCGTTTCAGCCTTGACGGCCTACGCCATCGAAAAGGGCCTGGTTACAAACTAGGTTCGTCGGGCAGCGCCCAGCGGGCATTCACCATGGTGCCTTCGCCTGGGGCCGAGGTCAGGATGAGGGAGCCGCCGAAGAGCTCGGCCCGCTCGCGCATGGAGGCCAGGCCGAAGCCGCCCCCTGTGGTGTTCCGACGGGCTTCGCCTGGGTTGAACCCGATGCCGTTGTCGCCCACCAGCAGCTGGAGGTCGCCCAACACCTGGCGGAGGGCCACGGTGATCTTCGACGCCTGGCTGTATTTAGCGGCGTTGTTCATGGCCTCCTGCATGATGCGGAAGATGTTCGTCTTGAGCGTCTCGGGCACTTCGAATTCCTCGACCTCGATCAGGCGCTCCACTTCCATGTGCGGGTAGGTGGCCTGGAACTCGCGGCAGAACCAGGCGATGGTGGCCAGCAGACCGAGGTCGTCCAGGGTGGTGGGTCGGAGGGCCATGGAGATGCGCCGGACCTCTTCCACCGAGGCCTGGATGACCGGTACCACGGCCCGCAGGGTCTTCATCTGCTTGCTCTCCACGCCGGCCTCGTCCTGCTCGTCCAGGGCCCGCTCCACCATGAATTTCACGGCGCTGAGGGATTGTCCGATGCTGTCGTGGAGTTCGCGGGCCACGCGCTGCCGCTCGCTCTCCTGGGCGGACATGAGGCGGGCCGATAGCCGGTGGAGGGTTTCCCGCGAATCGCGGAGCGCCTGCTCGGCCTTGTGGCGCTCGGTGATGTCCTGGATGTTGCCAAGCAGGGCGAACTCCCCGCCGTAGCGGATCAAAGCAGTGCGGCCGCTGATCCAGCGGGTTTCCCCGGCAGAGTGGAGGATGCGGCACTCGTAATCCTGGCTGGCGCCGAGTCCGGCGAGGCGACGGCGCCACATCTCGCGGACCATGGACCAGTCATCGGGGTGGATGATGTCGGCCACATCCATGCCGATGAGGTCGCTCTGGGAGCGGCCCACCATCTGGAAGAACCGCTGGTTGGCAAACTCGAGGCGGCCGTTGCGGTAGATGAAGATGCCCGTGGGTGAATTCTCCACCACGGTGCTGTACTTCTCTTCGGAATCGCGGATGGCCGCTTCCGCCGATTTCCGGTCGGTGATGTCGAGGAAGGTGTAGACGAAGCCCGCGACGGAGCCATCGGCCCGCCAGATCGGGGAGCAGGTCAGGAAGGCGGGGAAGGAGGATCCATCCCGGCGAACCGCCTTGACCTCGCCCGTCCACCCTTTCACGGCACCAAACCCAGACAATCCGCTGCGGGCCGCCTCAGAGGTGAAGCCGGTGACTTTGGCGAGGGTCTGATTCCGCACTTCGTCCTCAGTCCACCCGAACATCCACTCGGCGAACCGGTTCCAGTAGAGGATGACGCCGCCTTTGCCCGTGGCCACCACGGCCTGCTGGACCACCGCCAGAATGCGGGCCTGGAATTGGATCCGGGCATCGGCCTTGGTGCGTTCCAGCACTTCGGCTCGGACCCGCTGCTCGGCATCGTACCGCAGGAATTCGTTGGTGGCCTGCATCTCCTGCAGGGCGCGTTCCGCCTCGGCTTTGGCCGCCAGATCCCGCGCCATCGGCATGACCAGCAGGCGATAAATGAGAGGTGAAGCCACGAGAATGAGCGTGCCCGAATCCAGGAAGGCCATCGTCCAGATGGTGTCCTTGAAGAACGGCTCGATGAACACCATGATCGCCATCTCGGTGGCGACGATGATGGCCGAGACGATCAGGAAGGATCGAAACAGGTTCCCCAGGTGCCTGCCCCCAGGCGGCTTGGGAGCCGCCTGGGGCTCAGGCTGGAGGGGGATCGGAGCACTCGATCGCGGGGGAGTGGCCACGGAGAACCTCGGGGCGGGGATCCGCGGACTAGCGAATGTCGACGAGTTCCAATTCGAAGATCAGCGTGGAACCCGGGGGAATGTCCTGGCCCAGCTCACGCGGCGAGTAACCCAGGCTCGGAGGCACCCTCAGGAGCCGCTTCCCGCCCTTGGCCATGGTGGCGAGTCCCTCCTCCCAGCCCTGGATGATCCGCCCGGAGGCGATGGGGAAGGACATCGGATAACCGCGCTTCCGGGTATCCAGGAAGACATGCCCCCTGGCGCCATCGGTCTCAACCCACCCCATGGCTTCCACGACGCACGACTGGCCTGGGCGCGGAGAAGGCCCTTGACCAGGGACAAGATCCTGGATGCCAAGTCCACTTCCGGAGGTTTTCCAGGTGGTCTGGGACGTCTGGGGGGACTTGCAACCGAAAGTGATAGTGGCCATGAGAATGACCAGACTCACGAACCTCGCGCGCACGAGCAACCTCCTGTTGGAGCATGAAGCCCCAAGGGTACCAGAAGTCGCAGTGGGCACAGGAATCTGATCAGGCCTTGGGTTCGCTGTACATGGCTTCGATCTGGCTGGCGTACATCTGGTTCACCACCCGTCGCTTTACCTTCAGAGAAGGGGTCAACTGGCCGCCTTCCAGGGTCATCTCCTGGTCCAGCAGGACGATTTTTTTGATGCGCTCGTAGTTGGAGAGTTGCTCGTTCACGCGCTCCACGCGGCTGCCCATCTTGGCGTATACATCGGGGTTCTTCAGAAATTCCGGAATGGATGTCACGGGGATCTTCTTGTACCCGGCCCAGCGGACCAGGCTGTCGAAGTTGGGCACAATCAGGGCGGTGATGAAGTTACGTTGGTCGCCGATGAGGACGGCCTGGGCGATGTACTTGTCTTCCTTCAGCAGGTTCTCGATGGGCTGGGGCGCGATCTTCTTGCCGCCGCTGGTGACGATGAGCTCTTTCTTCCTGTCCGTGATGTAGAGTCGTCCCTCCACATCGAAATGGCCGATGTCGCCGGTGTGGAAGTAGCCCTCGTCATCGATGGCTTCCTTGGTGGCCTGCTCGTTGTTCCAGTAGCCGACCATGATGTTCGGGCCCTGGCAGAGGATCTCGCCATCCTCGGCGATCTTCACGAAGGGGCGACCGTTCCACTCTTTGTGGATGGGCCGGCCGACGCAGCCGGGGGCCACCTCGCCGAAGCGATTCACGGTGATGATCGGGCTCGTTTCCGTCAGGCCGTAGCCTTCCAGAATGGGGATGCCGATGATCCAGAAGAATTCCATGATTTTGCCGCTGAGCGGGGCGCCACCACTCACAGCCACCTTGAGCTTGCCACCCGTCCGTTGTCGGATCTGTTCAAAGACGACCTTATGCGCGGTGCGGTACCAGGCGCCCTTCCAACTGGGCGGTTCCTGGTTTTTCAAGAGGTAGGGGAGGGCCTGTTTGCCCGCCTGCATGGCCCAGTGGAAGATCAGGCGTTTGATGAAGGGGCCTGACGAGACCGTGTCGTAGATCTTCGCGTAGATTTTTTCGTAGATGCGCGGCACGGAAGCCATGACGGTGGGGCGCACTTCCACAAGGTTGGCGGCCACTGTGTTCACGTTCTCTGCGTAGTAGATGGCGGCGCCGATGTGGAACCAGAGGAACTGCCCCGCCATGCGCTCGAAGATGTGGGTAAGGGGCAGGAAGCTGAGGGCCCGCTCTTCCCCGATGAAGTCCACCGTAGCCTCAGCGGAGAGCACGTTGGTGACCAGGTTCCCATGGGTGAGCATCGCGCCTTTGGGATCGGCGGTGGTGCCCGAAGTGTAGATGAGCGTCAGCACGTCTGAAGGTTTCCGCTGTTCGCCCCAGGCCCGCACCTCGGGCCGTCGGGCCTCCATGGCCCGGCCTTCCTGAAGGAGGGTCGACCACAGGAGGACGCTGCGGCCGGAAGCCTCAGGCAGGTCACCATCCAGGAGGACGGCGGTCTCCATGTTGGGCAGCTGGTCCCAGTTCGAGAGCACCTTGTCCAGCTGACTCCGGTCGGAGCATATGACCCAGCGGGCCTGGCTGTCCTTGAGGATGAAGGCGGCCTGGGGGGCATTCAAGGTGCAGTAGATCGTAACGTCCGGGAGGCCCTGGATGGCACAGGCGAAGTCGGCGATGGCCCACTCGGGGCGGTTCTCGGACATGATGGCGACGCGGTCGCCCACCTTGAGGCCGCGGGCGGCCATGGCCAGCGCCAGTCGCTCCACCTGATCGACCATTTCGGCATGGGACATGGGCACATACACACCATTGCGCTTGGCCGCCAACGCATCAGGAAGGTTGCGTTTGGCAGCTTCGTAGAAAAGCTGGGCAATGGTTTCGATGGGCTGCGCCACAATGACTCCGGACACTCGGGGATATGAGGGAATGTTAACAGGGAAGGACGCTGCGCCGCTGGGGGAGGGGATTCAGGCCTTCCATCTGGAACAGCGTGCCCGCGATGTTTCACCGCACACGGCACGCGCCCAGGCCGGCGACTTGGCGAAGCTCTTGGACCATGCAGTCCGGATGCGATGGGATGGCTGGGAGGTAAGCCCGCGCACCTTGCGGGGATTCGCATTGGAATTGGGGGATCGGGGGCTGGACCCGGCCAGTCAGGCGCGCATCCTCTCCACCGTTCGAGGTTTCTTCAAGTGGCTCTGGGAAACACGGCGCATCACGAAAAACCCTGCGTCGGGCCTGCGGAATCCGAAACAACCCAAGCGCCTGCCCGCCTTCCTGACGGAAGGGGAGAGCCAAGCGCTGCTGGCGCTTCCACCCGCCGTGGATTTCGCGACCGCTCGGCTCGCCTGCCTGCTGGAGCTGCTCTACGCCTCGGGCCTGCGCGTGTCGGAACTGGTGGGGCTTGATCTCCAGGATCTGTACGCGGAGCAGCGCACCCTGCGGGTGCTGGGCAAGGGACGCAAGGAGCGCTTGGTGCCCTATCACTCGCAGGCGGGCGACATCCTCGAGGCCTACCTGGCTTTCCGGTCGGCGTTTCTTGTTGCCAAGGAACTGCCACAAAGCCCGGCTCTGTTCTTGAATCAGCGGGGCGGTCGTCTGACTCCCACGAGTGTGCGTACGCTGCTGCGCTCGGCTCTGGAGGCCGCGGCGGTGCGCTCCCGGGTGAGCCCCCACGCCCTCCGCCACAGCTTCGCCACCCATCTGCTGAACCGGGGCATGGACCTGCGGGCCATCCAGGAGCTGCTCGGTCATGCCAGCCTCAGCACCACGCAGCGCTACACTCACCTGGGGCTGGATGAACTGGCCCGAACCTATGAAAAGGCCCATCCTCGGGCCAAGAGCTGAAGCAACGAACCGCAGGAGTCGCCCCATGGAAGTGGTCCTTCCCATTCCCGTGTTCCCGTTTGTTCCTGTCCGAGGATCCGAGGCCGTGTTCCCTGTGCGGCGGATCTACTGCGTGGGACGGAACTATGCGGACCACGCCCGGGAGATGGGCATGGATCCCAACCGCGAACCGCCGTTCTTCTTCGGGAAACCCCACGATGTCGTGGTTCCCGGGGGTGGCGAGATCGTCTACCCACCGGCCACAGCCAACCTGCACTACGAGGTGGAGCTCGTGGTGGCGATGGCGAAGGGTGGACGGGATATTCCCGTGGCCGAAGCCTCGGCGCACATCTTCGGCTACGCGGTCGGCATCGACCTCACCCGCCGCGACCTGCAGGCCAAGGCCAAGGACAAAGGCCAGCCATGGGATACCGCCAAGGGCTTCGATCAGTCGGCTCCCATCTCGCCCATCACGCCGGTGACGGCCAGCGGCCTGCGGGAATCTGGTGCCATCTGGCTCTCCGTGAACGGTGTTGAGAAGCAGCGGGGTGATCTGGCGCAGATGACCTGGAGTGTGCCGGAGGTGATCGCGCACATCTCGGGGTTCATGGCCCTGGCCCCGGGGGACCTGATCTTCACGGGGACGCCCGCCGGCGTCGGACCCATCGTCCGCGGGGATCGGGTCCGCTGCGGCATCGAGGGCCTGGATGAGCTGGAGATCGTGCTGGTCTGACGGGAGACTCAGACGCCCGATTTTTTGAACTGGGCGATGATGTCGTCGACGCTATCCTTGCGGCTGTCGGCCTCGAGGCTCGTATCGAAGATGCGATCCTGGGTGGCGACCTTGCGCTCTGAGAATCCCTGGCCGCCGGCCATGGCCTCGGTGTGGATGTTGAAGATGACGAGGAGCCGGTTCAGGCCGTGCTGGAACTGCTTGAGCAGGATGACGACCTTCTCGATCTTCTGGCGGGTGATGTCCTGGAACTGGAGGATGTTCAGGATCTCGAAGGCCTCGTCGCTCACCTTGTGGATGTGGGTCTTGGTGGGGCCCAGGTCCACTTCCGCGGCCTGACTGGCAATCTGGTGCGCGAACAGGTATTCCAACACTTCCTGGGCCAGGGTGTTCTGGTCCTCTCCACCGGCGGCCCGGTCGAGGAACCCTGCGATGGCGGTGTGGAGCTTGGCCTGCTGCTCGTTCTGGCGATTCAGGCCATCTTGGCAGGCCTGGACCGCGCGGGTGGCGTCGTCCGAAGCGGCCATGAGGGTGTCCAGGCGGTTCATGACACTCTGGGTGGCCTCCTCGGTGTCAGAGGTGATGGCGTCCAGCTGGGCCGCCAGTTCCGGCACCTGGGTGCTTTGGTGCTTCACAGAGGCATCCAGCTGCTGCAGGTTCAGCAGCGTCTGGTTGATGCTTGAAACGAGGGCTCCGAGTTCACCTTTGGCCTCGATGTCGATCTTCTGGTACACCCGCCCATTGGCCATGTCCTGGGCGGCCTCGGCCAATCGGTGCAGGCTGGCCTGGGAGTCGCCCTGCAATTCCTGGCGAAGGTCGGAGATGAGCTGCTCAAGGCTGACGAGGCGCTGATCCAAGCGTACCCGGCGGGCCTGGAACTCGGCCACCAGGCTCTCGGGGGTGCCATCCTGCGGCAATGATTCGGGGACTTCAGTCATGGGGACTCCAGAGGTGCCCTCAGGGCGCGGGCCTCACCTTTACATGCGTTCCTTCGGTCAAGCCCCAAGCCTGCATGAGTTCCCGAGGGATGGCCACTTGTTTATCCTGCAGACCGGAGACGAACTCAACCCGCTCCACGGCAGGGCCCTTGGCCCACATCACCCGCAGGTTCCGGATGCCGCTGCGGTAGGGGCTCAGGAGGCTCCAGCGCTCTTCCATGACTTTCGGCAACTCCAGGTGACCACCCTTCTTGAATAGGCCCGATTTCAAGAGCACCACGCTCACCTGGACGTCTGGTTCGAGAACCTCAAGTCGCCCAGCATCTTTCAGGATGGCTGCGGCCTGGAGCACGGCCACGTCATGCTGCCCGGAGGCGGCCATGACGTCCTGGAAATCCCGGTAGCCGTCGAAATAGGGAAGGATGCGGCGTTCCTCGGCGAAGAGCTTCAGGCCTTCAAGGAGCTGGGGGGCGGGCAGGGTGGGCCAGGGGATGGCCGTCAGGCTGGGGAAGATGGTGTTCAGTCGTTTGCGACTGTCCTGGAGGCGGGCCGAGTCCATGAGCAGGTCCGGCACCGTGCGGCGGATGGCTCCCGGGGTCTGCACCTGGGTGGTCAGGAATTCAAAGAGGCCCGTGGTCCACTCCAGGATCTCGAAGGCCGCCAGCTCACCTCGGGCGGAGAGCGTCTCCGCCTGGATCACGTCGCCCTGAGAGAAATACAACACCCCGCTCACCTTGCCGGAGCTCACCTGGAGCATGCCGGTCTTGCGGTTGACATGGAGCAGCTGGACCACGTCTGTCAGGGAGATGCTCTCCAGGGTGCCGCGGAGGTTGCTCATGCCCGGCTCTCCGGGGAGAGGAGTTCCCCGAGCAGGACCTTGATGCGTTCCCGGGTCACGGGTTTGACGAGGAAGATGTCGGCGCCACAGCGAAGTCCCTGCGACCAGGCCCGCTCGCCATCAAACCCAGTCAAAAGGATGACCTTGATGTCCTGGCACTCCGGGTCGTCCTTCAACGAGTGGCAGAGGGCGGTCCCGCTTTCCCCGGGCATGAGGACATCCAGGAACATCAGGTCCACCTTCTCCTGGGCCAGGGCGCGGCGGGCGAAGCTGGCATCCGCCGCCTCGAGCACGTGGTGGCCCTCCAGCTCGACATAGGCCCTCAGGATCTGGCGGACATTGGGATCGTCATCGACGACAAGCACGGTGCTCATGGGCGGGCCTCGCCCATGGCGGTGAGCATTTCTTCCACAGCGCGCTCCAATCCCACCAGCACGGCCCGGCCGATGAGGCTGTGGCCGATGTTCAGTTCTTCGATCTCGGGAATGGCGGCCACGGGGCCCACATTCTGCAGGTTCAGTCCATGGCCGGCGAGCACCCGGAGGCCCAGCCGGCTGCCCAGACGGGAGGCCTCGCGAAGCCGCCCCAGCTCGTGGGTGGGGTCCGAATCCATGGGCAGGTCGCTGTAGGTGCCGGTGTTCAACTCCACCGCATCAGCCTCAAGTTTGGCGGCCATCTTCACCTGATCCAACACCGGATCGACGAAGAGGCTGACGTGGATGCCGGCACTGCGCAGCTCGCGCACCACGGGCTTCAGCATTCCCTGCAGGAAGATGGCATCCAGGCCACCCTGGGTGGTGAGT
>Ga0265327_10005733_pt1 | contig 10234 bp, 12 predicted proteins | sample 41621metaG_FD_202089 | JGI IMG/M metagenome (GOLD analysis project Ga0265327, IMG submission 202089) | Rhizosphere microbial communities from Carex aquatilis grown in University of Washington, Seatle, WA, United States - 4-16-21 metaG | ecosystem: Host-associated > Plants > Roots > Rhizosphere... | reverse complement strand
CGGCATCCTGCTCGTGGGGGGCTTCGTCGGTTCCCTCTTCGGAGTCTGGCTGTTCGGCCTGCTGCGCCGTATCGGGCAAGTCGAGCTGTTCATCAACCTGAGCTACGTCCTGCTGCTCGGCACGCTAGGCACGCTGATGCTCATCGAGAGCACGCGCGCCTACCTGCGCGGGCGCAAGCCGGGCGCCGGACGGCGCAAGCTGCACCAGCACACCTGGATGCACGGGCTGCCGCTGAAGCTCCGCTTCCGCAAGTCGAAGCTCTACATCAGCGCGCTGCTGCCGCTCGGGCTCGGGTTCCTGATCGGCATCCTGTCGGCGGTGATGGGCGTCGGCGGCGGCTTCATCATGGTTCCGGCGATGATCTACATGCTCGGCATGCCGACCGTGATGGTGCCGGGGACATCGCTGTTCCAGATCATCTTCGTCGCCGCCTCCGTGACCGTGCTGCAAGCCATCAACAACCATACCGTCGACGCGCTGCTGACCGTGCTGCTGCTCGTCGGCGGCGTCATCGGCGCGCAGTTCGGCAGCCGGTTCGGGACGCGGCTTCGCGGCGAGCAACTGCGGGCGATGCTCGCCGTGATGGTGCTGCTGGTCGCGACGAAGCTGGCCGTCGACATGACGCTGCGCCCGGACGAGCTGTATTCCGCGGTGGTCCCGAAATGACCGGGCTTCGCTGCCGCTCTCTCCTCGGCTGCCTCCGCTGCGCCGCGGCGGCGCTCGGCATTCTCGCCGCCGCCGCCGGGGGGCTGTCCGCTCCCGCGCACGCCGAGGCGCCGCCGCTCGTCGCCGACCTGACGAGCCACCTCGTCGGCATCACGACGGCGTTCAACGGCACCAGCGTCGTGCTGTTCGGCGCAACGGACGGGCCGGGCGACGTCGTGGTGGTGGTGCGCGGCCCGGAGCGCGACATGGTGGTGCGGCGCAAGAGCCGCGTCCTCGGAATCTGGGTCAATACCCGCGAGGTGACTTTCGTCGGCGTGCCGGGCTTCTACAGCGTCGCAAGCAGCCGGCCGATCGAGGAGATCACCAGCCCGGCGATGCGCACGCTGCACCAGATCGGCCTCGACAGCCTGCGCATTGCGGCGCAGAGCCCCACAAACCCGGAGCGTGCCGCCATCTTCCGCGAGGCGTTGATCCGCACGCAGAAGCACGAAAAGCTGTTCGTCGACGCGGTGGGCAAGGTGAACTTCCTCGGCGAACGGCTGTTCCGCACGACCATCGCGCTGCCGGCGAACGTGCCGACCGGAACCTATCTGGTGCAGGTCTTCCTGGTGCGCGAGAACGAGGTGGTCAGCGGACAGACGACGCCGCTCGTCATATCGAAGATCGGCATAGACGCCGATCTTTACGATTTCGCCGACCGGAAGGCCGCGCTCTACGGGCTCGTTGCCGTCGCGACCGCTATGGTGGCAGGATGGCTCGCGAGTTTACCGTTCCGCAGCGCGTGATGCGATGAATGCGCCACCGCCCGCCGCCGATCCTGTCGCCGACGCCGCTTCCTCTCAGGAGCGCGTCTTCCTTGTCGTCGTCGACGAAAGCGAGGAGCTTCGCGTCGCGCTGCGCTATGCCGCGCGTCGCGCCCGGCACACCGGCGGCCGGGTCGCGCTGCTCTACGTGATCGAACCGACCGCCGACCTCCAGCACTGGATGGCCGTCGAGACGCTGATGCGCGAGGAACAGCGCGAGGAGGCGGAGGCGCTGCTTCAGAAGATCGCCAGCGAGGTCTTCGACCTCGCCGGGACCATGCCGGTCGTCTACATCCGCGAGGGGCGCCGCCGCGACGAGCTGCTCGCGCTGATCGAGGAGGAGCCCGGCATTTCGATCCTCGTGCTTGCCGCGAGCACCGCCAACGAGGGGCCGGGACCGCTGGTCTCCGCGCTCACCGACAAGATGATCAACCGGATGCGCATTCCCGTGACCGTGGTGCCCGGCAATCTGACGGACGAACAGGTCGACGCCCTGACCTGATCGCGGCGGCGGACGGGACGCGGCCGCCCCCTATTGCGCGAAGCGCCTGCGATCGGAGGAAATCGTCCGGTGCGGCGGCCGAGGGGTTGAATCGGCAGGGGCGTGCGCCAAGCTAGAAACCTCGATTCCGACATTTGCACCCGTCCTCGCCGGAGCTAGTCCTATGTTCATTCAGACCGAGCAGACGCCGAATCCCGCCACCCTCAAGTTCCTGCCCGGCCGCGCGGTGATGCCGAGCGGCACGGCCAACTTCACCAGTTCCGCGGCTGCCGCCCGCTCGCCGCTGGCCGAGCGGCTGTTCGCGCTGAACGGCGTCGCCGGCATCTTTCTCGGGGCCGATTTCGTCACAGTGACGAAGGACGAGGACAGCGACTGGTATCAGCTCAAGCCGGCGATTCTCGGCGCGATCATGGAGCACTTCACCTCCGGCCGTCCGATCGTCCTGGACGCTGCCGAGGAGGGCGCGGCGACGGAGGGCCAGGACGAGGACGAGGACGAGATCGTCGGCCAGATCAAGGAGCTGCTGGAGACGCGCGTGCGTCCGGCGGTGGCACAGGACGGCGGCGACATCATCTTCGACAGCTACGAGGACGGAGTCGTCTACCTGCACATGCAGGGTTCCTGCTCGGGCTGCCCCAGCTCGACGGCGACGCTCAAGGCCGGCATCGAGAACATGCTGCGCCACTACATCCCCGAGGTGCAGGAAGTCCGGGCGGTCTGACCGCCGCGGCCGCTTCCTTCCGTCCCGCGCAGGGACGGTGCGCGGCGTGACAGGTTGCGGCGGCACCGCCGGTTTGGCTAGTCTCGGTTGCAGGCACCGGCATCCCGCCGGTGCCTGCGTTTTATCGGGTGCGGGAACGGACGCTCGGCATGCACAAGATTCTGCCCGACGAGGGCCTCGACATTCTGTTCCGCGAGGCGCGGACGCATAACGGCTGGCTGGACAAGCCGGTCAGCGACACGCTCCTGCAGGCGATCTTCGAACTCGCGAAGATGGGACCGACCAGTGCGAACTGCAGCCCGATGCGGGTCGTCTTCGTGAAGTCGCGCGAGGCCAAGGAACGCCTGCGCCCGGCGCTTTCCGCCGGGAACATGGAAAAGACGTTGACCGCGCCGGTGACGGCGATCCTGGCCTACGACCTCGAATTCTACGAGCATCTGCCGAAGCTGTTCCCGCAGACCGACGCGCGCCCCTGGTTCACCGGGAAGCCGGAACTCATCCAGGCCACCGCGTTCCGCAACGGCTCGCTTCAGGGCGCTTATTTCATCACCGCCGCCCGCGCGCTCGGGCTCGATTGCGGGCCGATGTCGGGATTCGACAACGCGAAGGTCGACGCGGAGTTCTTCCCGGACGGGAAGGTGAAGTCGAACTTCCTTTGCAACGTCGGTTACGGCGACCCGTCGAAGCTGTTCCCGCGCAACCCGCGCTTCGCCTTCGAGGAAGTCTGCCGGATCGTGTGAGGCGGCAGGCGCCCGCCGTCGTCCGCTCAGAGCATCGTGCGCGGCAGGACGCTGTCGCTGAGCAGCGGAAAGCGGCGCGGCTCGAAGAGCTGATAGTGCCACCATTCCTTGGAGTAGAAGTCCCATCCGGCCGCGCTCATGATCCCGAGCAGGATCATGCGGTTGCGCTGCGCCGCGGCGGGGATGTCCGTGCTGCCGTGGTACGAGAGCGGCGTGAAGGCGTCGAACTCGGTGCCCATATCGAGCGCGGCGCCGTCGCCGTCGGTCAGCGTCAGGTCGATCGCGACGCCGCGCGAGTGCGGCGATCCGCGGCGCGGATCGGCGAGGAAGGTCGCGTCGGGCCGTGCGTTCCACAAGGTCCATTGCGCTTCAGCCGGGCGGAACGCGTCGAAGACCAGTATCCCGTAACCGAGCCGGCCGGCCAGTTCGATCGCGCGCAGCAGCTTTTCCGCCGCAGCGTCGTGCAGATAGCAGCCGGGGCGGCTATAGACGGGGCTCCTGGTGACGTTGCGGCTGGTGGCGTAGGCGATGTCGTGGCTAACGGCGAAGGCGGGCGGTGCAATCTCGACGAGGGTCATGGTCTGTCGTCTATCACGGAAACGGTCGCATCCTCGTGCGCAAAAGTGACCCAAGAATGAAGGCGGCGGACGTGATCCTCCCCGGAGGGCGAGACGCATGAGGGTACTGGCGCTCGATACCTCCGGCGCCGCCTGCTCGGTCGCGCTGCTCGATCGCGGCCGGCTCGCCGCGCACTGCTTCGAGCCGATAGCGCGCGGCCATGCGGAGCGCCTGATGCCGATGGCGGCCGCGGTCTTCGAGGCCGGCGGGCTCGACGGCGGATTCGCCGCGCTCGATCTTATCGCCGCGACGGTCGGACCCGGCGCCTTCACCGGCATCCGGATCGGGCTGGCCGCCGCCCGCGCGATGGGCATGGCGGCCGGCCGGCCGGTCGTCGGCGTCACCGCGTTCGAGGCGCTCGCCGAGGCGGTGCCGATGGAGCATCGCGCCGGCCGCACGCTGCTGGTCGCAATCGACAGCCGGCGCGAGAACCTGTTCGTGCAGTTGATCGGTGCGGACGGCGAGCCGCTCGGCGAGGCCGGCGACGCCGCGCCTGCGGCGCTCCCGTCGCTCGTCGCGCCGGGGCCGCTGATCGTCGCCGGCGACGCGGCGCGGCGGGCGGCGGCGGCGCTCGAAGCGGCGGGCCGCGACGATGTGCGCATCGCGCCCGGCGAAGGCTTGCCGGATGCCGCCTGGGTGGCGCGCGTCGCCGCACGCCGGGCTGCCGCCGCCGCTGCTGAAGCAGGCGGCGGTGCGGAATCGTTGCTGCCGCTGCCCCGGCCGCTCTACCTCCGCGCTCCGGCAGTGACGCTGCCGCGGCGGACCGCGACGCCATGAGCGCCGGTTGCGACGACGCCCGAGTCGCGCAGGTCGGCGTCGCCGACCTGCCGGTCGTCGCGGCGCTGCACGCGGCATGCTTCCCCGAAGATCCCTGGTCGCCGCAGGCGGTCGCCGACGTGCTCGCGATGCCGGGCGCGAGCGGCTGGCTGGCCTACGGTGCGGACGGTGTACCGGCCGCCTTCCTGCTCGCCCTCAGCCTCGTGCCCGAGGTTGAGATTCTGTCGATCGGCGTCGCGCCGGTCGCCCGTCGGCGCGGTCTGGCGCGGCGGTTGATCGAATTGCTCGTCGAACTGGCGCGACAACGCGGGGCGCGAGAGGTGCTGCTGGAGGTCGCGGAGGACAATGCAGCGGCGCGACGGCTCTATGCGCAGGCCGGATTCGAGCCGATCGGCCGCAGGCCGAATTACTACAAGCGCGGAGACGACGCGGTCGCTGCGCTTTCGCTCCGGCTGATCCTCGAATCGGGGCGCGAAAACAAGGCGAGCGGGACTGCCTGATCTCTGGTGGTTATTTCAGATGTCCGCCTCACATTCAGTTGCAATCTGGTGCTGACTTAAAAATTGTCTCTTGTTATTGCTTACTCCATAAGAGATACATATATCGTGCGCAGGCAGCGCATATGGGAATCTGCGAATGACTGTACAGAACAATTCCGGCGACTTGCTCGCCTTGACGACGGAAATCGTGGCGGCGCATGTATCCAACAATACCGTCGCCGTGGCTGATCTGCCGCACCTGATCAATCAGGTCTATCAGTCGCTGTCGACGATCGGCACTGCGGCGGCGCAGCCGGTTGCCGTGGAGCGCCCGCAGCCGGCGGTCAGCGTCAAGAAGTCCGTGCACCCCGACTACATTATTTGTCTTGAGGACGGCAAGAAGCTGAAGATGCTGAAGCGCCATCTCAAGACCGCCTACAACATGACGCCCGAAGAGTACCGGGAGCGCTGGAGCCTGCCGGCGGACTATCCGATGGTCGCGCCTAATTACGCGAAGCAGCGCAGCAAGCTCGCCAAGGAAATCGGCCTGGGCACGCGGGCGCGGAAGGGCGCCGCCTGACGGCGCACGCACGGCTACGGCCGCGTCGCCCGAGCTGCCGCGGACTCCTACGCTGCCCAAGACCGTAGGCTGAGACGGCGCTTTCGGCTATAGTGCGTTAACGCCCGGGCAATCGACGGATCATAATGGTTTCGCGCCTTGAACAGCTCTGTATCGACAAAGGGTTGAAGATGACCGATCAGCGCCGCGTTATTGCGCGCGTGCTGTCGGAGGCGGAGGATCACCCTGACGTCGAGCAGCTCTACCGGCGGGCAACCGAGATCGACCCCAAGATCAGCATCGCGACCGTATACCGGACGGTGCGGCTCTTCGAGGAAGCCAATATCCTCGCGCGGCATGATTTCGGCGACGGCCGTGCCCGATACGAAGAGATGCCGGCCGCTCACCACGATCACCTGATCGACGTGCAGTCCGGCCGCGTCATCGAATTTCACAACGAGGACATCGAGAAGCTCCAGCGGGCGATCGCGACGCAGCTCGGCTACCGGCTCGTCGGGCACCGGCTGGAACTCTTTGCCGTGCCGGTCAGCAAAGACAAGGCGGATGGCTTGGTCTGACATGGCGCGGTCCGACCTGACGGCGAAGCCTCCAGCCATCGAGCCGGCCGCAGCCGGCATGGCTGCGCACGCCGGTACGCCGCCCGGCGGCGGTCGCATTGTCGACCAGCGTTCCGGGCACCTTGCGGTCCGGCTCGCCGAGACTCCCGAGGAGGTCGCCGAGGCGCAGGCGCTGCGCTATCGCGTCTTCTACGAGGAGATGGGCGCGCGGCCCGACGACGAGATGGCCCGGCTCAAGCGCGACTTCGACTCCTTCGACGCCTGCTGCGACCATCTGCTCGTGCTGGACACGGTCCGCGAGAGCGGGTGCGACGTCGTGGTCGGTACGTACCGGCTGATCCGCCGTTCGGCGGCGGCGGCGCACGGCAGCTTCTACACGGCGTCGGAGTTCGACATCGGCGCGATCCTCGACTATCCCGGCGAGATTCTCGAACTCGGCCGCTCGTGCGTCGACGCGGGCTACCGGACGCGGCCGACGATGCAGCTCCTGTGGCGCGGCATCGCCTCCTATGTCTTTCATCACGACATCGCGCTGATGTTCGGCTGCGCCAGCCTGCCGGGAACCGACCCGGCGACGCTCGCGGTGCCGTTGAGCTATCTCCACCACCATCACCTCGCGCCGCCGGCGCTCCGTCCCCGCGCTCTCGGTGAACGCTACGTCGACATGCGGCTGCTCGACCCGTATGAGATCAACGCGGCGCGGGCGCTCGCCGATCTGCCGCCGCTGATCAAAGGTTACCTGCGGCTCGGCGGCTTCGTCGGCGACGGAGCGGTGATCGACCGGCAGTTCAACACGATCGACGTCTGCATCGTCGTGAAGACCGACCTCGTCACCGAGAAATATTACCGGCATTACGAGCGGCAGGCGAAAGACGCGTGGGCGGCCTGATGGCCGGGGACGCTCTCCGGGTCTGCCGGCTCGGCCTCTACGTCGCCTGGACGCTGCCGCTGATGGCGGTGCAGGCGCTGCAGCTCGCGACCGGCTCGCGCTACGCGACGCGCCTGCCGCGGATCTATCATCGCGTGTGCTGCCGCATCCTGGGCTTTCGCGTCGGTGTGCTCGGAACGCCGAGCGACCGCCGGCCGACGCTGTTCGTGGCGAACCATGCCTCCTACACGGACATCACGATCCTTGGGGGGCTGGTCGAGGGCTCGTTCGTCGCGAAGAGCGAGATCGGGAAATGGCCGTTCTTCGGCTGGCTGGCAAAGCTGCAGCGGACCGTCTTCGTCGACCGCCGCGTCCGCACGACGGCGAAGCAGCGCGGCGACCTCGGCGCCCGCCTCGAATCCGGCGAAAACCTGATCTTGTTTCCTGAAGGCACGAGCAACGACGGCATCCGCGTGCGCGCGTTCAAGAGCGCGCTGCTGAGCGTCGCCGAGGGGAAGACGTACCGCGGCGAACCGGTCGCGGTCCAGCCGGTGACCGTCGCCTATACCCGTCTCGACGGCATGCCGATCGGCCGGCTCGACCGTCCGGCGTTCGCGTGGTATGGCGATATGGATCTGATGCCCCATATGTGGCATCTGGTCGGTTGTGGGACCATTGACGTCGAGGTCGAGTTCCATCCGGTCGTGACGCTCGGGGATTTCGCGTCGCGCAAGGCCCTGACCGACCATTGCCAGCGGGTCATTGCCGCGGGCCTTGCCGCGGCCCTGTCGGGACGGCGAAATGCCGTTGCGGCCGCCGCGGCAGCGGCGGCGGGAACCAGCCCATCCGGCGCTGTTCCGACAACCCCCGCCGCGTTGGCGGCGGGCGGAGAAGGCGGCGGCGGTGCGGCTGGGGCGCTCGGCGCCGCCGCGCGAGCATCGGACGGGACGAACGGACGGACGCGGTGACGAAGAAGCTCTACATCAAGACGTACGGCTGCCAGATGAACGTCTACGACTCCGCTCGCATGACGGACGTCCTGGCGCCGCTCGGCTTCGTGCCCGCCGACGCGCCCGACGGCGCCGACATCGTGATCCTCAACACCTGCCATATTCGCGAGAAGGCCGCCGAGAAGGTCTTCTCGGATCTCGGCCGGCTGCGCCCGCTGAAGGATGCGAAGGCGGAGGCGGGCGGCGACATGATTCTCGCCGTCGCCGGCTGCGTCGCGCAGGCCGAGGGCGCCGAGATCCTGCGGCGTGCGCCGTTCGTGGACATCGTGCTCGGACCGCAGACCTATCACCGGCTGCCGGAGATGGTGGCGCGTGCGATGCGTGCGGCCGCGGCGCCGGGCGCTGGCGGAACAGCCGGCCGCGGCATCCTCGACACCGAGTTCCCGGCAGAGACGAAGTTCGATCACCTGCCGGAAACCGCGTCGCCGCAAGGCGTCGCCGCGTTCCTCGCGGTGCAGGAGGGATGCGACAAGTTCTGCACCTTCTGCGTCGTGCCGTATACACGGGGCGCCGAGTATTCGCGGCCCGCCGCCGACGTCATCGCCGAAGCGCGCCATCTGGTCGCAGCCGGTGCGCGGGAGATCACGCTGCTCGGTCAGAACGTCAACGCGTATCACGGCGACGCGCCGGACGGACGCGGCGGCTCGTGGGGCCTTGGCCGGCTGGTCCGCGCGCTCGCCGAGATCCCCGGCCTCGACCGGCTGCGCTACACGACATCGCACCCGCGCGACGTGGACGACGAGCTGATCGCGGCGCATCGCGACGTGCCGGCGCTGATGCCGTTCCTGCACCTGCCGGTCCAGTCGGGCTCCGACCGGATCCTCGAAGCGATGAACCGCCGCCACACCGCCGACGAGTATCGGCGCATCATCGACCGGCTGCGGGCGGCGCGGCCGGACCTTGCGCTCTCCTCGGACTTCATCGTCGGCTTTCCGGGCGAGAGCGACGGCGATTTCCAGGCGACGCTCGATCTCATTGATGAAATCAAATTCTTCGCTCAGGCGTTCTCCTTCAAGTACAGCCCGCGTCCGGGCACGCCCGCGGCGCTGATCGACGGACAGGTGGCTGAAGAGGTGAAAGCCGAGCGGCTGGCGACGGTGCAGGATCTGCTTGCGGCGCAGCAGCGCCGCTTCAACGAGGCAAGCATCGGCCGCGCCGTTCCGGTGCTGTTCGAGAAGGAAGGGCGGCATCCCGGCCAGCTCGTCGGCCGGACGCCCCACATGCAGAGCGTCCATGCCGCGGCGCCCGTCCGCCTGCTCGGCCGCACCGTCCCGGTACGGCTCCTCGCATGCGGCCGCAACAGCATTGCCGGTGAGGTCGCGACGCTGGACGACGGCGACCCCGGAGCCGTTGCCGAAGACCGGTTCTGCGCGTGACGACCGGCGGCAACCGATCGATGCCGGAAGAGGGCGACGTCAACGCCCGCGTCCAGATGCAGTTCGACGACAATAAGCTGCTGCCGATGCTGTTCGGCGAGCGCGACCGGTATCTCGACCAGATCGAGCGGCTGCTCGGGGTGTCGGTCGTGTCGCGCGGCAACCGTCTTGCGATCGCCGGGCCGCCCTCGGCCGCCGAGGCCGCGCGCGCCGCGCTCGCGATGCTCTACGACCGGCTGAAGCGCGGGCTCGAGGTCGATACGGCGGCGGTCGATGCGGCGCTCCGCATGGTGGCGAACGGTGCGGGGCCCGCCGCGGGCGCGGGCGGCGACCGGACCCTCCCGCTGTGGGGGGAGGATGCCCAGATCCGCACCCGCAAGCGCCAGATCACGGCGCGCTCGCCCACTCAGGCGACCTACATCCGGGCGCTGAAGGAGCATGAGCTGGTCTTCGGCCTGGGGCCTGCCGGCACCGGCAAGACCTATCTCGCCGTCGCGGCGGCCGTCGACATGCTGATGAGCGGGACGATCGAGCGG
>Ga0265327_10005731_pt1 | contig 10236 bp, 7 predicted proteins | sample 41621metaG_FD_202089 | JGI IMG/M metagenome (GOLD analysis project Ga0265327, IMG submission 202089) | Rhizosphere microbial communities from Carex aquatilis grown in University of Washington, Seatle, WA, United States - 4-16-21 metaG | ecosystem: Host-associated > Plants > Roots > Rhizosphere >... | reverse complement strand
GAAGCTGTCCGGCTTCCAACCGGCAGGACTGGACGACCGGGTTGTTTTTGTTGTCTGAAGCCAAATGCGTTTCCAACCGGACGAGCGCAGCGAGGGTATGCTCAATTTTTTGATTAATGATGTCCTGGTACTGCAAGCCCATGACTATCTGTTGGATTTCCTGGTTGATTTGTTTGCTAAGCTGGCTGATGTGGGACTCGCGGGACTGGTTGGCCGCCAGTTCCTCCTGCAATTGCTGGAGTGATTTTTCAATGTGGGCCTTTTCCTTGGTGATGCTGGTCCAGAGGTTGTCGGTCTGGGTTTGGAGTTCGTTGATGACCTGGTTGACGGTGCGTTGAATGGCCCGTAGTTCCTGGAACCGGGTTGTGAATAATTCGCACACCTGGTCGTGCAGCGTTTCAATCTCCTTGGTCAGGGAACCGAACATGGCCTGTACTTCGCCGCCCAGCGGCGCGGATTCAATTTTGAAAAGGGTCTGAATGTATTTCAGCGGGCCAATGGTCCGTTGCAGTTCCACCTGCACATTGATGAGTTCGTCAATGCGCTGGCAATCCTGCCGCAGGCGCTTAAGAATTTGCTCGGTTTTGGGGTGGCTGTCGTTGAGAAACTTCATGGGTTTCTCGACGACCGGCATGGCATCAAAAAATATCGTAGCCCCTTCCGAGCGTCCGGTGGCGAAGCCCACAAATTTATCGCTCTTGGTGACGACATCCATGCTCTGGTTGGCCAGCTTTTCCAGGGCCACACCCGTGGCCAAAAATTCCTGCTCCAACTGGCTGCCAACCTGTTTTAAGCGGCTGGCCGGGGTTTTTAGGTCGACGCGAGGCTTGGCGTAAGGATGCCAGCGCGCCAGCACGTCCGCAGCCATGGCACCTGTTTTTTTCAGATGCGAAGCTGCAGATTTCCAGAGCCAAAATGACCGCAACCGGTTCATGAAAAAGCTATTATGGACTATCGAGGAAAGGCGGTATGGCGCGTCGTGAACCGGCGCCAGTTCTAAATGGTTTATTTTGGCACACTTCTCATATGTCATCGGATGCTCTCACCTTGGCTTGAGCAGAATTTAAGCGTGAGCTGCCAGCCAGCGCGTGACTCTGTTGGGTTGCAGTCGCTTAGCTCAAATTGGGTAGCGGGAAAAATTGGAATTCTCAAGTGAATGGATTTCCCCGCCGATGTAGAGAGGCGGCACCGTGCTTAAATACGGGCACGACGCCTTTTGCCAAAATGCCGAACTTCTTCCAAGCGACACAACCAGCACGGTCACGCCGTGTACTGGTGGTGGAAGACGATGCCGTGAACCGGACGTTTTTGCGTATCGCCCTGGAGAAGCGGGGGTATCACGTATTTCCGGTGCAGGATGTCGGCGCGGCACAGCGGGAATTTGGCCGCTGCGGGGCTGCTCATTTCGATTGTGTCATCAGCGATTACTGGCTGCCCGACCAGACCGGCTTGGATTTGCTGCGGTGGCTGAAGACCGAGGACCCCAGCCTGGCCACCATCATGTTGACAGCCGAGGGCGAGCGAAAGCTGATCACCGAATCGCTTCGTTTGGGGGCGACGGATTTTTTGGAGAAACCGGTAAACGTGGATCGCTTGATGGCGGCTTTGGAAAAGGCCGCCAGCCAGACGGTACGCCAGCGGCACATGCTGCAGTCTGAGTCGGCCATGGTGGAGCTGGGACGCACCCAAAGATGGATGGTGCAGGCGGTGGAGAAAGATTCCATAGAACTGTTTTTCCAGCCGAAGTTTGAGGCTGGTGGTGATTTCTTTGCGCATTTCCGGCCCACGCCCGATACACAATGCTGCCTGCTCACCGATGTCTCCGGCCACGATCCGCAGGCGGCCTACATCTCAGCTTATTTTCACGGCATCTTTCGTGGAATGTTGATGTGCGAGACCCCGCAAGCCGCCATCTTTGCCTACTTCAATAATTTTTTGGTGAATGAATGGAACCTGGCCGGAAAAATCAGGAACACCACCGCGAGCGGGACCTCCGTTGCGGCCGTGGCGATGTTTGTGGATGCGGAACAAAAAACCGCCAGCACCTTGATTTGTGGTTCGCCAGAGCCGGTTTGTGTTTTGCCGGATGGCCGCGTGCAAACCATCGGCGCAAACAGTGGACCTCCGCTGGGTTGGTTTGCGGATGTGGAAATCCAGGCCAATGTGCGTTCCGTTGCCGGTGGCGGCACCGTTTATATGTGGACAGATGGCCTGGCTGATTTGGCTGAATCGCTGGGAGTGCATCCGTTATGTCTCGCATTTGCCTTACGGCAGAAAGGCGATGGCGCGGCCGAGCTGCCCCTGGTGAAAAGCGCCAACGATGACATCCTTTGCGCGACCATTTATCTGCCCGACACCAGCCCGGAAATAGGCGCTTTGCAGCCGCTCATCCTGGGCAAATATCGTGGCGATCAAGTGAGTGAAATTGACGGCCTTGAGTATGGCTGGCGGCGCAGCCTGCGGCTGGCCCTGCCGGATTTGACCGATGCCATGGAGCACGACATGTTGCTCGCCGCCCGTGAAGCGGTATTGAACGGCATGGAACACGGCTGCGCCGGCGCAGGCGATAAATTAGTGAGTTTCCAGGCCAGTTATCACCGCATTCAACGGATTGTGCGTATTTGGGTGGAAGACCCCGGGAACGGTCATGACTTTGATGTGGCGGCGCATGCCAATGCCTTGTCGCAAACCTTGGCCGATCAACATCGCGGCTTGATTATCATCACCAACCTCGCCCACCACGTGAAATTTGAACGCGGGGGCGCCACCTTGATTATGGATTTCCAATTATGAAAACAAACCTTGATCGCAACCTGGGCATTTTGACCATCACGCTGCATTGTGATTTGACGAGCACCACGGCGGAGCAATTGAGCCCGGAGTTGATGACCATGCTGGCCGCGCCAGCCAAGCCTGAGGAGGACTGGCGGCTGTTCCGGCTCGAGCTGGCCACCGCCAAGATGGTGGATTCCGTGGGTTTGAACCTCCTGGTGGGCCTCGTAAAGACCGTGCAACAGCGCGGTGCAAAAATGCAAATCCTCTGTTCCAACCCCAACGTGCAGCGCATCTTCCTCTTTACCCGGCTCGATAAACACGTGGAGCTGCTCAAGGCCTGAATGCTACGGCCACCACACTGCCCGCCAGAATTTTTCGCTGCCGGTCGGGTTGTTGGTAATCATCAGCGAAGTGCCGAGCAGCAGATTGGTTGACTCGGCAATCCAATTCGGACTGCTCAGGTTCGTAGCCGACTGAATCACCCAGGGAACACCGGACTGTCCCAGCAATTGAAATACAAGTTGGCCGCCGTTCATGGTCGTGGCCTGTATTTGAGGCGCGGCTGGTGGAATGGTTAGCAACGTGGCGGAGTAAGGCGGAAACGAGGCGGTGAAGGTTGTGCCGCTGATTGGGAAATTGTTGGTGGCAATATCTTGTGCACCGGGCACGGCGGAGTTGGTGCGCGTGGCTTCATCTTGTGTAATCCCAAACGAACGCATCAAGGCATTGGTCCAGGGAACAAAATTCGTGAGTGCCAGTTGCGTGGCAAAGGTGCTGTAACGGTCTTTGTTGATGACGAGCACGGCCAGCGAGCCGTCGGCCTTGCGCGCGGCGTAGGTGGTGAGGAGCGCATAGTCCGTGGTGGGATTCAACACCGTGTCGCCGGGTTGCGCGAAATACTGCATGAGCTTGAAGGTATAATAAACCGGGTGGCGCGTGTTCAATCCGTTGATCACACCCAAGTCACCATACGAGCGCCAGCCATAGAGGGACGCATCGAAATCCCCGCTGGTGTCCGTGCCATTCCGCAAGTCCCACCAGATGTAACCGTTGAACTCCGTCTTCATCAATTGAGCCAGGCTGTCGGCGAGGTAAATGCCGTTGACGATGCTGGTGGACTGGCGGCCTTGATTGCCGGAGTCGGAATTATTTTCAGTGCAAATCAGTTCAATGTTATTGCCGCCGCTGCCGAAATAATCCGAGATTTGCTGGCGCAAATCCGCCGCGTCGCCGGGCCAGTTGCCGGAATCCAGCAAGAGCGCCTGGTCATTGCCCACGTTGTATTCGGGATAGACGTGATGAATGAGAAAGTCCGGTGTGACGCCCAGGGATTTCAAGGTGGCAAGCATGACGGGCGTCCATCCGTAATTGGTGGTGCCAGTACGCAGGTTCACGGCAAAATGATTGTTATTGTTCGCGTAGCTGGTTTCACCGGGAACCGCCACCACGCCGATTTTAATGCTGGGGTCGGCGGCTTTCATTTGCGCGATATAATCCCGCGTGCGCACCGCATACGTGTAAGGGTCATGTTGAACCGCGTTCGAGTCCATTTCCCAGGAGCCGTAGCATTCGTTGCCGATTTCCCAATACTTGAACCCGAGATGATTGGTCACGTTGGCCGAGCGCACCCATGCGGCAGCTTCATTGCTGGTGCCGGTGCCGTAGTTGACGGTAATCATGGTTTGCGCGCCTGCATTGGTGGCTACGTGGAGGAAATTGGCGAATGAAACTCCCCATTGCACCCATTTATTATGCTGCAAATCCCAGCTTGAGTTGGTGTTCCAATGGTACGTGTCCGCGAGCGAACCGCCGGGGAAACGCAGGATTCGCATACCCGCTTCCGCCAATGCCCCGGATGTGGTGGGGGTGTCGAGATTATCGTCCCAAACGGCGGTGTTCACGCCAAACCAACGGGCGTCAGCCGCGCGCAAAGTCTGGTGAGCATCAATGTTCAAATGCACCGGCGACGGGGCAACCGCCGTGAGGTTCACGTCATCCAGATAGAACGGCTTGATGGTGCCAGTATCGGTCAGCACAAAATTAATCCGGAAAAGATTGGTGATGTTGGTGACGTTGAGGGTCGTGAACGGAATGATAAACTGCTGCCAAGCGGAGGTGGCGGGCAGCGCCGGCAGCAGATAGGGGGTTGCGGAATTGTTGCCATACTGCAAATAGATTTCCACCACCTGGCCACCCGTGCCGCCGCTGTTAATCCAAAAATTCAAGCTGGTGAAGGGTGCCGGGTTAAAATCGTCATGTTCAAAGGAGATGCCCGCCCAGGCCGGCCCGGTAAAGGCAATCGACTCGGTGCCCGAGTGTACCGGCGTGGTGTTGGCAAAATTATAATTTCCGCTGTTCCAGCTCCAATTTTGAAAGCCGTTGTTCAACTGGTCGGAGTACACGGAGAAGTTCGTTTGCGCATGCAGCAGCGTGCCGAGCAGGAAAAACAGGCTGGCAATCAATCTCCTTGGCAAACGACCGGGGCCGTTCGCCGGCAAAATACCGTTCAACATTCGATAATAAAAAGGCACCGGCTGACCTGCCGGCACCCTCGGTGGGACAATCTAACTTTGCCGGCTCCTTTTATCAACCGGCATCCTGTCCGGCTTGACTGGGAACATCATAACTGGCAGCCTTTTGAACGTTGGATGCCAGCTTAGCTCAGTTGGTAGAGCACTCGATTTGTAATCGAAAGGTCGCCAGTTCGATCCTGGCCGCTGGCTCCACTTTTAGGAATCCGGTATATCTTCAGGGGATTTTTTAGCGCCAGTCACTGGCCCGATTTTGACCATTGACGCGCAGAATTTGTGTGCCAAGTTAAGTACTAGGGATTTTACATATGGGAATAGAGACTACAAAACTGCTTATCATCGAAGATTCCGCCAACGATGCCGCGCTGCTCTTGGCTGAATTGAGGCGCAAAGGACAGCTTCCCGTGCACGAACGCGTGGAGTCGAAGGCAGATTTTTTGGCTGCGTTGCAGAAACAAAAGTGGGATGCCGTGATTTCCGATTATGTCCTGCCGCAATTTAGCGGGCCTGAGGCGTTGCGCCTGCTCCGGAAGCAAGACACCGAAACGCCGTTCATCATGGTTTCCGGCATTTACGGGGAGGAGCAGGCCGTGGAGGTGATGAAGGCCGGTGCCAATGACTACGTCATGAAAGGGAACTTGTCCCGGCTGGTGCCAGCCCTGGAGCGTGAGCTAAAGGCGGTTCATGACCGCCGCCAGCGCAAGCGGGCGGAAGGGGCCATGCAATTTCTGGCGGCCATTGTGGAGTCCAGCGCCGATGCCATTTACGGCAAGAGTCTCGACGGCCTGATTGTGAGCTGGAACCCGGCGGCGGAACGCCTCTTTGGCTACAGCACGGAGGAAATTGTCGGCCGCCCCAACGCTTTGCTGTTTCCCGATAGCCGTCACGGTGAAATGACAGAAATCCTTGAGGGTGTACGGCGAGGTAATCTGGTGGGCGAACTGGAAACTGAGCGGCTGCATAAAAATGGCCACGTGATTCCCGTGTCAGTCACGGTTTCGCCCGTAAGAAACAATGCCGGCGAAATCATCGGCGCTTCCTCCATTACCCGCGACATTACCCGGCAAAAGCAGGCGGAATTTGAACGCCAGCAATTGATTGAAAGCTTGATCACTTCCTCCAAACAAATCCAGGCACTCACCGGCTTGCTGCCGATATGCGCCACCTGCAAGCGTATCCGTGATGACCAGGGATATTGGGAACAGGTGGAAACCTACCTGTCAAAACATGCCGAAGTCACTTTCTCCCATAGTATTTGCCCCGCTTGTTATAGTGAATACGAACGCCAGTTTGAATTAAAAAAAGAATAGGCACGTGGTAGCCATTAATTTAGTGGCAAATTCCGGTTGCGCCGCCGGTGTGATACGGTGCGTGAGTTGGAATGCGACAGGGTCACTCATAGTCTGTTGTGATGCCTGTTACTATTGCCACACAACAAAAGACTTAACAGAGTTCTACTTGTGCAAAAAGCGGATGTTAAAAAATCATTTGGGACTTCGGTTAAGACGTGGAGAAAGCGTCTGGGCATCTCGCAAGAGGTGCTCGCTGAGCGGGCTGAGTTGCATCGGACCTACGTCTCTGACGTAGAGCGCGGGGCGCGTAATTTATCCCTCGAAAGCATCACCCGCGTGGCCCGAGCCTTGAACATTTCCGTGGCCGACCTGTTTTCCACCGAGCTTCTGAATGGGAAAACGGGTTTGGTCAAACAAAACGGGCACACCCAGGACATGGTGGATATTTTATTGGTGGAGGATAACGCCAATGACGTCGAATTGACCATGCATGCTTTCCAGCAGGCGCGCTTTGCCAACCGTATCACCACGGTCACTGATGGCCAGGAGGCCTTGGATTATCTTTTCTGCGAAGGCAAACATGCCGGCCGCCGGGCGGCCCAACGTCCCCAGATTGTTTTATTAGATTTGGGCCTGCCCAGGGTGAGTGGACTCGAAGTGCTGCGCCGGATCAAGGCGGATGAACGCACGCGCTCCATCCCAGTCATTGTGCTGACGGTGTCCCGGATGTTTAGTGACCTCGCGGAATGCCAGCGGCTTGGCGCGGCAACCTATATTGTCAAGCCATTGAACTTTCAGCGGTTAAGCCAGGTGACCCCACGTCTGAATCTGGACTGGGTGCTGTTTAAATCGGCACAACTGGCCCAGGCAGCGCGTTCCTGAAGGTTTGCCTCGCATCGGGCAAACGGTTATAGTTTGCAGGCGGGAATTAACTTAACTATGGCAGCCGGGCGACAACCTGAAAAATTGTCGAAGGGACTTCACGGATCGAAGTCCCGGGATGGCGAATTATTTTCTTTCTTTAAAACGTGGCCAGTCCCGCCTGGGGCAAGGGCGCATGAAATTTCAAGAACTGTCCAGCGTCGGCAAGCTTCGGCATTCATGGTACTGGCGCGGTGGCAAAACCCAAGGGCAGTGCTACATTTAACCTATATGGGAGGCGTAAAACCATGAGTGAGCATGAAATTGAAATATTGCTGGTTGAAGATAACCCGGACGATTTGGACATGGCCTTGCATGCCTTGCGGAAGGTGAACCTGGCCAATCGCATCCAGGTGGCACGCGATGGCGCCGAGGCCCTTGATTTTATTTTTGCCCAGGGGGCGCACACGGGCCGTAAAGTCGAAAACACCCCCAAGGTGATTCTTTTGGATTTGAAATTGCCCAAGGTGGACGGACTCGAAGTGTTGCGCCGGGTCAAGGGCGACCCGCGGACAAAAACGATACCGGTGGTGGTGCTTACTTCATCCAAGGAACAGCCTGACGTGGCGGAATGCTACAACCTGGGTGTCAACAGTTACATCGTCAAGCCGGTCAACTTTGAACGCTTTGCAACTGCCGTGGCGGATTTGGGGATGTATTGGTTGCTGCTAAACCAGCCGCCAAAAATCTAAAAAATAAATACATGGGAAAACTGCTGAAAATCCTATTGGCCGAGGATTCACAAAACGATGCGGAGCTGATTATTGCCCAACTGCGACATGATGGTTTTGATCCCGTTTGCCACCGGGTGGAAACCGAGGCTGATTTTCTGGCCCAACTCGAGACCGGCCCGGACATTGTGCTGTCCGACTATGCCATGCCCGAGTTTAGCGGCCTGCGCGCCGCCCAACTGACCCGGCAAAGCGGCAAAAATATTCCGTTCATCCTCATCTCGGGCACCATGGGGGAGGATGTGGCCGTGGAAGCCATGAAATTTGGGGCCACGGACTATTTGCTTAAAGACCGCATTGCCCGTTTGGGGAGTGCCGTGGAACGTGCGCTCGAACAAAAAAAACTTCAACACGAACGCCACCTCACCGAGCAGGAATTGCTCTGGAAAACCACGTTGTTGGAAGCGCAACTGGAATCTTCGCTCGATGGCATTCTGATTGTTGACAGCCAGGGCAGGCAAATCCTCCAAAACCGCCGGATGGCGGAAATGTGGAAAACTCCTCCCCCCAGCGGTGCGCCCAAGGTGGACCCGGCCCAGGCAGTTTTCGATCCCGTCTACGCAAAACATCCCCAGCAGTTTGCCCAGAAGGTGGCTTATCTCAATGCACATCCCGAGGAAGCCAGTCACGATGTGATTGAATTAAACGATGGCACTGTGTTTGATCGTTATTCGGCGCCGGTGCGGGATGGCACCAGGAAAAATTACGGGCGCATCTGGTCTTTTCGCGATATTACCGAGCGGCGCAAACTGGAGGCGCAATTTCGGCAGGCCCAAAAAATGGAATCCATTGGCATGCTCGCGGGCGGCATTGCGCATGATTTTAACAATATTCTGTCCGCCATCCTGGGCAACCTTTACCTCGCCAAGCTGGATGCAGCCAGCCAGCCGGAATTGCTGGAGCACCTGGAACATATTTCGATAGCCACCCGTCGCGCCACGGATCTGGTAAACCAAATTTTGACGTTTAGCCGTCAGAACAAGCAGGAGCGCGAACCGGTACGGCTCAACCACGTGATCCTTGAGGCGCTCAAATTATTGCGCGCGAGTGTGCCTGCCACCATTCGGATTCAAACCGATTTGACGCAGACACCCACCGTGTTGGCCAATGCCACGGCCATTCACCAAGTGGTCATGAATCTGGGGACCAATGCCTGGCATGCCATGCGCGATAAACCCGGCACCCTGAAAGTGGAGATGAATGTCATTGAAGCGGACATTGATTTTGCCTTGGCCCATACCGGGCTGAGCCCCGGCCGTTATGTGCGGCTTTCGTTCAGCGACACCGGCCACGGCATGGATGCGGCCACACAGGAACGAATCTTTGATCCATTTTTTACCACCAAGGCCGTCGGGGAAGGCACGGGCCTGGGCCTGGCGGTGGTGCTGGGCATCATGCAAAGTCATGATGGTGCCATCACCGTGTATAGTGAACTCAACGTGGGCACCACCTTCCATTTGTATTTTCCAGTTTTCGAAACCGAACTGGCACCCGCTGAGATGCCCACGATTCCCATTCCCAAAGGGCAGGGTGAACACATTCTATTTGTGGACGATGAAGAAGCCCTGGCGTCAGTCGGTAAAAAAATGTTGGAACGGCTTGGCTACGTGGTGACCGTCAAGACCAACGCCTTGGAAGCCGTTTCCGCCGTCCGGGATGACCCGCAAAAATACCAGATCGTCATCACTGACCTGACCATGCCGGTGCTGGATGGCGCCAAGCTGGGCACCCAGTTGTTGCAGATTAATCCGCGCCTGCCCATCATTCTGACCACGGGTTATAGCGGCGTCATGACGGACGAGAAAATAAAGGACTTGGGATTTGCCGTCATTCTTGCCAAGCCAACTACTGCCCGGGCTCTGGGCGAAGTCGTCCACCGCATTTTGCATCCGCCGGCCTGATGTTGCGCCTCCAGCCGGCTGGTTGAGGGCGCGGCTTACCGGGCAACCACCTTCATGATTTTGCCGTCCTGCATCAACGCATAAA
>Ga0265327_10005730_pt1 | contig 10236 bp, 7 predicted proteins | sample 41621metaG_FD_202089 | JGI IMG/M metagenome (GOLD analysis project Ga0265327, IMG submission 202089) | Rhizosphere microbial communities from Carex aquatilis grown in University of Washington, Seatle, WA, United States - 4-16-21 metaG | ecosystem: Host-associated > Plants > Roots > Rhizosphere >... | reverse complement strand
CAGAAGAACCAGAGCTTCTTCAACGCCCTGGAGGTGGAGCGCACGGCCATGCGCCTGATCCTGTTCCTGATCGTGCTGATCGCGGCGGTGAACATCGTCTCGGGCCTGGTCATGCTGGTGAAGAACAAGGGCAAGGACATCGCCATCCTGCGCACCATGGGCGCCAGCCGCGGCTCGATCATGCGCATCTTCTTCATGGACGGCGCGGCGATCGGCGTGTTCGGCACCTTCGCGGGGCTGGCGATCGGGGTGCTGTTCTGCACCTTCATCCAGCCGATCCAGTCGTTCATCGAGTGGGTGTTCCACACCAGCGTGTTCAACGCCGACGTCTATTTCCTGGCCCACGTGCCGGCCAAGATCGATTGGTCGGAGGTGGGTCTGATCACCGTGGTGTCGCTGGTGATCTCGTTTGTGGCCACGCTGCTGCCGGCCTGGCTGGGCTCACGGCTGGATCCGATCGAGGCGCTTCGCTATGAGTAGCGCCTCCTCGCTGTCGCCGATCCTGTCGCTGCGCGGGATCGTGCGCAATTACCCGTCCGGCGGACGCACCCTGGAGGTGCTCAAGGGCGTGGATCTCGACGTCTATCCCGGCGAGATGGTCGGACTGATCGGGCCGTCGGGCTCGGGCAAGTCGTCCCTGCTGCACGCCGCGGGCCTGCTGGAGCGGCCGAACGCCGGGACCATCAACGTCGAGGGGCGCGATTGCTCGACGCTCAACGAGAACGTCCGCACCCAGGTGCGCCTGGGCTCGATCGGCTTCGTCTACCAGTTCCACCACCTGCTGCCCGAGTTCACCGCCCTAGACAACGTGGCCATGCCCCAGCGCATCGCAGGCAAGTCCAAGGCCGCATCCCGGGCCCGGGCCCAGGAGCTGCTCGAACAGCTCGGCCTGGGCGAGCGTCTGCACCACCAGCCGGCGCAGATGTCGGGGGGCGAGCAGCAGCGGGTGGCCATCGCGCGCGCCCTGGCCAACGGCCCGCACGTGGTGCTGGCCGACGAGCCCACCGGCAACCTCGATCCGGCCACCTCGGCGGCGGTGTTTAAGTCGCTGTTCGATCTCTGCCGCAAGGAAGGCGTGGCGGCCCTGGTCGCCACCCACAACATGGAGCTGGCCCGCTTCATGGACCGTGTTTTCGCGCTCAAGGACGGCCATCTGGCGCTGCGCGAACCGGCTTAGTCAGAGAGTCGTACACGGACGACCTGCGCAATACTGAGCGCTCAATCGGCGGTTGAACAGTAGATCGCCTGGAAGCCATTCGTCTCGCTTTGGCGTAACAATGGTTGACGGCCGTTAATCTTGAGCCTTCTCTATCGCCCGACGCGGAGGGGGCTCATGCGGACGTTGGCGGTACTGTCGCAGAAGGGCGGCACGGGCAAGACCACCTTGGCCGTGCATCTGGCCGTGGCGGCGTGGGCCGAACAGCGACGGGTGCTGATCGCCGATCTCGATCCTCAACGCTCGGCGTCCGAGTGGCGCAGGGCCCGCCTGGGGCCCGGTCCGGGCCTGATCGAATCCAAGGCCGGCGCCCTGTTCGTGGCGCAGCAGGCGTCGGAGCGGGCAGGGGTGGACCTGATGGTGCTCGACACCCGCCCTTCGGCCGACGGCGACACCGCCGAGGCGATCCGCTGCGCCGACCTGTGCCTGGTCGTGCTGCGCCCCTCGTTCTTCGACCTCAAGGCCACCGCCCGCATGGTCGACATGACCCAGGCCATGGGCAAGGCCGCCTGCTTCGTGCTCAACCAGGCGCCCTCGCGCCGCGGCGAACGGGAAGGGCCGGCGGTGCTGGAGACGGTGGAGGGGCTGAAGGCCCTCGGCCTGCCCATCGCGCCCGCGGGCCTCAGAAGCCGGGCCATCTACCAGCAGGCTGTCGCCAGGGGACTGACGGCTCAGGAAGCGGCGCCGGACAGCGCGGCGGCGCGGGAGATCGACCTGCTGTGGGATCATGTCGGCGGCAGCCTGTTCGCCGCCAAGCCGGCGGCGCGGCGTATTGTCGCCCGCCCGCGCGTTCAGCCGGCCTATGCGGCCATGGCGATCGGCCTGAAGGCCGGCGGGGGCGCAGCCTCCAGCATCGGCGCCGCAGAATAGTCGGGCTTAGGCCCTGCGGTCCTGACGTATCGGTTGTCATAGGAGTCCCAATTATCGGGATTTTCGAGCATACACCGAACGCTGAGCCGCGTTTTCGCGCCGCCGATCGGCCGGGATGGTCCGACAATTCAAGCTCGTATCGCAGAGTCTCCGCCGTTGTTCTGACGTTGTTTGGCGCGGAGTGGCAATATAATGGCGCGGAATACGTCAACAAACCCGCGCGTTGAAATATTAGAATCCCAATATTTGACGTAAATCAAGCAAGCGGGAAGACGATGGGTGGGGCGTTAGGCAGGTGTTAGGATTATCCGGACGGACACTCGGGCGCGAACACACAAAGTGAGTTGGCGAAGGAGCATTCGGATGTCGGCCGGCACGGATATTCAAGAACGATTAGACTTCATGGGTCTGGACGCCGAGTCCCAGGCCAGGCTGCGCGGGCTGAAGCCGCTTCTGGACCGCGTCGTCGGACCGGCCCTCGAAGTGTTCTATGGTCGGATTACCCAGGTTCCGCAGACCAGGGCCTTCTTTCCCAACCCGGCAATCGTGCAGCATGCGAAGTCGAGGCAGGAGGCGCACTGGCGGGTGATCGCCGAAGCCCGCTTTGGCGAGGAGTACGCCGCCAATGTGAAACGGATCGGCGAGACCCACGCGCGCCTGGGGCTGGAGCCCCGCTGGTACATCGGCGGCTATGCGGTGGTCACCGAGCAGCTGATCCGCGCGGTGATCGACGGCCGCCGGATGGGCGGACTGGGCGCCGGCAAGGCCAAGCAGGCGCTGGCCGACGAGCTCTCGGTGCTGGTGAAGGCGGCGCTGCTCGACATGGATCTGGCCATCTCCACCTACCTCGACGCGCTTGAGGACAGGCGTCGGGCCGAAGAAACGCTGCGGCTGAAGGCCCAGGCTGAACAGGCCACCGCCCTGGAGGCTCTGGGCCGGGCGCTCGATCGCCTCGCCTCCGGCGATCTCACCATCGACTTCAACGACCCGATGGCCAGCGACTTCGACAAGCTGAAGGCGGACGTCAACAGCACGATCACCAGACTGGCGGCCGCCATTTCTGGCGTGGAGGAGGCCGCCGCCGGAATCCACAACGGCGCCCACGAGATCGCCCTGGCGTCGGACGACATGGCCCGCCGCACTGAACATCAGGCGGCCAGCCTGGAGCAGTCCACCGCCGCGCTCAGCGAATTGATCAATAGCGTCAGGACGGCCGCCGCCGCCGCGCACGACGCCGCCCGCGTCGTCAGCCAGACCCGCCGCGACATCGACGATTCAAAGGACGTGGTGAACCGGGCCGTGGCCGCGATGGGCGAGATCGAGAGTTCCTCCGGCCAGATCACCAGCATCATCGGCGTGATCGACGAGATCGCCTTCCAGACCAATCTGCTGGCGCTCAACGCGGGGGTCGAAGCGGCCCGCGCGGGCGACGCCGGCCGTGGTTTCGCGGTGGTGGCCTCCGAGGTGCGGGCCCTGGCCCAGCGCTCGGCCGGCGCGGCCAAGGAGATCAAGGCCCTGATCAGCCAGTCGTCGGGCCAGGTGGAGGCGGGGGTGCAGATGGTCCGTCAGACCGAGCAGACGCTGCAGACGGTGGTCAGCCGGGTCGCCGACATCGATCGTTTGGTGGCCGGCATGGCCCATACCTCGGCCGACCAGGCGCAGAGCCTGGCCGAGGTCGAGGCCTCGGTGCTGCAGATGGATAAGGTGACCCAGCAGAACGCCGCCATGGTCGAGCAGGCCTCTGCCGCGACCCACTCGTTGAACGGCGAGGTCGCGCGTCTGATGGGCCTGGTGTCCAGCTTCAAGCTGAAGGGCCGGGTGGGACGCCCGGCGGAGGCCCGCACGGCGCCTGTCGCCAGACCCGCGGTCCGCAACGTCGTGGCGCGCCGCTAGCCGTATTAAGCAACTCGAACGCCAGCGCCGCCTGTCGCCTGGCAGGCCGGCGAGGGGGCTTGACGGACTGGAACAAAACGTGAAATAGAACAAACCAGAAACGTCGCTCCTGGGAGTTGTTCACATGATCCGTCTGGCCCGCGAAGCCCTGTCGCTTGCATCCGTCGTCAGCTTCGTTTGCATGGTGTGCGTCGCCGTTCAGCACGTCGTCTGAGTCGACGTCCCGCGTGTGGGGCGCCGGCGGCGGCTGAGAGCCGTCCTTGAGGAGCCCCATGGCAGAGCCTGATCCAGCCGCCGGTTTTGTGCATCTTCGGGTGCGCTCGGCCTATTCGCTGCTGGAAGGTGCCATCAAGGCCGACGCCATCGCCAAGCTGGCCGCGGCCGACCACATGCCGGCGGCGGGCCTCACCGATCGGGCCAATCTGTTCGGTGCGCTGGAGTTCTCAAGCTACGCCAAGGATGCGGGGGTCCAGCCGATCGTCGGCTGCGCCCTTCCCGTGGTGGGGCTGAGCGCCGGCCAGACCGAGCGCTGGGCGCGGTTGCCGACCATCACCCTCCTGGCCCAGGATGAGCGGGGCTATCTGAACCTCACGGCCCTGTCGTCGGCCTGCTATCTGGAGGCCGCGTCGGACGCCGAGCCTTGCGTCCACTGGGACAAGGTGGTCGAGCACGCCGAGGGTCTGATCCTGCTCTCGGGCGGGAGCGACGGGCCGGCCGATCCCCTGTTCGCCCAGGGCAAGGCGGGCGAGGGCGAGGCGGTGCTGGCCAGGATGCACGCCGTGTTCGGCGAGCGCTTCTACGTCGAACTGCAGCGCCACGGGCTGCATGCCCAGGCGGTGGCGGAACCCGGCCTGGTCGGCTGGGCCTATGCCAACGACGTGCCGCTCGCCGCCACCAACGACGTCTATTTCGCCACGCCCGATCTCTATCCGGCCCACGACGCCCTGCTGTGCATCGAGGCCGGTGCCTTCATCGGCCAGGAGGACCGCCGGCGGGTCACGCCCGAGCACTGGTTCAAGCCGGCGGCGGACATGCGCGCCCTGTTCGCCGACCTCCCCGAAGCCTGCGACAACACCCTCGACATCGCCCGCCGCTGCGCCTTCCTGGTGAGCAAGCGCGACCCGATCCTGCCGAGCTTCGACACCGGGGCGGGACGCTCGGAGCCCGAGGAACTGGCGCACCAGGCGCGAGAGGGCCTGAAGGCCAGGCTCGCCGCCCATCCCCTGGCGGCGCCGGAGCAGGACTACTGGGACCGCCTGGACCGCGAGATCGGCGTGATCCAGAATATGGGCTTCTCCGGCTACTTCCTGATCGTGTCGGACTTCATCAAGTGGGCCAAGGCGCACGGAGTGCCGGTGGGGCCGGGGCGCGGTTCGGGCGCCGGCTCGCTGGTGGCCTACGCCCTGACCATCACCAACCTGGATCCCCTGCGATTCGGCCTGCTGTTCGAGCGGTTCCTCAACCCCGAGCGGGTTTCCATGCCCGACTTCGACATCGACTTCTGCCAGGAGCGGCGGGAGGAGGTGATCCACTACGTTCAAGACAAGTACGGCAAGGACCGCGTCGCCCAGATCATCACCTTTGGCACCCTGCAGGCGCGGGCGGTGCTGCGCGACGTCGGGCGGGTGTTGCAGCTGCCGCTGGGGCTGGTCGACCGCCTGGCCAAGATGGTGCCCAACAACCCGGCCGCCCCGACTACCCTGGCCCAGGCCATCGAGATCGAGCCGCGCCTGAAGCAGGCCCGCGACGAGGACGCTTCAGTGAGGAATCTCCTGGAAGTGGCTCTGAAGCTTGAAGGTTTGTTCCGCAACGCCTCGACCCACGCGGCCGGGATCGTGATCGCCGATCGGCCCCTAATCGAGCTGGCGCCGCTGTACCAGGACCCGCGCTCGGAGCTGCCGGCCACCCAGTTCAACATGAAGTGGGTCGAGTCAGCCGGCTTGGTGAAGTTCGACTTCCTGGGCCTGAAGACCCTGACCGTGCTCGACCGGGCGGTGAAGCACCTGGAGAAGCGCGGCGCGGGGATCGATCTGGACCAGCTGCCGCTGGACGATACGGCCTCCTACGAGCTGATGAGCTCGGGCCAGACGGTGGGGGTGTTCCAGCTGGAAAGCCAGGGCATGCGCGACACCCTGCGCAAGATGCGGCCGGGCTCGATCGAGGAGATCACCGCACTGATCTCGCTCTACCGCCCGGGGCCGATGGACAACATCGACACCTTCGTCGACTGCAAGTTCGGCCGTAAGCCCGTAGACACGCTGCATCCCGCGCTGGAGCCGGTGCTGCGCGAAACCTACGGCGTGATCGTCTACCAGGAGCAGGTGATGCAGATCGCCCAGATCCTGGCCGGCTACTCCCTGGGCGAGGCCGACCTGCTGCGCCGGGCCATGGGCAAGAAGAAGAAGGAGGAGATGGATCAGCAGAAGGCCCGGTTCGTCTCCGGGGCCAAGGCGCTGAACGTGCCGGAGGCCCAGTCGGACTCGATCTTCGAGCTGGTGGCCAAGTTCGCCGGCTACGGCTTCAACAAGAGCCACGCCGCCGCCTATGCGGTGATCGCCTACCAGACGGCCTGGCTGAAGGCCAACTGCCCGGTCGAGTTCATGGCCGCCTCGATGAGCCTGGATATCTCCAACACCGACAAGCTGGCGGTGTTCTACCAGGACGCCAAGCGCTTCAGCGTGCCCGTGCGCGCGCCGGACGTGAACCGCTCGGGCGCCGACTTCGAGGTGGAGGAGGGCGAGGTGCTCTACGCCCTGGGCGCGATCCGCAATGTGGGCCTGGAGGCGATGAAGCACCTGGTGGCCGTACGCGAGGCGGGCGGACGCTTCCGCGATCTGTTCGATTTCGTCGAGCGGGTCGATCCCAGGATGGTCAACCGCCGGGCGCTGGAGAACCTGGCCCGCGCCGGGGCTTTCGACACCATCCATCCCAACCGCGCCCAGATCCTGGCGTCGGCGGAGGACCTGGCCGCCTATGGCCAGAGCGTGGCGGCCGAGCGGGTCTCGTCCCAGGCCAATCTGTTCGGCGGCGACACCGAGGCCGCGCGGCCGCGCCTGCCCAAGGTCGAACCCTGGAGCCAGCCGGACCAGCTGGACCAGGAGCTGTCGGCGGTGGGCTTCTATCTGTCAGGCCACCCGCTGGAGGACATGATCGAGCTGCTGCGCAAGAAGCGCACCACCCTCTACGCCGACGCCGTGGGCTTGGCCGAGGGCGGGGCCGAGGCCTTCCGCATGGCCGGGGTGATCCGCCGCAAGCAGGAGCGCGCCAGCGCCAAGAACGGCGAGAAATTCGCCTTCGTCACCTTGTCGGACCCGACCGGCGAATACGAGGTGCTGTTCCCGCCGGAGTCCCTGCGCCGCTGCCGCGAGGCGCTGGAACCGGGGCGGGCGGTGTCGATCAAGGTGCGCGCCAAGGCCAACGACGGCGAGGTGCGCTTCTACGGCGACGAGGCCGAGTTCATCGAGCGGGCCCTGGACGGGGTGGTCGCCTCTCTGCGCATCCACCTGTCGCCGCGCTCCACCGAGATCGAGGCGCTGAAGAAGCGCCTGGAGACCGCCTCGTCGAGCCGGGGCGGGGAGGTGACCCTGATCGCCGGCATGGACGGGGGGCGGGAGGTGGAACTGCGCCTGCCCGGACGGTTCAACCTGGACGCCGCGCTGAGAGGCGCGCTCAAGACGGCGCCGGGGGTGATGTACCTGGAGGACGTCTAAAGGCCCACGACGTCGAGCATGTCACCCATGGATACGGAAAAGAGAAGACACCAAGAGCACCAAGCCCACCAAGAAGTCGGGGCTCAAGCGGACACGCTAGCGCGTGCTGTGGTCGATGCTGGACTGAAAGTCCACAGAACGCTCGGGGCCGGCCTTCTGGAGTCCGTATATGAGCATTGCTTGGCCTACGAGCTCGAAGCGCGAGGGATTTCAGTTCAGCGTCAAGCTGCGCTGCCGGTCCGTTATGGAGACGTCATCCTCGATGCGGGGTACCGCCTGGATCTTCTGGTGGAAGAATCCCTTGTCGTCGAGATCAAGTCTGTCGAGGCGCTTACGCGCCTCCATGAAGCCCAGATGCTGACCTATCTGCGTCTGTCGGGATGCAGGGTCGGCCTGCTGATGAATTTCAACACCGTCCTTTTCAAACAGGGCGTTCGGCGGTTGGTCCGCTGACTTGGTGAGCTTGGTGCTCTTGGTGTCTCCTCTTTGTTGAGAATCCACGCGAAGGTTGATTTCCCACGCGTTTGCGCCTAAGCACCCCGCCATCTCACACGCAGGCGTTCGGTTGAGGCCGGGGAGACATCCCGACTTTCGCCGTTCCGGTCCCCGAAAGGGGGTTTGCCTGCGGAGGCCAACCGGAAGAAGGACCACTACGATGGCGCTCCCTGAATTCTCCATGCGTCAGCTCCTGGAAGCTGGCGCTCACTTCGGCCACCAGACTCACCGCTGGAACCCGAAGATGGACCGTTACATCTTCGGCTCGCGGGCCAACATCCACATCATCGACCTGTCGCAATCGATTCCGCTGCTGCACCAGGCTCTGGTGAAGGTGCGCGAAGTCGCCGCCAGCGGCGGCCGGGTGCTGTTCGTGGGCACCAAGCGCCAGGCGTCCGAGCCGGTGGCCACCGCGGCCAAGCGCTCGGCCCAGTACTACGTGAATCACCGCTGGCTGGGCGGCACGCTCACCAACTGGCGCACCATCTCCCAGTCGATCGCGCGCCTGCGCGAACTGGAAGGCCTGCTCAGCGGCGAACATCACGGCCGCACCAAGAAGGAGCTGCTGACCCTGACCCGCGAGCGCGACAAGCTCGAACTGTCGCTGGGCGGCATCAAGGACATGGGCGGCATCCCCGACCTGATGTTCGTGATCGACACCAACAAGGAAGCGATCGCGATCCAGGAAGCCCGCAAGCTCAACATCCCGGTGGTGGCGATCCTCGACACCAACTCCGATCCGGACGGCATCACCTATCCGATCCCGGGCAATGACGACGCCGCGCGCGCCCTGCTGCTGTACTGCGACCTGATCGCCGACGCCGTGCTCGACGGCCTTGCCGCCGGCCAGGCCGCCCTGGGCGTCGACCTCGGCGCCGCGGTGAACCCGACCGAGCCGGCGCTGCGCAAGTCGCGCGCCAAGCCCGCCGCCGAGGCCGCCGCCGCCGAACCCGAGCCGGAAGCGGCTTCGCCCGAGCTGGCCGCCGCCACCGAGGAGCTGGCGGCTGCGAGCGCCGGCGAACCGGTTGCCGCCGAGGCCAGCGAAGCGGTTGCGGAGGACACCAACGAGGTGGTCGCCGACATCGCCGGCGAGCCCGCCGAAGCCGTCACCGAGTAACTGTCACCGACTCGGCCGTCATTTGGCCGGGTCCGTCGCATAACCGACAAGGCGGTCCGGTATCCCGATCATCGGGGCTGGACCGTCCTCTATTTCGAACCTGGAGGTAGACCATGGCGGAGATCACAGCCGCGCTGGTGAAGGAACTGCGCGATAAGTCCGGCGTCGGCATGATGGACTGCAAGAAGGCGCTGACCGAGAACGGCGGCGACATCGAAGCGTCGATCGACTGGCTGCGCGCCAAGGGCCTGTCCAAGGCCGCCAAGAAGGCCGACCGCGTCGCCGCGGAAGGCCTGATCGCCGTCGCCGTGACCAGCAACGGCGCCGGCATGGCGGGCGCTGTGGTCGAGCTGAACGCCGAGACCGACTTCGTGGCCCGCAACGAGCTGTTCCAGAACGCCGCGCGCAAGGCCGCCAAGGCCGCCCTGAAGACGCTGGGCGCCGTGGAAGAAGTCATCGCGGCCCAGACCGACGACGGCGAAGTGGTCGGCGACCTGATCACCGGCCTGATCGCCACCATCGGCGAGAACATGGTGCTGCGCCGCGCCGCCCGCTTCGAGGTGTCGCAAGGCGCCATCGCCGCCTACGTGCACAACAAGGCCGAAGGCGCGACCGACCTCGGCCGCATGGGCGTGCTGGTGGCCATCGAAGGCGCCGGCGACCAGGCGGTGCTGCAGGAGCTGGGCCGCAAGATCGGCATGCACGTGGCGGCGACCAACCCGATGTCGCTGTCGGCCGACGACCTGGATCCCGCGGCGATCGAACGCGAGCGCGCGATCTTCGCCGAACAGGCCGCCCAATCCGGCAAACCGCCGGCGGTGGTCGAGAAGATGGTCGAAGGCCGCATCCGCAAGTTCCTGGAAGAAGTCGTGCTGCTGAAGCAGGCCTTCGTCATGAACCCGGATCAGACCGTGGAACAGCTGGTGGCCGACACC